>OBIZ01000013.1_pt1 | contig 33159 bp, 32 predicted proteins | sample 1519801 | NCBI WGS metagenome assembly OBIZ01 (sample SAMN01911456, study PRJEB22533) | soil metagenome | biome: Soil | place: Malaysia | collected 2012-04-30 | depth DG_metagenome m | reverse complement strand
CTGAGAACCCTACCCCGACCCAGGCGGGATAGCGGCGCCCTCTCCGGACACCGATTCTGGCAACCAGCCGGTCTGAAAGCCATCCCCCAAGGGGCGACAGCACGATAATGGCGATGAAGGGCGTGGAACCCCAGAGTCCGGTTTGCGCCACGCTGAGCCCGCGCACCCGCATGAGGTAAATGAAGAACCATGTGTAGTAGATATAGGCGGGAAATTCGAGGAAAAAATAGCTGAGGACCAAAGCCCACGCGGAACGGCTCCTCAGGATCGCCCTCCAGGGAACGGAGGCGCCTTTCCTGCGAGCCGCGACCTTATCTGCTTCCTGGCCGCGGTGGATAAGCTTTAATTCTTCGGCATTCACGCCCAGGTGCTCTTCCGGATGGTCCCTCGAATAAAGATGCCACACGAGCGCCACAATGCCGCCCAGCGCCGCGCACAGGAAAAATGATGCCCGCCAGCCCCAGCGCAGCATCATCCAGGTGATTCCCAGCGGCGAGAGCGCTCCGCCCATGCCCAGTCCCGCAATAAAAATGCTGGTCGACACGCCGCGGCCTCCCGCCGCGCTCCAATAGGAAACGATCTTGGCTGCGTTGGGGAAGGTGGCGGACTCTCCCACGCCGATCAGGAACCGGACAATCGCGAATGACCATCCCACACTGAACCAGCCAGCCAGCGGCAACTCCGGCGCGAGCGCCGTCAACGCCGTAAAAACCGACCACCAGACGATGGCGAACGTCAGCATTCGACGCGGGCCGACCTTATCGCCCGCCCAGCCGGCCGGTACCTGGAACAGCGCGTAGCCCAGAACAAACGCGCTCAGTATCCAGCCCATCGTTTCGTTATTGAAGGCAAATTCGTCCTGGATGTATTTTGCCGCAATCCCCAGATTGAGACGGTCCATGTAAGTGGTGCCTGAAATAACGGCGAGCATGCCGATAATTGCCCATCGGACATGTGTTGCCCGTGCGGCGGGTGATTCCTTGGTTGCGGCTTGAGGTGCCCCAATATTCATGATGATCCGCGTGCCCAGAGTCGGGTTGCCAGTCGCGGAAATGAAAGCCCCGCAGGTTCCCGCAGGACGGGCCTGCATCGTCGAAATGCAGGCAGTGTACTCCAGCAAAGGCAGGGCCGGAATCATTTTTTCCTGCGAACGGCGCTGGGCCGGCGTCTACCAGTCTGCGATTTCAAAGGAAATGGCGGGTCATTCCTTAAATTCCGAGGTCCAGTGGGTGACCAGCGTCAGAGGCGGTGATTCTGCCTGCTCTGTCTTGCTTACCAGAAAGCGTTTCCCGCCCGGGGCCACGGTAAATTCTAGTGTGCCGGTCACACGGTAAATCTCGCGCGGCGCCCTGATTTCAACCGCAGAGCCTCTTTGTTTAACCCTGGCTTCCATGAGTTTTGCGGTGGGCGCAGCCCATCCTATGTAGAAAAGCGCACTGCCGTCCGGGCTCCACTGCGGACGGAAACCACCGCCCTGTGAAACCTGCCATTTCCCTTCGCCCGAGGGAAAGGGCGAGAGGTAAACTTCAGGCTTTCCCGACTCGTCGGAAACGTATGTCACCCAGCGGCTGTCGGGAGAAAACGCGGCGCTGAATTCCATGAACTGTGTCTGAAGATACGGAAACGGCTTGCGGTCGCCGAAAAGCGGCAGCACCCAGACGTCGGTGTTGGTCTTTCCCTTGGGAGCCACGGAGGTGTAAAGCATATATTTCCCGTCGCGGGACCAGTCACTAGGGGTTTTCTCGGCTTCGTTTTTGAGAAGAGGTTCCGCGCCGCCCGCCCCCGAGGTGTTTTTCACAAATATGTTCAAACTGCTGCTCTCCCATGAAGCGTACGCAATCCGGGAGCCGTCGGGTGACCACAGGGGACTTCGATTATTGCCGGGGCCGAAGGTAAATCTTGTCTGGACGCCTCGCGTCAGGTCCATCAGCCAGACGTCGGAGTTGTTTCCTTCCGTGTTGCGGGTGATATAGGCCACCCGCCCGCCGTCTGGAGAGAGTCTGGGTCCTCTTGGGCCGGGTTCCCCAACCTTTGCCTCTTCCTCGCCATTGGCATTCACCCACTGCAGTTGCCCGCCGCTCTCACCGGTGCCAGTGGCGTAGACCAGCATCCCTGTACGGGAGACGCTGAAAAACCCCAGCCGAAACTGTTGTGGAGAAGGGACGTGCACCGCAACCGGAAAAGCTTCGCCTCTGAGTTTCTGGCTCATGCCATCGAACCGCTGGGCCATCAGCGTGTCTCCGCGCAGGAAGAGCAGGTAGCCTGCAGGCGAATAGAGGGGGCCCGAGTCGGCCTGGAGAAGGAACCGCTGCTCTTTTGAGCCGATCTCGCCGACGTAGATTCCCAGTTTTGTCGTTCCGGGCGCAGTGAGGTCGCCCCTCAGGTAGAGAATATGGCGCGCGTCGGGTAGAATGACGGGCCAGCGGGCGTGGTACGCGCCACCGGGTCCCCCGTCCACAATCGGAACCGGTGTCCCTCCCGCCGCCGGCACGCTCGAGAGTCCGCCGGAACTCTCAGGCGAAAATACGATAACGTTGTTCTCGCTCCAGGAGCCGCCTCGCCCGTTGGGAGCGTCGCAGACGGTAACGGGCGGTCCGCCTGTCACGTCAATCTTCCTTAGCTTCTCATTCTGGAAAAAGCCAAGCTGCCGGTTGTCCGGCGACCAGAAGGGAAACGCGGCGTCTTCCGTTCCTTGCAGTCGCTGAGCCGTCAGGGAATTGAGGGGCCGCACCCAGAGCGATTCCTTGCCGGTGGCATCCGTGGCGGGAAACACCAGGAGCATGCCGTCGGGTGAAAGCACGGGTCCCCCGAACGTTCCATTAAACGCGAATGAAACTGTCTCCGGCGGGGAAATGAGCGAACGAACGGACTGCATCTGCCCCGAACTCGCCCTGAACCAGGCATAACCAAAGACCATGGCCAGGAGCAGACACGCTGCGCTGATGCTCCAGAGCAGCCATTGGGGGGCCTTGCGCCTGGCGGCGGCCGGCACGGCCACGCCCACCTGCGACCCGGCATCGCGGATGCATTCCAGTTGCAGCCGCACATCGTGTGCATTCTGGTATCGTTCATCGGGGTCCTTTGCCAGGCAGGTTCTCACAAGCCGCTCGAGCGTGGGAGGCCTCATCGGCTGAAGATTGGTGATCGGTTCGGGATCGTCATGGAGAACGGCAGCAATCACGCTGGCGGCGGACTTGCCGTCAAAGGCCTTTTGGCCCGTCGCCATCTCGTAGAGCACGGCGGCGAAAGAGAAAATGTCCGAACGGAGGTCGACCTCTCGCCCCTCCAGTTGTTCCGGCGCCATGTAGTGGTAAGTCCCCACAATCGCGCCCCTTGCGGTGAGTGGCTTGCCAGCGCTGGCTGTTGACACGTTCGTATTCGCCTCAAGTGACGAGGTAGCGTCTACGCCTTTGGCCAAGCCGAAATCCAACAGCTTGGCGCCCGTCTTCGCCAGCATGATGTTGCCTGGCTTCAGGTCGCGATGGACCAGGCCTTGCCGGTGTGCCTTGTCAAGCGCATCGGCAATCTCGATGCCCACGCGCAGCAAGTCCGGGGTCGGCATCGGCCCCCGTTCAAGCCGCCTGGCCAGTGTTTCACCTTCCAGGTATTCCAGCACCAGGTAATCCATCTGGCCCTCGCGGCCGATGTCATGCAGCACACAGATATGAGGATGATTCAGTGCGGCGATGGCGCGAGCTTCACGTTCAAAACGCTGTCGCCGTGAGGGGTCGTTTGAAAGGTCAGGAGGAAGGACCTTGATGGCTACTGTGCGGTCAAGCCGGGTGTCTCGCGCCCGGTACACTTCTCCCATTCCACCCGCGCCCAGCGCCGAGAGGATTTCATAAGCTCCGACTCGCGTCCCCGTTTCGAGCGTCATATTTTGAGCGAATTATACACCCCATTCGGGTACGAAGGATTCGATATTGTGTGCCAGCTGGCGGGGCTTTGCGACATTTTCGCTCGGCACAAGCCCGCGACGGTCGCGCCCGTTGCACCTTCGGAAGTGCTGTGATAAGCTCACGCCCGCAAATCGTACAGACAAACTTCTGAAAGGAGACAACCCATGGCGCAGGACCCTGCGATGGTGGACTCCAAACACTACACGGTGGATTTCGAAAATGATGACGTGCGGGTGCTCCGCATCCGGTACGCCCCTGGCGATAAGTCTGTGATGCACGGGCACCCCAAAAGTGTGGTCGTGTTTCTCACTGACTGTAAGGGTCGCTTCACATACCCCGACGGCAAAACCGAGGACCTCGAGGTCAACGCCGGGCAAACCATGTTTACGGAGGCCACTGAGCACTGCCCTGAAAGTCTAAGTGTACAGCCCTTTGAGGTGCTCCAGATTGAACTGAAACACTGACCCCCTAGCGGATGCTGCAAGGCCGTGCCTCAGCCTGCCATACTTTGCCGAATCGAAGGTGTGAGGGAACAAACCGTTGGGTTGAATAAGGCGATGTAGTACAAGGCCTGACCTATCTGAGAACTTCCAGGCCTGCCTCGCTTAGTTGCGACCGGCGGAACGGGCGCGTCCAGATCACGCGGCACCGCTTGAAGCACATTCCAGTCTCGCTAAGCAATACGCTGACCAGTTGCCCCTGGTGCAGAGCCTTTCCTGTCACCACCCTGAGACCGTGGTCAGAAAGATCAAGGACAGCGCCGGCACACTTCTTGGCACTTTCAGTGGAAATCTCCCACAGAGTCATGGGCAAGGTTCTGTAAACTCGTGGGGCACGATTCGCCTGGGGAAACTTACCTTCCATAATGGCAGGCATTGGCTTCTCCTTCTGTGACAGATTCCCGCAATATATCCCGGCACCCAGCCAGGGTCAACCGGAATTTTTCTATTGTGCTGTGATTAGAGGCTCCCGCCATTCGACAGAGGCAAGCTTCACTTCTGACCGTCGCGGGCCACCTGTCCATCTCTTGTTAAGCCCGTGCCTGACCTGCTTCGAGCTGTTTTCCTGTCACGACTGAACACCCTGTGTCGCTCGGCCTATCCCAGCTCTAAAATCTGTATGTCACAGAAAACACAGCATGTACATACCCTGCAGCCAGTTGAGACGCCCGGGTTGCGCACCCAGTTATCATTAAGCATGGTGCTTATTTTTTCAGATTCTCCGTCAATATCTGGTGGAAGGAAGGGCAATTGATTGGGGTAGTTATGTTGTACAGCATCCCGCCCGTTGTTCAAAGTCCAACACACCCCCTCAAACATTGGCAGCGGTAGCGACGCCAACCTGGTCCTTCCAGAGCGGCACCAACTAATGAATCAGTTATTTCCCCCGTTATGGAATCGGAAAGGTCCTTATCTTCGGACGGCTCCGGTCCGGTGCCACGCCTGGAGTGCACAACCTTGATTACGCAAGCGGAGATCTCATGACGGGCGTTCGCGCCGCTGACTCTTCTGTGACAGGGTACAAATTCTTCCGTACCCAAAATGGTGGCGGGCGCTGCGCTGCTTTAGCCGCCGGATTGTGTCCGTTGGCTTGGTTTCCTGGCCATTCGCTCAGCTCGGCTTGCGCAGTTAAGGTACAATAGTCATTCACCCATGCCATACGGGGCTCAAAGCCGGGCGGTTACTCCCGAACTGGGCACAGTTGTCCAGAAGCTTCGGGATGCCAGGAATGTGCTGGTCCTTTCTGGCGCCGGAGTTTCGGCGGAAAGCAACATTCCCACATTCCGCGGTGAAGACGGATGGTGGAGGTCGCTGAATCCGGCAGAGCTTGCTACTTTCGCGGCTTTTAAAAGGGATCCCAGGCTCGTCTGGGAGTGGTATGACTACCGACGCGGCCTTATTGCCAATGCTTCACCCAACGCGGGGCACCGGGCGCTGGCGGGTCTGGAAACACCGGCCCGGGAAGTGTTCACAGTTACTCAGAATGTTGATGACCTTCATGAGAGGGCGGGCAGCCATCAAGTGGTCCACATTCACGGCTCCATCTGGGAGGTCATCTGCCTCAAAGACGGCAAGACTTATGAAGACCGGCGGGTCCCGTTGCCGGGACTTCCCCCAACATGTGCTTGTGGCGGACTCCTGAGACCCGGTGTGGTGTGGTTCGGAGAAGCGCTGCCTGCTACCGCCTGCGCTCAGGTTGAAGATTATTTCCACAAGAGCTGGATTGATGTGGCCCTCGTGATCGGCACTGAAGCAACTTTTTCCTATATTGGCGACTGGGCTCTGCGGGCCAAACGCTCAGGGGCTCTGCTGGTGGAAATCAATCCAAGCCCAACTGTGCTGACGCAGTACGTCGATGTGAAACTCGAAGGCAAGGCGGGAGAAATCTTGCAGGAAGTGAAGAAGGGGCTTTCCCTAAACCCCGGGCCTTGATCGCAGCAGCCAGCATAGACTTTCGGGATTGTAATCCGCGGATTTTGTTCAGGAAAACCGCGGACCTCGAACCAGGGGGCCCTCGCTATCGGCTGCCGTGTCCGGTGGATTTCACTTCGCCCAATCAACTATTCTGGAAAGAGCAATCATTAACAACCATCCCTCGCGGTTGAAAGGAGCCTTATGAAGGTTGTTGATCCGGTTTGCAAGATGACGATTGAGTCTGAAAAAGCAGCGGCCACCAGCCAATACGAGGGCCAGACCATCTACTTCTGCGCGCCCGGTTGCAAGGTGAAGTTTGATCAGGACCCGGGAAAGTACCTGGGCAAATAGATTCAGATTATCGGCGGTCGAATCTTTTGTTGTCAGACGACGGTGACGGTCAGCACCTGCTGGCCTGTGGCGCCGTTGGGGAAAGTGGATGTAGGCTGGGGACCCTGGATGCGGCCCTTGCCGTCGATGGCACGGACGCGGACGCGATACTTGCCGCGTTTGGGGTTCACCCAGGTGTACTTCCAGAAAGTCCACACGATTGGGGAAGGGTTGCTGAAGATGGCTGCAGGCTGCCAGGTCTTGCCATTATCGAAGCTGATTTCAACCGACCTGATGCCGTCCAGGTTGCCGACGGCGTACCCCGCAAACTCAAAGTTTCGCGCGGAGATTCTGGCGCCGTCTTTCAGATCCGTAAAGCGCGCGTGTGCCCACCGCTCACATTCGTCTGACCATCCCTGGCTTTCCCAGTAGCCCAAGTGCGGCTTCTTCAGCAGTTCGACGCGCGTCACCCACTTGGGCTGCTTCATGCCATACTTGCCGGGGATGAAGATTCGTACCGGATATCCGTGAATGGGCGAGAGGTCTTCGCCGTTCATCTGCCAGGCGACAAAGTTCTCTTCGTTCCATAGACGTTCGAGCGTGTGTCCGGTGGAGAATCCATCGGCGGCGTAGATGGCCGCATGCGTGGCATTGCCGGAAGGGCTTGCGCGTTCGATCAAAGGCTTCAGCGGAGTACCGGTCCATTTGGCGTTGCCGATGGCCGAACCGCCCGGCGAATTGGAGATGCATTCGAGCGTATAGACCTTTTCGATGCGCGGCAGTTTCACGAGGTCCTGGTAGTTGAGGGTAAAGGGATGCTCGACCAGGCCGTCAAACTTCAATTGCCACCTCTCGCGGTCCACGGTGGGCGTTCCGCCTTTGGAGGTGAGGTAAAACTCGTCGTTCGGCGTAACAGCCATCAGCGCAGCCTGGCTGCCAAAGCGTTCGTAAGCTTTAACGGAGAACCCGCCGGGGTCGCGCATGCCGTTCATCCAGCGGCTGGTAAAGGCATATTCAAGCAGCCCGATGCCGCCTGCAACTGCGCCGACAATCAGAGTTCGCCGTTCCATGGTGGTATTTTATGAGATGTTTGTTGCCGCCCCGGAGTTTCATGTTATCGCAAGCGGCGGAGGACTTGCTTGATTAATTCGCCTCGCTGCTCAGGGAACGAAAGTCGCCTACGAACGCAACTCGCCAGGTTTTATGACCGGATGGCGCCTGTTTACGGCTTTTGGTCTGCGCTGTTCGAAAGCCGCGCTGCCCGGCGAGCATATGAGTTGGCTGATCTCAAAAGGAACGAGCGAGTCCTGGAAGTGGCGGTTGGCGGTGGTGAGTTCTTCGTAGAGCTGGCGAGAACTGCAGACCTCGGGCGATGCGTGGGTGTTGATCTTTCAATGCCGATGCTGGCTCGAACGCACAGGCGATTGGAGGTCTGTGGCGTAGCGCATCCCAACCTTTGCCGTTCAAGTGCTCTTTCTTTGCCATTCGCTACTGCGGCGTTTGATGTTCTCTTTAACTTTTATATGATCGACCTCTTGCTGGAGGTGGACGTTCCTATCGTGCTGCGCGAGTTTGCCCGCGTGCTCAGGCCCGGCGGCCGATTGATCCTGCTGAGCATGGCGGAACAATCGCGTGTGATAAATGCCATCTGGACATGGCTCTATCGCCGTTCACCGTTGATGACGGGAGGCTGCCGGCCGGTTCCCGTTATCGGGATGCTGGACGCGAACGGCTGGAAAATCGATCTGCGAGAGATAATCACTCAGGGTGGGTTCCGTTCGGAAATGATTGTGGCGCAATATTCCCGCAAGGGTGTCCAATGATTGAAGCGCCCCGCATCAATCATCGCTGGCAGTTCTGTTCGCGTTGCAACCACATGATGTTTGAGTACTATGCGTCGCCGGACGGCCATTTCGGCCTGGCCAGTCTTTCTGGAAGCAAAGAGGTCGAGGGGCCATCGTCGCGGCCTGAAGTACAATGCATGAAATGCGGCGCGCGTTACCGCTTGCTCGACCGGCTGGACGCCATGGGGCAGGCCGTTAACCGTGTTTGACGAGCTACTTAGGGCGCAGACAGACATCTCATTGCCATGACAGAATTTCGACTGACACCGGAAACCCTTGGAGCTTATCTTGTGGAGCATGGCCTGGCCAGTGATCCGGCCGGGCTTTCCATTCGGGAACTTGGCGGCGGCGTGTCAAACTTCGTTTCGTTGGTTGAAGGGCCCGGCATCCGATGGGTGGCCAAGCAATCGCTCGGCAAGCTTCGCGTAAAAGACAATTGGACCTCGCAGCGCGAGAGGGTTTTCCGCGAGGCGGCCGCAATCGAAGCGCTCGGTTCCATTCTGAATGGCGCTGTGCCGCAGGTGGTCCATGTGGACTACACAAACTTCCTGTACGTCATGACCGCCGCGCCGGAGGACTCGGTGGTTTGGAAGAAGGTGCTGCTGGATGGCGAGGTCAGCGTAAGAGTGGCGGAAAGTGCGGGCCGGCTCTTGGCCACCATGATCAAAGCCAGCCAGAGCGATCCGTCATTTCGGGAACAGTTTGCTGATCGCACGGTGTTTGACGAGCTAAGAATTGATCCGTATTACCGCACGACCGCGGCCCGGTGCGAGGAGGCCCGGCACGCGCTGGAGGAACTGATTGAAGATTCGTGGAAGATTCAGACCTCGCTCGTCCACGGGGACTATAGTCCGAAGAATATGCTGGTGCGCGGCGGCGTCGTCTTTCTGATTGATTTTGAGGTCGTTCACTGGGGCGATCCGGCTTTTGATTCCGCGTTTCTGCTTAACCACCTGATGCTGAAGTCGTTCCACCAACCGCAGTTCGTAGATCTTTACTCCCAGGCTGCGCAGGCGTTCTGGCAGGCGCTGGTCACGGACCTCAGTGGCGCCCAAACTGTGGATTTTGAGTCGATGACCGTGCGGCATCTCGGAGGATTGATGCTGGCCAGGATGGACGGCAAGTCGCCAGTGGAGTACATCCACGACGAGGGCGTCAAGTCGCGGGTGCGGCGCACCGCAAAACGGCTGCTGGCGGAGCGGCCAGGGTCGCTCAGGGCAGCGCTCGAGTTGGTCGCGCAAAGCGTATTGGAAACATAATTCGATTGGAGTGACAGGAGCATCAATGGCCAGAATTCTCGGAATCTACGGCCGTGAAATTCTTGATTCTAGAGGTAATCCTACGCTGGAAGTACAGGTAGTGCTTGATGACGGAGCACGGGGCGTTGCCATTGTCCCGGCCGGCGCCTCGACAGGGAGGCACGAGGCGGCTGAACTTCGCGACGGCGAGATCAACCGCTACAGCGGAAAGGGTGTCACCAGGGCTGTCAAGAGCGTTGCGAGGGAGATTCCGCAGGTGTTGATTGGGTTGGAAGCTTCCGACCAGGCGCTAGTTGACGACACCTTGATTCGGTTTGACCGGACTCCAGACAAACGGCGCCTTGGCGCGAACGCAGTGCTGGGCGTTTCAATGGCGTTGGCGCGCGCGGCGGCGGATTCAGCCCGGCTGCCGCTCTATCGGTATCTGGGGGGAGCCGCGGCGAATGAATTGCCCGTTCCAATGGTGAACATCATGAGCGGAGGCATACACGGCGGCGGAAATATTGACTTTCAGGACTTCATGATGATTCCGTTGCGGGCGACGACTTATTCCGCGGCTCTGGCGGACGTGAACGCAGTTTACCATGCAACCAAGATTGTCCTGAAGGAGCGAGGCGTCTATCGCGCCGGCGTGGCCGATGAGGGCGGATTCGCACCGGCATTGGAAAGCAATGAATCGGGTTTTGACATCATGGTTGACGCCATGCAGCGCGCAGGACTGGAACCGGGCAGGGATGCTGCAATCGCTGTGGACGTGGCGGCCAGCCACTTTTGCGAGCGAGGAAGGTACCACCTTCAGGTTTCAGATGAAGAACTGACCACGGACGAACTGGTGGAAAGACTGGATAACGGTGTGGACCTTTATCCGATTCTTTCCATTGAAGACGGTCTTGACGAAGATGATTGGGAAGGCTGGAAGACACTGACGGACCGGCTGGGTGACCGTTGCCTCTTGATCGGCGACGACCTGTTCGTGACCCACATGGAACGTCTTGAGCGTGGGATCGAAGAGGGAATTGCCAACGCCGTTCTTGTGAAGATCAATCAGATTGGGACTTTGACGGAGACGCTGGATGCGATCAGTCTCGCGCGGCGCAATGGATATCAGCCGGTGATAAGTGCGCGCTCCGGTGAAACCGAGGACGATTTTATAGCGGACCTGGCCGTAGCGACAGGAGCTTCGCTCATCAAGATCGGCGCCATCACTCGCTCCGAGCGGCTTGCGAAATACAACCGGCTGACGCGAATTGAACAGGAGCTGGGTCCTCACGCCTCATATCGTGGAGCGGAAGTTTTTTCCGCTTTCCTTGAGGCAAAAGCCGGTTAATGGCACTATAAGAACCAGGGAGTGGAGAGCAAATAAACGAGCTTTTCATCAGTTCCGAGCGTCTATTAAGTATGTGCTCCTGCACAAGACGAACAACGAGGTCTGTGCACTCGTTTCTGCCAGTCTGCTGTGTTGATTGAGAGCCTTGGATGAATTGTCCCAGATTCAATTTGGGAAATAGAAAATGCACCGGGCTGTTGGCAGTGGCTCTGGTTGCGCTGTCGCCGGTCCTTTTGTTTGCCGTTGAAAGGCTCAACTTTCGGCCGGGTTTCAACCTTTTTTCGCCCTCGCAAGATATTGAGGTCGGCCAGAAGGCGTCAGAGGATGTGAACAAACAACTTCCACTGATCCGTGATTCGCAGGTGACCAGTTACGTAAGCAACCTGGGGAAGAGACTTTCCAGGGTCGGTCCCAATCAATCGGGCGAGGCGAAATACGCCTGGTCTTTCAATGTTGTGAACAGTCCAGACATCAATGCCTTTGCCCTGCCAGGTGGATTTATTTATGTGAACCGCGGAGCCATTGAAGCAGCGCAAAATGAGGCCCAGATTGCCGGCGTCCTCGCCCATGAGGAAGGCCACGTGGTAATGCGGCACGGCACCCACCAGGCGTCTGAAATGATGTTGGCACAGGCGCCGCTTTCGATCCTGGCAGGGTTGCTTGGCCAGAGCTCCAGTCTTGCAAGCCAATTAACCCAGCTTGGGTTGGCCTTCGGAGTGAATTCGATCCTTCTGAGAAATTCCCGCAGCGCGGAATCGCAGGCCGATGAGGTGGGCACTTACATCCTCTACCAGGCGGGATACAACCCCTACGGCATGGCGCAGTTCTTTGGAATCATCCAGCAGAAATATCCGCAACGGACGATCCAGTTCTTTTCCGATCACCCGAACCCGGGAAATCGCATCCGAAACGTTGACGAGGAAATACCCAAGCTGGGCCAGAAAAAGGAGTGGAAAACGGACAGTCCTGAGTTCCAAGCCGTGAAGCAGCGACTGCAAAATATGCCTCCTGCTCCGAAGCCTGCCCCGCAGCAATAGGCGCGGTGAAAACCGTGAAAGACTCAACTGCAATTGACAACGATGTCATCTGCTGATTCTCCACTGAATCTCGTCCGGGGCCCCGCCACGCAGCCTGGATGGGCGCAACTCATCCGGCTTGGCGGTGATCGTGTTGCCATTCTGGTTGACGAATTGCGAAAGTCGGTTGGCAGAATCGACGGCGTGGTCCAACGAATGCATTATTCGGCTACAGAAGAGAATTGGGTGATTCGATACGAGGTCGGAGGCGCGGAGCTTTTTACTGTGCGGATTTCCCCTGGTGTGCTGGAGGCGAACGTGGCGCTCATCCGGCCGGAGGTTGAACGCCTTCTCCAGAACCCCACGCTCAGCAAAAGCGTCCGAGGTGTAATCCAGAACGGCGCAAGCGAGGAAGGGACAAATTCGATCAGATTCTTGCTCAGAGACCGGAGCATGGTGCGCTCATTCGCAAACCTTGCACGGGTGAGAAACCGTCTGATTTCGAATACTCGCAGAGGCTTTCGACGAATGGAAGCCCCGAGTGCGGAGGCTTTAAAGGACAGGTGAGTGACATGATTTTTCAGGTGAAATCCAAGAAGTCTCTTACTGACGTTGCGCGCGACCTTGAGGCCGCTACCCAGCGGCACAAGTTCGGGATTATGGGAACCTACGACTTGAAAGGGAGAATGAACGAAAAGGGAGTGGAGTTTGACCGTGACTGTCTGATTGTTGAGGTTTGCAACCCGCACCAGGCAAAGAAAGTGCTCGAAAAGAATGCGGAGATTTCAACCGCGCTCCCGTGCCGCATTTCCGTCTACCGCGAGGGGAACGATATTGTGCTGGCAACTTTAAAGCCCACCGCCATGCTGGAGCTTTTCGAAACAGCAGGCCTGGAACCTGTTGCGAAGGAAGTTGAAGCGGCAATTTTTGCCATAATGCGGGAAGCGGCACAATGAGCAGCAAATTTTAACCCGGCACCAGAGAAACTCGCCTTGGCGACAGGCGGATTTCCCCGGGCCTGTTGTGGCACTAGCCGTGGCCTGAAGGCCAACAATGTGCTAAGATTTCGAGGTTGAAAATAAGAAAACTTATGGTCGGCTGCCGGGTGTGACTGTCGCATATCACTCTGGCAGCAGGTAGACAAAGAAAGAGAAGTCATATGTCGGGCCACTCAAAATGGGCGACGATCAAGCATAAAAAGGGTGCAGCAGATGCCAAGAGAGGCAAGCTTTTTACCAAGCTGATCAAGGAAATCGCTGTGGCGGCCCGTATTGGAGGCGGTGACGCCGATTCAAATCCGCGTCTGAGGACAGCAATCGCTGATGCCAAGGCCGTAAACATGCCTGCCGACAACATCAAACGGGCCATACAGCGAGGTACGGGCGAGCTTCCTGGCGTGCAGTATGAAGAGATTGTGTACGAAGGATACGGGCCGAGCGGTGTTGCGCTTATCATGGAAATCGCTACGGACAATCGTAACCGGACGCTTGCCGAGCTTCGACACATCCTTTCAAAGCATGGCGGGAACCTGGGTGAGACAGGCTGTGTGACGTGGATCTTCAACAAGCGCGGATACATCGTAGTTGAAAAATCCAAGGCGGAAGAGGACGCACTGCTGGAACTGATCACCGAGGCCGGCGCTGATGACATGAGGGAAGACGGAGAAAACTGGGAAATCTTTAGCCCGGTTGAGAATTTCCAGCAGGTCGTTGACGCCCTGAACAATGCGGGCATTAGTCCAACAGTTGCACAGCTATCGATGGTTCCTCAAACTCAGGTGAAGGTTTCCGGGAAGCCGGCGGATCAGGTATTGCGGCTGATGGATGAACTGGACGAGCATGAGGACGTCCAGCACGTCTATGCCAACTTTGACATCGAGGATGCCGAGCTGCAATCGCTGGCTCAGCAGGGTGGCTAAGAAGGCGGCGCCTGACCGAGGGTCGGAAATTCTTGCCCGAATTTTCTTTGGTGGGCCGAGAAGACGGCTGGCATAGGGAGTCATCTGCAAAGGCCAATGCTTGGTCGTGCATAAGGCTGCGTCCGGAAAAAATTCCAGCAGCCGTAGTTTTCAATATGGAGCAGGGCTCAATCTCATCCCATCTTCGTGGCGGGCTTTGGCGGTGCATGTTGCGCTTGAGCCTTGGTTTCCTTGTGCTCGGATTTCTTCCCGTCGCAACCCTCTGGGCGCAGGAGGCGCGCAGCACGGCTACCTTGACGTATACCAAAGTTATGAAGGGAAGCCTGCCTGAGTATACGTCGCTTACTGTTGACTCGAACGGAGACGGAACGTATGACGGCCGGCAACTGAATGAGCCTCCCAAGCCCCGCACCCTGAAGCTCTCTCTTGAGACAACACAGACTTTGTTCCAAATGGCGGATGCGCTCGGCGATTTTCACTCACTGAAGCTTGAGAGCAATAAGAACGTGGCCAACCTGGGTTTGAAGACTTTCGTGTATCGGCACGACGGCCAGGAAAATACAGTGCAGTTCAACTACACGCGGAACAAGCGTGCGCAGGAACTGTTGAGCGTTTTTGAGGGTATCGCCGACGTTGAACAACACATCGGGACTTTGGAGTATTCCTCCCGATATGATGTTCTGGGCCTTCCGTCCGCCCTGACCCGAATTGAAATTGACCTCGACAACAAGGACTTGGTTGATCCGCAGTTGATGGTTCCGATCCTGAAGAAGATCGCAGGCGATTCGCAGTATCTACACATCGCGCAGGTCCGGGCGGCGGACATCCTTCGCCGCATCCAGGACGGATACTCCTCGAACAGGATGGAGCGTCGCTGAGGCAGGGAAGCCCCAGGGCAAACTCTGATTTTGGTATTAACCTTTCCTCGTCTGATGTATGATGAGGAAGGGTTTTCCTTATGCCAGCCGCGGAGGTGTGCCATGAAGATCAATCGGTCGCCCAGGTGTTACCGGCTGTTTGTCCTGCTCGCTGCTGCACTCATAATTTCAACGCTGAATTCTGCTCCCGCTACAGCCAAGTCTAATTCTCAGGTTCGAATTGTCCGTCTCAGCTTTGTGGAAGGTACCGTCACAATGTACCGTCCCGATGCTGACCAGTGGGCCAAGGCTTTTGTCAACACGCCCATCCAGCAAGGCTTTAAGCTTGCTACGGACACCAATAGTTTTGCTGAAGTCGAGTTTGAGAATGGCTCTACAGTGCGGATGGGCCAGTCGAGCGAGCTCGATTTCACCAGCCTCGCGTTGTCTCCTGAAGGAGGCAAGATCAATCACGTGACACTCGCACAGGGTTACGCAACCTTTGCGGTCACGCCGGAACGGGGTGACGTCTACGAAGTTCTCGCTGCTGGTTCCACATATGACGCCGCGTCCAAGGCGATGTTTCGAATTGATATGGACGAGGGTGGCCAGCAAATGAAGGTTTTCAAGGGCCAGGTCTCGGTCCAGAGCCCTGGTGGCACCGGAACCGTCGCGGCGAACCATGTTCTTGAGATTACACCGGGCGGGGCCGACGCTTTTCAGGTGACAGAGGGCGTTACGGAAGACGCCTGGGACGAATGGGTGGATAAGCGGCAGGAGACTGCAACCGTTGCCACCAACAAGGCCAGGCCGGCGGATGGCAGCCTTAATGCGGGCAGCTCGCTCTATGGCTGGAATGACCTTTCTTATTTCGGTATGTGGAACTATCTGCCCGGATATGGGAATTGCTGGTCGCCAGCGATGGGACCCGGTTGGTCTCCTTATTCGGTCGGACGCTGGTCCTGGTATCCCGGCTTTGGTTACACCTGGATTTCAGGTCTTCCCTGGGGTTGGCTGCCTTTCCATTATGGCAACTGGATCTACCCGGCGGGTATGGGCTGGTGCTGGCTGCCTGGAGGTTTTTCCGCCTGGTCGCCGGCGCTTGTGACATGGAACCAGGGGCCTGGCTGGGTTAGTTGGACCCCCAGAACCTACGGTGGCAGTTTCGGCGCACCGGTGAATTGCCCAAGCGGACAGAACTGCTCGGTTGCGGTGAGCAGCAATACGTTCCAGGGAGGTCGGCCGATATCTCCGGGAGATGTAATCCGGGTCCATCCTTTCGACGGGCGCCGAGTTGATTCACCGACCGTGCCGCTCACTCGCAGCCTGCGATTGCCAGGGCCTGCGGTTGATCGCTCCACAACGGTCACGGCCACTGGAACAGGTGGGGGGGCGGCACTCCGTGTTCGTCGTATTGGCACTGCCCCTGGCAGAGTCTTTTCACAGAGTACTATTCGGGGGAGCTGGGACGTACAGCCACATGCCCCTGCCGTTTTTGACCAGCAGACTCGCCGCTTTGTAAATGGATCCGGGCCGGCGATAAACAATGATATGCTGGTCAGAAGTCGGAGGGGGTTGGTCCCGGGAAATAGCGCTAGACAGCTGACTTCAATCCCCATTTCAGACCTGGGGACCCACACCGGCGCGATGCGCCACTCAAATACTCTCCTTCCAACGGCCCACCCGGTGGGAAACTCAGCACGGGCGCCCGTTTTCCAACAACCTCGGATGCCAGACTTCCGCCAGCAGGAAAGAATGTTGCAAAGGCAACAAAAGATGGAGAGAGCCCAGGAGCGCAGGCAGATGCAGGAGATGAACAGGCTTTCCCGCAGGGCCGAACAGAATGTGAACAGGCCCTCTTCATCCACCAGGTCTTCGGGTGGGTTCGGCGGGAGCCAAAACCAGAACATGGGCCGATCCTCCGGCCAGACGGGCGGCGGGATGAGAAGCAGCGGCATGGGTGGCGGCAACTCCGGGGGCATGGGCGGTGGCATGCGAAGCGGGGGTGGCGGAATGCCTTCGGGCGGAGGTGGAGGCGGGGGTGGCCAGCGCGGGCCGCACCGCTGAAGATAATGCTGGGCATTGTGATGGAAGATCGTAGCAGGGGAGACTAGAAGACGATAATTCCTGCATAACCTACCACTGAATCTGTGTCCCCGCCCATATCCGCGGACGTTGCATGTCTGATCAGCCGGGCCCCGCGGGCGCCCAGTTTTTTAGCCGCAGTCAGCATGGCGATGGTTGGCGCGTAGCCGCACATTGAAATATCCTCGTCGCGGATAACATCCAGCAGCCCCACAGGGTCAAGCTGCAGAATCTTCTCAATGGCTTTTTCGTCCTTCTCGCGGGTGACGTTGTCCGGTTCATAGTGGTTCATGTCACTCGATGCGACAATCAGAATGGGGTTCGTTGAACGCAGGATGGCCTCTGCGACTGCCCAGCCCAACTGCTCAAGCAGCGCATAATCAGCTATCGCAATGGCGATGGGGACGAACGTGAGTACCCCGGACAAGCGCTGCAGGAAAGGGACCTGGACTTCAAGAGAATGCTCACCGGCGTGTGCTTGGGCGTCTTCGGCCAACATGGGGCACTTTTCACGGATGTGACCGGCGAGTTCGCCGTCAAGTTCCACCTGGCCCAGCGGAGTGATCCAGATTCCCTGAGACATCACAGCCAGGGGGGCGCCGCGGGCCCAGTGGTTGGGGCCCAGGACCACGTAGCGCGTGCGCGGCGGCAACAGGCGGTAGACGGCCCCGGCAACGTGCCCGGAATACATATACCCGGCATGAGGCACTACGCAGCCGATGGCAGACTCGAACACGGCCCCGTCGCCAGATTCGGGTTCCAGGTACTGGTCTACCTCGCGCAGAAGAGCTTCACGTTTGTGTGGATAGAAACGACCGGCCACAGCGGGGGAACGCACGGATGTGGGCTCCATAAGCAAATCGTAGGCGCGCGTGGTGAAGGTTGTCAAGCGGCCCCTATTACCGATTCAGCTCCCGCGTACCCGGTCGTGTCCCGGCTTCAAATTCTTCTCTGATAGCTCCTGCAGGAGGAGCCGAAGAAACTATTTGTTCTCTTTTTCAACAACGATTTTGAGTGACCGGAGGAATTGCGCGTCCTCGGTGGTAAGAAGGAAATCCGGTCCGTTAGCATTGGTCTCAGCAGGCAATTCCTGGCGGTGGGTGGAATTGCTTTCACCTTGCTTGTTGAAGCCGATGGTGACTTCAAGAACCAGGAAAAGGTCGTACCCTGCGGCTCGGATACGGCCCATCACTTCCGATATGCTGGCGGAATCCGCCAATGACTCATTGATTGCCTGACCGAGTTCCTTGATCAGGTGTTTGAAATTGTCGTCAAGCTCCAAAAAGAATCCTTTATACTCCGATTCTTGCTCCTTTTGGCATTCTATGTTTCGCGTAACGGAAGTGTCAAGGCAGCGTATCCTGACTGGACATTGACGCCGATAGGTGTTGGCTTTACCATCGGAATGTTGGACCTTTTCCATCGCAAGAGGCGGTCGAGACCATGCCAGCCAGCTCGAAATCGTTCCCGGGACGCCTGTTTTGCCGGGCGCGGCAGATGTTCCACCTGCTGATTGCGCTTGTTTTTCTTTTTCTGACCATAGCCGGGATTTCGGTTTCGATGAAACTGTGGCAGGATTATCAGAAGATTCCCGGACAAGGGGGCTGGGGTTTTGGCATGGTCGCAAGTTTCACCGTCCTGCTGCTGATTTTCTGCCTTTACTCTTTTTTGAAAGCCAGAAGCGTGCGATGATCTGTGCGCGCCGGCGCTCGCGTTGCTTTTGATGCTTGCAGGCGTTGGTAGTTCCCATTCATCCTGATGAACGATTCTCGCGACAGCAAAAAAGCACAGGACTCCAACTCCAAGACTACTGGCCCTTCAGATCGCTACTTCCACCGGCCGGAAGACCTGGCAGGGTTTGATGCCGCGCGGGACCTCGGCCTTCCTGGCAGCTACCCCTACACCCGCGGTATCTACTCGGGCCAATACCGAAGCCGCCTCTGGACCATGCGCCAGTACGCAGGTTTTGGCTCGGCCCGGGAGTCGAACCAACGTTACCGGTATCTGCTGTCAAGAGGGACAACAGGGCTTTCCGTGGCATTTGACCTGCCAACTCAAATCGGACTTGATTCTGACCATCCGCAGGCACAGGGCGAAGTGGGCCGGGTCGGCGTGGCGATTGATTCCCTCGAAGATATGGAATCGCTTTTTGAAGGGATTCCGTTGGATCAAGTTTCCACTTCCATGACCATTAATGCCACCGCCCCGATTCTTCTGGCGCTGTATTTCGCAACGGCAGAAAAACAAGGTGTGGACCTCCGGCGGCTTTCAGGAACGGTTCAGAACGATATTCTGAAGGAATATATCGCGCGCGGGACTTATATCTACCCGCCCAAGCCGGCGATGCGCCTGGTGACAGACATCTTCGCCTTCTGCCGCGACTATGCGCCTGAATGGAATACCATCTCGGTGAGCGGCTACCACATTCGCGAAGCCGGAGCTACGGCAGCTCAAGAGATCGCTTTCACGCTCGGGAACGGAATCGCCTACATGTCGGCAGCGCTGGATCGCGGCCTCGATGTGGACGAAGTGGCTCCGCGGGTTTCGTTTTTCCTGAACGCGCACAACAACTTCCTGGAAGAGATTGCCAAGTTTCGCGCGGCCCGCCGGATGTGGGCGCGAATAATGCGGGAGCGTTTTAAAGCGCGGGACCCGCGCTCCTGGGCGTTCCGCTTCCATACGCAGACGGGCGGATCGACCCTCACCGCCCAGCAGCCGGACATCAACATCGTTCGCGTCGCACTGCAGACACTTGCTGCTGTGCTGGGCGGAACTCAATCGCTCCACTCAAACTCCCGGGATGAGGCCCTTGCCCTGCCCACGGAGAACTCGGCATTGCTGGCGCTCCGCACCCAGCAGATCATCGCCTACGAAAGCGGAGTAGCCAATACGGTTGACCCTGTTGGGGGCTCCTATAGCATCGAGAAGTTCACCGATGAGATTCAGAGTGCCGCGGATGAATACCTTGAGAAGATCGACGCGATGGGCGGAATGCTGGCGGCAATTGAACGGGGATTAGTACAGCGTGAGATTCAACAGGCCGCCTATGAATATCAGGGCGGAATCGAAAAGGGAACTCAGGTGATTGTGGGGGTAAATCGCTATCAGGAAGCCCCCGAGCAGGGAATCCCGATTCTGAGGATTGATACGGAAATTGAACGGCAACAGGTGGATCGGTTGCACAAGCTACGGGCACTCCGTGACACTGCCCGGGTTGACGCTGCGCTGCGAGACGTAGAAGCCACGGCCCGAAGCGATCGCAACCTGATGCCGGTGATTCTTGAGGCAGTAAATGCCTACTCAACGGTGGGTGAAATCTCAAGCGTACTGGCCGGTGTCTTTGGCCATTACCAGGAGGCGGTTGTTATCTGATGCCCAACTTGACCTTTCTTGGAGCAACGCAGACCGTAACAGGTTCGAAATACCTGCTGGAAGCCTCTGGCGAGCGTCTTATGATCGATTGCGGACTGTTTCAGGGGCACAAAGAACTCCGGCTGCGCAATTGGAGCCCCTTTCCGGTTGATCCGGGCAGCATCCATTGGGTGGTGCTGACTCATGCTCATCTTGACCACACTGGCTACCTTCCGCGGTTGGTCAAGGAGGGATTTCACGGCCAGGTGTGGGCTTCATCAGCAACTGTGGATCTCTCACACCTGACTCTGCCGGACTCCGGTCATCTGCAGGAAGAAGATGCTTTGTATGCCAACAAGAAGGGCTTCAGCAAGCACAAACCCGCCCTCCCGCTTTACACCTACGGTGAAGCGGTCAAGTCTCTGGATTTGTTCCGGGCAGCCGATGAGTCAAAACCTCTGGAACTTTCGCCCCGCTTCAGCTTGAGGTTTATCCGGGCCGGTCACATACTGGGTGCTCGCATGCTGGAGGTGACGATTACGGAGACAGGGAAGCCGATTAAGGTCCTGTTTTCTGGAGATATTGGCAGGTTCCCGCAACTGATCATTCGTCAGCCAGCCGAGCCGGGAGCAGTCGACTATCTGGTGTGTGAATCCACCTACGGCGACCGCCTCCATCCAACGGACAACTTCCGTGAGCGCCTGGCGCAAATTGTTGAAAACACTGCCGCCCGTGGCGGGTCTGTTATCATTCCTTCGTTTGCAATTGGCCGCACCCAGGAATTGCTCTATCTTTTCCGACAGCTGATTAATCAGAACCTGATGCACGACCTGCCCATTCATGTGGACAGTCCCATGGCCATTGATGCGACGGACCTTTACCGGAAACACCACGAAGACCACAACGTGCAGACCGACGAATTCGAGGCCGACGGGCACAGGCTTTTTGCCCAGCCGAACGTGCACTTTGATCGCTCCGTAGAAGAGTCAAAAGCCCTGAATGACTGTCGCTATCCTACCGTAATCATCTCGGCAAGCGGAATGGCGACCGGCGGGCGGGTGCTGCATCACCTGGCAAGGTGCCTGCCTGACCACCGCAACACCCTTCTTTTTGTGGGTTTTCAGGCCCCCGGGACCAGGGGAAATGCCATGCAGTCCGGCGCGGAAACGGTCAAGATCCACGGCCAGCAAGTCCCCGTCCGTGCGCACATTGAAACCATTGAGAACCTGAGTGGGCACGCGGACTACCGGGAAATCACCAGCTGGCTTGAAAAGTTTCCCTCCGCGCCGCAAAAGACCTTTGTAACTCACGGGGAGCTCCACGCGGCGAGAGCGCTCCAGGAAAGAGTGACCCAAAACCTCGGATGGAAGGTGGAAGTTCCCTCGTACCTTGAACAAGTTACGCTTTGATCGTGGCGAGCGGAGAGGTCGCCGTGGCCTTGCTCGGCAGCTTCCCCGTGATCCCTTAGATGTTGTGCGCCGGACCGATATATGGTATTTGGAACGATCTGGGCAGCGGCCGGCCCGTCCTTGAATGGGATTCGTATGTAATTAAATACTTTGCAAAATCCATTTCCTGTGTATAATGGTGTGGGTGTTTGGAAATTGTGGTAGTCACTAATGAGTAAACACCCCTGTCCGGAAACTGTCCTTCCGTACAGTTGTGTTCAGGTTGGTAGGGACTTAGAGTCATAGTGCGATCAGCGCTATTGATGGAATACTAACTCGACGCCAGAGCGCCAGCCGGGAGGGGGAAGGCATGGTTGCTAATGACAAACTTATGCGCCGGGCTGTACCACGCCCAGTTGACCCAACTGTTGGATCAAACATGCCTGCTCCCCAACATTCCTAATCGATCCCGTCTTGTTGCACCCCGTGAACTCAACAAAGCAGTCGTCTTGGAGGGAAAATGAATACGCCACTGTCTCTTGTGCAGGAATTGCGAGGAATCAAGGGAGGGCAGAAACACGGCCAGTCTGACCTTGAAAATCTACTTTCCGAAATTCGCGAAGCCCGGCGCGAGTGGCAGGAACAACTGGATCAGGCCCAAAACCTCCTTCATGACTTGCTGTCTTCTCTTGCAGACCTGTCAGGAGTGGAACTCCCGGGAATGGCGGTTGGGGCACAAAAGGACGGAGAAGGGTCGCTCCGGCTGGGCTTCAAGACTCTCAAGGACCGGATTCGGCATGAGTTGGAGGGCTTTGCTTCAACCTCTGCAGCGGAGGCCGCGAAAAACGCTCACTCCAAGAGTTCCACTGTACTTGAGCCGCTCGAAAAAGAAATGCAATCTCGGATGGACAATCTGGCGGAGGAGTTTCGCGGAAAGTTGAAGTCCCGTTTGGAACGGGAACAGGAGGATCTTGCGAACCTGGTCAAGGCTCGAGCTGAAGAGGTGCTGCAGGTCAAGATGAAAGATTTTGCGGAGTGGATCAAGCTGATGACCGAAGGATCTGTGGCGTCGGTTCCTGCAGAAGTCCAGAAGTCTCTTGAGCCGCACATCGAGCAGGTTAAGGATAGGCTGAAGAGCACTTTTCAACAGCAGCTTAACATGGTGATGGTGGAGTCTGAAAGGGCTGTCCAAGGCAAGGTCGAGGCTATCAAGAATGAACTCCAGACCCTGACGGCCGGGTTATCAGACCAAGCGAAGCTGGCCTACTCGCAGAGCACGGAGTCTGCGATAAAGGACTTTAATAACCGGCTCAATGTTGCAGTTCAGGAGTCTGCCAGGCAAATTGAGACGACCAGCCGCACAAGGACTGAAGAGGGCCTCACCAGCCTGAAATCTCACCTGGATGAACTTTCAGCTACGTCAAAGGTGGAACTCCAGTCGTACGTCGATTCCGAAGTGCTGGGTTTTAAGGAAAAGCTGGCTGCTGCGGCCCAGGAGTTGCAGCAGAGAAGCGCGGCAGACATCATGAACAATGTCCAGAAGGCATCGCAGGAAGCTTTGAGCGCCTCCCTGTCTCAGGTGCGGCAACGGGTTGACGAGGCCTTTAATCAATCGAAAGGCGAGCTGAAGTCCACCATGGGGACAATGGTGGAGGACGTTCGGAAGCAGATGGGCGACTTCGCCCTTTCAGCGCGCGATTCTCTGGCTGGAGACGCGACGCGCCTCTCAGACAACCTCAAGCACTTAGGCGATGAGCTGAAAGCCACTGAAAAACAGCGAGTTACCGCCATGATTGAAAGCATGACCAACATGAGCCGGCAGACCCTCGAACAGCATGCACAGAGCATCAAACAAGTTGCCGACCTGCAGGTTGGTGAGATTCAAAGGTCTCTCTCGGGGCTCCAGGCCAGCATGGCGGCTGATTTTGAAGGTCAATTGCGCCGGTTCATGGAAGAGCAGCGTCGAGCGATGGTAGAGGAAGTTCAGAAGCAGGTTACTGAGGTTTCCTCTGGCGCTGTCGATAAGATCAGGGCCAGTTCGGGACAGGTTGTTCAAGAGCTTTCCGGCAAGGTCAACAAGGAGGTGAACACGGCTACCACCTTGCTAAACCAATGGGCCCACCAGACAACGACCTGGGCCGAGGCCTCCATTAAAGAGTCTCTTGAGTCCTACAAGCGACAGGTGGCCGAGTTCACCAATACGCTGCTGGAAGACCAGCGAAACACAATTGAGGATAGGATCGGAGATCTGCAGGACCGTCTGGCACAGGCTGCCAGCCTTCTCCGCGTTTCTGAGCGTGCGGCTTCAGAGGTGGAGCGGGCAAAGGACCGGCAGAAGGCCTGACCTAAACAGAATTGCCCGTCTGCGGCTGCGAACGGTTGTTTGTGCGCAGCCGTTTTTTTTGAGGTCGTTCTTCGTTCACCCGCCTCTCTGTTCCTGCAATAAAACCAGGAAACCAAGAACAACGAGGGGTCTTCTTGGTTGGGGCCGGAAGCTTGATTATCAGGCTGGATTGAGTCCGAGTTGGCTGCTGATGCCCTGCATGGCCCTGATGCACAACTCAATATGTTCGTTGATGTCCACTCCAAGTTCTTCCACGCCAGCGATGATATCTTCCCGTCGGACCGCACGCGCGAAGGCTTTGTCTTTCATCCGCTTTCGGACTGAGCTGGGCTCAAGACTTTGAATTCTGTCCGGCCTGACCAGCGCGCAGGCCGTGATGAAGCCTGCCAGTTCATCACACGCGAACAGGGATTTTGCCATTAGTGTATCGCGGGGCACCCCGCTATAATCTGCATGCCCGAGGATGGCACGGCGAACATCCTCAGGATATCCAAGAGTGTCAAGAATTTCGCTTCCCTTCAGGGGGTGGTCAGGAGCGTCCGGATAAATCTCGTAATCAAAGTCGTGGATGAGTCCTACGACCGCCCACTTGTTTTCGTCGTCACCAAACTTCCGGGCATATGCCCGCATGCAAGCTTCAACCGCCAGACCGTGCCGCCTCAGGTTCTCGCTCTTGGTATATTCACACAGAAGCTTCCATGCCTCTTCGCGGTCCATGTTTCCTCCTCCTGGTTTTCCACATTGTACAACAGAGATTGGAGGGTAAATCGCACGCAATGGAGCCACAAGGGCAACTGTTATACAGGAGTAATCAAATGCAGGCAGTTTGTTGTGACGCGGAAAAATTTCTTTTTGTGGTATTAGCTATCTGATGTTTCCGTTGTTGAAATTCTGGTCCGGCGGGACTTCCAGTAAACGCCTAGCCCGCGCAAATAGGCACAAAGCTTTTCACGGGGCGAGAGCAACTCCTGCGGCTCCGAAGTGATTGTTTTCTGTTTCCAGATGCGGCGCGCGCGCCTCTTCAGAGCAGATAGCAACCACCTTACGGTTGCCAGGCGAAGGGTCCTTTCCTCAAAAAAGAGTTTCAGCGCAAAAGCCACGCTGCCTGCGTAGAGCTGGGTCGTTCGGGCTTTCTGGTTCTGGATGTTATCGTCAAAAAAGTGCGTGACTGCTGCCGCAGGGTTGTGGCGAATCCTGAACCCATGCTTCAACACCTGGACATACATGTAGAACTCATCGCCTCCACCGATCAATGATCCTGCGCCAAGGTCTGGTGGAAAAAGCGAGAAGTTCTCGAGAAAGGTCCTGCGGAACGCCATGTTGCAACCAAAGCCCACCGGCTCACCAAGAATGTACTGATACCAGTTTGGATTCGATGCATCGAGGGTCCAAGCGGACAGGGCCCGCTGGCTAGTGTAGTACCTGTCAGAGCGTTCAGCGGTAATAGAGAGCGGTCCAGCTGGAATAACGCGTCCTGTTACGCAACAGACGTCCGGGTCGGCAAGGCCCGTGATAATTTCCTCCAGCCAGCCAGGGCTGATCAGGACATCGTCATCTACGAAGATCAATATGTCGCCCTTCGCGCGGGATATGGCATGATTGCGTGCAATGGAGACGCCACGGCGCGGCTCGTTCAGCAACCTGACTGGAAACCGTAATACTTCCTGCGTAAAAGCCGCGTCTTCCGGGCCGTTTAGAACAAGAATGACTTCACAATTGAGGTACTGCTTAGACTGATCGGTAAGTCTTTCCAGGCACTGCGCCAATGTGGGGCGCAAACCGTTTGTACACAGGATTATTGAAACAAACGGGTGTTCCGGGGCCTGGGCGCCCTTTCGGACCTTTTCTGCCGAAACTTTTGATTGCACCCGCGTGCCTTCGCACACTTGTTTCAAGACTTCTCTCCTCGCTGGTTGATACACCTCCAGAATTCTAACATTCCTGCGCCGCCAGTCAGGGCGAAAAAGTCCGGATTGACGCATAGGCCTAAAAAAGGCCCCCAGAAAGATGGAGGGTTCCTGCTATACTATTCATGAAATTGGGTTTTCGCTCCGCATCCTGCCCGGAGTCAAGGGTTTTGTGGGTCTTTGATTTTGAGGATGGTGTGGCGCTTAACACCATGAAAATAATTAAGTTTTACGAGATTGGCGGTCCTGAAGTCCTCAGATATGAGGACGTTGAGCGGCCGCGGTTGGCGCCGACAAGGGTCTTGGTCAGGATTCATGCCATCGGCGTGAATTTTGCCGATACCGTGCTGCGGCGCGGGGGTTACCTTGCACAGCCGAAGCTCCCGGAAACGCCGGGATTTGAGGCTGCCGGCGTGGTTGTGGAGACAGGTGAAGATGCCAACAAGCACCTGGTTGGAAAGCGTGTGGTGGTACTCGGTGAGCGTTGTTACGCCGAATACGTTACCGCATTGCCGTCGCAGTTGATCGGATTGCCCGATAATATCTCGTTCGAACATGGTGCGGCGTTCCCCGTCCAGGCGCTCACTGCCTATCACATGCTTTACACGATTGACCGTGTTGCTCCAGGGCGCACCGTTCTGGTGCACGCAGCGGCCGGTGGAGTAGGCCTGCTTGCCGTGCAGATGGCAAAGCTAGGCGGCGCCCGCGTGATTGGAACCACGTCCAGCATGGAAAAGGCAAAATATGTTCAGGAGGCCGGCGCCGACGAAATCATTCTGTACAATCAAGTGGACTTTGCAAAGAGGGTGGGTGAATTAACCCAACAGCGCGGAGTGGACACCGTTCTGGACTCTGTGGGGAAGGAAACTCTCCAGGGTAGCCTTTCGTCGCTAGCACCGTTTGGCCACCTCATCATCTACGGGAGCGCCAGCGGCAAGCCCGACCCGATTGATGTCGGCACTCTCTACGCACGCTCTCTGAAGGTAAGCGCATTCTGGCTATTTACTGTTACCCGGACTCCTCGCATCGCCCAGAACGGCGTGAAGAAGGTGCTCGAGTGGATTGAAGGTGGGAAGATAAACCTGAGGGTCGGGTTGAAGCTTCCTCTGGAGCAGGCCGCGGAGGCCCATCGAAGAATGGAAGCCCGCCAGACGACAGGAAAGATTCTGCTGACAATCGATTGACAGAAAAGGATGGCCTCGTTGAGTTCGACAACACCAAGAACCATCACTCGCGCAAAGCGGCTGTCCGGGTCAGTCTCCATGCCCGGGGACAAGTCCATCTCTCATCGTTACGCGATGCTGACAGCTATCGCGGAGGGCACCAGCCGCCTTCATTCCTTTGCTGAAAGTGTAGACTGCCAGAGCACACTCGATTGCCTCAAGATGCTGGGTGTGAAAATCAACCGGCAGGGAAACGAAGTTACAATCGAAGGCTGCGGAATCAGCGGCCTACGGCCTTCAGTAGATCCGCTTGATGCGGGCAACTCAGGGTCTACCATCCGAATGCTTTCGGGAATTCTTTCGGGGCAGCCATTCCGGACTGTCATCGGCGGCGACGCTTCGCTGTCGCGTCGTCCCATGAAGCGCATCATTGAGCCGCTCACGCGCATGGGAGCACGCATCCAGCCCTCTGAAGACGGCCTGCCTCCGCTGAAGATTGAGGGTGGGAACCTTGTTCCTATTCACTACGACCTGCCGGTGGCCAGCGCCCAGGTCAAAACCGCGGTCTTGTTCGCGGGCCTCTACGCCAAGGGTGTCACGGAAGTAGTTGAACCCCACCTGACGCGTGATCACAGCGAAATCGCGTTAAGGCAGTTTGGGGTCGAGATTGGACGCCACGACCGCATGATCAGCGTCCGAGGCCGCAGCCGTCTTCGGGCACAGGATCTCACTGTGCCAGGTGACATATCTTCCGCAGCCTTCTTTCTGGTGGCGGGACTTCTGGTTCCAGGATCGGACCTCGCATTCGAGAATATCGGACTGAATCCCACCCGTACGGCGATTGTGGATTTCCTGAAGTCCATCGGCGGCGACATCAGTATTTTGGATTGCCAAAGCCGCAATGGGGAACTGGTGGGCCGCGTTCGCGTGAAGGCCGGTTCGCTCAGGGGAGGAGAAATCCCCGCGGAACTCATTCCCGGGCTGATTGACGAATTGCCTGTCCTGGCTGTGTTAGGGACCCAGGCGGAGAATGGGCTTGTCTTTCGAGGAGCGCAGGAATTGCGCGTGAAAGAAAGTGACCGCATCGCTGCCGTGGCGGACAACCTTCGCCGCATGGGCGCCGAAGTTGAGGAATTTCCTGATGGATTGCTGGTTCCCGGGCGCCAACGGCTGACCGGGGCGGAAATTGCAAGCTATGGCGACCACCGAATTGCCATGGCGTTCAGCATCGCCGGCCTCATAGCCGACGGAACGACGACGATTGAAGGGAGTGACTGCGTCCAGATCTCATTCCCTGCATTCTTTGAAATAGTTGCCAAGGTGATGCAGTAGGATTCACTCAATCTCAAAAGACAAGCATCAACTCACTCCTGGACGGGCACCCGGGCCGCTTGCGAAGTAAGAGTGGGTAAAGAGGCTTCTTCGGGTTGCAGGTCTCGCCGTTGGCGATGCCGGGAAGCAGTAGAGGCAGGGGAAGATGAGCCTTCGGGTTTTGATCTGAGGACACTGATCGTTCCATAGTTTGAGAGAAGGTTAATGATTGGACCGCCTTTTCCGTAGACACCGCTGATGCTGCGCTTTCCGGGTAATTTGGAGACATTCATCCCTGGAAAGTCGCAGCTGACCTCGCCATTGTTTGAAAGGGCATTCATTATGAAGCTTGATGTTGCGGGCATTGATAGCGTGACATCGCCCTTGTTCGAGGTGACTTCAATGGGATGTGTGGGTGGAGTCGATGTTTGCAGGTTTACATCTCCGTTGCTGTTCACGATCCTCACGTTGTATTTAAAACCTTCAATGGCGATGTCCTTGTCGCGCGTTGTAAGTTCGAACGGGCCATCGACCCCTTTGGCTGCCATATTGCCCACATCCATTGACAGACTGCCGGTTAGCTTTTGTACGTTCAGAGTTGTCCGGGAAGAGTTGTAACGCAATGTCTGGGCAATACTTTCAAACCGTGTTTCACCAGTGAAATTGCCCTCGACTGTTACGGAGCCTGTCACATTCTGGACGGCAATATCGCCGCCTCTACCTTCAATTTCCACGCTGCCATCGACCTTCGAAACTGAAGTCGTCCCCCGTGATTTGTGAATCTGCAACACACCCTCGACGTTGTTTGCCTCTACATCTCCGCGGCGCGTGGTAAGCGTCTGGTTGCCCTTTAGTCCGCTGACGTTCACGTCGCCATCGTCTACCGTAACATCTGCTGTTGTTGACTTTGGAACGCGGATGACCATATCCAGCCGCAAGGTGCGTCCGCTGGAAGGGAGGGAATCCAGGTTGGAAGCGAGTTCGTATTGCCCGCTATGTTCCACGAAATGAAACTGCAGGCGATCGGAAATTTTCCTGGCGGCGGATTCATTTTCAGCCCAGACCGTCTCCTGGATGACTGCCCCAATGTTTTTCTGGTCTGACCCTCGAATTTCGACATTGCCTCTGCGGTTCACGACCAAAAGATGCGGGCTACCCTCAACGTCCTGGGAGACTCTCTGTGTAAACGTGTAGGAATTGAAGAATATCTCAGCGAATTGCTGGTCGCTCATGCCCATTACGGAGGGCCACTCGCCCCAGGGTCGCAGAAGTGTCTTTGAAAGGATCGAACCGATGATGAGGAGGACGATCAGCAGAACGACTTCGCCGGCTGAAAACAGTGAATGTGGGGCGGTTTCCGGATGGCTCTTGGCGTGAAAGTAGTCGATCAGCTTGGACAGACCCCAGAAGATAATCAGGATTGGCCAATACTTTGCAATCAGGTACCATGGACGAACAGCGGGATTAAAGTTCTGGTACAGGAAGAGGACGCCGACCGTGATAAGGGTCAGCGCCCAGAAAATGGAACCACGATGGTGCCGGTAAGTGCTCATGTTCGATCCTCCGCTTAAGGAAGGCCCGCAAGCCGCTAGCGGGGTGGCGTTGATCTTGCTGCCAACACTGACTCAAACAATCTGGCAAGACCAATGATAATCAGGATCACAGGCCATGTCCTCCCGACTCCCCAATGCGGGACAAACTGGCCCACCAGGAACATAACTCCCAGGGCGACCAGCAGAATCGGGCCTGTCAGTCCCATTCGTTGGGCGCGGCGCGCGCGCCGCAGTTCATAGCGGTCTTGTTCAGAACTAAAGTTGCTTGCCATTATGAGTTACCTTGCCCTATTGAGATAGTTGAGAAAAATGCCATTCAGTTGACCTTCCCTCTAAGCGCCGATTGGAGATCCCGTCCCGGTTTTCGCTTCCGTCCGTGGATTTTCAAGCTGGCTTTTCGGGATCATGAGCTCTCGCCTTCTCGATTTCAAGTTCCAACTCCTTCAACCGTTGAAGATGCTCAAATTCCCGCAGTCGGAGATTCTCCTGCAACTCCATTTCACGCTGCCGTGCCTTGTACCAGAAAACAATCCATACAATCGCGATCGGCATGAGGATCGCTGAAACAGGGAGCAGAACCGAAATCAGTCCCGGCAGATTCTCCATTCCTGTGTCCTTTCTCGCTCTCGCCGTCTTACAATCCGGGTGCCGCTATGGCCTCCCTGGCTGGTTTTGCTAACTTCCTCCGTGAGCTCCAATAACCTTCACTGGCCGGGCGCTTGGTTGTCCTTCCCGCCGGCCTGAGCTGCCCCTGAACCTTGCGACGGGACGACATCATGGTGACTAAGGCGCTTCTGGAGCAGGGCAAGGCCCAGTACAATCAAGAGCACAGGCCAGAACTTTCCAATCTGAGAAAAAATTGGAATGCCAAAGTTGTCCAGCAGAAACAGGAGACCCAGCACGATCAGTAGGCCTGCCCCCAAGGGGGCGTCCATCTTTAAGTCGTTCAGGCCGAACCATTCCGGTGGTGGCTGGCCCAATTGCTTGGCTTTTGCCGTCTGGTAGGAATCAATCACCATGTAGAAATAGAAGGCAGCAGCCGCAAGTCCGAAGATGGGCCCCATAGCGCCATGGACTCGATCACTCAGGGCGATGAGCGAACCGAACAGCAAAACCTGCACCATAGCCTTTACAATCTGGCCGTTGTAAATTGCCCCGACGCCCGGAATGAAGCCAAGCGCAAGTGCCACACCAGGACTTGAAGCGGCCCCATGTTGTCCCGTAGAGCTCCACAAAGGCGACTGAAGCCGGGTGGCCAGGCAGGTTTCACAGTAAGAAGTTCCTTTCACTTCGCGCCGGCAGGTTTCGCAGAGCGGCCTTCCGCACTGTGCGCAGTAGGCAACGGAATCGTTGAGAGGGTGGTTAGCGCATTTCATGGGTCGTTACTCCTGGCTCGAGTTGAGCATATTGCCCGGTGGCATTGGCCTTGGCGGAGGCCATCTGCTCGCCTCCCGTATCTACCGTGCTTGCGGGCGGCCCCTGCGAAGGCCCCGGCTTGGTTGTCTGTTTTTCCTGATTATCAGATTCGGACTGCACGCTTCGGAACCGGGATTCGATTTCGTAAACAATTCGCAGGTCGTCATAGAACTTTTCGGCCCGCGCGTAGAGCAAGTGTCCCGCCCGGTTGGCGCGATATACCCAGGTGGCCGGGTTCAAGTCCCCTATGTTGAGGCCGCGTAGGTTGAGGCCTGCTACGTTGACAATCAACGAAAGTGAAAAGACGGTCATAGCCACCGCATAGGCAACGCGCGGTTGCCGGAAGCTGCGGAGTATCGCGTTAACCTGTTCCGCGATACCTGCACGCGCCTCACCCATGGTTGCAAGCCGGATCCTGGACACAAGCCAGGGCGGCGGCATCACTTCGCCGGCTGACCGGCAAGCCTGAATGGCAAGACGGACATCGGACAGGACCTCCTGGCAGGCGGAGCAGCCCGCCAGATGCTCTTCCACCTCGGCCCGGCGGGCCTTGTCCAGTTGCCCTTCCAGGTAATCACTTGCCAGGTTTTCGAGTTCCAGATGTGTCATCATCCTGCCTCTTCAGCCTTCACTTATCCATACGTTTTAAAGCCCGCGCCAGTTCCAATCGTCCGCGGTTGATCCTGGACTTTACTGTTCCTTCAGGCACTTCCAGCACTTGCGCGATTTCGGCATAGTCCAGATCCTGCAAGTCTCTCAGGATAACGGCCTCGCGTAAGTCCGGCGAAAGCTTGCTGAGTCCTGACTGGAGCCTTTCCCTCCGTTCCCGCGACTCCACGCTGCTTGCTGGGTCACCACGCGCGGAACCGTCAGGGATGGGCATCTGGTCGTCAAGCGTTGAAGTCACACGGTCGCCTCGCGTCCGGCGGTAGTGGTCTACCAGGTGGTTCCGCGCGATTCGATTGACCCAGGTGGAAAATTTCGCCTGGAGGGGGTCATAGCTCTTGAGGGTCCGAAAGACCTTGATAAAAACTTCCTGGGTCAGGTCCTCGGCGTCCTCAGAACGGCCTGTGAAACGGTAGCATAGATTGTAGATCTTATAGGTATGGGCCTGTAGCAGCGCCTCCCAGGCCGCATCTTCTCCCTTGAGACAGCGCTTGACCAGTTCCAAGTCCGAATCCAACGGAATTCTCCCGGGAACGATAGCGTCCAGGCTATAGCCAAGGTCTTCGGCCGTTTACCTCGACCACCAAGTGAATGTGGGCATTGTATCAGAACCGGTAGATTGAGTCAGTGACCACACCCCGTCCCCGCCCGTCGAAGAGTGCTGCGTGGGCCAACAAGTGGAGCAGGGCAGGCCCACACCCCGGGGATTGCGGTCCCCGCTTTCGTCAGGCCTGTTTACTTGGCATCGATCTGTATTTGATTGCCGGGTCGCAAATGGAACGTCCTCACCGTGAACGGCTGTCCCGGTGCGACGTATCCAAGAGGGAAGACTACCCTGGCATCGCCACCTTTGGGAGATGCCAAGGTCGCGGAGAGAATCTCTCCATTGACCATTTCCGCCGAGACGAGGAAGCCGCCCTGGGCTCGTAGGTTCATGAAGGAAACGTTCTTCCAGGATTCGGGCACGGAAGGGAAAATCCTGACCTTGCCTCCCCAGCTCTGGAGCAGCATGCCGTTCACGGCGGCTGTGAATGCACACTCGGCTTCCATGGTAAAGGGCTGATACTCGTGGGTGGAATAGCCATACCCATGATAGTCGCCGTTCACATGG
>OBIZ01000012.1_pt1 | contig 33364 bp, 20 predicted proteins | sample 1519801 | NCBI WGS metagenome assembly OBIZ01 (sample SAMN01911456, study PRJEB22533) | soil metagenome | biome: Soil | place: Malaysia | collected 2012-04-30 | depth DG_metagenome m | reverse complement strand
GGCGCACGACAGCCTAGAGAAACACGGCGGGGTTGATCCAGTGGCCTTTGAGAAATTGAGCGGTCTTCTACATTACGTCGATGGTGACTATCGTGACCCTGCTACGTTTGAGGGGATCCGGAGGGCCCTGGGTTTCGCACAGCGACCGGCGCATTATCTCGCCATCCCGCCAGCGCTTTTCGAGACCGTTGTGAAGCAACTGGCGGAGGCCGGCTGCGCCTCGGGGTCGGGCTGCGAAATGGCCCGCGTGATTGTGGAGAAACCCTTCGGCCACGATCTTGCTTCAGCACAGGAGTTGAACCGGGTGTTGCACTCGGTCTTCCCGGAATCCAGCATCTTTCGTATTGACCACTATCTGGGCAAGCGGCCGGTGAACAACGTGGTGATCTTCCGGTTCGCGAACGCCTTCATGGAGCCTTTCTGGAACCGGAACTACATTGAGAGCGTTCAGATTACCATGGCGGAAAACTTCGGGGTAGAAGGGCGCGGCGCTTTCTACGATCAAACCGGCGCCATCCGGGACGTGATCCAGAACCATCTTTTTCAGATCATGTGCAATCTTGCCATGGAACCCCCGGTGCGCACCGATAGTGAAACCCTTCGGGATGAGAAGGTGAAAGTGCTGAAAGCGATTCCGCCGCTCAAGGCCGGGGATGTGGTCCGGGGGCAGTTTCGGGGCTATCACCAGGAACAGGGAGTCGCTCCGGACTCCAAGGTGGAGACATTTGCCGCCTTGCGCCTCGAGATCGATTCGTGGAGATGGAAGGGAGTGCCGTTTTATATCCGGGCCGGGAAAAATTTGCCCGTGACTTGCACAGAGGTGATCGGGCGCTTTCGAAAACCTCCCGCTGTTTTTCACAAGAGTGATCTAACTCGAAACTATTTACGATTCCGAATCAGTCCCGAGATGGAGATCGCCGCGGGAACGAGCGTGATGGGGCCGACTGAAGCTATGAAGAGTGAGATGGTGGAAATGGTAGCCAGCCGGCATCCTTGTCCCGAAGAAATGGAAGCGTATGAGCGCGTGCTTGGTGACGCCATGGCGGGTGACGCCAGCCACTTTGCCCGCGAGGACTACGTGGAAGAGGCGTGGCGAATCGTCGACCCGGTGCTGAAGGCTTGCACGCCGGTCTATGAATACGACAAGGGTACCTGGGGCCCGAGCGAAGCTGGCCAAAAGATCTCACCGCAGGCAGGATGGCACGATCCGGTTACGGCAGATCAGGAGGGGCCGCCGGTTGCCGTTAAATCCCCCTGAATGCCCAGGCAAGAGCTCATAGAATTCATATGCTTTACAGGTTCAGCCTCCACTTCGCTACCAACCCGGCGACTTCAATACAATTAATAGCGACAACCCAAATGGTGATTTTTCTGTCTCCGGCGTCGCCTTATGTTGCCCGGATTGGCGGCGGAAACTGATTGATCGGGAAGGGGAGAACGTCGGCCCGGCCCGCCGGCCAAGCGTTAAGTCCTCTTATTGACGGAGAAGATCCTCCGTCCCCAAACACATTTCTCCACCTCAAAAGCTGCAGCCAATAAAACTCGGCTCGGGCCATCCCGCCAAATCTCAACAAAGGAGAGTTAGAATTTTATAGAATCATCACGCGAGGGTTGGGAATCCTAACTGGGGACTACGAAACGAATTATCTCGCGGGAGAGATGGCCTACCGGAGCTAAAAGCGACGCTTACGGGACCTCCGTGTTCGAGCGGAAGAGGATGCAGACTTCGCTCAGAGGCAAATGGGAAGGCGCAGGAAGATGAAAGAAGGCCGATGTCTGATTGGTATCGATGCAGGGACCTCGGTGGTCAAGGCCGTGGCATTTGATCATCAAGGAAACGAACTCGCATCTCACGAGAGTCCCATGCCGTTGCGCCAGCCTGATCCATTGTGGGTAGAGCAAGACATGGATGAACTCTTCGATACCGTGAAGTTTTGCCTTGGCAAGGTTAGTGGTCAGTTGAAAGAATTGGGACAGGAAATCGACGGCATTGGGATTACGTCAACGGGTGATGGTACTTGGATCATGGACAAAGAGGGTAAATCCGTCCGAGGCGGAATTCTCTGGTGCGACGGCCGGGCGGGGAAAATAGTCGAACGGGTGCATGCCCAAGGCATTGCGCAGGAAGCGTTTGACATTTGCGGGACATCAGTTTTCACTGGCTCGCAAGCCGTTCAGCTTCTCTGGCTGCGTGAACACGAGCCGGAGTCTTTGCAGAGAGCAGAAGTGATCTTTCACGCCAAGGACTGGCTTTTCTACAAGCTTACCGGAGTTATCAGCAGCGATGAGACGGACGAGTCCTTAACGATGTTAAGGATGTCAACCCGCCAATATGACCCGGAATTGTTCCGCATTTTCGGAATCGAAGATCTTTACAGCAAATTCCCGCGTGTGATATCCACCGTCGAGAATGTTGGCATACTCCAGCCCAAAATTGCAGCCGAGCTGAATTTGCCTTCTGAGATAATAGTCGGGTCAGGCCCAATGGATGTTGCGGCATGCGCCCTGGGGACGGGGGCGATCGAGCACGGCCAGGCTTCTTCAATCCTGGGGACGGCTGGAATTCACCAGGTCATCATAGATGAGCCAATTCTCAAGCCTCGAATGGTCGGCATGACGCTTTGCCACGGAGTCAAGGACCGCTGGATGCGGATGCTGGCTGCCATGACCGCTACACCGAACCTGGAGTGGTTCCTGAAGGAATTGGGTACCGGCCTCACCTTGGAGGCGAAGGAGGCGCCCGGGGGGGTATACGAACATCTTGACCATGTGGTGGACTCCGTGCCCGAGGGTTCCGACGGTGTGATCTTTCATCCCTACCTTTTCCCGGGCGGTGAACGTGGTCCATTTGTGAAACCGACAGCCCGTGCCAGTTTTACCGGCCTAAACCTGAATCATACCTGCAAACACTTGCTGCGTGCCGTCTATGAAGGCGTGGCATTCTCCACGCTGGACTGCTACTCGAATATGCCCATCGATCCGAAGATTGTGTTTTTGTCGGGAGGCGGAGCCAACAGCCCGGTTTGGTGCCAGATCCTGGCGGATTGCCTGGGGAAACCGGTGAGTGTGCCCGAAGGTTCACAATTCGGTGCCAAGGGGGCGGCACTGAATGTGGGAATCGCCGTAGGAGTTTACAAAGACGCCAAGGACGGGGTCGCACAGTCCGTGAGGATTTCCCGGCATTATGAGCCTAACCCATCGAAGACGAAGCTCTATCACCAACTTTATGATGTTTACAGGCAGACCGCGGAACGGCAAATGGACCTGTGGGATCGGCGTGCTGAAATCATGGAGCGAAATCACTAAGATGAAGGACGAGAAGTACCTATCCGAAAAGACTGAGATGATTGCGAAGTGCCGCTTGCTGGAAAAGCTTGGGTACTTCGTGGGTACCTGGGGAAATCTCTGCGTTCGCGTGCCTGATGGATTCCTCGTGACGCCCAGCCGGATATCCTATGCGCTTATCGACCCCAGTGACTTCGTTACAGTGTCGATGGAGGGAACGGTTGTGTCGGGCCACCGGCTGCCCTCCTCAGAGACAGAAATACATCGTGCCGTGCTCAACAAGAAAGGCGACGTTGGGGCCATTGTCCACAGTCATTCGCCATATGCGACGGCCGTTTCCTGCCTGCATCAAAGCATCCCAGTTTTCGTGGAAGATATGGCGCAGATCATAGGCGGCGAAGTCCGTTGCACGCAGTACGTTCCGGCCGGACAGCACAGGCGAATCGCGGAAGAGGTTGGGAATACCATTGGAGAGGAAAATGCGGTGCTGCTCGCGAATCATGGCGTGCTCTGTTGCGGTCGTGACCTTGATGAAGCCTTGGTCGCAAATCAGATTCTCGAGAAAGCGGCGATGATGATGCTTGCGGCGGGAGGCCGTGAAAAAGTGGTTCCAATCCCCGAGGAGTTTGTCCGTTCGGAAAGGCATCGGTTCTGTCACAAGTATGGAACCGCAGATGACGCGCCCTGATAGGATAATGATTATGAAGCAGGAAAAACAAGCAGTAGATGGGCACGCGCTGATAAGCGCCTGGCGAGACCGAGTTCGCAAGACTTATGGGGCAGCGGTGGGACGCTCGCGTCGCGAGTTGGTGACGCCGGCGCTCATCATGGATCTCGATGCCGTCCGCCACAATATCCAGGTCATGATGCGGTGTCTCTCCACTACCCGGGTGAAGCTGCGCCCTCATGTAAAGTGCCAAAAGAGCCCTGAATTGGCCAACCTTCAGGTGGAAGCGGGTGCTATCGGTGTCTGCACCGCGACGCCCTGGGAGGCCATAGTGATGAGTGCCACGGGCGTACAGGACGTGCTGATTGCCAATCAGGTGGGTGGCCGGGAAAAGATTTCGGCGCTTGCGCGGGCAGCACGCGATGGCCGGTTCACGGTTGCCATCGACAACCCTCAGAACACCGAGGACCTATCCCATGCAGCGCAGGCGGCGGGCAGCAAACTGGAGGTCCTGATCGAGGTCGATGTCGGCATGGGGCGTGGTGGAGTTCGAGCCGTTGAGGAGGCTGTGGTCCTGGCCCAGCTTATCGAAAAGTTGCCGGGCTTACGGTTTCGAGGCCTTCAGGGTTACGAAGGGCATTGCATGCACGAGACCGATCGCACCGTCCGGACCCAGAAGGCCAACGCTGCCATGGATTATCTCGGAAAAGTGGTTGACCGCCTGGATAGGGAGGGATTTCCCTGTGAAGTGGTTTCGGGAGGTGGCACAGGCACGTACGATATTACGAGTCTCAATCCCCATGTAACGGAAATCCAGGCTGGGTCCTACACATTCATGGACAACTTCCATGGGAACCTTGTTCCAGGATTCTCCCGGGCACTTACAGTACTGGGAACGGTGGTGATCCAGCATGGCCAGACAATTGTCCTTGATTCCGGCCGTAAGTCTGTGGGCATTGATTTCTGTCTTCCCACGATGGTTGATTACCCCTTCTATCAAGCGCGATATTTTGCAGAGGAACACGCACTGTTCGACGTGGATGATCGCTGCCGCCTGAAACTTGGTGATACCGTTGAATTGACCCCTGGCTATGCGCCGACGACCGTTAATCTTTACGATGCCTACCACGTAGTGGAAAAGAACGTGGTGGTTGATATCTGGCCGATCGTACCGCGCGGTGCCGGCCATTGCGGATTGCTGAACGATTGAGAAGAAAGTCAGGAGGGACCGGGCGATGACCAAGACAACTCCCCGGCATGTTGAGAGAGCCGAGTTTGAGAATCTGTTTCAGGCGGTTCGGAATTGGGGGCGATGGGGGCACGAGGACGAAAGAGGTACCCTCAACTTTATTGGCCCTGAGCAGGTGCGACGAGCAGCCGCTCTAGTCCGCTCCGGGCGGTCGGTATCAATGGCGGTTCCTATCAACAAAGTGGCGGGTCCTGACAATCCTCGGCCTGCTTTTCACTACATGGTTCAGGCCTATGACATCCCATCGGAGTTAGGCGAACCGCAATTCTGCACTGATTACCTTGCCAGCGAGTTCCACGGTGACTGCCACACTCACATCGACGCGTTGTGTCACATCGCTTACCAGGGGAAACTCTATAACGGAAAACCCGCCAGCGCGGTGACTTCTCGAGGACCTACCATTCAGGATATTACTGCTTACGCACACGGTATAGTTGGTCGCGGGGTTCTGCTGGATATCCCCAGGCTTCGCGGAGTCAAGTGGCTGGAGCCAGGCGAGGCGGTTACCACTGCGGAACTCGAGGCAGCGGAGAAGGAGCAAGGTGTTCGCCTCGGCGAGGGTGATATTTTTGTTTTCCGCACCGGGCATCATCGGAGACGGTTGGAGGTCGGTCCCTGGAACAATGGCTACGATGGCGAAGGCAAAGCGGGTTTGCACGTGGAAACGATGCTCCTATTACATGAACGACAGGTCGCGGCCTTCTTCCCGGACGGTGACGGGGAGGTCGTGCCTAGTAACGTGGAAGGAGTTGCCTATCCCATCCACGCCCTGCAGATTGCTTCAATGGGGATGGCGTGTGCCGATAGCCTGCAGTTCGAAGAATTAGTTAAAGTCTGCGAAGAAGAAAAACGGTGGGAGTTCCTGGTGGTGGCTGCGCCGTTGCGCCTGCCACGGGGAACCGGGTCTTTGTTTAATCCACTGGCTATTTTCTAGGGCAGCCGCCAGCACTCAGCGTTCAGCTTAGCTCTTGAAGGGGTCGACGTTTGGAAGCTGTGAACTGCAGGCTGGGAAAAGGAGAACAGTCCCATGAAATTACACCTTGGAATCAACATGATTTACGCGGCCAAGCGCTGGCCGGAGCCCGATGAGTGGGGAAAACAAGTGGTGCAGCGCTGGGGTCTGAAGTACGTCCAGTTTTGTTTTGACTTGCTTGACCCGCGCTGCAGCCCGGATGCGCGTAAGGCCATGGCAGCCAAAGTCCGGGAGGCTGCTGCCAAATACGGCTTCGAAGTCCAAAGTGCCTTCATCGGGGTCGGAGCCTATGCCTACAATCTTCTACTCCACCCCTTCCCGGAGTTCCGAAAGGATGCATTGGAGTGGTGCCGCCTGGCGTCGATCACGGCTGCAGAGTTGGGCGCTCAAGGCGTCGGGGGGCCTATTGCTGCGGCCAGTGTGAGAGATTATCGCGATCCAAGGAAAAGGAAGTTCCTCTTGGACACGCTGGTAGAGGGCATGCACGCGTTTGCACGCTATGCGGCGGATCAGGGCCTGAAATTCGTTTGCTGGGAACCCACGCCTATCGGCCGGGAAATGCTCATTCATCTGGATGAAGCGAAGGAGCTATATGATCGCCTGAACGAGAATGTTCCCATTCCCGTGCATTTTCTCCTGGATGTGGGGCATCAATGCAGCTATGAGGCAACCCACAAAGATCGGGACACGTACCTCTGGCTGAGGGAACTGGGGAAGTATTCGCCGATGATTCATCTCCAGCAGATGGACGGGGTCTGGGACCGGCACTGGACTTTTACCAAAGCCCACAATGCAGAGGGCGTCATTCAAATGGACAAGGTGGTTCAGGCTTTGGAGCAGTCGGGAGCCGAAGAGGTGTACCTGTACCCAGAATTAATTCATCCGTTTGAGTTTCCGGAAGACAAGCTATTGGAAGAGTTGGATGAGTCGTACGAATATTTGCGCCAATTCGTTTGCCGTACAGCGGCGGTGTGAAGGCGATGCTGGTCACATCGACCGGAACAGCCAAATGAATAAGGGCGAGTGACGAATTAGAGGGGGTGTTGCTCGATCCCATCAGGCTCGTGATTAAGACAAGAGTACGTCCCGTGAAGGAGGCGCCAGAATCTTGAAGAAGCTCGTCAATGACCCCAACGCGGCAGCGGCTGAGGCCTTGGAAGGCCTGGCCCTGGCATACCCGCAATATCTCCGCAAGATCGAAGGACTGACGGCGGTTGTGCGGAAGGACGCTCCTGTTCGGGGTAAGGTGGCAGTCCTGACGGGCGGAGGGAGTGGTCACGAGCCAATGTTTGCGGGCTTTGTGGGTCCGGGCTGGGCCGACGCAAGTGTGGCGGGAAACATCTTCACGTCGCCTCCACCGCCCCCCATTTACGAGACGGCCAAGGCAGTTGACGGCGGCGCGGGAGTGCTCTTCCTCTACGGGAATTATGCCGGCGATGTCTTGAACTTCGACATGGCGGCGGAGATGCTGACCGAGGAAGGAATCCAGGTTTCCACCGTGCGCGTTGCCGATGACGTTGCATCGGCTCCATCGGAAAAGCGAAATGAGCGGCGTGGTATTGCCGGTGACTTCTTTGTCATCAAGGTAGCTTCTGCGCGCGCGGAGGAGCGAGCGGCCTTGGCGGAGGTCACTGCCGCAGCGCAGAAGGCGAATGACCGGACGCGGAGCATGGGAGTGGCACTAACTTCGTGCGTCATTCCTGTCTCAGGTCGCCCAATCTTTGAAATTTCTGATCAAGAGATGGAAATCGGCATGGGGTTGCACGGGGAGCCGGGCGTAGTTCGGGGCCCGATGACAACTGCCAACCGGGTGGCGCAAGACATGATCGGGCGGATCCTGGGCGACTTACCGGCCAAGCAGGGTGACGAAGTAGCTATTCTGGTGAACGGCCTCGGCGCCACGCCTTTATCTGAACTATTCATCATGTTTCGCGCCACCCGCCAGTTGCTGGAGGATGCTGGGCTGCTGGTGTGGAGGGCCTATGTGGGTAATTTTGCTTCCTCCCTCGACATGGCCGGCTGCTCACTCACTCTGTTGCAACTGGACTCCGAATTGAAGAGATTGCTCTCCGCTCCAGCAGCTTCCCCAGCTTTCGTTCAGGAAGGTTGAATGGACCCAGCCTCCATAACTCCCGCCGACCTACGACAATTACTTGCTTTTGTGGCCGAAGCGATCAGCCGGAAAGAGGCCGAACTCAACGCTCTGGATGCCGCAATTGGCGATGGTGACCACGGCATTACTATGCGCGTCGGTTTCACCGCAGTGAATGCCAAGATAAGCGGGCTCCCCGATGCGGCAGGAATTGATGCAATCTTCCGTGAGTCCGGAATAGCGTTCATGGGGGCTACGGGAGGGGCGATCGGAGTATTGTTGGGCAAGATGCTGATGGCGGCCGGTGCCGCGCTCAAAGGCCGCCCGGAAATCGGTCCGGCAGAATTCAGAATTCTCCTCGATGCGATGGAATCAACGCTGGTAAGCACAGGAAAGGCCAGGCCAGGCGACAAGACCATGCTGGATGCTGTCCATGCGGCCAACGATGCGGTGAAGGCAGAGAACCCTTCTGGCGAGGAACTGGTACCTATGATGGAACTAGCCGGTCGATCGGCTCTGAGGGCAGCCCAAGATACCGCCCAGATGCTTCCGCACGCTGGCCGCGCCAGCCGGTTGGGTGAACGGGCACTCGGGCATCCCGACCCCGGTGCAGTCTCCTTTTCAGTCTTTCTAACCGCCATGGCGGAATGGGCTCAACAGACTTCGCGGCACGGGGCATGAACGGCCAGACCAGGTTTGGCAGGTCAGGAAATTCCGCTTGGTCCGGGCGGGAGCATTTAAAGGTCGGCGCTGGCCAACCGGACGGCAAGTTGTTCAGGACTCGCTGAAATCTATCATCGCTGGCTGGATCCGGAACCCTTTTGTGCGGATGGCGCTGTGGACCAAACCGACAGCGAACCAGATTCCGCCCGCAATTTTTGCCGGCGAGGCGAGTCCCCACCAGATCATGAAGCAGAACAACGCACCCAATCCGGGGATCAGGGCGTCGGTGAAGAAGTTCTTCGAATGGTGCGACTGGTCAAGGAAGTAAAACTGCCGGATCGTAGCGACATTGACCCCAATAAATCCCAGGAAGGCGCCGAAGTTCAGGATCTCCGCAGTAAGCTCGTAGGTCATGAATTGCGCACCGACGAAGGCCAGGATACCGATCAGCCAAATGTTGCGAGTAGGATTGTTCCGCTTGGGATCGAGGTAAGAAAAGAAGTTACGAGGTAGGACACTGTCGCGCCCCATGCCGAAGAGCAGCCGTGCAGCCCCGACCTGACCAGTCAAGCCTGCACCGATATTTGCTATGACCAAAAGGACAGCCATGGCCTGAAACATGACCAATCCACCTACCCTGCGCGTCACATCCATAAAGGCTGTCTCAATGTTGGTAAATGTCATATAATCCGGCCAAACGATCTGGCCAAGGTAGACCAGCGTTCCCCCGAAGATCCCGGTGAAGACGCAGACCAGAACTGTGGCCCAAAGAACGTTTCGCCGCGGATTGTGGACATCCTCCGCCAGCGTAGTGACGCTGTCGAAACCGAGATAGGTTAGGGCCGCGAAGGATGTCGCCGTGGTCACCGTGCCGAGGTGAAAAGACCCGGGATTGTAAAATGGCCGTAGTGTGAACAGCCCGACCCAGCCTTCCTGCGTAATGACGAAGCGAATGGCCAGAAAGATGAACGCCAGCAGCACTAGCATCATCAGTGTTACCAGAATCTGATTGGCGCGCGCCGTGGCGCGAATCCCCCTCAGGTTCAAGTAAGTTGTGGCGCCAGCAATGAAGGCCGACCAAACTATGAAAGGAACCTGCGGAAAGAGCCGTTGGATAGCCAAAGAACCATAGATGACACAGAAAAGTGGGATGACGACATAGTCCAGCAGCATTGCCCATCCGGCAAGGAAGCCGAGGTGAGGGTTCAAACCGCGCCCCACATAAGTGTAAGCCGACCCGGCCGCCGGGTAGAGTGACGCCATGCGGCCATAGCTGAAGCCCGTGAAGATCATCGCGACCATCGCCAGCAGAATGGTATCGACCGCGTGCCCTTGCGACATCACAAGCGCGACCCCGAAGACAGTTACCGGAGCACTGGGCGTAACGGCTACGATCCCGTAAAGGATCAAATCCCACAGGCTTAGCACCCTACGGAGATGCGGTGTCCCAGGTGCTGAGACAGTTTCCATGTCTGATTTCGATGCGCTCACTTACCGTCCCCAGGGAAGGTCAAAAGCATTTCAGATTTTTGATTTCCGGCTGTGAGAGCCGAAAGTCCAAGCCCCAAGAATGAAGTATCTGCCCTTATGTTACCGCCAACGGGCTATGCAAGTCCCAAATCTAATGCTTCGAGTTTGCGGTATCAGTAATCAGGCGAGCTGGCCGCCATCGACAAACAGCAAGACTCCGTTCACGTAGTCCGAGTCGCGCGATGCAAGAAAAGCGGCCGGACCGGCAACGTCCTCAGGTTCACCAATCCTTCCCTGTGGTATGAGGCTCTTATACTTGGCTACGAAGAGAGGATGCTCCAGGACCCATTCCGACAGGCGAGTGCGAATGAATCCCGGCCCGAGGGCGTTGGAATTAATTCCGTACTGGCCAAATTCACGTGCAATGGTCTTGGCCAGCAGAAAGACGCCGGCTTTCGAGATGTTGTAAGGAGCGAGTTCCGCTTCCGCGTCCCAACTGTTCGTCGATGCCATAAACACCAATTTCCCGCGCCGCCTTTTGATCATATGGGGCAACACCGCGCGGGCCACCAGGAAAGACCCTTTCACATTGGTGTCGATCGTCCAGTCATAATGACGAGTTGTAGTTTTCAGAAGAGGGGCAGCTTTGGCGACTCCGGCAATCTGCATCAGGACATCAATCCGCCTGTGTTTCCGAATCACACTAGCCACCATGTGCTTGACCTGGCTCTCGACGCGGACGTCGCATTTGATCGTGTCCACCTTGCCCCCGTTGGAGGAGATCTCTTGCGCTGTCTGGGCTAGAACCTTGCGGTCGATGTCGCTGATTACGACCAGGGCGCCCTCACGGGCAAGCCGGACCGCTATGGCTTTGCCAATGCCATGCGCTCCACCGACCACTAATGCGACCTGATCAACAAAACGATTGGGAACGAAATAGGAATTTGCAGGGTTTTGACTCATGTTGCTAAATGTCGAATAGAATGATCCCTTTCACAACTGGGGCATGATTTTACTTTTGCGATTTGCCGTCCGTCAACAGACTCCGTTTCTACCAACGCCAGTCCGGGAATTCTACACCCGGAATTGTGCACAGCTTCGCTCCAGGCCGCCGGGTGTCGGCCTTCAAGCTCGACACGGACCGCAAACGATTGGTACTCATGCCCTACTCTAGGAGGTCTCAAGGCTTCTAGGGTCTTTTTCCGGGAATGATATTTTCCCAACATCAGTTAGTGAATTTTTTATAGATGGGGGTTCTATTCAAGGATTAGAGACTCGAAGTAAGCGCCGAAGGTCGAGCGGCCCAGCAGAGCGGACCGAGGCCAAGTCGGCTCTCATAATGACGGGGGTATTCGATGCGACTCAAAGAGAAAGTGGCTGTTGTGACTGGTGGAGCAACGGGCATAGGCAGGGCCATCTCAATTTTTTTTGCCCGTGAAGGGGCACATTTGGCCATAGCGGATATCGACGCGTCTAATGGTGTATGCACCTCGGCCGAAATCAACAGCACGGGCGGTAAATCCAGCTTTATTCTCACGGACGTGTCCAAAGCTCAGGATGTTCAGGAGATGGTCGAGACTGTGGCGGAGCGCTACGGTGGGATCGATATCGCGGTAAACAGCGCGGCCATCCAGATGCATGGCCTTGATGCCCCCGCCCATTTGCTCCCCGAGGAAGTTTGGGACCGGACGATGAACATTAATATGCGGGGCGTCTGGCTGTGCTCTAAGTTCGTGATTCCAGAAATGCTGAAGCGCGGTGGCGGCTCTATCATTCATCTGGCCTCACCCACTGGGATTACGGGCTGCGCTCCCACATATACAGCCTATAGCACCAGTAAAGGCGGCGTGATTGCACTGACCAGAATCATGGCAGTGGATTATGCCCGCAATCACATCCGAGTGAATGCGATAGTTCCGGGCACAACCGAAACGCCTATGATCGCTGCTCTGTTGAAGGATGAAGAAGTTCGCGGCCGCCTGATTGCCAAATCGCCGCTTGGCCGGCTCGGCACCCCCGAGGATGTGGCATCGCTCGCCGTTTTCCTCGCATCGGACGAATCCTCTTACTGTACCGGTGGGCTCTACAGGGTGGAAGGAGGAATGCTGGTGGCCTGAGGGTACTGGTCGATTTGTCCTGCCCGTGTTTGTCCCCCATCCGTCCCGCGCGGCAATTGGAGGTTGCCGACTTCGAAGTGAATGTGGGTGTCTGCCGTCGATTTCTTGAATCGGCGTCGGTAAGCCAGGGGCGTCATATGGACTATTTTGCGGAAGACCGAGCCGAAATAGCTCTGGTCGCAGAAACCCACTTCCTGACTTAGCTCCGCCAGGGGCATGTCAGTCGAGGTGAGCAAGGCCTGAGCCTTTGCAATGCGGAAATGATTGAGGTAGTAAAGGAACGACTGACCTGTAACTTGTTTGAACAGACGCATAAAGTGCGGCTTACTGAGACCCAACAACGCCGCTCCATCCTCGACATTAATCGCCTGGTTGTAATGTATCTCCAGGAACTCAAAGAGCGGCACAATTCGCCGAAGGGCCGCTTGTTCAGGGCTATTGAGATGTTGGCTCCCTATATAGGGGGAATAATGATTCACCAGAAGAATCAGGGCCATCTTGAGATAGGTGCAAACCGAAAGGCGGGCGAGGTTGGTGTGGGCGGGAATGGTCTCGTGTGTCCGGCGAATCAAGCCAAATACCTCCGCGGGAATTCCGGTGCTGGCACCCACGATGAATGGGAAATTAACTTCCTGAAGATAGAAGGGCATCAGGAACTCTGCATGCTCCTCATTGCCTACCGCCTCGCAGATGGCCTCGGGCATAAAGAACAGGGTGGCAATCTTGGGGTGCGCACGGGTGTGGCGCCACATGCGGTGGTACAGAGAAGACCCGATTACAATAAGTTCGCCTTTCTTGCAACGAAAGATACGGTCGGCAATCTGGCAGGTAATTTCACCATCGATGATGTACACGATCTCGAAATAGTCGTGTCGATTCATCCGCACAGGTTGGCGCTCGCCAAAGACTTGGAAAGTTACGGCGACGGGGAGGACGGCATCGAATGGCCACACGTGGACCCCATCGGCCCGAATCTGCGGGGCGATGGTTGAAGCGGACTCAGCCCAATTGATTTTTGCGCCAGTTCGCATGCGAAGAACACCCTAATTGGGGAAATATTATGCCCGTTTGAATGGAAACTAGCAGAAACTCGGGTGACAGTCAATGCAGTTGTTGCACATTGAGGTGTTTGAGTGAAGGTCCGTTTCAGGTCCCCAGCTACGTTTGTGAGTGTACGAGGATGCCAGGGTAAGAGTCGGTTAAGTGATAGAAAATACTACGCGTGACACAAATGCAGTTGTCTAAACGGATTAACCTTGAGACACATGGTGGGGAAAACATCACGCAGGTGTCATATCCCATGTGAGAATATTTCCACCGCGCTCAACGGGAGCGCGGGCTCAAGGTCACATACGAGGACAATCATTTGTCGAGGTGGTCACAAGGAGTAAGACACGGATGAAGATCTCGCAATGTGCCCTCATCGTATGAGCCTCCGATTCCCTCCCGCACAGGGCCAAGAGGCACTTTTGAACCACAGTGCCTGGGAGATCCTCCAACCTCTAAGCGCTTGGCCGCTCAGAACCGCCACCTTTTTGCACATTATAGTTGGCCGGGATAAGCCCTTCGGCATCGGGCGGTTGGATAGCGTGCTCCAGCCCCTATTTCCCCGTTGGAGGATGTGACCCATGATACTTTTCCAACAAGAGATTTCATGATTTTTATAGAAGGCCCCCTAGAAACAGATTACAAAGGGTACACAGTGAGGATTAGCTCATCTTGGTAGCGGCTAGCTGAATACTGCGCATGCGGGGTTGCGGAGCGAGGCTTGATTGTGACAAGCCAAAAAAGCAGCGAGGGGGCGAGTTGGATGTCGTACCCAACCCACAACTATAGTTGGGCAATGCAAGGCATGATACTTTCCTAATAAGAACTTTCACGATTTTCATAGCAACTGTTGCTGGGCAAGTTTAATAAGATCCAAAGTGAGGGGCGGAATCCTAGGCCCAAACTTTCAGTTGAGTACTGCAGACGTGGGTTTAGGGGTCAAGCCTAATTGGCGAGAAACCACGAAGGGGGTATTCGCTTATGACCAGAAGGATTTTCCTGGCATGGTGGTTCCTGTGGGCGTCCATCGTCATGCTGGCATGGGTGGGGCCGGCTTCGGCACAGATGATTACTGGCGAAATTAGCGGTACCGTGCAAGATAGTTCGGGGGCCGTGATTCCGGACGCAACCATCACGGTTACCAATGAGGCTACAAGTGCCGTGCGCACGATTTCGAGCATGTCCAACGGAGAGTTTGTCGTCACTGCCTTGAGGCCTGGAAACTACCGCGTAAAAGTGGAAAAAGTTGGTTTCAAGGCTTACGAACAGAGTGCCATAGTCCTGAGTGCCAACCAGCGGTATGCTCTCGGGAACGTTCAACTTCAGGTCGGCCAGGTCACTCAGACTGTCGAGGTCGCTGCGCAACGAGAAGCGGTCAACACCGAGAACGCGGACACTACCGTGACGCTGTCGGATATTCAGGTTACCAACCTTGGAGTGAAGGGCCGAGACGTCATGCAACTCTTGCGCGTTCTTCCGGGTGTTACCACGCTAACGGTAGTGCCTTGGGGCGAAATCGGTGACAATGACCCTGCGGGGACTGGAGCGAACGGCGGCCAGTTCGGGAGCTTCACGCCCGCGGTGGGCGGCGCCCGCCTCTTCTGGAACACAGTCACCGTCGATGGACAGGTGGGTTCCAACCCGGACTTCCCGGGACTCTTCATGGCGGCCACGAGCATTGATGCCGTGGCGGAAGTCAAAGTCGTGTCGAACAATTATACGGCGGACTACGGTCGGAATCCTGGTTCGACCATTGCGTTGGTCACCAAGTCCGGCACCCAGGACTTCCACGGTACGGTGTATGGTTTCAAACGCCACGAAAAGTTGAACGCCAACGACTTCTTCAATAATCGTGACGGCTTGCAGAAACCGATCTACAGGTTCGGAACGTTTGGATTTGCCGTAGGCGGACCCGTTTACATTCCGAACCACTTCAATTCCAACAAGGACAAGCTGTTCTTCTTTTATTCCCAGGAAAACTGGAATGTCAGGTCGCCGGGGGACAGATGGCGTAACACAGTGCCCACAGCCGCCGAACGCAACGGAGACTTTTCACAAACGGTCTACCCCGGCTCCAGCCCCGCGGAACCGGTTGTCATTACAGACCCGACAACCGGAGCACCCTTCAACGGCAATATCATCCCGCCGGAACGAATCAACTCGCAAGGACAACTCCTGCTCAATCTCATGCCCTTGCCAAATTTAACTAATCCCAGCTTGCCGTACAATTATACATGGCAAGATAGCTGCGATATTCCCCGGCTTCTCCAGTCTTTGAAATTCGACATTCACGCTACCAGCAAGGATACCTTCACTCTCGGCGGGCGACGCTGGTGGGTTGATACGCGCGCTTACGGTTGCCGTGTCCTTGGCTATGCCCAGGGCTTTCCCATTTTCAAGCACCACTATAAGGAAACGACGGACACGCTTCTCCTTACCTGGACGCGCATCATCAACCCCACGGTGGTCAATGAATTCAACATCGGCGTCGTGGGCGAGAAAGAGTTAAGCCCCGCAACGAACCTGTTCGGCCGCACCGAAGCGACCTATTTTGATCCCATCGATCGCTCGAAAAGGGGCTTTACCCTCGGGCAACTTTACCCCGAGGCGAATCCTAACAACATCTTGCCTCAGGAGTACTTCAATTTCGTTCCAAATAATCCTGGCTTGGACGCTGAGCCTCGCCTTCCGGACAATCAAGGGTACCCGCGATTCAACCTCGGCGACAACCTCAGTTGGACGCGGCGCTCCCACACCTTCAAGTTCGGGGTTTATTGGGAGCGGAGTTGGGCGACTGACGGCCCCCACGCGAACTGTTTCGATGGTTGTTTCGATTTCAGCCATGACGTGAACAATCCGCTCGATAGCGGTTGGGACTTCTCTAACGCCCTGCTGGGCAACTTCCGATCCTACAGTGAGGCCAACAGCCGCAAATTCTATTTGATGAGGAGCGATCTGGTGGAGTGGTTCGGTCAAGACACCTGGAAAGCCAACCGGAAACTCACCCTCACTCTGGGCGGCCGCTTTTCATGGTTTACGCCCTGGCTGGTTAATAAGGGTTTGGGAGCGGAGTTTGTTGCTGACCGCTACGATCCCTCCCAGGTTCCGCCACTTTACCGGCCTGTGCAGGATCCGAACGGCGCCCCGGGCGAAGAGATCGCTCAAGACCCGGTCACAGGTCAGTACTTTCCTGCCGTTTACATCGGTGCCTTTACGGGACCCATGAATTTTCCCGGCATGGTGCAGAGTTCGGATAGTAGCTATCCGGCTGGTTTCCGCAAGCAGCATGGAGTGCAAGTTTCGCCGCGTTTCGGCTTCTCGTACGACCCGTTCGGAACGGGCAAAACAGCCATCCGGGGTGGCTTCGCAGTCATGAAAGAGGGGGCTCCTTCATACGGTACCTACACCTGGAGCATGGTAACCAATCCTCCTGTTCAACTCCAGCCGACCATCTTCTACGGCAACATGGACACGCTCCTCGATCGGCAGGGACTGTTGTTCCCGGTTGGCTCCAGTGCCATCGAACTGGAGGACAAGGTACCCAGCGTTTACCGTTACAGTTTGGGTGTCCAGCGGGATCTCGGCGCCCACGTCATAGCTGATGTATCCTATGTCGGCAATGTGGGCCGGCACCTAATTCAAAGTACAGATCTGAACGAAATCCCCTACGCGGCGCGCTTCCAAACTCAGAATATTGATCCCGTTACTGGCTTAGCCTATCCCGACGATTTCTTCCGCCCGATCCCAGGGTACGGAGGACTCGGATATCTTATGAACTCGGGGATCACCAACTACAATTCTCTCCAGATGGCCGTCAATCGACGGTTCGCGCGCGGAGTTTCCTGGGGTGTTTCCTATACCTGGTCTCACACCCTGAATACTGGAAGCAGTGAGGGAGATGGCGTGCCACGCTACCTACCATGGAGGGTCCGGTCCTATGGGGAAGCTAATTTCGACCAGACCCATATGTTGGTTGTGAACTACGTCTGGGACCTGCCGAAGCTGAGCAATCTCGTGCAAGGGAATGGATCGAAATTGTTCCTTGGTAGCGTTTTCGATAATTGGCAGTTCTCCGGAATCACTACAATGGCCAGTGGTCTGCCCCAAGGTATCGGCCTTGGGACTATCAGCGGGCTTGACCTGAGTGGCGGCGGTGACGGAACACGCGCCAACGTCATCGCCCGGCCTCGGGTTTCTCATGGCGATCGGACGTTCAACCGCTGGTTTAATACCGACGCTTTTGCCATGCCCAACGTTCCTTACCAGGACGGGTCTGGGAACTGGGTAATTGATCCGGGTAACGCATCGGTCTTTCCTCTCCGGGGACCGGGGCAAAACAACTGGGATATCACACTGATGAAGAGGTTCCCATTGAAGAGTGAAACACGTTCGCTTCAGTTCCGCTTTGAGTTTTACAATGCGTGGAACCACCCGCAGTATTCGGGACTTGACACTTTTGCGCTCTTCGATGACACTTCTCCGGGTAACCCGCAAGTGAATGGTGAATTCGGCCAAGTTGTCTCGACACGGCAGCCCCGTGTCATTCAACTTTCAGTCCGGCTTGATTTCTGATCGAAGTCGGAAAACCCTCAAGCCGGGCTGCCACGGCAGCCCGGCTTTTTCTTGTCCGGGAAAAACATCCGCCCAAAAACGTCTGTGATGATTTGAGCGGGCGAAAGCCCGGGCGTGGCATGGACTAGGAGAGGGGGGTAGTGATGAAGGCGGCAGTCTGGCACGGACGCCAGGATGTGCGGGTACAGAATGTTGGCGATCCGCCTCCGCCTCCGGCAGGCCAGGTACAGGTTGAAGTTGCTTGGTGTGGAATTTGCGGCACGGACCTTCATGAATACCTGGAAGGCCCCATTTACATTCCGGTAGACGCTCCGCACCCGTTGACAGGTGTCCGTGCGCCGGTTATTACCGGCCACGAGATGTCAGGGCGCGTGGTCGCAGTGGGCGAGGGTGTCGAGAACTTTGCCGTGGGAGATCGGGTGGCTGCATGCCCCATCATCGGTTGCCAGGTGTGCCGTTGGTGTAAGTCTGGGTCGATGGCCCAGTGCGACAAGGTTGCCTTCATGGGAACTTCGTGGACCGGCGGGGCCTTATCCGAGCGGCTAAACCTTTACGCCTACCAGTGTTACCACCTGCCGGATGCGCTCACAGACGAAGTGGCTGCCATGGTTGAGCCCTTTGCCTCCACGGCACGAGCGATAGTTAACGCCGGAGTTGGGCCCGAGGACAATGTAGCCATCGTGGGCCCCGGGCCCATCGGTCTGATGTCTCTGATGGCGACTGTTATATTCGGTTCCCAACAGGTGGTGGTGGTGGGGAAGTCCGACCGCAGGCTCGAGATTGCAAGACGATGTGGCGCCACAAGTATCATCGATTTGAGAAGCGACGATCCTCTCGCACGTACTCGGGAATTGACCAACGGGGATGGTTTCGACATCGTCATTGAGTGCGGGGGACAGCCTGATTCCGCATTGCTCGCAGGGCGCCTGGCACGCACGCGAGGACGCTTGGTCGTGATGGGCGTTTTTGATAAGCCTGCTCCTTTGGACCTCACAGACCTGGTCTTCCGCGAGAAAACGGTGCTCGGAAGCATGAGCGGATATGGTTACTTCGACCAATCCATTGCCATGATGACGGACCCGCGCTTCTACGGCGAAAGCCTGATTACCAGAAAGATTCATCTGGACGAACTCGTCGAGGGAGGGCTACGAGCCCTTCTCACCGAGAAAGGTAAACACGTCAAGATCATCACCTCACCAAACTGAAGAAAGGAGCAGCAACTTTTGCTTAGTGGTAGGTGGCGAGGGCCTGTCCAAACGATTGCGATTGTTCCGCGCAGGGCAAAGGCAAGCGGGCCTTGTTCAATCCAGGATTTCGAACGGCTAACTTCTTTCCGCTGGCCACTAGCCATTCTCCATTCGTCTTATGCATAGACGCGATCTTCTCAAGACCACGATGGGTTTTGCTGCAGCTTCCGCGCTTGCGGCAGTGCCCCACCAAACGCGATGGCTTCAGGAAGTTCCCGGATACGACCCTTCTCCGGCGCCGGCTCGAGGGCCGTTGCGAATCCTCGCTGAGAACCCTCGCTATTTCACCGATGGCAGTGGGAAAGCGGTTTTTCTTACGGGCTCGCACACGTGGGCAAACTTCCAGGATATTGGACTCCCGCCCATCCCTCGCTTTGACTATCGGGCCTACCTCGAAATGATGATCAAGCATAACCATAATTTCATGCGCTTCTGGCATTGGCTCCAGCCTGCCTACGCTCCTTGGACGAAGGATAAAATTCTTTTTGAACCGCTGCCGTACATCCGGACGGGCCCCGGTGCAGCAAAAGACGGACTTCCCAAGTTTGACCTTACTAAATTCAATCCGGCTTACTTCGAACGTATGCACTCCAGGATTGCCGAAGCACGCGACCGCGGGATCTATTGTGCAGTTCAACTTTTTCAGAGCTTCAGCGAGAGAAAGAAAGACGACTCTTGTGATCCCTGGGTTGCTCATCCCTACAACAGCTCCAACAACATCAACCACTTCGACGCTGAGAAGCCGGGCACCGGCACCGTAGACCTGCAGCGGTCCGACGTGCGCGAAATGCAGGCCAGGTACCTGCAGCGGATCATTGACACGGTCGCTGAACTTGACAACGTCCTCTATGAGGTGATTAACGAAGGCGGAAACAAGGATTGGGACTGGTGGGTGGTGGATTTCATGCACGAGCGCGAAGCAAAGAAAGGGAAGGTCCATCCCGTGGGTTTGACCGGCTGGAATGCTGAGACGCTGGACCAAATGCGAGCAAGCCCCGCGGAATGGATTTCCATTGGCGCAGATCAAGGCCAATTCTGGAAGACAGACCCTCCTGCCTGGGATGGAAAGAAGGTGAGCGTTTTGGACACAGACCACCTGTGGGGACACGGAGGCACCCCTTCTTGGGCATGGAAGAGTTTTTTGCGCGGACATAACACCTTACTCATGGATGCTTGGGACCCAATACCGGGTCGTCCGTGCGGCTTGCAGAATTGGGCCACGCGCCCAGGTTACCCAACACGCGATCTGAATCGCCGCTATGACTGGACATGGGAACCAGTGCGGAAGGCGATTGGCAATACCCGTACACTCGCCAAACGTGTGGATCTGGCAGCTATGACACCGCACGATGAAATTTCGTCTACAAAATATTGCCTTTCCCATCTAGGCGCCGAATACATCGTTTATGCCCCGGAGGGGGATGAATTCACATTAGATCTTTCCTCGGCTCCAGGCGAATTCATAGCCGAGTGGATGCACCCGGTGGAAGGAACGATCACTGCTGGCGGGATTGTGAAAGGTGGTCGGAGCCAAAACTTCGCGGTCCCCTTTTCAGGTGCGGCGACGCTTTACCTGCACAAGAGTTAGCCAGTCACATTGAGCCGGTGGCTTTAGATAGACCACGGCGGGAAATCACGCTCGTCGGTGCGACCTGTTAACTATGCCTACCGTGCTAACGCGACTATGGCGGAGCGACGTATGGGTGGGAGATAGAGGACATTAAACGCTCTCTAGAGCTCAGGGAGGAAAGGAATGAAAACCTGCGATTTCCGTTCAAACTTTCGAGGGGCGTTGGCATTGGCGGTGCTAGTGGGAGTGGGATCGGTTTGTACTGCTTTCGCTTCGCCGGCTGATATCACGTTTTCGCAAAGTGCCGCAACAGTTGAAGCCTACGATTTCGTCGAAGTTACGCTAAGAGTTGTCTCCCCGGATGCTGGAAATCCCTTCACCGATGTTACAGTGCAAGGGCGGTTCGGTAAGACAGGTGAAAGCAAACAGCTTCTGGTTGATGGCTTCTGCGATTCGACTGATGGCTCCATCTTCCGCGTTCGGTTCATGCCTGCGGCACCCGGCGAATACACCTACACGTTGAATTACAAACAGGGAAGTTTCGAGAGAAGACATCAGGGCAGTTTTCGAGCCACGGATGGACATCGGCGAGGGCCAATACGAGTGGATCCCCAATATCCCTGGCACTTCATTTGGGAGGGAACTGGCAAGCACTACTTTTTTAATGGGACCACGGCATTCTGGCTCATGGGTTGGCGGGATGAGCGGACTATCTACTCCACCATCGAAAGGCTGCACAACCTTAAGATCAATCGCATTCGCGTGTTGCTTGCCGGATGCGCGAATATCTACTGGGGCGAGCCGGTCATGACGGGCGAGAATTTTACTTACGCGCTCCGTCCTTGGCTCGCACAGGACCCGGAGAGCTGGGAGCATCCGGACATTGATTACACCCACTTCAATATACCTTACTGGCAAAAGTATGAGCGCATGCTGCGTTTTGCGCGAGATCGCGACGTGATCATCTCGGTCATACAGGATATCTCCACCCATCACGCGCAGCCTACGGCCTACAGCGATGACGAACGGCATTACCTTCGCTACATGGTGGCCCGTCTTTCCGCCTTCTCCAATATCACCTACGACCTGGGCGATGACATGGACAGCTTCCGCGACGAGAAATGGGTCCACGCGACGGGAACGTTGATTGAGAGCTGGGATGCTTACAAGCACCTGGCCACCAGCCATCCCGTGCGCCGCAAGAATCAAGACCGCGCATCCGACTGGTTTGGATTCACTTCCATTCAGAACTGGACGCACAAGCAGCATGCTCTGATGCTTGAAGAGCGAGAAATTCAACAGAAGACCGGCCGCATCATCCCGCAGGCGAATGAAGAGTACGGCTACGAAGACCATTATCCGCACTGGGCTCCCGCGCCGCCGCTCGAATCCGCAGACACGCTGCGCCAATTGGCCTGGGATATCGCGATGGCCGGTGCATATGGGACGGCTGGCGAAAGCGCGCGTCGTGGAACAAATATCTGGCCGGATTCCGGCGGTGGCTGGATCAACGGGCGCGGTGACGACACGATGGTCATGCTGAAAGGCTACGAACACATGGTGGATTTCTTCACCAGCTTTGAATGGTGGAAGACTGATCCGCATGATGAACTCGTCAGCAAACCGGCCTATTGCCTGGCAAAGCCCGGGGAGATCTATGCGGTGTACATCCCGGTTCGTCCGCTGTGTGTTAACGTGGAGCACTTCGGATACGAAGGCGAATGCGGTGATATCACAATACAACTCGAGCCGGGGACCTATAGCGCCAGGTGGTTCAGCGCGACAACCGGAGAAATTGTGCCGCTGCCTCCCGTTCAAGGTCCCTCGTGGAAGATTCCTGATCCCCCAGGATGGCTTGACTGGGCGCTGCTGCTGGAAAGGGCCAAGTAGCAATCAGGTCCACAGTCCGGAAGTGCTGGTGGCCAGAGGGATGGATATGGACGTTATTGTCCTTGGCCATCTTGGGCAATTCAGACTTGGCTGGCGTGAAGTGTTCCTTGCATGGGAGCGCGGCTATGCATAAGGACTTCAGGTTGGAAAATCACCCAATTCTGCGGAGATCATTTGCCACGCTATTTTTTTGGTGTGCTGTGCTGTTGTGGCTCCCTCCTGTTGCGTTGGGCGCGCCGCCTGCTCCTACCGGCGGCCCCATAGCGATCCATCCGGAAAATCCACACTATTACATCTACGGTGGCCAGCCGTTGATACTGATCACCTCCGCTGAGCATTACGGGGCCATGATCAACAAGGATTTCGACTACGTTGCGTACTTCGACGCGTTAAAATCCTTCGGATTGAATTACACGCGAATCTACCCCGGTGCAATGTTTGAGCCGCAGGGGAAATTTCTTCCCGGCAATACCCTGGGGCCAAGGCCGTGGAGCCTTATCGTGCCCTGGGCGCGAAGCGACCAACCTGGCTACCTGTTTTGCGGAAACAAATTCGATCTCGATCGGTGGAACGATGAATATTTCGCGCGATTGAAGGATTTCATCGCGAAGGCGGGGGAGCGGGGAATCATTGTGGAAATCTGTTTCTTTAACTCCCAGTACTCCGATACCTGGCCGCTCTCTCCCCTCTACCATGAGAACAACATTCAGGGCGTGGGCAAATGCTCGTTCGTTGACGCCCAGACGCTCAAATGTCCGGATGTGGTCGCGCGCGAAGCCGACTATGTGCGGAAAATCATTCGGGAGGTCAACGAATTTGACAACGTGATCCTCGAGATATGCGATGAGCCGGCACTGTTTACCCCGTTTAACGAGGCTGGCGCGTGGGTAGGGCACTTGATAGAAGTCGCTGCCGAAGCGGAAAAGAATCTCCCTAAGAAGCACCTCATTGCTCAGGAGGTGGAGGGGCCCGTGGGAGGCCCGATTGACTTCGCGGGCGATCCTGACCTGGCGGTTATCGTTGGACAATACGTGCAGGCGGGCGGGATGGACCAAATGGGAGGTATTAAGGCTCTCGACCTTGAGTACCAGCACAACAAGCCGATCGAGATGAACGAAACCTACTATTATCCGCTCGACTATGAGGACGACAAGATTGCGGACTCCCGCGTCGAAGCCTGGGAATTTCTGGTTGGCGGCGGTGCGAGCTTTAACCAGTTGAACGGTTTGTACACGGCCGAGAACCCGACGGGTAACACGGCGGACAATCTCCGACTCCTCGCCGGACTTAAGATTCTGAAGGATTTCATCTACAGCTTTGACTTCATCAGGATGAAACAGGACAGGAATTTCACAGTCAAAGGAGCTTCTTCGAACGCCATTTGCCGCGGCATCAGCGAGCCGGGCAAGCAGTATGCATTCTATTTGCACCATAGCGTAGTGATGGGCCGCGGGCATGGATATCGGGCGATCCTTGGTTCGTACGTCGAACATCTTGAGATTGACCTGCCCGCAGGGCCGTACAAGTTGGATTGGGTGGATCCTGCGACCGGCTCCGTTGTGGCTTCCGAAGCCATCCAGCATAAGGGAGGAAAACGGGACTTTATTACACCCTCACACTCAGTGGACATTGCACTGCGCATCAAGGGCAAATGAGAGAGCTGTCAGCCACGTCGGGGTCTGCAACGCCCATCGCGCTCGGTGTGTTCCTGAGAGGTGCGCGTTGAGAAGGTCCCCAACCAAAGGAAAGGAGTTTCACACCATGTCGATGCGTATGGGTTTCCTGGCTTTTGTGCTGGCCTTATCTCTTTGCTCGGGGTTTGGCGAACCGATCAAGGTGCATCCCGATAATCCTCATTATTACCTTTTCAACGGGCAGCCGACAGTTCTGATCACTTCCGCCGAACATTATGGGGCCGTGGTCAACAAGGCATTCGACTACGTGACTTACTTCGATACACTTCATTCCTATGGCCTGAACTATACGCGTATCTATCCTGGTTTCTTGTTTGAGCCAATCGGGAAGTTTGGTAATGGGAATACGCTCGGGGTCAAGCCGGCGGACCTTGTCCTGCCTTGGGGCCGCAGCAATGTGCCCGGCTATGCGCTGGGTGGTAATAAATTCGATCTGGAAAGCTGGAATCCAGAATATTTCCAGCGATTGAAGGATTTTATTGCTCAGGCTGGCGCGATGGGTGTTGTGGTGGAAATCTGCTTCTTTAATGCGCAGTATTCGGATACCTGGCCTATCTCGCCTTTATATTACGAGAACAATATACAAGGTGGCGACAAGTACGCGTTTCAGGATGCCCAAACTTTGCGGCATCCCGATTTAGTGCAACACGAGGCAGCATACGTAAGAAAGATCACACAAGAGGTTAACGCCTACGACAACGTTGTGCTCGAAATCTGCGATGAGGCCCCTGACATCGGAAATCCTCCCACCCCGTTTGACGAAGCAGCCCAATGGGTCAAGCATATGGTAAAAGTGGTGAAGGAGACGGAGGCTAGTCTCCCCAAGAAGCATCTCATCGCGCAGCAAATGGAAGGTCCGCCTGGCGGGGCGTTTGATTTTGTGGGATACCCGGACGTCTCGATCATTGTGACCCAATACGTGTGGGATGCGGGATTCCAGATGGGTGGAATGAAGGCGCTCGATTACTTGTACGGGCGTAACAAGCCGATCGAGTTCAATGAAACCGCCTACTATCCCTTCTGGTATAAGGGTGATAAAGTTGCGGATTCGCGGGTCGAGGCCTGGGAGTTCATAGTAGGAGGAGGTGCAAGCTTCAATCAACTCAACGGGGTCTACACAGTGGGGGACTCGGCAGGGAAAACCCCGGACAACGAACAAATCCTTACCGCCCTCTCCAGCCTTCGAGCGTTCATTCACAGCTTTGACTTTCTCAAGATGCGTCCGGATATCAGCTTCGTGCGCGATGGGATTCCTCCTGGAACGTACTGCCGGGGCATGAGCGAGGCTGGCAGCCAATATGCCTTGTACCATCACCATAGCACCGGCGGGTATGGCAGCGTGTATACTGTGAGCCCGGGAGACTACACAGAAGACTTAGTTCTCAATTTACCCACGGGCAACTACAAAATCGATTGGGTAGAACCTGCCACAGGGACGGTGCTTCGAACCGAGACTGTTAATCACCCGGCGGGCATGCTGAAGAGCACTACGCCGAAGCACGCTGTAGATATCGCTTTGCGCATTAAACGAATCTGAGATGTAAAATGGCTTACGGCTGTGTTAACCCCGGGTTGTGGTAACCGTCAGCCCTCCAGGTCTGTCAGACTCCACGCAGAGCTATCATATATGGCCGGATAGGGAATCAGGAGTTGAAGGGTTCTGCGATATTTCGCCTTTTAGCTATCGTCGGGCTTGCCGCTGTAGTAGCCCTCGCGCAGAATCCCACCCAGAGGGCTCAAGAATTCTTCGCGCAAGGAGTCGAGCGACAACGCAAGGGCGACCTGGCTGGTGCGAGGCAAGCCTATGAGGAGGCGCACCGCCTGGCGCCGCGACGTGTGGATGTGCTTTCCAATTTGGGCCTTGTATTTTCCCAATTGGGGGAACAGGTTCGGGCGATCCAATGCTTTCACGATGCGCTCAAAATAGACCCCAATCAACCGATTGTTCGTTTTAACCTGGGCCTTGCCTACATGCAAACCGGGCGATTTGAGCCTGCGCAGGTTGAGTTTGACCGCGTGGTTAAGGCCCAGCCAACCAATCTCGCCGCCCACCACCTCCGTGGCCTTTGCCTTCTCAAACTCGGCCGTCTGGAGGAGGGAATTGAAGAGCTGGAGCACGTGCGTCACGCCAAGCCTGAAGACTCAGACTTGGCTTGCACACTGGCGTCTGTATACATCAAGCTCAACCAGTTGGAAAAGGCTGAACCGATCGTCCACGACTTGGAGAAGCTGGACTCTGCGGAGGCACATTTCATTGTTGGATCGTATTATCTGGAAAAGCTGGACCACCGGCGCGCGGTTAAGGAACTTACCCGGACTCTGGAGCAGAACCCCAGGTTTCCAGATGCACACGCCCAGCTTGCCTACGCCTATTTCTTTGAATTCAAGTGGGACCTTTCCGTCAAGATGTGTGAAGAGGAACTTGCCATAGACCCTGATGACGACAACGCAGTCAAGCTGCTGGGCTCGCTCTACAGGCAACGGGGACGATTGGACGAAGCAGAAGCCTTGCTCGATAAGGCGGCCCGCCAGAACCCCAACGATTACGAAATCCTGTATCAGATTGGCCTCCTAGACGTCGCAAAGGACGATTATTCCAGGGCAGTTGATGTCCTCGAAAAAGTCACCCAATTGAATCCTGATTTTCCGCCAGCCCACATTACGCTTGTCCGGACTTATGGCAAGTTGAAGCGGTCTGCTGATGCCCAGCGCGAGCAAGCGATTGTGAACCGATTGAATGCCGAGAGGAAGAACCAGCCAACCGTGCGTGACAAAGCTCTCTACGATGCTTTCAAGGTTCCCGAGCAATCACGCTGAGTCGGTTTACGTTCTCGATCCCAATGGGCATCGGGGAAGGCCGCGTCCACTTGAGGACGCTACTTGGAGTTGGTTGGCGCCATAACTTTTCTGCCCAGGGGCTGGGCGACGTACTGGCCAAGCAGCCGAGCCTTGGCAAGTTCTTCTTCCGCACCGGGGTCACCCATTTTGCGCAGCAAAATTCCCAGTCCGTAGTGACCCATCACAAAATCAGGACGCAGGCGAATGGCAGTCCGGAAAGCGGTGACGGCTTTACTGTCTTCCCCCATCCTTGCCAGAACGACACCCTGGTTGTATGCGGCCATGAAAAAGGAAGGGTCGATAGCCAGGGCTTCTTCAAAGGCTGCCAAAGCATCGTTCAGGTTCCCCTCGGCAGCGTCTTTCATGCCCTCGGCATTCAAGGCATTAGCTTTCCCGGTCTGGCTCTTTGCCTGCTCGAGCGCTTCAACTTTTGCGAAATAGGGCTTCGCTTCTTCATTTCTTCCCTGAGACCGGAGGAGCAAGGCGAGACCATAAATTGTCTCGGAATTACCCGGCTGTAAGTGCAGGGCTTCCCGAAATGCCTTCTCAGCCTTCTGGGGGGCATTCTCACGCTGGTAGACCTTCCCAAGTTCAGCGAGCGCCTCGGCAAGCTCTGGACGCAGTTGGAGGGCCTCCTGGAATAGCTTCTCGGCGCCACGCAGGTCCCCCTTCTCAAGATCGATCTTCCCCAGTTCCAGATAAGAAAAGGGGTCATGGGGATTCATGGATAGGGCTATTCGAAATTCTTCGGTGGCGTGGACAAGGTCGTGTTGCTTCGACAAAGCCAATCCAATGCCGTAGTGTGCCGCACTCAGCTTGGGATTTAGTTCCACAGCCTTCCGGAAGGATGTAATAGCCTGGGGAAATTCATTAACGTCCAGTTGAGTCTTGCCTAACAGGATATAGAGATCAGCATTAGCTGGCGCCAGGCGAATAGCCTGGTTTAATTGCTCAGCAGCAGCAGGAGCGTCGCCTTCTTGTGCCATGATTGAGCTCAGGTCGACCCTTGCGTCAATGTCCTCGGGCCTCTGCCGGAGCACTTCCAGGAATTCGTCGATGGCTTCGGGGAAGTGCTCCCTACCGAGCCGGCTCAACGCCACGCCCAATGCGTAATGGGCATCCACAAAGTCCGGATTGCGTTCGACGATCGCCCGGAAGATTTCCGTAGCCTCCCCAATTTTTCCCTGCCGGAGGAGCGCCAACCCGGACTGATACTGATCATCCTCGGTTTGCCCGGAAACCAAGCGGACCGGCAGACCAGGATTGTGCGGAAAGGTAAGGCTTTGTATTTCGAGATTGTGTGTGCCGGGTTGGGGGCTCGAATCTTGATTAACCGGTTTCTCCTGAGTTCCTGACCTTGAGTGCCGAAGCCCGGCTTGCGAGTTTGTCTCGACAATCCGAAGTACTTGATCGGGTTGGAGGTTTTCGAGACGCTGGATCACTCCGCTCGGCCAGTGAATGCTAATCGCCCGGATGCCTGTCTCCTCGCCAAGGCCGAAGGTCACGCGGCGGTCGTTCGCAGAGGCGTAACTTCCGGCAGTGCTTACGGTCCGGTACTGAACTTTACCGTCCCCAGTGGTGAGCCTGATACGCGCCCCGATTGCGTCGCGGTTGCTCCGGGTTCCCTGGAGGAGCAGTTCAATCCAGTGATGCCGGCCTCCACTCTCGTTACGGAGCAGGTGGGCGGGGGACGCGTAATCGGAGACCACAATGTCGATACGGCCATCGTTGAACAGGTCGCCGAAAGTTGCACCTCTGGCGGCCCAGGGATGGCGTAAGGCCTCACCGGCTTCTGCCGTGATGTCCAGGACCTTTCCGTTCTGGTACTTTAACAGCAACGGCTTTTCGAGGTAACGCAGGTTGGGTTGTGTCAACTCGATATTATCCATGACGTGGCTCGTTGCGATGAAGACCTCGTTGTTGCCGTCATTGTCGCAGTCGAAGGCGTGGATTCCCCATCCGCCGAAAGAGCGTGAAAGTTCTGCCAGCCCGGTCGTCACGCTTCGATAGTCAAAGGTTCCGTCGCCATTGTTGTGGAAAAAGGCGAAAAACTCATAGGGCAAAGCGGTGGTAAGGATGTCAGGGAATCCATCGTTTTCAATATCTACGAAGTCTGTTCCCATCCCGGAAAAAGTGCTTCCGTCTTCGGTGTAACCGACCCCCGCCATGGCCGCCACTTCTGTAAAGGTCCCGTCACCATTGTTGCGAAAAAGGAACTGGGGGTAAGCGTCGTTGGCAACATAGATGTCCATACTCCCATCGTTGTTGTAGTCGCCGAAAGAGACCCCCAGCCCATAGCCTTTGCTTTGTCCGATACGGCTGGAGAGGGTCACGTCGGTAAATGTTCCGTCGTGATTGTTATGAAAGAGGTAATTCGATATGGAGGGAAATTCCTTGGGATGACAGTAGGCCCTGCCCCCCGGTATGTTGACACCACATACCTTGGCTCCGGTAGAGAAGTCCCATTCCAGGTAGCGCGTCACAAAGAGGTCGAGATATCCGTCATTGTCATAGTCGAGGAAGCCGGCGCTCATGCTCCAGCCTTCGGTCTTGATGCCGCTCCGCGCTGTCACATCCATGAAGGTTCCGTCACCGTTGTTATGGTAGAGAATGCATTGCCCGAAGTTGGTGACGAAAATGTCAGGGAAGCCGTCGTTATCATAATCACCTACAGCCACGCCCATGCCGTAGCCCCGGCCTTTGACGCCCGCCTTTTCTGTTACGTCGGTAAAGGTCCCGTCGTGGTTATTCCGGAATAGCCTGTTCCAATATTCAGGAGCAGATTTGTCGGGCGGCTGGTCGTCGGGCTGGGGGTTCTTTAAGGCCGCCCCATTGACGAAAAAGACGTCCGGCCACCCATCACCGTCATAATCAAGGATGGCCACTCCTCCACCCATCGTCTCGATCAGATACTTGTTCGGAGTAGGCGAATTGCGATACCGAAAATGCAATCCAGCCGCCGCCTGAACTTCGGCGAACTTCGCCGTCTCAGCTTTGGGTTGGGAAAAAGACGGGGCGGATGCCACGACTGCAACTGCCATGCAACATGCAAGGAGGAATGTGAGCACCCTGACCCTTGTTCTGGGCTGAAATTCCGGGAGGCCCCGCATACGGCTTTTCAGTGTACCATACCAAAGAGGAGTAGCGGACGGTCAGCGCGAAGGGGTGTTCCGCACGGCTCCGCGCTGGGATGTGAAACCAGCCTGCCCTCCGCATAAGGAATGCTATGGGCCATTTCTTCGCGCGGAAAAAACCTCATCAGCGGCACGATCGAACTCGATTCCGCATTGTCCTCACCTCTGCCGTTGTGTTTCTGGCGTTGACGCTGCCCCCCGATTCGGTAGGTGCAGCAACCTCCTTCGGACAAGCGGGTGCGAGTCCAGGCAGTGCTGATAAAGAACTCAGTGAGATCGACACACTCATCGATACAAATCACCTACAAGAAGCACAGGAACTATTACAGAAGGAAATCCACGCACGGGGTGAAAGCTACGAGATACTGTTCCGCGAGGCTAAGCTCTTTTTCCGGGAAAAAAAATACCGCGATTCGCTGTCAGTTCTCAGGCGCTGCCTGGCACTGACCCAGGAAGACCCCGAGGCCTACAAACTGGTGGCTTCCAACGCCATTCTGATAGGCAGAATGGATATTGCCGAGACGGCCTTGAACACCGCAGCCAAGTTGGCGCCCGACGACTTTCTGGTGTTCTTCAATCTCGGTGCTCTTTATTACACTGACAGCCGATTTTCGCAGGCCCAGCCCCCACTGGAGAAATCCCTAAAGCTCAATCCCGACTACGTTCCCGCGCGGCTCTTTCTCGGGTTAACTTTGGAAGAACTTGGCCAGGAGCGGGAGGCAATCGAGTGTTACCATCTCGCGATTAAAACCGCGGAGACTTCGGGATTCAAAGGAGAGCAGCCATATCTCTACCTGGGAAGACTCCTGTATCGCGAGAATCGAATGGACGAAAGCCTCCCCTATCTTCAGAAGGCCGTGAAAGCCAACCCACAATCTTGCGAGGCCCTCTGCCTGCTGGCGAGAGTGCACATGTACCGGTCGCGTGATGCGGAGGCAATGGAGGCCCTTAACCAATGCCTCCGGGCCGACCCACAATATCCCGAGTCCCACTACCTGCTGAGTCGTATCTATGTAAAGCAGGGGAAGACCGACGATGCCGCAAAAGAGCTTTCCATGTTTCAACAACTAAAGAGAGTTGAGCGCAACGAGAAAGATCCCCGTAAGAACCAGCGTGCGATGCCGTAAGATTAACTCTTGCCGTCTCTGTACCTCCGACGTGCACAGTTCTCTACTCCGTTCATTCTTCTAAAGGACCCAAGCTGCACAAGCGGTAGGCAGTCGCCCCAGCCATGCTCTTTCTTGCGAGGGGTTGTTTACTTCAAGTCGTAGTTCAGCCTGGGCACAACACCACAAACATCCCGCTTGAGAAGACCCGAAGCGTAAGGGTTAGCCCAATGTGGTCCTGAAGTTTGTCGTAATAGAACGGGGGATGTATGGCTGCCTGCTAAGCACTTTGGCATCGCGCCGTCTAATCATGCTCGGTTTTTCTGCTGGTCGCAACGCAACCCTCTGGAATGATTTTATTCGGCCCCGATATTCCCTACGCCGTCCGAGGTTGTGTGCAGTGAATCCTCTTACTGTTTACTTGGTACCAAAAACTTCGGTCTGGTCATGCTAGAACTTGTTCTTATGGCGCCGAGCTAACAACGAGGGAACTTACCTTAGGAGGACCGGTCACGTCCACTTTTCCAGACGGAATTTTCTCGTCAGAACTGAGGAACTCGAGACAAGATCGAAATCACATGATCCCGTAGTTTAAATATTTTAGGTTGGTGGACCTGGAGGGGTTCGAACCCTCGACCTCATGACTGCCAGTCATGCGCGCTCCCAACTGCGCCACAGGCCCAGTTTGGCTCGGAAATATGAGTCCTTTTCCTTGTAGCATGCGCGGAGCGAAGGTGTCAACGAATTGAACCCGTCCATCGGATAGATGACAATTGGCCCACCTATTCAGATTGAGAATTGGCCGGGTGCGCCGTCCGGAGTGAATTAGAGAATAATCCGGCGACGACAAAGGGTGCTCCGAGCAAGTTCCCATGCCGGGCGCCCACGGACCTACCGACGGCGCTGTTACAGATTTTCCTCTTCCTGGAGGCGGTGGAATAAGGCAACCGAGACACAGGACACATTCCCCCTGGGCCGCTCTTGGACCAAGAAACCGTAGATGTACAACCAAGGGAAAAAGTGCTAGAGTACTCCCCCGGGTAGTCACAGAGAACATCACCGGGTCGCCCTGCCGGCATGCCGCAGTGGAGCCGCCTTTATGGCGCACAACGATAACCTCACAACTTATGCCGCGCTTGGGTTTGGCTTTGGTCTTTACACCTTCTACAAAGGATTCCGCCGGTATCGAAATTACCTGCTGATCGCAGACACACCCGAGATCCCCATCCGGAGTGTCTCCATGGGCTTTGTGCAGGTGTATGGAAAGGCTCAGGGGGAAAAGACAATTCCATCTCCCGTCAGCCACACTCCATGCTTTGCTTACAAGGTTGTTATTGAGCGCTGGAAGACCAATTCCGATGGCCGTGGGGGCCACTGGAGTCATCATCGGACCGACCTCGACGGCGTGGGCTTTTACCTTACCGACACAACCGGAAAGGTGCTGATTGACGCGCAAGGAGCCGAATTCGATCTGCCCCGATCCGCTCGCTGCGAAGCAGGGTCTGGGAGAATCGGTGGCACGGGGGTTGCAGCCACCCAGGAGGAACTGCTGCAATATGTTACGCAGGCGGACGCCCACTGGACCGGAGGATTGTTCGAACACGGATTGAAGGCCGTGGGGCCGATGCAGGACTCCAGAAAGGAGCAAACGCGCCAGGGGTTGATGGAAGTATTCCAGCATGCCCCGGGCTCTCCGGAGTTCCTGACCGGGATGATGACCATGATGGCGCCCAGGATCAAACGCCAACTT
>OBIZ01000011.1_pt1 | contig 37838 bp, 31 predicted proteins | sample 1519801 | NCBI WGS metagenome assembly OBIZ01 (sample SAMN01911456, study PRJEB22533) | soil metagenome | biome: Soil | place: Malaysia | collected 2012-04-30 | depth DG_metagenome m | reverse complement strand
TGGCCATCTTGAAGTACACCGCGCCGGTTATCATGACAATCCGGGCATTAACAAGACCCTGCCGGACCCCGAAGAAATCGGACGTGCAGTCCAGACGCTGCCTGACCTGCGCGCCTACTCACTGCGAGTGTTGGGCGACGGTCTGGCCAGTACGGCGGAAAATTCCGCCGGTGTCGCGATTGTGGGCATCGACCCGGCAATGGAGCGCAAGGTAACCACCATCAATCGCGGGATTGTAAAGGGCGAATACCTGCGCGAAGGGGAAGTGCGCCCAATCCTCATCGGCGAGCGGCTGGCCGTGAACCTCAAGGCGGGCCTTGGCGACAAGGTTGTGCTGCTGGTGCAGGCCGCAGACGGTTCGATGGGGGCCAACCTGTTTCGCGTGGTCGGAATCTTTCGCTCCGGAGCGCCCGAACTTGATAGCGGCATGGCCTTCATCCTGCGGCAGGATGCGCAAGAACTCTTCAGCCTGCAGAACCGGGTAACGGAGGCCACCATCCTGCTCAACTCATCGCGCGCGGTACCCGCGTCACAGCAGGACCTGCAATCGAAACTGGCGGGAAAAGGCGTGGAAGTACTGACCTGGTACCAGGTGGAACCGTTTCTTCTTCAGTTCATCCAGCTTGACGACGCATTCTTTTACATCATCGTGATCTTTTTCTTTGTCGTCATTTCCATCGGCATCCTGAACACCATCATGATGTCGGTGTTCGAACGCGTGCGGGAATTCGGCGTGATGATGGCCCTGGGGACGAAGCCGCGGCAGATCATCAAGCTGGTGGTCGAGGAGGCGTTCGTGCTGGCGCTGGTGGGCGCGCTGATCGGCAGTGCTATCGGCATTTCCGCGTCGCTCTATTTCGCGACCGAGGGCATGAATCTTTCGTCGTGGGCCGAAGGCGCGGCTGCCCTGGGGATGACCTCCACGATGGTCTACACCAGGCTTACCGCCGCCAACGTGGTGATCTCCAATCTTTCGGTTCTGGCGGTGGTGGTGCTGGTAGGGCTTTATCCCGCAATGCATGCTTCCCGCCTGCGGCCGGTGGAGGCCATCCGGCACGTCTAGAAAGGAAAAGGCATGGCGCTCGTAGAACTCGATAACGTCACAAAGACTTACATGAATCATGTCTCTGTGCACGCATTGCGCGGCGTTACTCTGTCGCTCCAGCCAGGCTCGTTCGCGGCGGTGGCGGGCCCGTCAGGTTCGGGAAAGACGACCTTGCTCAACGTGGTCGGCGCGCTTGACCAGCCGGATGCCGGCAGCGTTCGGATCGGCGGAGTGGACCTGACTACCACGCCGCCTGACCAGCTTGCCGATTTCCGCCTTCGTCACATCGGCTTCGTTTTCCAGGCCTACAATCTGCTGCCGGTGCTCACCGCGCTCGAGAACCTGGAATTTATTCCGGCGCTTCAGGGAGAGTCGAAAGAGAAACGGATTCGCCGCGCCGAGGAGTTGCTTCGAACCGTGGGGCTTTCCGACATTCGTGACAAGCGGCCCAACGAACTGAGCGGGGGCCAGCAACAACGCGTCGCCGTGCTGCGCGCCATCCTGACAGAACCGGAGGTGGTGCTGGCGGACGAGCCCACGGCGAACCTCGATTCAACAAACGCCTCGTTGCTGCTCGACATGATGGAAGAGTTGAACCGTGAGAAACGCATCACTTTCCTTTTCTCAACGCACGACCCGCTGGTGATGGAACGCGCCCGCAGGCTGATCAGGCTGCGGGATGGCGAGGTGGTCTCCGACGAGAACCGTGATGGGAGCGCTGCCGGGGTCAAGCCATGAGCCGTACAGGCCTGCTGGCGGCGTGGTTGTTTCTTGCCGCTGTCGCTGCCTCAGCCCAGCAACCGGCGGCAGCCGGCGCGGATTGGAAGTTCCACTTCAACGGCTACTACAAGAGCCTGTTCAGCGCTTCCCAGTCGATCTTCACCGACGATTCCTACGGCGACAGCCTCAATCGGCTTCGTATCAGCCTGGAAGGCCGCCGAGGCTCCGCCGTTTTCTTCCACGTCGACCTGGACAATGAAGCCCACTTTGGAAACCTGATCCAGCTTCCTGACTTTGAACTGGTCCGTCAGCGCCAGGCCGGCGCCTACCTTGACCTTTTACACGTCAACATCAATGAACCAAACGCTTACTGGGACACTTCAATCTATCGCGGTTACGTATCGCTCCGATCAGGGCGCGCAACATTCACAGTGGGGCGACAGCGCATTGCCTGGGGAACCGCGCGATTCTGGAGTCCCGCGGACGTTTTCAATCCGCTCAGCCCGCTGCAAATTGAGGCTGATGAACGGCAGGGTGTGGACGCCGCTCAACTGGAGTTGAGCCTGCCGAGAGACTTTACATGGACTCTCGTTTACGCTCCGCAGGATGGCTTCAACCGGTCGACCGTAGCCACACGCCTCGCGACAACCTGGCGAAACTACGATGTGGCCGGATTTGCGGGACGGTTTGGCCGGGACTGGATGGCGGGGGGAGAACTCGCCGGCCAGTGGGGAGGCGCCGGGCTGCGCGGCGAGGCAACCTATACCTGGCGGGATAATCCCGCCGAACGCAATGCACTGCGATTCACGGCCGGTTCCGACTACGCCTTCTCTTCTAAGTTCTATCTGGTGGGAGAGTATTTTTACAACCAGGGCCAGCCTTCGGGACTATCGCCTGGCCAGGCTTTCGACCCGGCCGTGTTGCTGCGTTTCACGCGCGAGATCTTCACGCTGCATCGCCACTTCCTCTCCGCCGGCGGCCGCTACGAGTTGACTCCTCTGCTGCACGTGGAAAGTTACGCGGTGCTCGACCTTGAGGGACGGAGCGTTTTCTACATGCCGCTCGTGCGCTACAGCCTGACGGCCAACACGGACCTCACCGCCGGAGGACAACTGTTCGCGGCCGCGCAGGGCAGCGAGTTCCAGCCCTTGCATAATCTGTTCTACGTCGAATTCATGGCGCATTTCTGATCGCCAGGCAGAAGGCGGGTTTTCAAAACCAGACACTTCAAAGTCAGCCAGGCATTGAACAAGGTTAATACTGGTGAATCTTGACGACAGTGTCGCCGCTGAAGGTGACAAACAGGACGTGGGGCGGGAGGCCGTAGAGCCAATCTTCCGTCACCTCGCCGGTTGGCTTGGTTTCGCGCACTTTGCGGAAGGGCGCGCCTTTTGAGGAAAGCACAGCGTCGCGGCTCATGCCTACCATGACCTCGTGCTTCCTGATGGCCTCTTTGAATTTTTCCGGCACTTGAGGCGAATAGAGCTCCGTGGGCAGCCTCCGGTTGAAATCGAGTGCAGCGCTCAGCAGCTTTTTGGCCTCGTCTACGCTCAAGTCCGGAACCTTTTCTCCCTTAAAGTTCAGTGTGATATAAGAACCATAGGCAATGGGGTTCTGCCGCTGCTGTTGCGGATCGATCGGCTGCATCATGCCCCCGCCACCCATCCCCACTTGAATATGTTGGTACCATTTCTTGTGGCTTTTGCCGCCGTTGTTGATCACAAAGGTGACGGCGTGGTCCTTGAACTGAATCTTCGTGATTTCGACCGGTATCCCCGGCTGGATTGCCGTACCGTTGGAGCGGAGTTCTTTCTCCGCCCGATCCTGGTCAACCTCACCCTGGTCATTAATGAAGAGGCCGTGTTTCCCACGCGGCAGCATCACCTTGGCCACGGCAATTTCACGGTCCAGTCCCCGTATCAGCAGGATGCGTCCCAACTGATCAAGGTTCTCTTCTTTTGCCATTGAGACGGCAGGGCAGGAAAGCAGCACCGCAATAGCGGCTGTCAGCAAAGCACAATACCTGACGCGATTCCTGCCTGGGGCATATTGTTCACGGGATTTCCGTTGGCTTGCAGGCAGGGGATAATTGGAACGTAGTAGACAACGAAGACGCTCACGGTATTTCATACCCATACCCGCTCTTCAGCGCTTCCATTGCGCCGTTCCTGACGTTTCCCGGACGGGAAACCATCAGGAGGAAAATGGGGAAACAGCGGTTGCTTCTTCGCCCCTTAAACCGACGGACAGCCCCTGCATTTCGCTCGTTGTAAAGATCCGCCTGGAAACGAAAAAATATGCCGTTCCCACCGCGATCACACCTAAGCATAGGATACTACCTTCCGGGCCATATGCGCCACCACTAAGCCAGAAAGGTCCGCTGAATTTTGCCTGAAGAAGGCCAGCTGGGAATGCCATCCCGCTGACGGGCAAGCCAAGGATGAAGCCCTGCACAAAATTCCAGGCGAAGTGGATTCCGAGGGGCAGCCAAAGGGCACGGGTGCGCAGGTAACAAATGGCCAGCATTACCCCCACCAGCGTAGTGTTGACCGTGGAGATCCAGGTCTGGGAGGGGTTACGCAGATGGGAGATGCCGAACAGTATCGAGAGCGCAATCACGGCAAAAACCGGGCCCCCGACGTCTACCAGCCGCTGGAAGGGATAACCCCGGAAAACCAGCTCTTCATCAGCAGCAGCCACCATGAATAGTAGAAGCAGGAATACCCCGGCAAGAACACTCCTACCCGCTGTTCCCGGCGCAACCGAGAACCTGACAATACCCAACAGGATTTGGGCGCCAGCGACGGCCAGCATCATGACGGTTCCTGCGATCAGCCCGGTCCAAAGCTCATTCTTCCATCGTGGATGAAAGGCGAACCCGACCGACCCCAGCGGGCGTCCTTCCAGGACGCGGGTGAGAAATGCGTATAGTCCCAGCAGGGCCGCCAACAGCAACAGGCTGAACCAGAACACAAACGCCAGCCTGCCCGGCAGCCAGCCGAACGGTACGGGCAAGCTGGCGGCCCCGATGGCCGCGACAGCGGCGGCAACCAGGATCCCCGGCAGGGAAACAAAAAACCGGACAATAGGGTGAACGCTGACGTGTTCGGGAGAACCTTTATCAACCATTGCCCTCACCGGTCTCCGCTGCACATTTGGCGAACCGCCGTACAATTCGGACCACGACCAGGCAAATGCCCACACAGACCCCGACAAATGGCGCAAGGTCGCGCCTTTGTCCCTTATTCTCATGATTTTGTCTGCTGGAAGCAATGGCGATCTTGCTTTGCAGTCGCGATGGTGCTTTAATTGGCCGCCTGACCAGTAATGGGAGGTGCCAAGATGAAACAAGTGCGTTCCCATATTGTCCTTTTGTTTGCGGCGGGCCTTGTCGCCGGCGCCTGCCTTCTACCGACAGGCAGCGGGCGTGCTGCCGCAGGGCAGAAGGCAAAGGAACCTTCAGCCGACCTCGCCCCCACCCCTCCCATGGGATGGAACAGCTACGACAGTTATGGCGGGGACGTTAACGAACAGCAGGTGAAAGCCAACGCCCGGTACCTGGCGGACCACCTGGCCATCTATGGCTGGAAATACGTGGTTGTGGATTATTACTGGTACTATCCCTCCGGCCAGGTCAAGGGCGCTCCCGTCATGGATGAGTATGGCCGGTTGCTGCCCGCCACGAATCGTTTCCCTTCCGCAGCAGGCGGGCAGGGATTCAAGCCTCTTGCGGATTACGTTCATTCTCTCGGCCTTAAGTTCGGAATTCACATCATGCGCGGCATACCCCGTGCTGCCGTCGAGCAGAATCTCCCCATCCTCGGTACGAGCGCTCACGCCAGGGATATCGCCAATCTCTTGAACACCTGCTCCTGGTCTGAAGCGATGTATGGGGTTGATGTATCAATGCCCGCGGGCCAGGCCTACTACAATTCGCTCGGCAAACTTTACGCCTCCTGGGACGTGGACTTCATCAAGGCAGACGATATGAGCCGCGCACGCGATCCCTACGGAGAGGTCTACCATGCGCCGGAAATCGAGGCGCTTCGCAGCGCTATGACCCGGTCCGGCAGGCCCATGGTACTGAGCCTCTCGCCCGGCCCAACTCCTCTGGGTGAGGCTGCCCACGTGGAAAAATATTCGCAGATGTGGCGCATTTCCGACGACATCTGGGACAACTGGCCTGAACTGCGAAACCAGTTCGGATATTGCCGGCTATGGGCGCCCCACATCGGGCCGAACCACTGGCCGGACGCCGACATGCTTCCCCTGGGCCTGCTGCGCCTTCGTGGATTTAACGACGGCCCGCGGCTAACGCGCCTGACCCACGATGAACAGATTACTTTGATGACCCTGTGGTCAATTTTTCGCTCACCGCTAATGATGGGCGGGGACCTCTCTACACTCGATCGGTTCACCCAGTCTCTACTGACCAATCAGGAGGTCATTGCCGTCGATCAGCACGGCTCGGGCAATCGCCTGCTCTTTACGCGCGGGAATCAGATTGCCTGGGTTGCCGATGTTCCCCGAACCAGGCAGAAGTATGTTGCCCTGTTCAACCTGGGCGAGTCGCAGGAGGAAATCACCGTCTCGTGGCGCGAGTTGGGAATAGCCGGAAAAGTTCCCGTTCGCGACTTGTGGAAGAAGGAGACTCTGGGGAGTTTTGAAAAGCAGTTTTCCGCGCAGATCCCTCCGCATGGCGCAGGCCTTTACCGTATCGGCACAAGGTGACTTATAACGCGGTACTTCCGGGATTCGGCAGCCGATGCCTTAGAAGGTGCGGTGGTAGACATGGCCACAGCCCAGTGATTACCGGCTGTGGGAACACCCTCAAGATTCAATTCCTGAATACCGATAACCACACTGTGGCGAGGTACGCAAGGCTACGGTTCGGGTGTACCGAACCGTGCCCTTAGCGAATGTGGCCGGAATGCTCAAACAGATCCTCGCCGACGACCCGTCCTAAGGACACCCTCGCCCTCCCACCAAAAGGGCGGGCAGGGTTTGGCTTTGCCCTGGGGATAGCACAGTTCTTAAGAGAGTGGACCCCACTGTGTCAGAGCGAGGTCTTAATCAATGGACACGCCACCGAGGCAACAAAGTCTTCTGGCAACCGTCAGCGAACAGCTGATCGCCCTGGAAAAGCGTGACTGGGAAGTCTGGCTGATATCCGCCGGTGTTGGGATTGCGTTGGGAATTGGCATACTGGGGCTTCTTTTTCGTGCGGCATTTCTGCAGCACGGGATGCTGCACATGGACGTTGCCGTTTCGCCTGAACTCTTCTTCGGATTTGTGGCTGTGCTCCTGGTGTACAACATCTTCGTCATCAACAGGCGCCTGCAACTGCGGCGGACCCGCGAACAGGTGATCTCCACCACCATCCAGAGCGAACTGGTGCGGTTGCAGAGCTTCACGGACCCATTGACCGAGGTTTACAACCGAAGAGCGATGGACGACGTAGCACGAAGATTCATCAGCAATGCCAGGCGAATGGGAAAGCCACTGACGTTCTTGATGGTTGACGTCGACCGCTTTAAGGACATTAACACCCGTTTTGGCCACCTTATGGGTGATTTCGTGCTCACCGAGGTGGCGACCATCCTGCGAGGCGCGGTGCGTGGTTCCGATGCCGTCATCCGATATGGAGGCGACGAATTTCTGGTGATCCTGTGCAACTCAAACTTTTATGGCGGCCAGGTGGTCGTCAATCGCACAGCAGGCAGCCTTGCAGAATGGAACCGCGAGGAACATTTGAAGGATTTTGAGCTGGCCTTCAGCATCGGCATCGCCGAGTGGTCTGATGGAAAGCTGCTGGATGATATGCTCGACTCAGCAGACCGGGCCATGTATTCCACGAAGGCGCTGCATAAGATGGGGCTGGACAACCACCAACAAGCGTCGCCCGAATTCTCAACCCGCGCGCGCACAGTTGCAGGAGATTGACAGCTCTTCCTGGCCGGCTCTTCTCTTCGTAAATCCCCAGGCACCTTGCACGCCCGTCGGCGCTGGTTCATCCGCCCTCACTGATTGGTCTCTCCAGCTTCATCCAAAGGTGTAAACTCTGTCTAGGCACAGGCTGGAATTCTGAAAGGTGTTCCTGCCCTGACATCAGCCTGGAACAAAACAGAACGATGCTGCACAACCTCTACCAGTGGCTGCCACCGGACGGCGTCAAAATCGTGCTGGTGCTTTTCCTCGCTTTCCTCATCGGAATCGAACGGGAAGAGCATAAGCAGAGGAGGGAACAATACGCCTTTGGCGGCGTACGCACCTTTCCTCTGATCGGCTTGATCGGCTATGCAATGGGCGTAATCGCGCAGGGCCAGCTGCTGGCGGTCACGCTGGGGTTTGTGGTCATCGCCGCATTCCTGCTGCTTTCATACTGGCGCAAACTTACCAGCACCCCTACTCCAGGTGTGACAACAGAGATGTCGGGCTTGGCCGTATACGTCGTGGGGGCGCTCGTCTACTACGACCATTTCTGGATTGCCACAACGCTGGCCGTGGCCAGCACGTTGCTGCTTGAATTGAAGGCTGCGCTCGACAGCCTCACCCGGCGCATCCCGCCGGGAGAGATTCTCACCTTCACCAAATTCCTGCTCCTTTCCGTCGTCATCCTGCCAGCCTTGCCGGACAAGGCGTTCGGGCCGTTCAACATCAATCCCTTTAAGACGTGGCTGGTGGTTGTGGTGGTCAGCGCCATATCCTATGGCAGTTACGTCCTGCAGCGGCTCACGCGGGGACACGGTGGAGTCATCCTCTCCGCAGTTTTGGGAGGAGCTTATTCTTCCACGGTCACAACAGTTGTCCTTTCAAAAAGGGCTGCTCAGGGTGAGTATCACCACCTTTTCTCCGGCAGCATATTGATTGCCTCAGGCATCATGTACCTGCGGCTGGTGCTTCTGGTGGGTTTCTTCAATCATGAATTGATGGCCGCCCTTGCCCCGTCGTTCCTGCTTCTTGCTGCGATTGCAACCGCGGCGGGCTGGCTCTGGTCCCGCAGGACGGACGCCGGCACGGGTGAGGTCAAGCGGGAATTTGAACCGAAAAACCCCCTGGAACTGGGCGCGGCGTTTCTGTTCGCGGTTCTGTTCCTTGCTATGTTGGTAGCGACGCGTCTGGCCATTGCGCATCTGGGCTCCGGCGGAGTCTACGGCCTGGCAGCCATCGCCGGAGTGACGGACGTGGACCCCTTCATCATGAGCATGACCCAGGCGGCCGGCACGCTTACCCACCTGCAGGTGGCGTCAGCCAGCGTTCTGATTGCGGCGGCCAGCAATAACCTGGTGAAAGGAATTTACGCCCGCTTCTTCGCTGACCGGGAAACCGGCACCGAGAGCTTCTGGCTGCTCGCTGGCCTGGGTGTTCTGGGCCTGGCGCCGCTTTTCTGGCTGTTGTAACTGCCTGTTTCGGGCAAAATCCGCTCTGTCACTTCTTCCCGTTGAGAGCCTTCCCGATGGCGTCCTCGGCCACGGGCACCAGCAATGCATAGCCACGGTCGTTCGGATGCAGGCCGTCATTCGAGTAGCCGTCTTTCAGCATTCCTTTGCTGTCCACCAGCGCCGAATAGTAATCAGCAAAAGTGGCATTCACCCGGGCTGTGTAACTCTTAATCCAGGCGTTCAGTTCCAGAATCTGTGCAGGAGGCCGCCGCTTGGTTTGCGGATGCTCAGTGTAATCGCTCACCGGCGTCAGCGAACAGAGAATCACTTTGATATGGTGCGCCTGCGCAAGCTCCGTGATGGCCTTGTAGTTTTCCTCAATCATCTTTGCGGTCTCAGGACCGGTATTACCGGCCACATCATTTGTTCCGGCCAGCAGGATGACAGCGTCAGGCTTCAGGTCAATGACGTCAGGGTACATCCGCACCAGCATCTGGGGTGTGGTTTGGCCGCTGATGCCGCGGTTTACATAGGATTTGCCGGGAAAGAACTTTTCCAGTTTCCAGCCGTCCGTGATGGAGTCACCGAGAAAGACGACCCGCCCGGGCACGCGCGGCTGGGCCTCCAGGCGCAGGTTGTCCTGGTGGTAACGGCCGAGTTGGTTCCAGTCCTGAAGTTCGCCGGCTAGCCTTTCAGCAGCGCCCGTAAGGCAGCAGCCGGCCTGGGGCGGATTAAAGTCCTGCACCAGTTGGGCGCGCAGATACGTGCACAGCGGGAAAAAATATAGGAGCAATAACGCAAGCAAAGTCGTGAGCAGACGCATAGGACCTCCCTCCAGAATTCGGGTGGCTGTCTACTATAAGGCAGGTGGGGAGTTTTGAGAAACGTTTTGTTCCGGCACAGCCGGAACAACCTCACACACGGAAATTCGAAGGGAGCTCGGAAGACCCCGACTCCAGTTCAAGCTTGGTGGAAAGAAAGTTCAGCAGATCCTTCAACGTGAGCACGGCCACAAGGCGGCTACCCTCGACCACCATCAGCCGGCTGTTCTGGGATTTCCGCATCTGTGCAAGAGCTTTGACAGCATCGGTGTCCGGAGTCACCGTATCCTCGGGGCAATAAGAGCGCATGACGGCCTGCACGCTGTTTCTCGCCCACTCGCTGCGCGGGACCTCTTTCACCTCTTTAGTGGTAATGCATCCCAGCAGTTCGTTCGATTCGTTGACCACGGGGAACATCTTGAAGTGATACTTGTAAATATAGTTCTCCACAAGCTCTTCAAGAGAAATGGCGGGCGACACGGTGATGGGATTTGTATTCATAAAACGCCGGACGGGTTCGCCCTCCAGCATCCTCTGGACGACGAGTTGTTGAAACGATCCCTGCGCGGCGCCCCTCAGGAACATTCCGATCAGGAACCACCACACGGCTGAAATCATGTCCCCGTGCAAGAGTGGCACAATCGCGTATATCATCATCACCATCCCGAAACCGGAACCGATGGAAGACGCAATTCGGGTGGCCTGCCAGATGTTGCCTTTCCAGTGCCATAGAATCGACCGGAGAACGCGACCGCCATCCAGCGGGAACGCCGGGATCATGTTGAACGCCGCCAGCACCCAGTTGATCAAGGCCAGGTACGAGAATACCCCGGTCACCGCCGCCGGCCAGATGCCGCGCATGGCCGAGGACAGGAAGTAGAAAATAACCCCGACGGCCACACTGGTCAGCGGCCCGGCAATGGCCATCTGGAATTCCGCTTTGGCGCTCGACGGCTCCCGGTCCATCTCCGCGACGCCGCCAAAAATAAAGAGCGTGATGCCCTTCATGGGCAGACCGCTCCTTCGCGCCACCAGCGAGTGGGCCAGTTCGTGAACAATAATTGAGGCAAAAAGCAGAAGGGCTCCCGCAATTCCCATCAGCCAGTATTCAGCAGCGGAAAGGCCCGGGTAGGCGTGTGGGAAAATCAAGGCTGCAAAGGACCAGGTGATCAGGACGGCAATGATCAGCCAGCTGGCATCCACACGAACTGCAAAACCGAACATCTTGAACAGCGTGATGGTTCGTCCAAACATGGCGCTCCTCCGTCAACCGACAGCGTTCGAGTCTCGCGCTCCCAACTTTCATGTCGAAGAAGGTCTCACACATTAACTTCCAGCTCTATCAAATACGATGAGGCCGCAGCGCATTCCGTTATCTTTATTTTATGCCTGGCGGAACCATGAAACAATTTGGAAGCCGAAAGTGGGAGAGGCAACAGGGCGCGCCGGGACAGGTCAATTGAAGGTTAAAGTAAGTTCGGCGTCCCCGTTGTTGGGACGGAAAAGCGTGACCCGGACAATATCACCCTCGCGGGCCAGGGCCGTAATCCTGGCCTCTATTGCCCGCTGGGCTTTGAGGGCGGCGCCGGCGGTGTAAACCGTCAACGTGGTGGGATAATTCTGGACCATCGAAATCCCGATGCGAAGCTGTTTGTTCCCTGAGTTCCAGGTTTCGTTTACGATCTCTACGCCTCCCATGGTAATGTGCCGGTCGGTCCCAATCAGTTGAGGGTGGCCTTCGTCGGGACGGATGGAAATTACCTGGCAGTCATGGGGCGCGAGCTCCACTGAATATTCTCCGCGTTCCTTGCCCAGGAATTTCTGTTTCCAGAAGTCAAACAGCAGATAATCACGCCCTGGGTCGAGCCCCGCTTTGGCAAATTCGAGCACAATTTTCCGAGGCGAGGGGGGATTCAGATAGGACGGGACCGGCAGCAGTTGCAGGCCGGGCGGTTTTGAGGACGAGGTCGCCATGCTCTGGTTCTGTTTCTGTGCGTTGTCGAGTTTGGAAGAAATTGCCAGTTGCTCTCCGTACTCATGGCTGGTCCCCAGCAGTTGGTCATCACGATTCAGGATCTTTACCGCTCCGGGCTGCATGCCGGCCGGCATCTCATTGGGTCCATCGTCCCAGTTGAACAGTCCCACCACTGCCCAGGAGCCAAACCGCCGCTCAAGGTGCAGCACCCAGACGGGACGGTCGATCTCGAAAGGAAAGAGGTCCATGGGCGTGATGTCGGCAACGGGCATGATCTTTCGTACCATGTCGCGGCGGTCGGGCGGCAGCGTCGTTTCGTCGTCACCCAGCATCAGCACCTGACCGGTGAGGCCCAGGATGGAAGTCCAGGTGCGGGCTTCCTCCAGAGTCAGCGGTGGGCGGACAACCAGCGCGTCCGGATCGCCAAACCAGGCTATATTGTGCGTGTAGTAACCGCGGCGTATGCCGGCAAGAGCCTCGCGGACACCCCGGAATGACGGTGGCTCCCCGTCACCGACCACATCACCTGCCAACCGCCCCGCCTGCGCGATTCCGATGGCGTCAGTGGGATAAACAGGGCCGCATGCGGATAAGAAGACTCCGGGCTTGGAATCCAACGCCTGGCGGATGAGGCTGAGGGCCTGCCGGAACGCCGTGTTCGCGTCCAATGTGGGATTGTAAGCGCGGGCGCGGTTTTCCGCCCAGATGTCGCGCGTGTCATTCTCGCCGTCCAGTTTGAAATAGTCGTATCCCCAGTTGAGCGCGTGATCGCGGTACGTGTCATATAGGTACTTCTTGAGCGCGGGATTGGAAAAGTCGGCAACGTAGGTGCCAAACCACGTTCCGAGCTTTCCGGTGCCTGCGGCGTCGTGCAGAAACCAGTCGGGATGGATTTCATAGAATTGTGCGTCGGCGTTTCCAAAAGCCGAGAGCCAGAGCCCGGCGTATAAGCCGTTGGCGTGGATCTGATCGGCCAGCCACTTCATGCCGTGCGGAAACTTGTCATTCCAGGCATTCCAATCACCCCCGATGGGGGAGCCTTTTTCACCGTCGCCCTCGGCCTGCCAGCCGGCGTCTACCAGGCAATATTTCAGCCCGAATGGCTTGTAATACTTCGCGACGGCCTGCGCATTATCCACGATTTCCTTCTCGGTGATGTGCGAGAAGTATTCGTACCAGGAAATCCAGCCCACAGGGACGTCCGGCCACTTCGTCTTGTCGAGCGGCGCAAAAAAGGGGAGCCGGCTGCTGTAAACATGGTCAACCACCACGAACCGGCAATGAGGAGCGCCGCCGAGGGAATCAGAAGCAGAAATCTTGAACCCTTTTGCCGCCGGACCGAAGGTGGCATCGCGGGCAAGCACCCGAAGGGCCTGATCGCGGAAGCGATCATAGACGCAGTCGTTGAGGGTGCTTGAGGCGAGGCCGCTCACCATCTGCTGAACGCCGTCTTCGGGGTCACGCAGCCGGACCTGGATCGGTTCAGGACCACCCTCAATCTCTGCCACAATCGCGGCCTGCGCCTCACCTCCGGACGGAAATCCCGAAAGGGAAACCTCCAGCGATGGCCCTTCGCCGTTCAAGACAATTTCATAAGGGGCTGGCCCCTGGACTTTGAAAATTGACATGCCTGGCCGGGAGGATGGCACAAGCGCCAGCCTCGTGCCTGGCGCCGCGGAACTGAGCCTCCGATCTCCTCCGGTGACCTCCACACGCAATCCCGTCACCCAGGCTGCTCTGTCGTAGGCCAGGGTAATGGTGCGCTGATCCCGGGAAAGGGCGGCTGTCCAGCGTGTGGCCTCAGGCAGAATCCGGGCGGGGGTGATGGCCGTTTTGGGTGGGACCTGCGCCTTCGAGGTCGTTTGGGGGAGTGCCAGGAGCAACAGCTTCATCCCCGCAAATATTCCGGAGGCAAGGATAAAAGCCAAAACGAGAAACCGTTTTAACCGGGTCATTCTGTTGCCACGCCCTCCCCAGATAGCTCCGAATGCCGCTCCTGCCGATTGCCGTGTTCCCGGCGAGGATTATACTCCCAAGGAAGAGCCCCTTATGAGATAATTCCTGTTCGTTTTTGCACCAGCGCCCGGACCCGTGGAAAATAGATGGCTGTCATCGTTGACTTTCACCATGCGCTATTGTAGTTTCTTCGCGGGGGTTATTCTTACCGCTAATGAAGCCTGAGGCCAGCGTCGTCGAGATTATCCTCGAAAGCAACCTTGCGAATGTGGAAAGGGCTGAGGAAGCCGCTCGGAGTGTTTCCGCAAAAGTAGGCTTCGACGAAGAAGCTGAGTTCCACATCGAGATGGCCGTGCACGAAGCTGTCATTAACGCCATTCATCACGGCAACAAGGAGGACCCCAGCAAGAAGGTTTACATCAGGTTTCTGGTTTTCGAAGATGGGGTTGAAATTCATGTTCGGGACGAAGGGCAGGGATTTGATCCCGGCACTGTGCCCGACCCTTTGGCCAGGGAAAATATTCTGAATGTTTCAGGAAGGGGAATCTTTCTGGTCCGCAAGTTTATGGACGAGTTCAGGGTGGAGAAGTCGCCGGCCGGAGGAACAGAGGTTATCATGGTAAAGCATCTGAATACTCGAATTCAGTCAAACCAAGGAGGAACAGGCCGTGAGCATGAAGGCAACAGTGCGTCAGGTTGATTCTGTAACTGTCGTAGATGTCAGCGGGAGGATTACCCTCGGCGAGGCGTGCAAGGAACTGCGTGAAGTTATCCGCGGAGAGCTTGGCAAGGGCCATAAGAGTATTCTATTGAACCTTGCCGACGTTACCTACATCGACAGTTCCGGAATAGGAGAATTGGTCAGCGCTTTTACGGCGGTTTCAAACCAGGGAGGACAGTTGAAGCTGCTCAACCTGACCAAGAAAGTCCATGATTTGTTGCAGATAACAAAGCTTTACACCGTTTTTGACATTCACAATGACGAAGCCGGAGCCATCGGCAGCTTTAAATAGGCATTAGGGGCCCGTCATTCGGCCGAGCCCCTCGCCGGAACCAAACCATTTACCGCTTGCGGGAAACTCTTCAATAACTGGGTGCTGAAAACACCTTCACGTTACAGGATGGCGGACGTCCTTCCTATCCTGGGGTCTCAGAGGTGGCCCGGAAGATTTTTAGGCTTTCTTTCCGGCGCCTTTGAATGTCGCTCGGGGCTGCTTCTTCAGTTTTCCGGATTGACGTCCGGAACTTTGGCCACGCTGAACCGAGGGTTGAATATCGGAAAGAGTCGAGTCCAAGTCCCGAGAGGCCGTCCTGTAATGGGGCTGGTTTGAAGTGTGAAGCAGAATGGTGGCCGGTTTTGCCCAAGGCTGTTTCCTGCCAGATTCCTCTTCTCTCTGTTGCGCAATCAGGACTTCTTTCATCCTCGCTTTGAGCGACGCAACCGCGGAGGAATGGATCTGTGAAACCCTGGATTCGCACACGCCCATGCGGTTTCCCGTTTCCTTCATTGTCAAACCCTTGAAATAATACAGGTCCAGGACTTGCCGCTTTCGGGGAGGCAGCTTGGACATGGCGTGTGCCAATAACCCGTTCATCTCGGCCCGCTCGCAGAGGACGAAGGGGCTCTCTTCTGCCGTATCCGCCATTTTCTCGTCCAGGGAATGACCTTCCAGGTATGTGGGCTCCTGAAGACTGGTAACTTCCAGCCCTTGCAAATCTCGCAGCAACAACTGGAGCTGGTGGTCGGTGACGCCCAACCCATCGGCAAGTTCCGCCTGGGAAGGCGCGCGACCCAGCTGAATTTGAAGCTTCTCCCTCGTCGCCTCAAGCTGACGCTCTTTCTGCCGCAGCAGCCGGGGGCTCCAATCCTGTTCGCGAAGGCTGTCCAGTATCGCTCCCTGGATGCGGTAACGGGCGTAGGACTGCAATTGCACGTTCCTTTTGGGATCAAATTTTGCCAGGGCCTCAATCAGGCCCAGGACGCCCGTGTTTATAAGGTCCTCCAGTGGAATGTGGTGCGGAAGCCGGGCATGGATCTTTTGAGCAATGAAGCGAACCTGCGGAAGCTGCTCCATTACCATCTGATTACGTTCACTTAATTCGAAACCCTTTAACTGCATTCGGGCCGTAGCGGGGGTTATGCCCACGTGACACTCCTTTCTCTCTACAGTGAGAACTGGATATGGACCCGTATCCAGCAAGAGACAGATCGTTCATCTCCACGTCTGGTTTTACCTGTTGCGGATTAAAGGGCGATTAGAAGGAGATTAGAATTTTCTGTTCATAAGGCTTGAGGGTAACGGCCTCGGTTCGCACCAGGGAGAAGTGCTGGTAAGTCGTTGTGGGAAGAAGTCCGGAAGGGCTAAGGAAAACTGTGGGTTATGGTACCTTCAAGGCGGACTGCGTCCAGCTTAGAGGAGGCTTAAATGATAACGGGGATATGAAGCGAGGAACATGAAACCTGCCTTTATCAAGGCCGGACGGTTCTGGCGATCTCGGGAGCTGCCAAGGGAAGAGTCAACTGATAACAGAGGCAGGTTTCCGAGGTCTTGTTCACATTCAACCGTCCACCCTGACGCTCGATGGCCCGGTTGATAATCCACCGGTCGAGCTCTCCCAGGACGTGGTTTTCCGAAGTTTTGGGTGGCTCGAGCCCATTCGCATCTTCGGCATCTTGGGGAACTCCCTCTTCGAAAACTGCCAGGGAGGCCTTTTCTGTGTCCACGGAGAGAATGATTCGAACCACGTTCCCGCGGCGGGCCACCCTGACCGCCCGGCCAAGCAGGCGGGCGGTAGCCAGATTCAGGTGTTGCGGGTTGGCTTTTACCCAGACCTCGCCTTTTGCCTGGTTCACCAGATGAGGCTGGTTATTTTTGTCAACGGACCCCACATCTCCCAGGATCTTCTCGATGATCCGTGTCCATGAAACGGGCTGGATGTCACCACCGACGCGCTCCATCTCCAGAACGTAACGCAGCGCCTCGAGTGCTTCGGCCATGCGCTGGGTCTCCTGAAGCGAAATCTCCAGGATGCGCCGGCACTCTGTCACATCCAGTTCGCCCATCAGAGCAACTTCTACCGTCCCGTGCAAAGACGTCAGAGGCTGGCTCAATTTGTGGGCAAGGGATCCCAGGATTTCCAGAAAATCATCCCCGCAAGTTCGCGAAGCGCTTGCCGGCGGGAGCCCGGTAGGATTCTTCATAGCCTCCATCACGCAATCATTAAGACGCTTTCATTTCTTACTGAGGACTTCCGATCCGGTATCCAACGCCGCGGACAGTCTGGATCAGCTTCAGGGTTTCCCCTCCGTCCACTTTCTTCCTGAGGTAATTGATGTAGACGTCCACCACGTTTGTCATAGTGTCAAAGGAAAAGTTCCACACATGCTCAATGATCATGGGGCGTGAAACCGCCCGGCCATGGTTTCTCATCAGATATTCCAACAAAGCGAATTCCTTGGGTGTCAGCTCGATCTTTCTCTCGCCACGGCTCACCGTTCGCTCCACGAGGTTCATTCCAAGGTCTTCGACCTGAAGCCTGAATTCCGCAGGAACCTCGCCGCGCCTGAGCAGGGCTCTGACCCTTGCCGTAAGTTCGCGAAAGGCAAAGGGCTTCACCATATAATCGTCTGCCCCAAGGTCCAAGCCTTTCACACGGTCCTCCACCCGCGTACGCCCCGTCAGCACCAACACGGGCAGATTCTTCTTGCGGCTCCTGATCTGCCGCAGCACCTGGAGACCGTCCATTTTGGGTAGAACCAGATCAAGAAGCACAAGGTCATAGTCATATTCTTCAGCCATGTACAGCGCTTCCTGTCCGTCGGGAACAACATCCACAGCATAGTGCTCAGCCTCCAGCCCCTTCTTCAAGAAGCTGGCAACCGGGCGGTCATCTTCAGCAACCAGAATTCTCACTAAGATTCTCCATTAAGGCCGGCTCATGTCTCACAACCTGCTAAGGGCCCGGCCAGTACCGCCTAACATTTGGCGTTTTTCATTAGTCACATTTAACTTCGGCAAAAAGGAGAGAGGGGTTGAGAAAAGAATTTGGCCAGCGGTGAACGTTTAAGGTTTCCGGAAGATTTTCCTGGCGTGGAAGGTTCCAAACAAGAGGCGTGGGGCAGAAAAAGTCTCTACTGCTTCCTGATGCCAAATTTTTCCAGGCGGTACTGCAGAGTGCGAAAAGTCATCCCAAGCAATTGGGCGGCACGAGTGATGTTTCCGTTGGTACGCTGCAAGGCTTCCGTGATCTTGGCTTTTTCGTGCTCTTCCCATGTGGTTTCCGGGATTACAGGCGTGAAACGCGGCGCGCCGGGCTGCGAGGCAACAACCGCAGGCTCAGGAGAACTCACCTCTTCGACCGTCTGCAAAATTTCCGGCGGAAGGTCCTGAAGTTCCACCCGGTCGGATTCACCCAGCACCACCGCACGCTCGATCGCCCATTCCAACTGTCGGACGTTTCCGGGCCAGCGATAGGACTTGAGGGCGTCCAGCGATTCAGCATCGATGTTGTGCACCTCGCGTCCGGAGGCCAGCCCAGCTTTGCGCATAAAATGGAGGGCCAGCTCTTCGATGTCGTCCCGCCGTTCCCGCAAGGGAGGGCAAACAATAGGAATCACCTTCAGCCGGTAATAAAGGTCCTCGCGAAATTTACCTTCCTGCATCAACTGGTCGAGGTTGCGGTTAGTGGCGGCGATGATGCGAACGTCCACCTTGATGGGTTCTGTCCCGCCCACACGAAGGATTTCCCGCTCCTGGAGCGCCCGCAAAATCTTTGCCTGCATGGCCAGGCTGGTGTCGCCGATTTCGTCGAGGAAGAGGGTGGAGTGGTCGGCTCGTTCGAACAGCCCCTTCTTCTGCTGATACGCGTCTGTAAATGCACCCTTCTCATGGCCGAACAGCTCACTCTCCAACAGGGTTTCCGTCAGCGAGGCACAATTGACCGCCAGGAAAGGCTTCTGGTTCCGGGGGCTATGTTTGTGAATTTCCCGGGCCACCAACTCCTTCCCGGTGCCGCTCTCGCCAAGGATCAGCACTGTGTGGGCGGTGGGGGCCACCTTCATCACCATTCGAACCATTTCCTTGATGGCGGGAGAATGTCCGATGATGGTCCGCTTCAGCGAGGCCAGGCGGCCAAGTGCGTCGCTGACCACCTCCAACAGTTTCGACCGGTCCACAGGTTTTTCCAGGTATTGGTAGACACCGCGCTTTGTAGCGTCGATGGCCGACTCAATGGACGGATATCCGGTGACCAGAACGATCGCAACAGTGGGGTCTATCTGCAGTATCTGGCTGAGCAATTCGATGCCGGTCATGCCGGTCAGGTTCAGGTCCGTCAGAACCAGATCAAATCGTTTTTGGGCAAGCAGGCGGAGAGCAGCTTCGCCACTGGGAGCCGTAACGGTATCGTAGCCTTCGTCTAGAAAGATGTCGCGGTAAATCTCACGCTGTCTCTGCTCGTCGTCAACAACCAGGATGGACCCTTCGAGCATAAAGTTCTGTCCTTACGCAACCGTTGAACTCACAAGCGCCGGAGCGCGGAGGGCCCCCGGCCCGGAGACCGGCAATTCCAAAACCATCTCGGCGCCTGTGGCGTTCTGGCGCGCGACAAAAACTCGGCCGCCATGATCTTCAACGATCTTCCGGGTAATCGCCAGGCCCAGGCCGAAGCCGGTAGCCTTGGTGGAAAAGTAAGGGGTGAAAATCTTTTCCCGGTCTTCTTCACCAATGCCAGGGCCTGTGTCCCGGAACCGCAACTGTACCATGGGTCCGCCGTCACTCTCTGGCATCCGCTTCGCCTCGACAAAAATTGTCCCGCCGTTGGGCATGGCCTGGACAGAGTTGGTAAGAATGTTCAGGAAGCAGGTCTTCAGTTGCGCGGCGTCTGCCTGTAGCTCAGGCAGATCAGCGGGCAGTCCGTTGGCGATTCTGATGTCCTGCGCGTTTGCCTGCTTTTCCACCAGGCTGACCGCCTGCTCGACAATAGTCTTCAGGTCGCAGGTTGCTATCTGGGGAGGGGTCTGCCTTCCCACGGCAAGAAAGTCATTCACCAGGCGGTTCAGTCGCGTGATCTCGTCTTTCATATTGGCAAGGCTGGCGCGCAATTCCCTGCCGGGCGTCTCGTCCGTCACCCATCGCTTGGCTCGGATCTGGTCGATACTCAGATTCAGAAAGTTCAGGGAGTTTCTAACCTCATGCGCCACCGTTGAGGCAAAGTGGCCGAGCAGCGACGATTTCTCCGCCTCATTCAAACGCTTCTGAAGTTCCCGCGCATCGCGAAGGCGTTCCGCCATCTGGTTGAACGTGCGGGCCAGAAGCCCCATCTCGTCCGAGCCTCCCTCCGGGATGGAGACATAAAGATTCCCCCCCGCCACCTGGTTGGCGCCCTCCACCAGCTGGTCGATCGGCTTGGTAAACCGGAACGCCAGATAAACGATGGCAAACATGCCTGCCACCATCGTCACCAGTATCCAGGCCAGCCACAGGAAATAGACATGGTTGAGCATCGCCCCAACCTCATCCAATTCCCCGCCCACCTGGACGTAGCCGATGACCTTTTCGCCCTGAATGATGGGAAATCGAATGTCGTAGTGCTGCTGCCCGGCCTGCGTGTCGGTGTCAATATCGCGCAGTTGCGCCGTAATCTGGATGGGGCCTTCCTTGGCCCTGGGCTGCCGCTTCCGCAGCTTGACCTTCTTGCCGATCTGGTGGGGATTCGTGCTTGCCACCACCTCGCCGCTGGGCGTCAGGACGTTAATCGAGGAAAGGCCCGTCCCTTTCAAAGCGCTCAGATATTCGCTCAGCGCCTGGCGGCGGTCAACATTGGGACCGATTCTGGCCTGGGTCAGCGCGATGATTTCGCCAAGGTCGGAGGTCTGGCCAGCCACGTATGCCTTGATGCGGCGGTTGTGCTGGACGTAGGCAATCATGAGAATGGTGCTCGTGCTGGCCGTGATGAGGAACATCACCAGCACCAGGCGGGTGCGGAACCGAAAATTCAGGATGTGCCGATTCAAAGCGCCCTCGCGGGTCACACCTCACCATCCCCAACGATTACGATTCTAGCTGAACGACCAAAGAGGGTCAATCAAGGTAAGGGCAGCGCACGGGGCACCACAGAACCTCCACGGTCTCTTGCAGGCAAGGCGACAGGCGGCGGACCTCACGACACGGAACTTCGCCGGGAATACTCCGCTCGGACCATGGTAAAGCAGCGGTTCAGCGTGACCATGCAAATTTTACCCGCTGTGCCAGATGTGAACACAATTTTGAAAAAGTTGATTTTTAGGCCAAAATAGTTTTTATAAGTAGCGTATTATCAATCAGTTACAAAATTGTGAATTTCTGGGGGCAAAATCCCATACGTCCCATTCCGGCCTCCTGGGCCTGTATGTAGGCTACTAATGGAGGCAATGGCCGGCCTTCAAATTGTTCCTTCCCTCGCCCCTGGGGAGAGGGCTGTCGCGCCTTTTGAGAAAGGGCGCGGACTCATCATTTCGCGCCCTGTGATTCTGATCCCGCAGGCGGGAGAAGAATCCCCGCATTCAAATACCGTGATCCTTCGTTTCACTCAGGATAACTGTCTCGGGCGAGTGGCGTCCCGCAGTGCGCCAGGACCGGGTGTGGGGTTTTCCTATCTTTTCGGCCCATCACTAACCACTAATCACCAATCACTGCCTTCTTGTCCGGGTGAGGGATCCCTTGAATTGACTGATTGAATCAATTGCGATTGAGCGATTGGAAAGGTTTTTCCTGCGACCAAAGGACCGCAGGCCACAAGAGCCCGCGCTACGGCCGGATGTGCCTCGCGCCTTCCCGCACCTCATAATTCAAAATTCATAATTCACAATTGCTTCCTCTCCCGCCTTGTCATTCGTAATTCATAATTCGTAATTGCCTTCCCCTACTCCCTTCCGCCTCTCATTTCACTGTAAAGCTGACCGAGGTGAGCACGGTTCCTGTCTCGTCCGTAACGTCAACCCGCCAACTGCCTGCCCAGATCGTTTTGGTGCTCCAGGTGCGCGTTGAAGGATAATTGATGTCCAGAGAAATCTCGGAAACCTGCTGATCGTCAACGTACCACACGTGTTTGATTTTGGTCGGCACGGTTTCGGCCACAACCTTGGTCCAGCAGTAAACTTTCCCGACTGAAGCCTCGAACTCCGTCGCTTCACCCACGGGTTCGCGGTTCTCCACCGATGTTGCCGCCACCGCCTTCTCAACGCTCAATCCTTTAGGCGATTCTTTTTGCGCTGCCGCCAGCGTGCCCGCCAGCATAAAACTGCCCAGAATAACGAAGAGTTTCTGCATATGTCCTCCTTGTTTGCCTGTCAAAGATTTTGCATCGCCATCGTCCCTGCACCCGGAGCTGGTAGCCACGGACAACGTTTTCGTGTCCGTGGGCTTTTTGGACCATGAAGAACCCACAGTCAGAGGATCACTGAAAGTGGCTCCCCGCTAAGACAGATGGCGTTCACCAAAAGCCCTTACGCCGGCAATCATGGATACAACTTCAGCTTGTGTGATTTCGTGAAACTTACCATGGTCGGCTTTGTTTCGCGTATCGCCCCAGGCGGTGATCTGCTTATTCTCGGATTGGTTGATCACCTCGGTTTGGTTTGACGGCTGGTAGAGTGCTCCTTGCAGCTTTGAAATGGCTGTCCGCTGTGCGTCGTAAACGATGCCATGAGCGTCGCACAAGCGGCGTAGCGCATCCTCCAGCGTGGCGCCTGCGAGAAAAGCAGCAATGCCGAGATGAACTTGTTTGTGCGCTGCGTCCTTGGCGGTTTCAGCAGCTTCCGCCTGTGACTGAGCGATATCCAAGATACTACCCTCCAATTCGCGCGCAATGATCAGGCGCGGACTTTCGAGGGCACCTTCATCGTATAACATGAGCACTGCCCTCGCTGCCGCCTCTGCTCTCCAGTATTGATCTCTGAGTGCGTCCTTGAGGGTGGCATAAATCGGATGACTGCCGCCAACAGTGTCGAACACAACTGACTGCGCCAAGTTTGCCGCCTCAAAGTGTTTAACAACTGGACTCGCAGCCAGCATCGTCCGAATGAGGTCGATTCGGCGTTTGATCGATTTGTTCTCATTCTCTCCCATATCGCTCCCTAATCTTATTGACAGGCAGCGAAGATACGCGCTCTGCCTTGTCTTCGATCCCGCGCAGCGGGACGGTTTTGTCTCGCTTCATGGCATCCGGCCCAGAGCTGTGGCCCGGCACTCATGCCTCCTCACTGCGTTCTTTCATACCTCATAATTCAGAATTCATAATTTTCAATGCCCCTCACCTTCGCTGGCCGTCCCGATCAATCGGGGCGCCTTCCTCCCGCTAGTCCTTCCGCTGGGAGGACAATTTAGCAATGGTCTCGAGTATCGCTAGGAGGTCCGCCTGTACTGTCCTTTCGTCGCTGTCAACCAGCAGACTGCCAAGAAACATGAGCAGATCTATCAGGCAAGCAGTCACTGCGTTTAGTGGTAATAAAGCTGGGTTGACATCGCCAAAGTGGACGGCGGCACCGACATAGGTGTGGTAAAGCACTAAACATGCCGAATTTGGGTGAGAATGCTCGCTCAGGAAACTATAACTCTCCTTGGCGCCCGATTCCCTATGATTCTTCTTTAAATGCTCGTCATAAAGCGACACCACGTCGCGTATGCGGATAGGGGTAGGGGCATCGGGAGGAACCGCAGCGCCTAGCCCTGGCGGCCTATACTTCCAGCCATACCGTTTTACCCACAGGTTTCCCAATGCGGCGGCCGAAAGAAGGCTCCAGGCTTCGCCCCAGAGCCCATTCCGGCGATATTCCTGCAAGTTATGGCTCATATAGCACGCGTGCGCCGTCCACTCGAAAATGTGTCGACACAGGACGAGTGATGCAGAAACGTTGCTTGCCTCGGAGACCTCAACTAGGCCCCTCATAACGCTTCGAAGATGAGCAATGACCGAGTAGGAATAATATTGGACACCCCAATTTACGAGTGCCTCGTTTGGCTCCTCAGTCGGCTTCATCGACGGCCTTGTCAGTGGAGGCAATGCGATTCGCAGAAGGCCCTCGGTGATAACCTGTACTGTTGTTTTCTCCTGCATAGCGGTTACCGGATAGAACCCGTGTTTCGGGATTTATACGGTGGGTGGCGCAAATAGGGGCTTTGTCGTGTCTGCGATCCCGCGCAGCGGGAATTGTCGCGCCGTGCTTCAGTCCGGCAAATTCCCAGGCCTCGCACCGCCGCCCGCTTTTCCCCATTTCCTACTTCCTGCCTCCCTCAGCTTCGCTGATCGCAGAGACAGAAACCGCCTCTGCGCCCGCCGCGCTTTCTGTTCCCCGTACAACAGGAAATCGCCTTACTGAGCGAGTAGCGCGGTCCTCCGATTTTCGAGGTCCGCGGCTTTTCTGTAGCGGCGGGTTCACCCCGCCACGATGGCGACGTAAAGCCGCCGCTACGAAAACACCCCTCACCAGTATTCGTGGCACGGCCATCCTGGCCGTAGGCATTCACCCCGTGGCATGGGCATCTTGCCCATGATTCTCCACGGGCGGGACGCCCGTGCCACCTCGCGGCAAGCGTTAACCGCGAGGTTATGATGACGGAGTTATACACCTGCTGTGGAAATATTGCAAAAGGAATTTGGGGAAAAGATAGGGAGTAGGAAATAGCGAGTAGGGGGTAGGGGGCAAAGGCAATTACGAATTATGAATTACGAATGACAAGGCGGGAGGGGAAGCAATTATGAATTCTGAATTATGAGGAGCAGCACGGCGTGAAGGCCCGCGGACAGAAGCAGATTCCTCTCCCGCACTGCAGGATCGGAATGACGGGAGCAGGGGGAGGAGCGGGTGCCGGTTTGTCATCCTGAGCAACGCGAAGGATCACGGCATTTGTATTTAAACCAAAATACCGGGATTCTTCTCCCGCCTCGCGGGATCAGAATGACGGCGACAGGGGCAGGCGCGGGTGTTGTAGCGCCGGCCTTCAGGCCGGCATTCGGAAGCATTTGATGATGCACCGGGGACGGAGACATGCCGGGCTGAAGGCCGTCGCTACGAAATCCCCCACCCGCCCCGACCAAGTCGGGACACCCCCTCACCTCGGAGAGGGCCCTAGATAAAATGTGCCGGCCAGTGTTTTCGGCATCTCTGGTGGCAGACACCAGGAACCAGCGTCTGCGCCAGCAATTTGGGGCTGTAATGTGATGAAAGTCACAACAGGCCGCCTGTGGCTGCCAACTGTGATTATTCACTTGACAACCATAGGCATGGTGAGTTACTGATAAGTTACTAGCACGGTGGGGGGCACATGACGACCTAAGGAGGACATCATGCCACCTGTAGCCAGGACCCTTAGAGAACTTTCACTGAAATACCCTTTAATCCCTCAGCGAAGAATCCTATTAGTCGATGAAGAGGCCGGCGACCGCGAACGGTATGCCCGGCAACTCCGTGAGCGGGGACTCTCAGTTCGTGCCTGCTCATCTTATGATGAAGGCGAGCGATGGTTGGAACGCGAGAGTTACGACCTGGTGATTGTCGACCAGGGAGGCGCGGCATTTGAAGGCAAAGTCATCGCGGTGCGCTCAATTCTGAAGGACCGGATGGTGCCCGTGCTGGTGACAACCCGGCACCATTATATGCCCGCCTATATAGAGGCTATGCAGTTGGGAGCGGCTGACTACCTGGAGAAACCCATACCCGTCCACGCTCTCCTTTGGAGAATAGATACTCACTTGCCACCTCGTTGGCTTACGAAGCAGGCGAATTAGTGCGCCACGTTTGGACGGAAATGCAGGGATAAACGCGGCGCTACAGAAAGTCCCCCTTACCAGGCAAAAACAGCAGTGATTAGTGGTTAGTGATGAGCGGCGCAGCGAATGGGCCGCCCGCGAACAGAAGCAGATTCCTCTCCCGCGTTGCGGGGTCGGAATGACGGGGCGGGGGGCTCGGTTTTCAGGCCCGGCGGGCCGACAGACTTTAGCCCATGGCGTGAGCCATGGGAAAATGGAGACCGTCCCCTCACCCCGACGCGGGGACACCCCTTGCTATTTCAGATCGCAGATTGGAGATTGCAAATCAGGCGCCGGGGCGCCTGCATGCGGCACCATCTCTATTCCTGTTGGTCCGCTTTCGGGCTGAGGTGGACCCGTGCGCCCATAACGAGGTGGGAAACGACGAACTGCGTAAACCCGTTTTCGATCTCGGGTGTGACTGCGGGATATGGCCCGTGCTCGGGCGTTTCGTACCGGACGCCGGGGAACGATCCCTTGACGCGCACCTGGACCTGGAGCGGTTCCTGCGCGTAGTTGACCAGTTCCAGCACCATGCCGCCCGGCTGCGGGGCGCGATAAGCAGACGCCAGCGTGGTTACGCCATTCCACACGTAGACCAGGGGGCCCTTTCCGCGCAGAATGTCGCGAACCTCTCCGGCAAACACATCCGGATCGCCAGCCGGCTGGGCCGACATGATGATCTCCCCGCGCCCGGCTTTGTAGGTTGTGCCCTTGCCTGTCTTCACGGCAGGCAGAGTTTGCCAGGGGAACGGCCCGTGCTGGTCTATCAAGAGGACGGTTCCGCCCGCTGAAGCAAAAGCCTGGAGAGCGCGGGCGGCCGCTTTGTCAGGCTGGGAGAACACGATGGCCAACTGTGATCCGGCCAGCCGTTGCGCCGTGACATCGGCAGGACCGACAACCCGAAACGTGATGTTGCGCCTCGCCAGGAGGTTCATGGCTTCATAAGTTTCCTGGTAATGGCCGGTAACAAGCGCGACGTCGGCCAGGGGCTCCAGCCGGGCGCTGCCCGCCGTTGAGTAGAAACTGATGTAGGTTTTCACCCGGTCCCATTCCTGCCAGGCTGCCTTGTCACCTTCCGCGAGGCCCTTCTGCAGATTCGGATGCAAGGGAAGGAGCACGTCGGCCTCATTCGCAGCGGCCTCGGCAACGGCAAGAGCATAGTCCGCCGCGCGGGGCCCCTGCTGCTGTTCCACCGGATCAGCCAGGTCCCACTTGAAAGTGAAAAGGGGAGGCTGCGAGGGCCGATCGGCTTGTTCAAATCTTGCCAGCGCCACGTTTGAATCAATCCACGGTTCGCGGGTGGGCGACGACACCTGGAGCACACCGTTCCGCTCGACCACCATATTGCCCTGGATCTGCGGCTGCTTTCCTCCGGGATCGAGTGCCAGAACCGAAAGCCCGGGATGCGAGCTCCGCAACTTTTGAGCGAGTTCCCGCGTGGCGCCCGGGCCGGGCTCGCTGGAATCGCCCTCAACGATGATGCCCGCCAGCCCGTTTGCTGCGGCGGCGTCTGCGGCAGTCGCGGCATCGGTGGCGCTCACTCTGGCGAAGACGTGGTAGCCGCGTTCTTTTGCCTGCTTCATCAACTGGACCTTCGCGGGGCCCCAGGGGATGACCAACTGGTCCACTCCAAGCGACGAGGCGGCGGGAACTGCCGGTTCCGTCCATTCAAGAAATACCCGGCCCCACACCGGCGTTGCGACCAGCAGCAGAATCAAAGAGAGGATGATGGCTCGCGAGCTTCGCATATCAGCAATCTTCCTTAATGTTCAAGACCGTCGGAACGGTTGATCGATATTCGAGGACCGGTGGAGCAAACTTCGGATTCGCCCTGACTCGAAATCCACAGCGCTGCAACTTTCGGCAGCTTCTGCACCAGCGATTTTCCCCGCGCCGGCCCCATCAGCAACAGGGTTGTGGAAAGCGCATCGGACGCCGTGGCCGAGCCGGCAACCACACTGACGCTGTAGGGCGTTTTTACCGGAACGCCCTTTGCCGGATCAATAATGTGCCCGAACGGCGCGCTGCCGTGTTCGGGGTCGCGCGTCTGTTCTGAAGTGGAAACGCTGTTTCCGCTGAGGCTGACTTCCGGGCTCAATTTGCCCGAAGGGTCGCGCAGGCGGACCACCCAGGCGGGCCGGCCGGGAGGAGATCCCATGGCATAAATGGTGCTTTCTCCGGCGCTGATGAGGGCACGCTCGATTCCATTCGAGCGCAGCACCGCGGCGGCGCGATCCACCGCGTACCCTTTGCCGATGGCTCCCAGGTCAATGGCCATGCAGGGTGAACGGAATTCCACGCGGTCAGGCGGCACCAGCAACACCTTTTGCCATCCCACGCAGCGGCGCAGCTTTTCCTCTTCTGTCTTGGAGGGAACTGTTCCGTCGCTTATCTCCGCTTTCCACATCCGTGCAAGCGGCCCGACCGTAATATCGAACTCTCCCGAGGATAATCGCGAATAGACCAGCGACTGCTGAATGGCCTGATAGAGATCTGCCGGAACGGGTTCGGCACGATAATGAGCCGTGCGGTTGATGCGGCTGAGATCGCTAGACGGAATGTAGTCGCTCATAACGTGATCGAGGCGGACGACCTCACTGAACGCCTGATCGATGGCACGGCCCGTGCGGCTGGGCGCCGGGCCGTAGGCCGCGATTTCAAACACCGTCCCCATGGCATACTTCTTCCTGTAAACAAGCTGGTCGCCAATGGCGGAAGCAGAGGCCTGGGCCAGAATCAATATCAGCAGGATGGCGCTCGCCGGCACCGATTTACTCCAGCGCATAAACAGTTCCCTCGATACCTGCAAGATAGATCTTGCTCCCCGTCAGTACCGGGGCTGACTGAAGCGAGCGTCCCAGGCCAGCTCTCCAGAGCAACTTGCCCGTTGCGATATCCAGCGCAATAACCCCGCCCGCATGGATGCACACAACGCCCTCGCCCACAACCGGCGAGGCCGTAACCGACGTCCGAAGATTGACCTTCCAGCGGAGCTTTCCAGTGAGAATGTCGAGGGCATAAAGAAAATGGTCTTTGCTGCCAATAAACACCACGCCGCCACCAACCGCCGGAGAAGAAGATATGCCCAGGCCGGTTTCAAATTTCCAGCGAATCGAACCGCTGGCCGCGTCGAGCGCGTAGACTGCAAAATCTTCCGAGCCGACCACGACGGTGTCGCCGGTGACCGCGGGCGATGAGTCAACAACGTTGCCCGTGGCGGTGCGCCATAAGACTTTTCCTGACGACGTTTCAAGGCAATAAATACTTTTATCACTGCACCCGAAGAAGACGCGTCCGGGCGTTACAAAGGCCGTCGAGTAGATTCTGGCGCCGAGAGATTTCGTCCATTCGCGCTTGCCGGTCTCGAGATCGGCGCAATAGAAATTGCCGTCAGCAGAGCCAAAGAAAACTTTCCCGCCCTGGACCACCGGCGACGGCCACACTTCCGCGCCTACGGCGAGTTCCCAGATCTTTTTTCCGGACTTCCCTTCAAGCGCCCGCACCCGGCCGCCGTCGCAGCCAAACAGAACCTTGCCGCCCGAAAGGGACGGCGTCCCATGAATGGGTGCGCCGGCGTCAAATTTCCAGGCGTGCCGGCCAGTTTTGGTATCGATGGCGTGCAGGAACCCGTCGAGGCAGGTGACGTAAAGAAGGTCGCCACCGAGCACAGGGGTTGACCGGATTGACTTTGCCAGCCGCAGCCGCCATCGAATCCCCTTGGGTTCGGGGGCCGGTTTCAGACCAAGTCCACCGGTGCGGGCCGAATCGCCCAGCAATGCAACCCATTCACTCGTGCCGGAGTTGAGCTGATTCATGGCGCGCTAGGTTCCCAGCTGGATTCTGTGGCGGTCAATCTTCTGAAGGTCGGAAATGCCAAGCCCCAGTTTCCCTGCGGCCGCGATGTGGCCCGGCTGCCGGTAGAAGAGGTTCTTTTGGGAATTGTGATAGAACTCGTTGGAGTTGAAGGTTATGTTTTTCGGGTTCCGGTCCCAAAGCGAAAGGGCGCCTTCCGCCTGCCGTTTCCTATTAATCAGGTCCAGCTCAATGGTATCAACCGCCACGGGATCCGTCCCCAGAATCAGCATGCCGGTTTGCGCAATGAAGCTCTGGACCTGCGTCAGCGGCCCTCCATGCCAGACTTCACGCATGCCGTCCATGATGTGCAGAACGGCTTTCGACCGCAGCGGCTCAACGGAGCACATGACTCCAATCAGGGGATCGGTGAAGGTGATGGGCTGATGGTGCGACCGCGCGACGTTGTTGAATGATCCGTACCCCAGGTTCTTGAGGCATCCTGTGACCCCTGCGGCCGAGTGGTCCTTCAGGGTTGGCACGTTGATGATCTTGGTGACCTCCTGTGACACCACCTGGGCGAGGAAGGAGCGCGTTTCCCATTCACCGAAAAAATCCGCCTGGCAATAGACGTTCATGTCGTAGCCGGAAAGATCGAGCATTCCGTTCTCGATCCCGACAAGCCGAACTCCCACCGGCAGGAACGCACGGTAGCTGCCAAGTTGAATTTCGTAGGAGTAGCGGTCATACACAACGATGTTGTGCGCGGGAACTCCGATTGTCTCGAGCGCGCTGATAATCTCCCGGACAATTTCAGGAGACGAATAGCACGCCGGGGCGCCCGAGGGATTGATCTTGATGCCCACCACGTCCGCAGGCTGAATGAAAAGCCGCCAGGCTTCTTCGACGTTGCTTTTTCCGGTAAGTTCAAGCATGCCGCGCTCCAGCATGCGGCGCACAACCGGCTGGGAAACGTGGTTGTTTGAAATGGAATGAGGATCAACAACCTCAACCACGCGCCCCGGGAAAAGGCCCGGCATGCCGAGCGGCGAAGGCTTGAACTTCGTCAGTCCGTGGGTTTGAATGGGCGGGGCCTTGGGCTGCGAAAACTGCTTTGTCCCCTGCGCCTTCAGGCGCGTGACGAGCGAGCCCGCATAGCCCAGCCATGCGCTCTTAAGGAATGCTCTCCGTCTCATGTCCGAACCATGTCCCGCAATTTGATGATACTAATAAACGGCGCGCCCTGACCAACGACCTGGGCCGGGGCGTGCCGACGGGTTGATTCTGAATCCCGCCATGTCCCGCTAGCGGGGAAAGTCATCCGCTGTGGAAGGGTGATGGTCGCCTTCACCGGGCGGCGTGAAATATTGTTTCCGAGCCTTCCGCCATTCCACCATGCTGAGTCCTGAGGGATCAAACGCAATCCGACCGGCCCGCACCGTCAAGCGCGCAATCAGCTTTGCGTTTCCGTCCATCCGTGCGTTGCCGTCGTCGGCGTAACTGTAATTTCCGTGGAGTTCCTGGAGCACGGCAATGTCCGCGTCGCGGCCCACTGAGAGCGTCCCCAACTCAGGCCTGTGGATCTCCTTCGCCGGGTTCACGGTCGATTCGCGAATCACCGTGGCGAGGGGAACTCCCATGGCAAGAAACTTGGACATCACGTTCACCATGCTGATGGCCTTCCAGGTCATGCTTTCGGTATGAATGTCTGTCGAGATGGAATCCGGCAGAAAACCCTGCTCAACGGCCGGGACCGCGTTGCGGAACCAGAAGCTGCCGCCGCCGTGTCCAACGTCAAAAATCACCCCACGCTTCCGCGCCTCTTCCATGATGGGATTCAGCTTGCCGTTCCCCAGGATGATGGGAAACTGCTGCGCGAAGACGTGCGTGTGGATGTCGCCCGGGCGCATCTTCTTAAGGATCAGTTCAGCATAGGACCGCAGGGGCGGGCGCGGCCAGAAGTCAACCATGATGGGCACATTCGCCATGCGGCCGCACTCTTCCGCGCGGTCAACGGCCGTCCACGGCTGGTGTTCCACGTCCCACGGCAGGCCCGTCCAGTAATGTGCCGTCTTCACTCCCACAATCACGTCGCGATTCTTTTCGATGGTTTCCGCGCACAGCTTCGGGTCCATCTGGTCCACCGTCTGCTCGAGGCCACCGTTCATTCCGTCCGCGACGATGTTCAAAAAGGCCAGCACGCGGACGCGGGAATGTTCCATCACCATCTCTTTTTCCCGCAGGAAGGTGGCGGCGCCTGCGCTTCCCGCATCAACCGCAGTGGTCACTCCGGAAGCCAGCATCAGGTCAGGCGGAAATCCAAAGGGCGGCGTGTGCGACCGCGCACTTGCCGTGTACCAGTCGTTCGGCACACCGCCAAAGCCGATATGAACATGAATATCGATCAACCCAGGCGTCACGTATAGACCCTTGACGTCCACAACCTTCCCCGCTTCGGCGGCGGGGATGTCCGGCTCAACCGCGGCAATCTTGCCCCCGGCAACCGCTACATCCATCACACGGTCAATGTTGTTGGCGGGATCAATCACATGCCCGCCTTTCAGCAGCAGGTCGTAGCGGGGCTTCTGCTGCCCGGCCGCATAGGCAACCGAGCCCATCAGGATTCCAATCAGGAATGCAATCTCCAGACCTCGTCGGCTTTTCATAGCTTTCACTCCCTGGTGCGAAGAAATTATGTTATGTGTCTCTGGCGTCCTGAACTGGAAGTTCGTTGAAGAAATGGTGAGTGAGACGCTGTCATTCCGAGGGCTGGTGCTGTTGATCGGCCCGAGGAATCTGCTTTGTTTTTCGGTCCTCGCGCCAAATGCAGATTTCTCGCTTTGCTCGGAATGACGTTAGCATTTGTTCAGCGAACTTATAACTCGGGACACTAGTGTCGTGTTACACAAATTGGTGAAACACATAAGACGCCTGCCGTCATGCTGAGCAAAACGAAGCATCCCGGCATTTCGCTGCAAAGAAATGCAGAGACCCTTCTCCCGCGTTGCGGGATCAGGGTGAGGAGCTATCGGATGTTACACTCTTTTCTGTAACAAGACACTAGCTTCAAATCTCCCGGCACAAACGGGCGCGGTGTTTCTCCCGTCAATCCTTGCTGAATATTCCAGATGCTCACGGTCTAGGGGAAAAACTGTACCACATCCAAATAGAGACTTGTAATGAAACTCCCACATCAGGGCTTTCCGAACGTACCGCAACCGCACAAAGGTTGGCTTGCCTCGGGTCCTCTTTCCGGATAAACTGCCGTCCTGGTCTGTGAACTTTCAAGATCGCTATTAGCGCCCTCATCTGGAATTTTCTCAGGGCAGGAGACCCGCGGAGGAAATCCACATGTCCAAACTTAACCGGCGGGAATGCATGCAGGGAGCGTTGGCAACTCTTGCTGCCGCTGCCATGCCCTCGGTGGCCAAAGGGGCGGCGGCTCCCGTAGCGAGGGGCGGTGCGGCGTCGGAGAACGACAAATTCAAGATCTGCCTGGTGTGGGGCATCGACGACCCGCACCGGGTGAAAATTGAAAAGCAGATTGGCGTCACTCACGCGATTGCCAGCACAGCCGGCCAGCTGAGCCGCGTTCCCCCATCCCGATACACCGATGTTGTTGCGAAAATCAAGTCTGACTATGAAGCAGCAGGGCTTGTCATTTCGGGCATCGAGAGCCACCCGGTACCCGCGGAGAAAATCAAACTCGGACTGCCGGGCCGCGACGAGGAGATTGAAAATTATATTGCGGCAATCCACGCGATCGGCAAGGCCGGCATCCCCATGCTCTGCTACGACTTTATGGCGGGCATCGACTGGTATCGCACCCGGATGCACATCCCGGGACGCGGCGGCTGCAGTTCCGTTTCGTTCAGTGCCAGCGAGGTTCTCCCGGGGCTTACAAAGTGGGGCCGGATCAGCGAAGAGAAGATGTGGGATAACATCACCTATTTCCTGAAAGCCGTCATCCCCGAAGCTGAAAAGGCAAACGTAAAGATGGCCCTGCACCCGGACGATCCGCCGGTGCCTGAATTGCGCGGCATTGCCCGCATCATCATCAGCCCCGACGCCTATCGGCGCGTAATGAGCATTGTGCCAAGCCCGGTGAACGGCGTAACGTTTGAAATATCCGTCTACTATTTGATGGGCGCAGATCTGGAGGCCGTGGCGAGGGAGTTTGGACGTGAGAAGAAGATCTTCTACATCCACTCGCGCAACCTTCGAGGCACGCGCGACAATTTTGTGGAGACTTTTCAGGATGACGGCGCCATCGATTTCGGGAAGGTTTACCAGGCTCTCCATGACGCCGGCGTTCACGCCCCGCTGCGTCCGGACCACGACCCTATACTTGACGGGGAGGTCAACGTCCATCCCGGGTACGGTGTGCTGGGCAAGATTCTTGCTGTGGGCTATATCAAGGGAATTCTGGACAGCCGCAACATTCCCTACGTTTAAGGGGTGTTGGTACCAACGCCGAAGACCATGTGTCTATCGAAAAGAATTAAACGGTACGGCAGGGACGACAAAATTCTGAGGAGGTGATGGAACGATGTCGAAAGAGGATGGCATGAGGATTAACCGGCGGGGAATTTTGAAGACGTCTGCAGCGATGCTTGGCGGCGCCCTTCTGGGCTCAGAAAACGGGGCGGAAGCGCAGATTCAGCAGAACGTTAATACGCATTCAAGTCCGTCGACTCTTAAGATCACTGACCTTCGTGTTGCAAACGTCGTAAAGCCAGGTCCAAGCCCCTGCCCCATCATCCGGATTGACACCAACCAGGGAGTTTACGGACTGGGCGAAGTGCGCGACGGGGCAAGCGCGACCTATGCGCTGATGCTCAAGAGCCGCATCCTGGGCGAGAACCCTCTTCGCGTTGACTATATATTTCAGAAGATCAAGCAGTTCGGGGGTGACGCGCGCCAGGCCGCCGGAGTGGTCTCCATCGAGATGGCGCTCTGGGACATTGCGGGAAAGGTTTACAACGTTCCCATCTACCAGATGCTGGGCGGCAAATGGCGCGATGAGATCCGGATCTACGCGGACACCACCGAATCCAAGGATCCTAAGATTTACGCCCAGCGGATGAAGGCCCGCAAAGAAGAGAAGGGACTGACATGGCTGAAAATGGACCTGGGAATCCATCTGATCGAACACATTCCCGGCACCGTGACGCGGCCTTCGGGGTTGAGCCAGTGGGAAGAAAATTTCCAACCTCATCCTTTTGTCGCCACGGAAGTGACCGACAAAGGTATTGAGAAATTGAGCGAATTCGTAGCGGCGGTGCGCGAAGCCGTGGGCATGGAGATTCCGCTTTGCATGGACCACCTTGGGCACGTCGGGGTCAAGTCCTGCATCCGCCTGGGCGAGGCGTATGAGAAGTTCAACCTGGAATGGCTGGAAGATGTGATTCCCTGGCAATACACCGATCTTTTGAAACGCATTACGGATGAAAGTCCGACTCCAATACTCACGGGCGAAGACATCTACCGCGAAGAAGATTTTGAGAAGCTGTGTGTGAATCACGTCGTGGATAAGATTCATCCCGACCTCTCATCGTCCGGAGGAATCCTCCCGACGCACCGAATCGGCGATATGGCGTTCAGATACGGTGTTCCCATGGCCATGCATATGGCAGGAACACCGATTGCCTGTTTGGCCAGCGCCCACTGTGCGGCAGCCACACGGAACTTCCTTGCAATGGAAAATCATTCCCTCGATGTTCCCTGGTGGCAGGACCTTGTCGAGGGGGTTGACAAGCCCATCGTCAACAAGGGGTACATCAAAGTTCCGGAAGGCCCCGGCCTCGGAGTGACGCTCAATGAGGACGTGGTCCGCAAGCACCTGAAGCCTGGTACAGGATATTTCGAGCCGACAACCCAGTGGGACGAGGAGCGTTCCTGGGACCGTTTGTGGAGTTGAAAACACTTTAAAGCCTGCCGAAAAAGCTGGCTGTTCGACAGCCGTCTGGACGGAATTGACAGCAAACTCAGGCTGTCCATGTTTCGTGCGCGGTGATATAGTGAAACCATCGTGAAAAGCCTGAAACACAACAGGCTCTATTACGCAAAATTTGGTGTTTCGTGGAGGTCATCCAGATGTCCCCGAAGTTATTGTCTGACCGGCGAACTTTCGTCAAATGGGCAGTTGCGCTGCCCTTGTTTGGACAGATTGCGGCCCAGGACATGTTTGGCAAGGCGCAGTCCGGCGTGAAGAAATTAACAGGAGGCCGGATAACCACTTACAAAGATCTTGGCGTCCGCACCCTGATCAACGCGCGCGGAACCTGGACCTATCTCAGCGCCAGCCTGGAGCTCCCTGAGGTGAAGCAAGCCCAGCTGGAAGCGGCAAGGCATTATGTGGTAATCGACGAGCTCCAGCACGCGGTAGGCCGGCGGCTGGCGGAGCTCTCTGGTGCCGAGTCCGGCATGATAACCTCCGGAGCCGCGGGAGCCATGGCTTCAGCCACGGCAGGCTGCATCGCAGGAACCGATCCCGAGAAAATCTGGCAATTGCCGGACACGACCGGCATGAAGGACCAGGTGGTTATGTTCGGCGGCCGCAGCGCTTTCGATAGCGCGATTCGGCTGGCTGGCGCCAAGCTGGTGGTGACCCACACGCATGAGGAGCTGCAAAATGCGCTCAACGACCAGACGGCTATGGTTTACACAACCTCCCTGGGCGACCGGCTGAAGAAAGCCCTGGAAATCACCAAGCGCGCTGGGGTGCCCTTGCTGATGGACGATGCGGCCGGCATTCCCCCCATCTCGAATCTGAAGGTCTATTCCCAGATGGGTTGTGATCTCTATACCTTCAGCGGCGGCAAGGGCCTGCTCGGCCCGCAGTGTTCCGGCCTGCTGCTTGGAAGGAAAGATCTGATTGAGGCGGCCCTGGCCAACACAAGCCCGTGGGAAGGCGCCGTGTGCCGCCCCATGAAGGTCGGCAAAGAAGAAATCATGGGTTGCCTGGCGGCCGTGGAAGCCTGGTTCAAAATGGATCCTGACGCCCTTTACCGGAAGTGGGATGCACGGGTCAAGAAAATTGCCAAGCTGGTGGAGACCGTGCCAGGCGTGAAAACCAATATCTATGTGCCCGAGGGCGGTAACCGCTATCCTACTCTGCGGGTCAGCTGGGACGAGGAAGCATGGAAATTCAGCGTGCAGGACTGCACGAAGAAACTCAGTGAGGGAGAACCCAGAATCGAAGTCCTGACAGCCAGTAACCCAAGCGGAGTGTTGGCCCGGCTCAACAAGGATTTCATGAGGCCCGGCGCCGAGAACCACCTCGACATTATCTCAATGAGCCTTCAGCAGGGAGAAGACCTCATTGTTGGCAGGCGGCTCCGGGAGATCCTGACAGAAGCGCGCAAGTCCGCCTGAAGAGGCCGTGATTTCTAGGCCCTGAAACAGGGCTGTAACTGGCGCCACCAGAAGTCGAGTTCCCTTTCGTCATACTGGTCCAGTTTCAGGCCTGTGCCGTGGCGCATGGTTGCCGTCTTGAAAACGCCCCGCCGCACCAGGACCGACTTGGCAAAAACCATCCCGTAAGTGTGCTCCATGTTGATGGTTGGGAGCAGCTTTTCAAATAGCTCGTAAGCCTCTTTCGTCTTTCCCTCCGCCGTCAGGTCATAAATCTGCGCGTTGATGTCGATAAATCCGCACGCTGGCATGGAGCCTGAGGATCCGCGTGCCATTTCATTCAACAGGTTCATAGCAGCATTGCCGGAAAAGATTCCCTTCATGGCTCCGGACTTTACGTATACCTCGAGCCGGTGCGGCACAGGACTCACTTCCTCCTTGATGTAGGCAAGTTGGGGAAATTCTCTGGCCTGCCGAATGATAAATTCCGTGGACATGCCTGGCCCCCAGGAACCGCCACTGTTTTGGACGAAGATCGGCAGCCGGACCGCCTGCGCCAGTGAGCGGTAATAGTCAGCGGCGATTTCCTGTCCCGCACCTCCCACATACGGCGGAATGGCAATGATGGCATTGGCGCCTTTGGCCTCCGCATGACGCGCCAGCTTGACGGCAATGCCCTTGTAAGGCTCCTGTACTCCGATCACCACCGGCCGCCGGCCCGCGGCTGCCCGGATAATCACCTCCGCTCCACGCATGCGCTCTTCTTCGGAGAGCAGGTAGAATTCCGCCGCCAGCTGCGGCCATACCAGTCCGTGCGTGCCGCATCGCACGCAGAAATCCACCTCGCGCTCCAGGTCTTCCTCATCAATTGCCTTGCTGGGAGTAAAGGGTGTTTGCAGAATGGCGAAGATGCCGTGAAAGTCTTTTCCCTCACCGGCAGGGGCAGGGGTCGGATTGGCAGACCCCGCCTGGGTGACAAACGGCGCCGCCAGCGCCGCCCC
>OBIZ01000010.1_pt1 | contig 38387 bp, 25 predicted proteins | sample 1519801 | NCBI WGS metagenome assembly OBIZ01 (sample SAMN01911456, study PRJEB22533) | soil metagenome | biome: Soil | place: Malaysia | collected 2012-04-30 | depth DG_metagenome m | reverse complement strand
GCGGCAAGGAATTCTCCGAACCGTCTCTCGCAATCCTCATATCGATCCCCGAGCGTCCCAACGCCTACGGCGAAGGTTGATTCCTCAAAGGCATGCGTGCTGCAATTCTGCTTCCCGAACCTGCAACCGCGCAGAAGGGCAGGATCTCCGATCAGGCTCGCGTTCAGTTTTGACCCTTGGGAAAGCGTAAACAATTCGAACGTCCCCTCGGCTCTTTCAAATGTTTCGCCGCGCTTTGGGCCTGGAGGAGGGGGGTGGGCGGCTACCGTGCTTTCTGGTACGGGCCTTTCCACATGGAGCAGCACATCTTTCAAGCCTGAAAGGTTAATCAACTTGAGGACTTGATCCGAAGCGCTGGAAATGACTAGAGTCCCACGAATAGCCTGCAATTGTCTGTGGCACGCGACCAGTACACCGAGTCCAGCTGAACTCATAAAGTTGACTTCAGATAGATCCAAAGAGATTTCGTGTGAGCCTTGACGTACCGTATCATTCAGGGCGGCTCCCAGATGTGGCGCCCAATATGCGTCCAAGTGACCGACCACTTGTATCTCCGCACGGTTGCCTAGAGTACGCTTCTTGATGTCCATGCTTTATTCCGGTTTCGAAATTGCAAACAGCCTACGAAGTAGGTCCGTCTGCCCTGCCTCCCGTACAGAGTTATTGACTCGCTAAATCCTCGGCATCCTTCAATATTTCTTGTGGGAAAGCAATGCCCAATTGCTTTGCCACTTTGCGATTAACCACTAATTTTCGGACAGCCATGTTTTGAAAAGGCAGATTCTTGGGGTTCTGTCCCAGCAGAACTTGCGCGACACGCTTGGAGGCAGCCAGCCCGGTCTCATACCAACCGATGCCCACCGCCATGATCGCTCCCTGGTCCGTAAACTCCGGATCGTTGATGATTAAAGGCAAGCGTGCCTGCGCTGCCACCTTGGCAATGCCGCTGAAGGCTTGCAGGGCGGTGTTGTCTCCCGTAATCCAAATTGCCTGTATGTTTCGTGAGGCCAAAGTCTGGGCTGCCTGGAAAACTTCGTTGGTATTGGTGATGGCGATTTCATCGAGTTTGATCCTATGCTTTCGGAACAAATCGCGGGCTACCGACACGACTTTTCGGGAATTCGCTTCAGAACTGTTGTAAAGCGTTCCAACAGCTTTGACCCCAGGCACGATTTCCTGTATTGCTTTGATGGTGTCTTCGACAGGAGGGAACGAGCCCACACCGGTGATGTTGGGCAAGTGGTCCTCCATCGTTTTTCCCGCTCCGGCGGCAACGGGATCGTAGACGTAAGTAAACACGACCGGTTTGTGTTTGACGGTAGTGCAGGCGGCCGTCAGGCAAGGTGTTGTCATAGCCACGATCAAATCCACATCCGAGTTGTCGAAGTTTTGCATGATGGGCGTAATGTTGGGGATTTCACCATTGGCGTGAGCTTTCTGAACGGTCAGATTGCGGCCTTCTTCAAACCCCATTTTCCTGAGGCCGTCAAAAAGGCCCTTCATGCACGAATCAGCGCCCGGCTCCGGCGCAAAGAAGGCCAGCCCGATTTTGAATTTCTTCCCCGGGGGAGCATGCAATGAAACCTCAGCCTCAGCGGACTCCGATGCCATACGATTGTGGATGCCGGTCTCATCAACCAGAATCGCAGCTCTGGTACGAAGTCCAGGTGTAACGTGCCATGGATCCTTTAGTCCCTTCAAAGCCAACTCATTTACGACGAGGTATTCCGGCACGATATTCTCAATGGGTATCTTGCTGGGATCGGCGCCGTGCAGGACTCGCGCGGCCAATTCGCCCACCTGCAATCCCACCCGGTAGAAATCTGCTCCGGCATCGAATAATGTGCCGCGGTCCGGCTTACCCGGGATAAGCGAGAAGACCGGAATATGCGCTCTGCGGCCTGCTGCAATCACCGCGTCCATGGCCACGGCCAATGTGACGTCCCCGCCCACCCAGATGGCCTGCGCGCCGCGCGAGGCGAGTGAGCTAATCGCCTCGCCGACCGCACTGGAGTTGTCAACGTTGGCTTCCAGCAGCGTGATGCCCAGTTGCTTGCATAGCTCGCGCGCCTTGACCACGAAGGCCCGCGAGTTGGGCTCCGAGGGATTCCACGCAACCCCGACCACTTTCAATGCTGGGAACATTTCTCGGGCAATATGAAACGCCCGGTCGACTGGGATAAAACTGCCTATGCCCACAAGGTTAGCGGGATGATCCAGCGGTTTCGACATGTCAATGCCGACGCCGGCTGCCGCGGGATCGGCAACTGCACCAAAAAACTGTACCATCTTGTGGCCCCGGTTGGCGTTGGCGAGTGTCTGCATGGAAATTGTGCTCGAGGTCAGGGCCAGGTCAAAATTTCCGTTCACAATTTCCTTTGCTATGGAATTGCTTACCGAAATGTCGCCTTCTGAGTTGAAACGCTGATAGGTGATCGTCTTGCCCTCAACAAAGCCTTCCTTTGCCAGACTATCGACCATGCCGCGCACTGCATCCTCAAGAAGCGGGGTGGATGCATGCTGAAGGACCGCGGCACGTGGTATATGTTGGGGGGTTCCTGTACGCCTGTCCCAGTCGGAAACCAGCAGGCACAAGGCAGCGAGAAAAATCAGGAGAAACCCCAGCGACAGACTCTTGATGGTTCTTACCATTCAGCTACGCCCCGATTTTCTTGCCCTGAAGGAATTATTTGCGTGGGAAAACTATTCAATCTCATTACGCGTTCTTAGTCAAGGTCGAAAGTCTCGTACTTGGATAACCTGGAATCGGACGGAGTGAAAACAGAACTTCGTGTGGTCGATCAATTCGGGAGTCGACCTCTACTTGCAGAATCTGATTTGCTCGACTCAAGAGCATGAGCTCGAGTTCTCCCCAATCTCCCGTTGGCGTTTAAGGTTCGCCTAGTCGAAACGGGCGCTGGCGATTTCCCGGCGGGAATGCGGAGTGGTTTGGGAAAGATACGAGCCGATATGCCAATGCGGATACTTCTGAGGTTCTTGTGGACTTCGGCGACGACGTCGAAATTGGTTCAAAACCTTCCGGTATCTGAACCCCCAGGAAAGCTGCCGACTGGCGGTTGAATACGCGTTTCCGGACCTTCACCAGTTCCAGATGCACTCCAGAGGCGTTACCAATCTCGAGAATGTGTGCAGCCTGTTCCCCAACCTGCCGTCCCCACGCATAGAAATCCGCGCCGTAAGCGGCTAACGCTCCCCGTGCGACCAAACCTGATTCGCTGGAATAGATGGGCAGGTGCACCTCGTCACAGACCTTCTTAAGTGCCTCGAACGAGGCAAAGACAGTATTGTCTGGCATGGCGAAAAACGCCTGGGCCCCTCTGGCAATCTGGGCCTGAGCCACCATGACCGCATCCGTCGGAGAATCCACCGGGGCCACATCCAGAATCAGGCCTTGCTCGGCGAACGCCTTTCGAATCACCTTCAGTGCCAGCACAGACTGGGGTTCAGCAGGGTTGTACACTAGTCCTACCCTGCGCACCCCAGGGGTCAGTTGGTGGATAATAACGGGGGCTTCCTTAAGATAGTCCAGAGTCTCGTACGCTCCCAACAGGTTGCCCTGGAATGCACCTCCGGCGATGGTCAGACCCACGATGTCGGGCCGCGGCGAAACCATCATCAGGATCGGGATATCTGGCGTCTGGTGGGCCGCGACAATGGTCGAAAGGGTAGGGCAAGTGGCTACAAGCACAGGATGCCGTGATACCAGGTCCTTGCAGGCCAGGATCAATGTCGGCTGATCGCCCTGAGCACAGCGGTAAACGAATTCGATGGTTCCTTTCTTTTCACTGAAGCCGTGCTCATCCAGAGTCTCGATAAACCCTTGCCGGGCTTTGGCCAGGGTATCGTCCTGTACGAAATCGAGAAATCCCACGACAGGAGTTCCGGGTTTGAGGGAGCGGCTGCATCCTGCCAGCACGCAGGCCAGGGTCAGTGCCGTTGCCAGACAACTCGCGTTCAATCCTGTGAAAATTTGACGCATGTATTTTAGGAGACCTCACACCCTGGAAGTCGGGATGACACAATGCAACCGATCTTTGGTCGGTCCGATTTAGTGTTGAACTTTGAGGCTTGTTTCCGGCGAAACAGTGGATTTGCACAAGGCAGTCACTTGTTTATCCCAAATACCGGATCGCCAGTACCGTCACGTCGTCTGCTTGCGCGTGCCCCCCCGCGAACGCTTGTACTTCCCCAACAAGTCCGCTGACAACTTCCTCTACAGGCAAACCTCCGGAACGTTGAAACCATTCTACCAGCCGTTCCTCCGAGAAAAAGCTATCGGACGTATTGATCGCCTCGGTCACACCGTCGGTGTACAGCAGAACTGTGTCTCCCGCCCTGAGCTGAGCCTGATGGGTCCGGTAATTCGAGTTGGGAATCACCCCCATGATCCTGCCGGGGGGAACGTCGAGAGAACGGACGCTTCCGGCACTAAAAACGTAAGGGGGATTGTGTCCGGCGATGCAGTACTCCAATTCACCAGTTCGAGTATTCAAGATGCCATAGAAAACAGTCACAAACATTGAAGGGTCGCTCTGTCCGACAAGAATGTCGTTGACGTAGTCCATGCAATCGTTCGGTGAAGATTTCTTGAGTGCCGTGGCATGTAACAACGTCCGTGTCACCGCCATTAAGATTGCTGCCGGGACTCCCTTTCCAGAAACGTCGCCTATCACGATACCGAGCCGGTCATTATCGATCAGGAAGAAATCGTAGAAATCTCCGCCCACTTCTTTGGCTGGGAGAATCTCCGCAAAAATTTCGAAGTCCCTTCGTTCAGGAAAGGGCGGAAAGCTGCGGGGAAGTATAGAGAGCTGAATGCGGGCGGCAACAGTCAACTCTTGCTGGATAGATATCAGCTGCGCCCGCTCCCGTTCCGCTTGCTTGAGGTGGTTGATTGCCTGGATCGTCTTATTGATCGTGATTTCCAGATCATCAAAATCGATGGGCTTGGTCACGAAATCGAAAGCTCCTCGATTCATCGCTGTCCGAATGTTCTGCATGTCGCCGTATGCCGAGACAATCACCGCTTTCAGAAGCCGTTCAATGCCCTCCAATCGGCCGAGGAACGTCAAGCCGTCCATAACCGGCATATTGATGTCACTCAGCACCAGGTCGATCTCTTTGTCCTGGTCGAGTTTGTCCAGGGCTTCTTGTCCGTTCCCCGCGAAACTGAACTCAAACTTTCTTTCGCGTATATGTTTGCGGAACTTCTGCCGAACCAGAAGCTCGAGATCGGGCTCGTCGTCCACAATGAGAATCTTGTAGGACATTGAGTGTGCTCCTCAGCCGCCAGGTCCCTTGCGTTCCTCGTGTACTGATTGCCTGCCGTTAATCTCAAGGTTCAGAAAGACGCGGCTTGTATCTTATCAGAGCGAAATCGATCGCGGCGTTCCCTATAAGGCCCGCTCCTCGGCAGCCCCGAATGATGAGCTCAAAACTTGCATGTCATTTTAAGTTAGGACCCTGATAAAAACAACATTCCTGCCTTGCGCGGGCGGGCCTGTATTCATGACCAGGCCAGCAACTTTCTCATACTTTCGGGAGCACTACAATGAACTCGGCGTACTTGCCTTCTTCGCTCTCAACCCGGATCTCCCCCTGGTGTGTTCCGACGATAATGTCGTAACTGATGGAGAGCCCCAATCCCGTTCCTTCGCCAGTTGGTTTTGTGGTATAGAACGGTTCAAAGACTTTGTGCAGAGACTCAGGCGGGATTCCGTTGCCGTTGTCACGGACACGGACTTCCACGGCGCCGTCCAGGTTCTTTGTAATCACACTGACCGTTGGAGAAAATTCTGCCCCAGAGGACCGCTTCTTCTCGTCAGCTGCGTAACAGGCGTTATTGATGAGGTTGAGGAACACACGGCTCATGTCCTGCGGGACGACTTGGACAATTCCAACCGCTGGATCGTAGTCGCGCTTGATATTGATGTTGAACTGGGTGTCCTTAGCGCGCATTCCATGATAGGTGAGGTCAACATATTCATCCAATAGCTTGTTAAGGTCGACCGGCTGCACTTGGCCAGGAACGCCTCGAGAATGGAGAAGCATCCCCGTAATAATCCGGTTGGCCCGGTCGCCGTGCTCTTTAATCTTGCTCGTGTTGCCCTGGATATCGCTGAGGCGCTCGCTGATTTCCTGATCCAAATCCGGCTCCAGCTTGTCGCGGACTTCTGAGATGACATCCCGCAGTTCCGCCGCCTGGTCGGCGGAAAGCCCCGCGAAGTTCATCACGAAATTCAAAGGGTTCCTGATCTCGTGGGCCAGGCCAGCGGTGAGTGACCCCAAAGATGCCATTTTCTCCTGCGTTACGAGCGTTTGTTGCGCCTTCTGAAGCTTTTGCAGCGTCTCTTCCAAGTCCAGATTCTTTTGGGTTAGCTCTTTGTCCCGTTCCTGAATTTGGGTCAGCATCTCGTTGAAGGTATCGATGAGAAGCCCGGATTCATCCCGGCTGGCCTTTGTGGCTCGCACCGAGAAGTCTTTATTGTCAGAAACATGCTTGGCTGTCTCCACCAAATGCAAGATTGGCTGGGAGATCAAGCGTTGTAGCCTTGACGATAAGAAGAAAACCAACAGAGAGGCCAATGACAGGACGAGGACGCCAATGCCAGCATCCCGCTTTAGCCGAGTACGCAGCTCCTCCAGGTCAGAATCAAGATAAATGGTGCCGGTTCTTTCTTTGTCAAAATAGATCCCTTGAAACAAACCAAAACCGTCAGCCCCAAAACTGTGGCCGTCGGTCAGAGGATGATTCGGACAGCCGATGCTTACCGCCGGGTGAACGTATCCCGCAAACTTTCTCCCCTCACTCGAATAGACACACGCCATTCGGATGTGGCTTTGCGCGCTCAATGCCGCCAGAATCTCCTCTGCGCCTTTCTTATCATTGAACATAAGTGCAGCCGTGCTGTTGGTGGCGATGATTTTTGCAAGAATTTCCAGGTCTCGAGTCATTTTCTGGCGGAAGGTGATCACCTCGTAAGAGGTGAAGGCCGCACTGGCCACCAGCAATGCAGCGATGCTCGTAAGGGTGTTGATCAGAATCAGCTTTCGTTTTATCGGTAGGTCTCGAAAGCGGAACATCTTATCTTCCCTCCCCTTGATGGGCGTAATTGACGATGGTAGCCAGTCTCAACACCGTGGAACTTATCTTTACTCCTGTTTCATTTGCAGCGTCCAGATTTACGGAAAAGTGAATCCTGTCCTTACGCATGGCTAAGGCGACGACCCCTCCGGCCTGGGTGAATTGGTTGATCTCGCTAATCGTCAGGATACGGGAATGCTTTGCTGATTCCAGAATCTCTTTTAGGTGCTCTCTTTCTGAGGAGCTGACGAAAAGAATCTTGCAGGCATCCAATTTCGATAAACCCGCCAAACGCTCGATCTCGATCTTCCTGCCCTGGACATTCTTGCCCTCAATCGAATCAAGGGCCCCACCGAATGGATTGTTCCCGAGTACGCAGATCGTCAAAGAACTCTTGCCACGGGTGAAAGTCTCCGCCGGCCATTCGATAAACCTTGAGAAGTTGTATATGAAAGTCGCCTTTACTTGATTTTCATATTCTTGAGGCGACAGACTTTGCGCCCGAGCTTCGGCCACGCTGCCCGCAGCAAACCATGCAGCGACTATGCCAGTCAGAATAAACCTTCTCAAAATCACAAAGTAACTCCGCCTGGGAAAAAGGATTGGCCAACTCAGTTACACCTGAGATTGAACCACCCCAATCGCCCGACCTGGCCCACAGCAGTGAACCCTACCAATCCAATTTCAACCCGATCTGTGCAGACCGGGTAGATACAAACTGGTTTCGCTGTCTGAAGGTTGGGTCGCCCAAAATGGCATCACGCGCCGCAGTCGGGCTGGTGAAGAAGTTCTTTCTATCGGTCAGGTCGAATACCTCAAACGTCACGCGTAGCTTCAGCCGGTCTGTACCTAAAGGGAAAGCCCGCCCTAAGCGGATGTCCCAATTGAAAAGACCGTCATTCCGAATCGGGTAGCGCGAAAGCAATTCTCCGCTCACAACCGGCCGGATTGGGTCGAAGTTGTTAGAGCATTGCTGAGCGTCTTGAAACTGGAAACCCATTCCCGTCGCCCCTCCGAGGCCGAAAGGAGCCACAACACCAGGATCGCTGCAGAGACTGCCCCATACCGGAAAGGCCCGACCGCTACGGGCGGTGAAAATTGTGCTGAAATGGAGGTCCCATGGAAGGACGAAATAACCATACGCAGTGAGATGAGAGCGGATGTCGAGCTGGCTGCGGCCGTAGTCAAGCACGAGAAATTTGAAGGGGTCGGATGGGCCGTTAAAGGCGTCTGTGTCGCGGTCGCTGCTCGCATTGTCTTTGTTGCCCGATACGGAATAGTTGATTCCGAGTTGAAAGCGGTCGCTGAATGCTTTTCTCACCTGAACTAGCAAGGCATGGTAGCGACCCTTTCCGAAACTAGAGATCTCATTCGCAATGCCAAGACCCGGATCCAGGCGCGGAAGGTTGAATGCGTCTATCGTCCGTCCATATTGGTCGAACTGGCTTCCAGGAATGAAAGCAGAAGTCGCATTAATTTGGCACCCGGCAATGGTTGCCGGATCGCAAAAGACGTTCCGGTCCCACGGGGTACTGAAGAAGCCGCCGGTGCGCAGATTCTCCGAGCGATTCTGGGTGTAGGTAGCCGAGACACTCAGACTTGGTACAATTTCTCGTTCCACTCCAGCCTGGAAGTTGAGAACGCGGACGCTTTGGAGATTCGGGTCCGCGTATTCGATAGCGGGAGGCGGAACTAAGGCAGCCAGAGTCGCATCAGCCGCCGAAGGCAACAGATCAGGGTAGGTTAGCACCGGGGCTCCCGGGGGCAGCAGGGACATTCCGGTGGATGGATCGAATGGGATAGAAAGCACTGCTCCGCGCAAACCCGGCCCGGAAAGCGCGCTGGCCCAGAAGATAGTAGGTGTGGCTGAGTAATAAAAGCCCATGCCGCCGCGAACGATAGTCTTCCCATCTCCTTTGATGTCCCAGGCTACGCCGACCCTCGGTGCCCAATTATTGAAGTCGTTGGGAATATTACCCAGGTTCGTCGTAGGTGAAAGATCAACTTCGACGCCGTCGCTGCTTATTCGAGGTTTTCCCACCGGCACTGTGCCGGGAGGCAACCCAAACTTCGACTTCGGATTCCAGACTCCGTCCCAGCGAAGCCCCATATTCACCTCCACCCGCGGGTGGATTTTCCAATGGTCCTGGATGTAGAAGGACAGATCGTGCTGCCAGAAGTCAGGCAATATCCCCGATTCACTGGCAGTTAGCCCATCAATGCCCACCAGTTGCAGGAGGAACAAGGGTCGGCGGGCTATGAAATCAGCCAGGCTTCTGAATGTGTACTGCCCTCCCGCAAAACCGCTGTAAATCTGGCTGGTGGCATTTGAGTTAAGATCGATCCCCAACTTGACGTCCTGCTTACCGAAGCTGTAACTAATGTCGTCTAGGAATTGGACTCGCCTATGCGTGCTGTCAATAGGGAGGAAGAAGGCGGGGCCAAAGTTGCCTGTCGCTTCCTCAACTCCCGGCACTCCGGCAATGACAGTCTCCTGGGTGAAATCCGCACGCCTGCGACGAGGGCGCTTCTCTTTGGAGAAACTGAACCGGAACTCATTGACGCTCTTGGGCCTGATCACGGATGTCACCGATTGTGCAACCGCGTATCCATCATTAATAAAATTTTCAAAGTTGTCGCTGACCCGGCCCTGCACAAAGGTCTGGCTGCCGGCGAAACCCGTGAATGCATCCGTTTTATTGCGGGTGTAATTGGCTCGTGTGGTGAGTGTGTGCCTCCCGAGGTTGAAATCCAGACGTAGAAACGGCGCGAGCAGATCCTGCCTCTGTGTGGCTTGCCCCTGGAGATCGCGAAGATCAGAAATGCTGAGCTCGGGAACGGGGCATGGGCACAAACTATTAAGACCGGTTTGATTGCCGAACATCGCAGTCAGAGGCCCTTGTTGCTGCTGGTCTTCAACCGCAAAGAAGATGAATGCTTTATCCCGTGCGAGTGGCCCTCCGACAGACCCTCCAAACTGGTGGCGTATATTGAACGGCGGAGGTACCGTGGTCCCCGTATCTGGAATATACGTGTCCGCCACGAAAGTGTCGGGAAGGATGAACCAGTGGCCGCTGCCGTGCCAATCATTGGTTCCCGATCTCGTGACCACGTTGATCAGCCCGCCGGTAGCGTGGCCGAATTCCACTGGGAACCCGCTGTCGCGCACCTGGAATTCCTGAATGGCATCCTGGGGAAAAGTGAAGTTCTTGGTTTCGAGGGACCCGAACCACTCCCCAAAAAAGGAATTGCGCTGGTCTACTCCATCGATCATTAGACCTGTGTATTCCCCCTCCTGGCCATTGAGGCGCACGGGAGATCGCAACCCGGGACTGGTGTCGGCTGTGCCTGCAAGATTGGCAAAATCGCGGAAATCACGGCCGCTAATGGGCAACTCTCTCAAGTAGATTTCATCGATGACGACATTGGGGTAAGTCTCGCTCGTATCAATAGCTTCCGTTCCCGACGCCACAGCCACCTGCTTGCTCACGACGGCTTGTATTAGGGTCACGTCCTTTACGAGTTCCTGCCCGACGGCGAGATTAATTTCCTGGAAACTGGCGGTGGCAAAGTCTCTGGCCGATACTTCCATCCGGTACTCACCCGGGGGTAACACCGAGAAAGCATATCGTCCGTCCTGGTCGGTAGTACCTGTCCGCTCGAGGCCGGTGGCTACTCGGGTAAGCTTGATCGTGGCTCCGGGCAGCCCGGCCCCGAGCGGGTCATAAACTGTGCCGGTAATGGAACCCTTTTCCAACGTCTGGCCGGCCACCGGGGAGGTACCCACCAACGCGAAAAGGATGAGAAGAGAGATGGCGCCCCCCAAGGGTCTCAGTCTCATCCGACCCTCCATCGAAGCAAAACGGACACTTTGGGAGAACGCACCCGGGAGGTCACGGTTTTAGGCAACCGGAGAAATGCGGGAATTCCCCTTATGTATAGAAGGTTAGATAACAGCCCAACGCCTCCTGTCGGGGGTTAGACTAGAAGATGGTCGCATCCCTCCACGGCGCTTGGAACGGTGTTTCGCCTTGTCGAAGCGCAACAGGCAAACAATCCGCTCTCATCTTCGGGCGTAGTCAGTTGTTCGCTGCGGCGGGCGCAGGCCCCTTCTACGGAACCACCGTCGACGACCACGGATCCGACTTCTCTCCTCCAGCGGCAGTGGTCGGCGTCGTAAAGTACCGGACGGCGCCGATTGGGGCAGCCCTGCTGGTAAGGAGATCAAGGTACCGCGGGCACAGGAGAGGCACCCCGACAATCATGCCAAACACCCTTCCATTTTAGAATCAAGGAAGTGTGCGTCTCCTCACGTGAAATCAATCAGGATTTCTCTTTTAACCCCGGCAAGGCCACAGTATACACCTGCGCCGGCCCGAATTTACCGAAAAGTCCCGCGCAGGCCGGTCCGAACGTTTACACCACCGGGAATAAGCCGCTTGAGAGCATAAGCTGAAGTTATGAAATCTGACTTGCTTCAACCAGTGGGTTATAGGCTACCTCGAGTGCGTCTATGCCTTAGTCCCTGTTCAATCCAGCGGATCGCTGTATCCGTTTTCGAAGGCTACTCACTGGGGCTGCTGCTCACCTTTCTTTTCGAAAATCCAGTCGTACAGCAGAGGCAGCAGAAGCAGCGTCAACGCAGTTGAACTGAAGAGCCCTCCAATCACCACGGACGCGAGCGGCCTTTGCACTTCTGCGCCCGTGGAGGTTGCTACTGCCATTGGTATGAAACCCAGGCTGGCGACACAGGCCGTCATCAAAACCGGCCGGAGTCTGCGACGTGCACCAGTGAGGACAGCATTACGCAAGGGACCTCCAAGGCTCCGGATTTGATTGATTGAACTGACGAGAACCACTCCATTCAGCATCGCCACTCCAAACAGGGCGATGAAGCCCACCGATGCCGAAAGATTCAGATTCATGCCCCTGACCCAAAGTGCAAGAATCCCCCCGACCATTGCAAAGGGTATGTTCCCCACGACCAGAAGGGCTTGCGGAACGGAATCAAACGTCAAATACAACAAGGTGAAGATGCTCAAGATCACAATAGGCAGGATAAGCATCAGCCTCCTTGTTGCCCGCTGCTGGTTCTCGAATTGTCCACCATACTCGATGTAATAGCCCGTCGGCAGTACGATCTCACGATCGATTTTCGACCGCACCTCGTTTACGAAGCTTCCCAGGTCACGGCCTCGCACGTTGGACATCACCACAATTCGCCGCTGGCCTTCTTCCCGGTCCACTCTTTCCGGCCCGTGCGTGACCTCAATCCGCGCAACCTGATTGAGCGCTACCTGCTCGCCTCCGGGCGCACGCAACAGTATGTCACGCATGGCATCAGGGTCCGTGCGGTACTTTTCCGGCAACCGCAACGCGATTGTGTAGCGCTTTGGGCCGTCAACGACCTGGGAAATGACATCGCCAGAGCCTCCAGCCGACACCGTCTCCGCTACGTCCGAGACGTTCAAGCCATAGCGGGCCAGAGCTGCACGATCTACTCGCACCGAGACCTGCGCAACCCCGGTGGTGATCTCCATTTGCGGGTTTGCCGCACCGTGCACCGATGAAATCGTACGTAACACCTGCTGGCCGAAACCGTTGAGGGTGCGGAAGTCACTGCCGAAAATCTTGATGGCGAGATCTGCCTTGACACCCGAAACCGTTTCGTCGATCCGCATGGCCATTGGCTGGGTGAAATTGTAAGCGACACCCGGAATGGTGCTCAGCTCCTTGTCGAGCGCGGTGATCAGTTCGGCCTTGCTGTGAAATCGCTTCCACTCCTTCATGGGGCGTAACAAAAGGTAGGTATCGCCCTCGTTGATTCCCATTGCTTCCGTGGCGAAATCGGGCCGCCCAATTTTGATAACAACATCCCGGATTTCAGGAAACGCTCGCAGTTTCTTCTCGATCAGCTTGCTCATTTCGATGGATTCTGTTAGTGATACGCCCGGCAACTTTCGCGTCTCTACCAGAATGGATCCTTCGTCAAGCCGTGGCATGAATTCCGTCCCAATGAAGAAAAGAGAACCCAGCGAGGCAGCCAATACAAGGAGCGCGGCGCACATTGTGAATACACGGTGGTCCATCGCCCACTCCAAATGGCGCATATACACCGTGTTCAGCCGCTCGATCCAGCCATTCTCGTGACGGTGAAGCAGTTTTATGGACGAAGGTTTTTTGAAGCTGAGCGAAGCAAGCACGGGGATCATGGTGAGCGCGAGGATCAATGAGCCGAACAGAGCCGCGCAAACCGTGATGGCCATCGGACGAAACATTCGTCCTTCAAGCCCCTGCAGGAATAGAATCGGGAGGTAAACAGCAATGATGATCACCACCGCAAAGGACATCGGGCGTGCGACTTCGTAAGCCGCTTGCCGCACGGAGTCAAGCGGGGATTCCTGTCCGTTTTTCTCCTGCAAGCGACGGACGGAGTTTTCCATCATCACCACGGCGCCGTCCACGATCATCCCGAAGTCGATCGCCCCCAGACTCATCAGGTTCGCGCTAATTCCGAAAAGGCGCATTCCCAGGAAACTGATGAGCATGGAGAAAGGAATAATCGAGGCGGTAATGACTGCGGCCCGGATGTTGCCCAGAAAGAGCATGAGGAGCACCGTCACGAGAATGAATCCTTCAAACAAATTCTTTGTTACCGTATGGATCGTCCCGTCGATGACGACCGATTGATCGTAGAACGGGGTGATTTTCACGCCCTTCGGCAACTGCATTCCGGCGATTCTGGCTTTCACTCGTTCGATCAGCTTCTTGCCGTTTCCACCCTTGAGCATAATGACTGTCCCTGACACGGTCTCGCCGTTTCGAAGCGTCGCTCCTTGTGGTGGGGCGGCCCCAATGCGCACTTCCGCCACGTCCTTCACCAGGACCGACGAACCCTCCTTGGCGGCAAGCACAATGTCGCCGATGTCCTCCGTAGTGACGGCTCGTCCTCCGCCGAGGAGGGTGTACTGTTCCCCCGCGTGTTCGATATATCCGCCACCGAAATTTGCGTTGTTCTCCTGAACCCGCAAGGCGACATCATGCAGGCTCAATCCGTATTGTGCGAGCACGGCAGGGTCAACGACGATCTGAAACTGCTTTGTCTCACCGCCCCAGACGTTGACGTCGCTCACACCGGGAACCGAACGCAACTGTGGTTTCACCACCCACTCATGCAGATCCTTCAGCTCCATTGCGCTCATCGGACCTGAGAGTGTGTACTGGTAAAGCTCGCCGAATGCTGTTGCCGGCAAGCCCAGCGACTGTTGAATTCCTTGCGGAAGCAAGGAGGATATCTGTTGGAGCCTTTCGCTCACCAACTGCCGCGCGAAGTACATCGGCACGGAGTCGTCGAACACCACTGTGACCATCGACAGCCCGAGCTTCGAGATGGACCGCACTTGCTCCTTCTTAGGCAAGCCGAGCATGGCCCGCTCGATTGGGTAGGTGACCAGTTGTTCCACCTCCGTGGGGGGAAGCGCTGGCGCTTCCGTAACAATGACCACCTGATTGTTCGTGAGGTCGGGGAAGGCCTCCACCGGGATTGTGTAAAGGGCATATCCGCCTGCAGCCAGGAGAACTGCGATGCCGATCAGGACGAGCCACTGATATTCCAGCGTGTGATCGATGATTCGATTGAGCATGGCTCACTTACTCCCCTTCCATTGATGCCCGCAGTAATTGCGATTTGAGAATGAAGCTTCCGCGAACCACAACCTCCTCCCCGGGTTTCAGTCCTTCGAACACCGGGGTTTTGCCATTCAGCGTTTCCCCAACTCGAACCGGTCGGACCATAAAACGGTCGGCGGCGGTCCGGACGAAAACAGCATCCTGGCCGTTGATCTGCTGAAGGGCTGCGGAAATGATCTGGATTGCGGGCTTGTGCGACCCGGTCAGAATCTCTGCGTTGGCAAGCATTTCGGGACGAAGGATGTTGCCGGGATTCTGCAGAACGATTCGCGCCTGCATCGCACGCGTCGTGGGGTCAAATACCTGGCTCAGGTTAGTAATCTTTCCGGAAAAGTGCCTGCCGGGAATGCCCGGCAGGGTCACCGTGGCAGCCTGGCCAACTTGAAGCACACTCAAATGTTCCGGGCGCACGGAAGCCAGCATCCAGACTTGCGCCAAGTCGCCAATGACAAATGCGTCCTCTCCCGAGGGGGTAACACTCTTTCCCGGCGTCACATGCTTTTCGAGAACGAAGCCGCTTGCCGGAGCAATGATCGGCACCTGATCGGCTGTCTCGTCATATACGCCCGTTGGAACCTCTGGCGCCACGTGGAGATCATGCTCAAGAAGGTCCCGTGCCCGGTCAACCTCGCTTTGAGCGCTCTGGACTTCAGCATCGGCAGTGATCGAATCCTGATGCGCTTGTTCTACCTGCATCAATGAAGCGGCTTTGAGTGACAAGAGCGTTTTCATGCGCTCGTAATTTCGTCGCGCAAGTGCTCCAGCGGATTTCGCCCTGTTCAGATTGGCAACGGCACTGCGAAATTGAGCGCGCAATTCATGCACCTGGTCGGCGCGATAGCGAGCGAGGATCTGGTCTTTCTTCACCCATTCGCCAACACTGACATACACAGCGGCGACAGAACCATCTGTGCGAACACCGACGTGCCAATTGCGGTCGTCGGCGAGCGCAATACGGCCTGCAAGACGCAATACGTCTGGGGCTTTGCTTAACGTAACTGCCTCGGTTTGAATTCCGGCGGCAGTTTGTTGGGCGACCGGAAGCACAATCTCATCCTTGTTGGTTTGGCTTGCAGCTTCTTTGCTGGGCACCGGAGTCGGAGACGGTGCGCTTCCGCCATTGCAGGCAACTTCAATAAAGGCTAAGTACAGGAGCATGCCTATAAAACACCGTTTTGTCATTGGATTTCCCCTTCGGCTGCCTGCAAATTGGCCACACTTTGCTGGTAAGCAACCATTCCCTGGACGTAGGCAAGATTGGCTTGGATGCGTGCTCTTTGTGCATCCAGCAAACGCAGGAGGTCAATTCCACCCTGCGCATACGCTGCCTGCGCAATCTCTGAAATGTTTTGTGCGTGCTGGCGCAACGGTTCGAGGGTTGTCGCCACCTCACGCAGGCGGAGTTTATAGTCCTGAAGTGCGCTGTAGTAGTTCGCCTGAACGTCGGCCCCAGTCGCGGCGAGGAGTTGTCGCTGTCGCCTCAGTTCGGCTGCCGCCGCCACGCGGTTTCCCTGGTTTCGGTTCATGATGGGAAGCGTGATTTGCAGCCCGGCGATTGCAGTGTTTGCTCCAGAAAAGGTATCAGGAAGCTGCGTTCGCTTATAGCCATATAAGAGATTAAGATCGGGGCGCGCTGAGACCTTTTCGAGACGCGCTTTGGCTTCTGCTTCCGCCACAGCCGCGTTCGCTACCCGCATTTCAACTCGGTGCGACAGAACTTGAGCCAGATCCATCGGGGGAATCGGTGGGCCGCTTATTTCAAGCGGTTCTGACAGTATCACGTCGGAGAAATCCGTCTGCCCCATCTCTTTGAACAACTGAACCCGAGCGCGAACGGCTTCAATTGCCGCCAGATCTGCATCGATCTGGAGACGTTCTGCTTCCAGCCGCACGCGAAGAAAGTCCTGTTCGGAGATTGCACCTACACTCAAGCGGGCCGAGTGATATTCAACGATCCCTTGAAAGGCTTTGACCGAGGCTCTCAGCAGGTCCTGTGTCTGCTGAGCCCCGCGAGCGGCCCAATAGGCCAACTTAACGCGCTGAATGATCTCCACACGCGCCATTTCATACTCGGCCTGGCTTCGGTTCACACCACCTTCCGCCGCAGCGATGCGCTGCTTTCTCTTTCCGAGAATGTCCAGAGGTTGCGTCACAAAAGCAAATGTATCCACGTCTTGCCCGTATGTTTGCCCCTGTCGAAGATTCTCGTTAGAGAATTGGAACTGGGGGTTCGGGACCAAACCCGCTTGTTGCCTGAGCCCACGAGCTATGGAGACTCGCTCCGCATTTGCTTTCAGGGAAGCGCGGGATTCGAGGGCCTTATCTACGGCCTCCTTCAAGCTCAGCTTTGACTGGGCAACGCATCGAGTCGAACCAAGCAAACCAAGAAATAGAAAGATCAGGGCGTAGCGCCCAACACGAGATACCATCATTCACTCCTCAAAAATAGGGATAGACGGAAGCAAATGCACAGACGTGTGCACCTAAGGTAGGAACGAAATTGGAGGGGCTCGTAAGGCTGGCGATCTTGCAAGTGGCGGGTCGTGCGAACAGGCGGTAGTCAACGGATAGCGGTTGGCCAGCACTTCGATCTGCGGTTCTACGAAACTAGAGGTCGGCAGGGCGATTGCTACGGGAAACGGAGCGTACGTCAAAAACTGGAAAAGGTCGACTTGGAACGCGAGATGACTGTGATGGTCATTGCCGTTCACCCATTTGACTGATGTGTGCACCGCATGAGGAGAAGAATGTGGAGAAAAGTGACTGTGGACGACCGTCACCCGACTTTCGCCGTGGCCGTTCACATGAACGTGCATGAAGGGAGCCAACGCGAATGCGGGCAGAAGCACGAATGCGATGGCAATCGCGATGACTCGACGCATTTTCTAAGTATTGCACGGCGACTTTTAATCTTCAAATGCGAATTTCAGGACGTCAGTGTCTCTGTCGTGCACTTGAAGCCGCAGTGGACTGACTGAACTTGATGCTAAAACTCTTGGTCCTTAAGGGAAAATTGTGGGAGTGCTTACCCTCCCCCCAAGAGGCATACGTGCGCACGCTTTTACTACAGGTTTACTACAATCGACCTCTTTAAGACCTTTCTCACGAAATGATTCTCTCGCCTAACCATCTGAAATCACAATAGAAAACAATGGTAGGCCTGGAGGGATTCGAACCCCCGACCCCGGTTTAGGAAAACAGATCAAGGGAGACCCACGGTTTTTTCGACCGTTGCTCGGAATCCAAGCTCGGGCTAATGATTTTCGAAAGTCATTAAGCCTCCCTCAGGCAAAGCACGTAATTTGGCCTTCCCTCCGTGGGACGTAAACTCTCTCCCTGACGGTGGTACAAAACCCCGGGTAGTTTAAATGCGCAGATCCGAAATTTCATCCGCCAGGGAAACCCGGCCTTCTCGATCGACACCAGGAAGAAGGAACGGGAGGTAAGTTTAAGAATCATGGATAGTCGTGGCGGCCGCAAGGCGAACACATGTGACTTCCCGAGTTTGGGGGTGGGATGGCGATATTATCCACGGGCCTCCCAATGGCTATCGTGTGCCGACAGCGGCGGCAGCAACAGTAGCCAGAGCCGCGCCTGGAAGCATTCCCTCCAACAACTCTCGGACTAATTGGACATCGGCCTGGAAGTTTGTCATTATCCTCCGGGGACCAGCAAGCGGAACCTGGTGGAGCATGGCTTGTTTTGGTTCCTCAGCATGAATTGGAAAGGAGAACCGCTGGTAACTGAGAAACCATTGTAAATTCTATTGGACCGAACCCAACCCAGAAAGGTCTGCGCGTGAAGGCGAAGCTGGACAAAAAGCAATATGAAACCGGCAAGAGAATTTCGGACGAAGAGAAGGACCGGCTGAATATCAAATACGACAAAGTAAACCTGCAGCGGAACTACATTATCTACCCGCGGACCCAGGAAGAGGAGTTTGAAGAGTAAACTCTATTTTGGCTTGATCTCTAAGTACTTCGAGCAGGATGCTGCGCATTCCGCTCTTGTGCTGGCTCATGCCGAAACAACCACGGACGCGCCGCAAGAAGCCCGTCCGACGCTGATCTGAACTGCGTGAAGCCCGCGCCGTTCAAGTTCCCTTCTTTGGACCGAGGTTGCTGTCGCTGAAGCAGCCAGCCCAAACTCAATGAAGGGAGGACGCAGATCAACGGCATTCAATACTCGCTTCTTTTGCGGGGCGATTACGGTGAGTTCTGGTTGCCAAAGTGGTTTAAACTTCTCTGAGAAAAAATGCAAGTGGCGGGTTTGAAAAAAAGGAGGGTGTGAATATGAGGTCCAGTGACTTTCAGCGCGGCTTTTTCGGCATGAGCCGCCGCAATTTTATGTTCGGCATGGCCGCGACTGCGGCAGCCTCCGCGCTGAGCGGCCTGGCGCTGGCGCAAGACTCCGCAACTCTCGCCAAGCTCGATCGCATCAGTCTGCTGACCAACGATTTCTCGGAAACGTTGCCGGAAATTTGGGATCGGAGCAAACCGGTGGCGCCGGAAAAGATGGACATGATGGATCTCCCCGACGCGGTCGCAGAACACCTTCACCTCCACAATCTGGAGGTGTGCAACATCAATCTGCTCTCGATGGAGCCTTCATACATCAGCGAATTCAAAGAGCGGCTGCGCAAAGCCAAGTCGAGGGTGGTGGACCTGATTGTTGAACTCGACCCGCCCGAAACGGCCTACCGGGGCTATATCAGCGTCTGTTCTCCCAATCCTGAAATTCGCGCGCATGCAATCGAAGAGACGAAAAAGTGGATCGATATTGCGGCAGTGCTTGGGTCTCCCAGTATCATGCCCAACCAAGGGGTCCGCTATTTGCCGGAAGACCTGACGCCATGCATCGAGGGGTTAAAAGCCCTGGTCGACTACGGAAAGCCGAAAGGTGTCGACGTCATTCTGGAACCGCGTAGAGAGCGGCTGGACCAGTTGGTTGACTTGATAAGAGGCAGCGGGGCTTACTCCAATCCCCAGATCGCAACGGTAGCTGGATTGCGGCTTTTGTATCCGCTCGCGATCACCGTCCAGCACGTTAGCCTCCGGTCCAACCTTGCAACCGCGATCCCGCTTTCGAAGGAAATGGGTTTTAAAGGCTGGTTCTCGATCGAGACCGATGGCGGCACTGATCCTTGGGCCCCGATTCAAAAGGTGATCGACGCATTGCTTCTATACCTGTAGCCCGAAAGGACCCGCGCGCACCCTGCTGCTCACGCGGACCAATTGGCAGCGCTGGAATCCAGGTTGAACTCGCTTCCTGGCCGCTCCATCCGGCGCCTGGCAAACTCCGAAACGGGCTGGCTTTTTGAAGGGAGCCCGTTCCTTTACCCTCGAGGGTCACGATAGCAGATTCGCGACTTCTGGTGTATGCTTCCGAGGGGAAAGCAAACAAAACTCATGGGCAGTGCTAAGAACTCCGCCTTTCCGGAACTGGGCCGGCTTCTCATCGATGATTGCCGCCAGCACATCCTTACTGAGCGGAATCTTCCCTCAGAAATCGCAGTTTCCCTAAGAGCGCAGAACATCGAAGTGATTCTTGTCTAGCAGCTTGGCCGAGGGTTCATCAAATTAATTTGGTTTAGGTGCACAGTTTATTAGGAGCGAAACATAGCGATGCATCACTTGAGATACAGCTGGAGAAGACTTTTGGGAGTAGGCCCGGTCCTTGGTCTTGCCTTTGCTTTAGCCAGCCATGCACAGTCCGTGTCCAAAGAACAAGGGAGAGCGACATTTCAAAGAACTTGTAGCCCTTGCCATATCATTAGTCGAATCACATCTCACCGGCTAAGCCACGCCGGGTGGGAAAACGTGGTTGACAATATGATTTCGCGCGGAGCGAAGGCAACGCCACACGAGCAGGAACAGATCGTGGGTTACCTCACTGCGAATTTCGGCATCGGCACGCCAACGCTTGAAAATGCCGCATCGGAAGAGCAATCTGCCGAATCGGGAGAAGCTTCTGTTCCCGCAAAGAGGCTGCCGGTCCCGGCCCTGGCTGATTCTCAAATAGCGCGGGCCAAACAGCTTATTAAATCCAATGACTGCCTGTCCTGCCATCGAATGGATGGCCAGGGATCGTTTGCAGGCCCCTATTTAGGCGATGCAGGTGCGAACAGCAGTGCCGGGCAGATACGCGCCTCGCTGGTCTCTCCAAGCGCGGAACTGGCGCCGCAAAACCGTTTGGTTCGGCTGGTGACTCACGATGGGAACGCGGTAGTTGGAAAGCTGCTTAATCAAGATGGATTCACCGTTCAGCTTATCGACGCGCCCGGTCATCTTCTGTCTTTCCAAAAGGCAGATCTGCGGGAGTTCACGATCATTACCGCAAATCCGATGCCCTCCTACGCCAAAAAATTGGCGCCTCAAGATCTTTCTCTTCTTACCAAATATTTGGGTACCTTGAGGGGCATAAGTCCGGAATAATAGATGCGTTTGCGGTTGACTCAGCCTTTTCTTACCCAGCGTTTTGGGGCCACCGAGCCAGTATCTACCAGCAGATGGGAGATGGCAAAAGATGAGGTTTTCTAGATCGTTCTTCGTGCTGTTAGCGCTATTTGTTTTGATCGCTCTGGCGCCAACCGCTCTTCTGGCTGCGAATCAGGACTTCAATGGCCAGTGGGATATTCAGGTGCACGCCAAACCCGCCGACTTTGTTCAGTTCACTACGACGGCCGCATGGTGGCTGGATGTCACCGGCGCGGGAACGCCCCATATGAAGATCCAATTCGTGGGGTCTCCGGACGGCAGTCTGGACAACATCACCATCGCAAAAATCCAGAGCGGCGTACTGAATTTCACCTGGAAAGCCAAAGCGCGTTTCGGGCAAACTCCGGGTCCGAACGAGTATGCCGAATATCAGGCGAGGTTCGTCGACGGCCACCTCCAGGGCACGATGACGAGTCCCGCGACAACGCCTGCTACCAACCTGACTTTCACCGGCTATCCCTCACCCAAAATTGATGAACACGATGACGGTTCGTGGATTGCGGGTAAGCCGGTCAAGTTATTTAACGGTAAGAACCTCGAGGGATGGACGGGCGTCAATTCCCCCAGGATGGAGGGTTGGTCCGCAGAGAATGGGCTTCTGAAGTGCGCGGATAGCTCGGACGACCTGATCACCGTCAAGAAATTCTGGAACTTTAAACTGCACGTCGAATACAAATTTCCTGCCGGCAAACGGAGCAACAATGGTATCGGCTTGCGCGGCCGCTATGAGTTTCAGATCGCGTCGGACTACGGAAAGCCTCCGGGCATGCATGGCACCGGTGCTCTCTACACGCGAATTTTACCGAGAGTGAATGCGGCCAGGCCCGGGGGCGAGTGGAACACCCTCGATATCCGCCTGGTTGGCCGCGAAGTCACTGCGGGCCTGAATGGCCAGACTCTCTACAAGAGGGCAGTCATCGTCGGCCTGAACGGCATCGCCATGGATCCGTTCGAAGGCCGGCCAGGTTCGATCGAGTTGCAGGGTGATGAGACCGCGGCCGAGTTCCGGAATATCGTACTGGTGCCCCTTGCCAGGCGCAGCGGCAAGTAGAGGGATTGTTGGTCAGGCCCATTTTTGCAGGGAGAGGGATATGAAGTTAAGCGTGTTGCTGGTGTTTGTCTTAATGACGGGGTCCTTAAAGGCGCAAGTTACGTTCGACCGGATACTTCACTCCAACCGGGAACCTCAAAACTGGCTCACCTATGGGGGAACGTATGCAAACGACCGCTACAGTCTCTTGACGCAAATCAATCGGGAGAATGTGAAGAATTTGCAGCTCAAGTGGGTCTGGCGGCCCACCACCACGCCCGCGGACGAAAAGATGGAGTGCACTCCTATTGTCGTGAACGGGGTATTGTATGCGACGAGCCTGACGTCCGTGGTGGCGCTCGATGCTGCGACGGGCCGGCAGTACTGGAAGTTCGAGCGTCCGTTTAATCCGGACGACTTCCCCGGGCAACGCATGTACATGGTCAACAAGGGAGTGGGGATCGAGGGGAACACGATATTTTGGACCACGGGGTGGGACGATCATCTGCTCGCCCTTGATGCCAGAACCGGCCGCCTGAAATGGGAAGTCAAGGTCGACGATTGGAATAAAGGTTACCAGTTGAATATGCCGCCGCTGGTGGTGAAGGACAAGGCCATCGTCGGACCCGCGACCGACGATATGGGCGCAAACTGCTTTATCGCTGCCTTTAACATCCACACCGGGAAGTTAATCTGGAAAACCTACACAAGTCCGAATTCCGCGGATGATCCCGCTGCCAAAACATGGGCGGGCGACACCTGGAAGCACGGCGGCGCCCCGGTGTGGAACAACGGTTCCTACGATCCGGAGACGAACCTGGTGTTCTATGGCACCGGCAATCCGAATCCGGTCGCGAACGGAGATCAGCGATCGCCCGGAAGCAAATTTGACAATCTCTACTCCAATTCCGTCATTGCGTTCGATGCCGATACGGGGAAGATCAAGTGGTATTTCCAGTTCACGCCGGGCGATGAGTACGACTATGATGCCACCCAGATCCCCGTGTTAGCGGATATTAACTGGCACGGCCAAAAGCGTAAGGTTATGCTCTGGGCCAATCGCAATGGCTTCTTCTATGTTCTCGACCGGGTGACCGGCAAATTCCTTATGGGCAAGCCTTTTACCAAACTGGATTGGGCGAAAGGCCTCGACAAGAATGGCCGGCCGATTCGTGATCCGGAGCATTGGCCAAAACCTATGGGCGGAATTCTCGTGTGGCCAGGCTCGCAAGGGGGGACAAACTATTATCCTCCATCTTACGATCCCCAAACGGGGCTATTCTATGTATCGACCTGGCAAAACTACGAAGGTTTTTCGGACAAGCGGCCCATTCTTCCGTGGAAGCAAATGCACATGTATACTGGAGACGGTTGGTGGCCCGGGTTTGGGCAATCATCACCCCCCGATAACTGGCCGCCCCCTCCTCCCCGGCCGCGCTTCCCGGGTATGGCAATGCGCGGGAATGCCGAATACAAGACCCCGGCCGAAGGCTATGGCGCCATCCTCGCACTCGATCCGCAGACAGGAGAAAAAATGTGGGAGTTCAAGATGGTCAACTACACCGAGTCCGGCGTGCTCTCTACTGCTGGCGGAGTGGTGTTTGGTGGAGGGAAGGACGGCATCTTTGTCGCACTTGATGCGGAAACGGGCACGCCGCTGTGGCATGTGAACGTGGGCGACACTGCGAATGGAATGGGGAGTGGCCCTATGAGTTACGCGGTAGATGGGAAGCAGTACATCATAACCACAGCCGCAGACACAATGTACGCATTCGCTCTGCCAGATTAGGCCGACTGCCATCGTCTTTCGTGGCCATCAGCTTCCGGTCGCAATCCGGTAGTGTCTGCGGGGTAACGATAGTGATCAGTTCCCGAAGCACGCATTGGCCCACCTTTTTGGCGTTAACAGCCAGGCGCCGACGCTGTTCATCGTTCAGGCGAAGCCGTTTGGTTCCGAGCTGTTCGTGCAGCACACGATTCTCTTCTTGGGGATACTCAATAACATCTTGCCATTGTTGGTTCACCCATCCAGCCAGGGAAATAAGGAGCAGACGAAAAGGATCCAAGGTAAGCCGCATTAGTGAGGCCTAGCACTCTGAAGCGGGCCTTGACAGGTCACGTCCCCGGTTGTGATGGTCCCCTGAATTATTGCTTTTTCGAAAAGATCGAAAGTTTGGACAGTACGGGAAGCGATATCGTGAAGGTCTTGCAATGATCATCGAGCGCCTCGTAGAGATGGAAAAGGGCGGTTAATTTGGATTGATCAGTGCTACCGCTCCAAGTTGGCTATGATTCTGGGAATAGCAGCTTGGGTTGAGGGAACCTTTCAGGAGTGTTCCGCCCTCCACCATGGGGCGTAAGTTTGCCCCGTCGTACTACAGTTTTACTACAATCTGACCTTTTGTGACCTTTTCCCGTTAAGAGGGAAGTTCGCCTAACTATCTGAAATCACAATAGAAAACAATGGTAGGCCTGGAGGGATTCGAACCCCCGACCCACGGTTTAGGAAAACAAAACACGGGAGAGCCACGGTTTTTTAGACCGTTGCCCTGAGTCGCATGGAAAGGAAGCGGGTAAGCGTAGGTGTAATTTCCGAGTTTCTGACCAGATGCCCAGAACCGCTAGCCAGCACATCGGCGGTATGCCTGTTAACCGGCAAAGTGCCTGGAGTGGCGCAACCCGTGACGGCTTGCGGCTTTTGATAAAAGGGCGCGCATTCCCCCACGTGGACGCCTTCTTTTCTGCTGGACATTCCGTTCCAACGTAGCATAAGATCAATGCGCCACGGGGACCCCTGGGGAGCCAAAGCTTTCAACTTAGACCATAAGGATCCGGTATGGTGCGGTTTGTTTTCCTGCTGGTTCTGGTTAACCTTGCTGTGCGTGCTTGGTGCGAGGAAGTCCCTTCCTCTGCTGTCGAAACATTGACGGTGGAAAATGCAGTGGCATTGGCTCTGCGCGACAACAGGATGGTGAAAAATGCCGCGCAGGAGGTCCAGAAAGCTGAGGACGACGTAGCGATCTCGCGCACACGCCGTCTTCCGGTGTTTGACTTTACCTTCTTTGGGTCGCAGCTCCTTACCCCTGTTGAATTTGAGTTCGAAAGGGGGGTCTTCGGAACATTCCCATCCACGGGCCCCATCCCCGGAAGTGACACTCCTATCACGACACCCAGACGTCCAAACGAGCTGATACTGGCCTCGGCCAGCCAACCATTATCGCAGCTCTACAAGATTGGATTGGGCGTCCGGATGAATCAACTGAACATAGATATCGCTCGCGAGCAGCTGAGGCTACAGAAGCAGTCGGTGGTGAACGATGTCAAGCAGCTCTATTACAAAATACTGCAATCCCAAAGCGCCCTCGAAGTTTCAGAGGAAACCCTAAAACTCTACCGCGAGCTCGACCGAGAGGTGGAGGACCAGCTGGCGCAGCAAACTGCGCTTAAAGCGGACAGCCTTGACGTCAAAGCGCGGCTCGCCAAAACCGAATATGACGCACTCGTATTGCGCAATGCATACGCAACCCAGAAAGAACAACTCAACGGCCTGCTAGGGCGCGACATTCGTAGTGATTTTAAACTCAGTTCCGTTCCGGAGGCTGCAGAGCTTGAAAGTGATTTGAAAGCAGCCCAGACCCGTGCGCTCCAACAACGTCCCGAAATTAATGAAGCCCGTTTGAAGCTCAGACAATCAAATTTCGACCAGCGGTTGAAGAAGTCCGAGTTCATCCCCGACGTAAGTTTGCGGCTTAGCTACATCTCTCCCTTCGGTGTTACAGTCTTACCCAAGAACGTCGCTTCGGCGGGACTTTATATTCAATGGGAACCATTCGATTGGGGTCGCAGGAAGCTGGAACTCTCACAAAAAGTAAAAACCACCCAGCAGGCGCGATTAGGGTTGAGTGAGACTGAGACCCAGATCCTGATTGAAGTGAATGCAAAGTTTCGTAAGCTCGCAGAGAGCCGATTGCTGCTTCGGGCCAGCCACTTCGCCCAACAGGCAGCACAGGAAAAACTGCGCCTCGCCAATAACAATTTTCAACAGCATACAGTTGAGTTGAAGGAAGTTCTACAGGCACAGACCTCTTTTGCCCAGGCCAACGACCAATACCAACGCTCCCTACTGGAATTTTGGAACGCCAAAGCTGATTTTGAGAAGGCGCTTGGGGAGGATTAAATGCAAGCCAAGAGCTTTGCGGTGGTTGCCTTAATGCTAATGACATGTGCCACGGTAGCTTGTCGGCGAGAGGAGGTTATTCAGAAGTCGCCAACGCTAGTGGGCATCCACGTGGTAGACAGCACTGCAGCGGGTGGTGCCGCGCGCTATTCCGGCAACATTGAGCCCTATACACAGGTGACGTTAGCCTTCAAGGTGTCCGGGTACATCGAAAAGGTCTATCAGGTTCGGGGTGTGGATGGCCGAATGAGAAACATTCAAGAAGGCGATCTGGTCAAACAAGGGACAATCCTGGCAAATGTGCGTGATAAGGACTACGCGGAGAGGGTCAGCCAGGCCAAAGCCAATCTGGCACAGTCGCAAGCCAGAGCAGAGAAAGCCAAGCTGGACTTCGACCGCGCATCCGCTCTTATTGACACCCAAAGCCTCACAAAACCTGACTTTGATGCGGCCAAGGCGGCACGCGACGTAGGCTTGGCTGCCGTACAGGGAGCCCGTGCCCAGCTCGCAGAGGCAGAAACTGCACTGGCGGATTGTGCGCTGAAGACGCCGATGGATGGCATTGTCTTGAGTAGAAAGATTGAATTAGGGAGTTTCGTTGGGCCATCGACGCCCGGTTTTGTTGTGGCGGATGCGCGATCTGTCAGAGTGCTTTTCGGCGTCCCGGACGTGCTTGTAGGGTCCTTTCGAATTGGCGCGTTCCTCCCGCTCACGACGGAATCAATCCGCGGAAAGCAATTTCGTGGGCAAATTACTAACATTTCACCGGCGGCCGACCCCAAGAGCCGAGTTTTCGAGGTAGAACTGACTGTTGCCAATTCATTAAATGAGTTGAAGCCCGGGATGATTGCGTCTTTGGAAGTACCAGGGCAGACCGTCAAGAATCCTGTCTTTGGGGTTCCACTCGCGGCAATCGTGCGCCCCTCTGACGACCCGTCGGGATATGCCGTTTTTGTTGTTGAGGTTCACGATAAGAAACAAGTGGCGCGCCTTCGCAATGTCAAACTTGGAGAAGCATATGGCAATTTCGTGGCTGTTTCGGAGGGGCTCCGTTTCGGAGAAAGCGTGATCGTCGTTGGAGCGCCTTATGTACAGAACGGGGAGGAAGTCCATGTCATCCCCTAATCCAGTGGTATGTGACATGTAATGGGGTGAGCAGCAACATGATATGACGATTTTTCTCTGGTGGTCGGTGTTCGGTGATTTCACATGGCCCACAAGAGCGACGCGGACCTAATCGAAAAAACGCATAATACGGCACGATACTTCACTGAGCACCGCCAGATCGGGTGGGTGTTGCTGATCGCTGTTGTTGTTTGGGGTTGGTACGGTTACACCTCGATGCCGCAGCGGAAGGACCCCGATATTCCTGTCCGGGTGGCAGTCGCCCTCTGCAGCTGGCCCGGTGTGAACGCACAAAAAGTCGAACAATTAGTGACCCGTCCTATAGAGCAGACTGTTGCCGAGAACCAACATATACATCCAGCAGATCCCGACCAATTTGGAATTAGGTCCCTGACCCTTCCGGGCCTTTCTATTGTCACTATCCAGTTGGCCGAAAATGTCACGGACCCCAAAAAGTACTTCAGCGACATCAATCTCAAACTGAACGAGCTGAATAATCGCCTCCCTGACAATGCGGGTCCCATCCGATTTTTGAGCGATTTTGGAGACACAGCTGCATTGATGCTCACTGTGGCAAGCCCTCAGGTGAATGAGGTGGAGATCGCAGTTCGGGCTCGAACCATTCAGGGGGCCATCGAGAAAGTGCGGGCAGGTCGGCGCCCGAAAAGCAAGGGAGGACCATTCAGCTTAGTGGTCTGTTTCCCGCAATCGATCAGCCCCACCTTGATTCGACGCCACTTGGATGCGGCAGCCCTCTTCGTACAGTCGGAGTTTGCCGACGATGTGCGGGAGTTTGAGGGACCAGGATTTGTCGGGCTGGATGGTGTTTCGGAGCTGGATGATGCCGGCATCTTGAGGTTCATCCAGCGCTTCGACGTCGAGCATCTTCGTAGGTCCGAGCTGCACCCCGATGGATGGGCTCCTTTTATTGTTAGAGATCCCAAAGATGCCCGAACAAGGCTGGCCTCAGCGGCCGGTGACAAATACAGTTACCAGGAGTTGGATAATTTCACGGATCTTATTGCCAGGACGGTGCTGGGTACCCCTCAGACTTCCAAGGTTGATCGAACCGGTGTCCTCCCACAGCAGGTTTATCTCGAATATTCACAGGAGCGACTTGCCTCTTACGGGCTTCAACCTTCGAATTTGAAGAACATCCTCGGAGCGCGGAACATTACTCTTCCCGGTGGCATGTTGGAGGTCGGAAACAAGAACCTGCTTATCGACCCTTCCGGAGAATTTGCCAACGACCAGGCCATTGGTGATGTCATCGTGGGAACTTCAGCTTCAGGAAGTCCCGTGTACCTGCGTGACCTGGTGGATATCATCCGTGGCTACCAAAGCCCCGCAAAATTCCTGAATTACTATACTTGGCGCGACCCGGTCGGAACGTGGCACCGGAGCCGCGCCGTGACCTTAGCCGTCTATATGCGAGCGGGGGAGCAGATCCACAAATTTGGCGAGAGTGTGGACGCAAAGCTTGCCGCGGCTCGACAACACCTGCCGCCCGACCTCATCGTTGCCAGAACATCTGATCAACCGCGGCAAGTAAAGGAAAATATCGACCTCTTCATGGACGCCCTTTATGAGGCCATTATCCTTGTTGTGTTGGTTTCCATGGTTGGCTTCTGGGACTGGCGTTCCGCTCTTCTAATGGCATGTTCCATTCCGATTACCTTGGCTTTGACATTTGGGATGGCTCAGGTGCTAGGTGTCGATCTGCAGCAAGTCTCGATTGCCACCCTCATCATCGCATTAGGCTTGCTCGTGGACGATCCCGTCGTTGCTGGTGACGCGATAAAGAACGGCCTGGCAGCCGGACATCCGCCTCTGATTGCTGCATGGCTGGGACCCACCAGACTTTCGCACGCTATCTGGTACGCAACAATCACCAATATCGCGGCCTACCTGCCCTTTCTATTGCTTTCTGGAAATACGGGCTCGTTCCTGTTTACGTTGCCAGTTGTGATGTCCTGCTCTCTGATTGCCTCGCGCATCGTCTCAACAACGTTCATCCCGCTCTTGGGATACTACCTGTTGCGCCCACGCAAGACCGCCGAATCTTCTATCGAGGTGCGCCGGAGTAGGGGATTTACGGGCCAGTATCATCGACTGGCAGGTCTCGCAATCGAGCACCGGTGGAAAGTATTATTCGTCTCCTTGCTGTTCCTTGCTTCGGGGGGCTACTTGTTTTTCCAATTGAAGCAGCAATTCTTCCCTTACGACGTGCAATATTGGTCATACGTCGACGTGTGGCTTCCGAACGATGCTCCTCTTATTGCGACGAACGAAACGTCGCAGAAAGTGGAGAACATCATAAGGAATGTGTCAATCCAATACGACCATGAACATCCAGGAAAGAACGGCAAGCCGGGTCATATTTTGGAATCGCTTACTACGTTTGTTGGTGGAGGAGGCCCGCGCTTCTGGTTTTCTGTTACACCTGAATTGCAGCAATTAAACTACGCCCAAATCATTATCCAGGTCTCTGACAAGGAAGCCACATCCGAACTGGTGCCCCTATTCCAAAGGGCAATTGCCGAATCAGTAGCAGGAGCACGCATCGATGTCCGTCAACTCCAGACAAATCCCGTCGAGATGCCTGTGGCGATTCAAATCGCGGGGCAGGCGGATGTCGCTTCAGAGAAGGAAGCAGAGGACATTCGCACGCTCCGCCGCCTTGCGAAACAAGTAGAGGACATTTTTCGGTCGATCCCCCAAGCCGCTCGCGTCCGCAATGACTGGCAAGAAGAAAGCTCTGTGGTGAAGCTGGTCATAGATCCGGACCGGGCCAATCTGGCCGGTGTCACCAACTTCGACGTAGCCGCTTCCTCGACTGCCGCCCTAAGTGGTAGTCCTTTAACCACATTGCGAGAGGGCGACAAGCAAATCCCGGTAGTTGGACGCCTTCGGGTAGCAGAGCGAGCACAGCTCTCCGACATCAAAAATCTCTACGTCTATTCTTCGGAGGGGAACCAGAAGGTCCCTCTCCTGCAGATCTCAACAATTGAGAACACCATGGAAACACAACGCATCCGCCGGCTGGAACACTTCAGGACGATAACCGTCGAGTGCTTTCCCGAGCGAGGCGCCCTGGCCTCGGATGTCCTAAACGCGGCAATGCCAAGGCTCGAACAGCTTCAGAAGTCGATGCCTCTTGGCTACAAAATGCAGATTTCTGGAGAAAAGGCAGCGCAGGAAAGAGGCTTCAAGGATCTCGTAATGGTTCTCGCCATTTCCGTAACCCTCATCTTCTTGGCCCTCGTGATGCAGTTCAATCACGCTGTCAAGCCTTTCCTGGTTTTAGGTGCCGCTCCGTACGGCGTAGTAGGGGCACTGATCGCGTTGGCAGTTATGGGCACACCGTTTGGTTTCATGGCCTTCCTGGGGATTGCCAGCTTGATTGGGGTAATTGTCAGCCACGTAATCGTACTATTCGACTTCGTTGAAGAGATGCACGAAAAAGGGGCACCTTTCAAGCAGGCATTGATCGACGCGGGAATTGAACGCTTGAGACCCGTCATGATTACTGTGGGTGCCACCATCTTGGCTCTTTTCCCACTGGCTATGCACGGCGGCCCGCTGTGGCAGCCTCTCTGTTATGCGCAAATTGGCGGCTTGGCAGTCGCAACTTTCGTTACGCTGCTCATGGTGCCTGTTCTCTACTCGATTTTCGTACTCGATTTGAAAATCGTAAAGTGGGAATCCAAAACCGCACGTCCCGACACTGGAAGTTAAGAAGAACTATTCGACGGGGCCTAGTACAACCATCGTCTTCTACTGCGGGAAGGCCTGACCGATGAGAACGTTTCAAAATGGCCTGCTGATGCTCACTAGACACGGGAGGCTGAAGCAAACACTCAAGGTCGGAGGCGCGGAGGTATTCAGAAATGAGACAAATTCCGTTTAGAGCGGTAATCTTGTTGGTTCTTTGTGCCAGCGCTGCAGTTGCTGCAGACGTCAAGTCCGACTATGACCGTAGTTTCAATCTTGCAAATCTGCGGACTTTCAGGTTTTCGGATCAATCCCGCCGTTTGCCCAATGATGCATTGGCCAGCAATGAGCTCGTAACAAGAAGGCTCCACGCTGCAATCCATGACAACCTCCTCGCGCTGGGCATGGAGCAACAAGATGGTCAGGTCGATTTTGAAATTGCCTAATACGCCACGTTGCGGAACCAGACTCAGGTCATGACAACAGGACGGCCTAGATGGGGTGCAGGGTCGGTTTGGATTGATCATTACCTTGAAGGAACAGCAATTGTCGAGTTCCGAGAAGCCAAGTCGGGCGAACTGGTCTGGCGCGGCTTCGTCACCGGAACAGTCGATCCAAATAAGAGTGAACAAAACATCAGGAATGGAATCAAGAAGCTGATCGGCCGTTTCGCGAAGGACCGCGAAAAGCAGCAGCGGAAAGGACAATGAGTTATGACCAGTCGAATTATTCGGGCGGTCAGGCCTTGGATTGAGAACCGGGGACATTTTGGGTTCAACAATGGACGATCGGCGAGACTAACAGGTTTCTTGACGCTGCTATTCTCCCTCTCCCTTACACATTTTTCGATCGCCCAGTCGACAGCGCCTCCCGTGGCCCCGAAACGCGGAAATGTGCAGTTGAGGCAAGAAGGTTCAACTCGGATTTTACGGGACTTCGATGAGTCGATTGACAAGGTCGCGGAGCGAGTTTGCCCGGCGGTGGTGAAGATTCTGGTCTCTGGGCTTGGGGCCTCAAGTCAAGAGAGCGATGGGGTCATTGAACGTCAGCGGGGAATCGGCTCTGGGGTCATCGTCGATCCTGACGGATACGTAATTACCAATGCTCACGTTGTATTGAACGCCCAACGTGTTCGGGTTCTCCTGTCCCCAATTGGGGCAGAGCTCGTTCCCGAAAAGACGAGTTTCCTTAGCCGCCAGCGCACCTTTGAAGCGAAGCTTATTGGTATCCACCGCCTCACCGATCTCGCTTTGCTGAAGATTGAGGAAAAAAACTTGCCCTATATCCCGTTAAAGCAGGCCTTCAGCGTTCGTCTTGGCCAGACTGTACTTGCAATCGGCTCTCCAGTGGGACTCGATCACACAGTGACCATGGGGATTGTCAGCGCTCCAGGACGCCAGTTGGAGGCAGACAACCCTATGATCTACGTGCAAACTGATGCCCCAATCAATCCTGGGAACAGTGGCGGGGCTTTAGTGGACCGAGACGGTAACCTGGTGGGCATCAACACCTTCGTTTACTCCAAGGGAGGTGGAAGCGAAGGTCTGGGGTTTGCCATCCCGGAGCCTACCGTCCGATTCGTCTATGAGGAATTGAAGCAGCATGGACGTGTGCGAGTGAATGTGATCGGGGCCAACGCGCAGACCATTACGCCCTTGCTCGCAGCAGGTCTCAAGTTACCCAGAGACTGGGGAGTGGTCATTTCGGACGTATTGCCTGGGGGCCCTGCCGAAAGGGCCGGAGTTCTCACACGGGACATCGTTACTGAAATTGACGATGTTGGAATAGACTCGCTCCCTCGGTTTACAGCTCGACTCTATCTGCATCCTCATAACCGGTCCATAACGATGACCGTCCAGCGAGGGTCCGAGCAGTTGAAGCTCTCGATTGAACCCATGGATGCCCCAGCCGGAATTGAGAGCCTGAGTGAGTTGATCAACCCCCACGACAGTCTTGTGTCGCAGTTGGGTTTATTCGTGATTGACATGGACAAAGCGCTGGCAAACAATTGGCCCCAAACGCGCTCGTCAACAGGAGTAATCGTGGTAGGAAAGGTTGATTATGTTCCCACGATTGAAACCGAACTCGCCGTGGGAGACGTTATCCATAAAATAAATGGACTGCCAGTCAGTAACACCGATGGCCTGCGGACGGAGCTTCTTCGCCTCAAGGCCGGAGACGCAGTTGTCATGCAGGTGGAAAGGCAAGGGATGTATCAGTTCATTCCCTTCGAGATGGAGTAAGTCTGTCTTTTGTTGTTCTTGAACCCCTCATTGGCCAAGTGCTGGCATGGTATCGGCGACTCGTGAACTTCCCTGTCCCCGCCCAGACATTCGGATCCGTGTCAGATGGAGAGAATCTGGAGGACCTATGACCGGGAAACGCATTGTCTTCTGCACCTTTGGTTCACTCGGGGACATACATCCGTTCCTCAGCCTCGCCCGCGAAATGAAGAGGCGGGGCTATTCTCCGGTAATTGCGACCATGCCCGTGTATCGCCAACTTATCGAATCTCAGAACATTGCTTTTCATGCTGTCCGCCCCGATATCGATGTCGCCGATCCGTCGATTCTCCGCCGAGTCATGGATTTACGCACGGGAGGGCGATACATCATTTGCGAAATTGTCCTTCCTGCTCTCCGTGAATCATACGAAGATACCGCCGCGGTTGCAGCGAATGCGGACTTACTTGTCACTCACCCCATAACGCTCGCTGCCTTTCTTCTTGCCCGCAAGACCATGATTCCCTGGGCCTCGGTTGCGCTTGCACCTATGAGCTTGTATTCCATTTACGATCCTCCGGTTCTCGCGGGCGTCCCCTTTGCAGAGACGCTTGTTCATTTTGGCCCCTCTTTTCAACGGTTATTTCTAAACGCAGCCGTGTTTCTTTTTGAGCCTCAATGGAAGCTATTTCGGAAATTCGAGAAGGAACTCGGTCTCCCACGCTCGCCCAATCCTATTTTTTGGGGACACTCGCCAAGCCTTGCACTTGGATTATTCTCACCTTGCCTTGCAGCGCCACAACTTGATTGGCCTCCCAACTCGCACGCATCCGGATTCCCATTCTTCAACCAGGAGCAGGGAATCTCACCTGAACTGCAGCGCTTTCTCGATTCCGGTAAACCTCCTGTCGTCTTCACCCTGGGATCAGCCGCCGTCGGCGCGGCTGGAGATTTCTTCCAACATAGTGCCCACGCCGCCCGGAGCCTTGGAGTCCGGGCCGTGCTTCTGGTCGGGCGCCAACCGCCAAATCGGGCAGACCTTGAACTGGCACCCGATGTAATCGCAGTACCTTACGCACCCCACTCGCTTGTCTTCCCGCGTGCCTGCATCGTAGTGCATCAGGGCGGCATTGGCACAACTGGTGAAGCGATGAGGGCAGGCCGACCGATGTTGGTGGTTCCTCACAGCCATGACCAACCTGACCACGCTGCGCGGCTAACCAGATTGGGTGTTGCCCGAAGTGTCCGGCGCAATCACTACAACTCCAAGACCGCCGCTCAGGAAATCGAAACCTTACTCAACAATAAGAGATACGCAGACCGTGCTGCCGACATCGCCGCGAGCGTTCGTGGTGAGAGTGGCGCCGCAACAGCTTGCGATTTGTTATCTGGACTTCTCCAAACCCGGCAGTGACAATGAAGTTCGCGACAAAGCCGCCCGGCAAACGGTCTATGACCGTTCAACTCTTTATCTACCTGTTTAGCCATAGAGACGCTTCACCCGGCAACGCCAGTCACATCCTGGCCACCGCGTAAGCGAACGCGGCGCGCGCCAAAGGCGAACAGGTATGCCGGAAGGGTTCGCAGGCCCGGAATTCCTGTCAGGAGCCTCAGTTGCCACGGCGGACGGACGGGCGGCTTATTGGTGAGTACGTTGGCGATCAAGTTCTTCTGGAAGAAATCCTGCATGGCCTGGATAACCTTGGTGGGCCATTCGCGCTGACGCTGCACTTCAGCCAGACTGGATTCCGCAACATGCCCCGTCTTTAGGGGGCCGGACAATACGTTCGCGGCCACGACGGCATCTTGTATTGCATAGTTGATTCCAACCCCTGCCACCGGAGACATTACATGCGCAGCATCGCCAATGAGCAAAAGTCCCGGTTTGTGCCATCGAGAGCAGCGACTGGCCTCAACGGAGAGCAGCGAAAACTGGTGCCAGCCTGTCAGCGTTTGGACATGCTTGTCTAACCGTGGTTCGATTTCTGTTATGGTTTTTCGAATGGCCTCGACACCCTGGTCACGCAGTAAGGTATATTGTCCCTTCGGAAACACCAGGCCCGCCTGCCAGTAGTCAGCGCGGTCCAACGCAATGAGGATTCGGCCTCGACCAATGCCACCATATACGCCGCCCGGGACGTCCAAATCTTGCGCCAGCTTGGGCAGCCTGAACCAGAGCACATCCATGGGCGGAGAAGTCTTCACGGGCTTGATTCCTGCCAGCTTGCGCATTTCTGAGAATCTTCCGTCTGCGCCAATAGTTAGCGGAGCTCTCACCTCATGCCAGCCGTCTGGTGCGAGATATTGCACTCCACAAACAATGCCATCTTCTGGGACGAATCTCTTAACGTTGGCCTGCATCACCAGTCGAAACGAGGGATACTTGGAAGCCTCCCTGGTAATGAAGTCCAGAAATCGGGCTTGGGGGACCAAAAGAATGTAAGGAAATCGGGTTTTGAGGCGCGAGAGATCGAACGGCCGAAACGGCCCATTGGGGAATTGGACCGTGGGACCGGTGGCCTTGGAGTGTGGTAGTTCATGAATTGGTGCAGCTAAACCGATCTGATCCAAGACCTCGAGGACAGTTGGATGGAGGGTATCACCGCGAAATTCGCGGTCGAAATCCTTATGCATCTCGAGAAGTGTTACGGAAATTCCCTGCCTGGCGAGAAGAAGAGCCAGCATCGCCCCTCCAGGACCGCCACCCACAATGCAGCAAGCCGTTCTTGCAGTGTCCAGAATATTTTCGTGCCCTGTTTGGGTATCGGTTACCAGAGGAAAATTGGCCAAAGTCGCCCTCCCGGCAGGCGAAGCGCCCGCCTGATCTTTGAAATGATCTCTGCCCTGAGAGTCAAAAAGCCGGTAGTATTCCGCCTTAGACTCGGACCATGCTCACCTGGACGATACCTTCAACCAGAGGCCAGGAACTCATGAACCTCCTGAATTGACGCAGCCCCTTCTCCAACTGCCGATGCGACTCGCTTGACTGACCGGAAACGTACGTCACCCACAGCGAAGACACCTGGGACGCTTGTCTCAAACATGTACGGTTCGCGAGATACCGGCCAGCCCTTGGGAAGGCTTCCGCAGCGAAGAAGGTCACGCCCGGTAATGACATAGCCCTGCGCGTCACGCTCCACCCTGCCTGCTAACCACTGCGAGTGGGGCGTTCCTCCGATAAGAGCATAAAGCCCAACGCAACTCAGCTCCTCGTGGGTTCCATCCGCCCCTTCCACTGTGACTGCCGAAAGCCTCCGGTCTCCGTGCCCCTCGATAGCAGCTGTTTCAAACCTGATGCTTATATTTGGCAGAACGCTCAACTGATGAATGAGGTAATCAGACATACTGGCGGCAAGAGTTTTGCCGCGCACGAGTAAGGTTACCTGGGATGCGAACTTTGCCAAGTATACGGCCGCTTGGCCTGCTGAGTTACCGGCCCCGACGATGACGACGCCTTGGCCCGAGCACGAGGGAGCTTCGCTCATTGCAGCCCCGTAGTAAACGCCAGCACCTTGGAACCTCTCGAGGCTCGGGATCCCAAGTAGACGATAAGCCATTCCTGTAGCAACGACGACTGCACGGCTTTCTACCTCAGAGCCACCTGAGAGCATTACGACATGGCAGGAAGAGTCTCCACGGAGCCCGGCGGCTGCTTGGGTAAAAATGATGGACGCGCCAAAGCGCTGAGTTTGTTCGAAGGCCTTCCTGGCAAGTTCGCTTCCGCTTATGCCGCGGGGAAAGCCGAGGTAGTTTTCGATCCGTGAGCTCGTTCCCGCCTGACCGCCCATAATCTCCGGCTCGATGAGGAGGGTCCGCAGGCCCTCCGAGGCCCCGTAGACAGCGGCCGCGAGGCCCGCCGGGCCTGCTCCCACAATCGTCACATCGTAGAGACCTGGATCGGGCCTTGTCTTCACACCCAGTTCTTGCGCGACTTGTTCCACAGACGGATCAACAAGGACAGTCCCATGCTGGAACACGACCACTGGAAGCCTTGACCCGTCTACGCCCGCCTCGGCCAGAATCTGCTTGCCCTCCTCCGAGTCACTATCGTAAAAACCGAAAGGTATTCGAGCGCGATTGGCGCGGTCACGCATCTGATGACTACGAGGGGACCAGCGTTCCCCAACAATGCGTAGAACCTCGAATCCTCGGTCCGGAGGATTGGGCCGGAGGTCTGCGAGGAGATCATCAACCATCGGATAAAGCCGCTCTGCGCGCGGCTCCCAGGGCACGTAGAGGAAATGGTCGATTTGACCACTCCGCATTGCGGTCGCTATTACGCCTGGGGCCGAGGTATCAATATATCGCGCACAAAGGACTCGCTTGGCATCCGGGTGGAGCTGGTGTGCATAGTCGAGAAGAGCGAGTGGGTCCTCGTCGGGGAGATTTCGGGAAACGAAGATTAGGCAAAAAGTGGTTTCCGCTTCAGAGAGCGTCGAGCGGGCATCGGTCGCAGTGCCTGCCGTCCGGACGTCATATTCGAATCCATAACGCGCGCTTAACGCCTCTGCAAGTGCGTGTAGGTCGACTGGGTCCCTGTCAGCAATAAGTACTGCTGGCTTAGGCATGGGGGTTTCCGGCGAACAATTTCGCTGCACGCCCCCCCAACCAGCGAGGTCAAACGGCTTGAATGAAGAGTCGGAGGGTGTGACTTTTCCACTCTCGGTTGACTTCGCCAAAGGTGACATAGATCACACAGGAAAGCAAGTGCCAGTTCCGAATGACTGGTGTTGTGAACCAGATAGGCATGCCCCTTCAGAAATGGAAAATCATCACTGCTGTCCGGTCATAAGTTGAACAGGCCGAGTTGGTTGCGAGCATCGGGCAA
>OBIZ01000009.1_pt1 | contig 39050 bp, 29 predicted proteins | sample 1519801 | NCBI WGS metagenome assembly OBIZ01 (sample SAMN01911456, study PRJEB22533) | soil metagenome | biome: Soil | place: Malaysia | collected 2012-04-30 | depth DG_metagenome m | reverse complement strand
GACCGCCCAGCGCACGGTTTCAGGATAGCGCCATCCCTCATGGCAGATCACTACGCCAAACGTCACCGGCCCGGTTCTGAAAACCCGCCTCCCCGAACCGGGTGAATAGGTACTTTCCTCAGAGGGGTCAAGTTGGACCTTGTCCTGGAAACCAGCGGGCGTTCCACGCTGATCGATAACCAGCGCGCTGATGACCAAAGCCTTTCCGACAAGACGTTCCGTGCCGAGGATGACTGCAACGTTCGCTTTCGCCGCCGCAGACGCGATCCGAGACCAGGCGCGTTCGAGAAATGCGGGATCGGCCGGCGGCACCATCTTGCCCTCCGCCCTGTAACCGGGAACATAGCATTCCGGAAAGCAGATGATGGCGGCGCCTTCGGAGCCTGCCTCCGCGACTGCTTGTTCGGACAACACAACCGACTCCTGCGGAGTTGCAGGGAACCGGAGATTGGCGAGCGCGATTCGAAACGAATTCATTTCCCAGCCTGCATTTTATCCCAGGCTCGGCAGCCGCCAGAAGGCTGAGGGCTGAAGGGAAAAGCCGGCGGTATAACCGGCTAACGCCCGGTCTCTCTGCAGGTCACATCGCAACCAACAGATTTAAAAGGCTTTTACGGGCATACCACCAATGGGGGATGGCACTGGTACGATAGTTCTTTGACAGTTAATAACTCACTATGGAAAATTGGGATCTTGGGGAGGGGGGCAGGGAGCATCAGCTCCACGATATGCCCTGGCCATTCGCTGCCCCTTCTCCCGGAAATAAGGGCTTCGATGGCGGGACAAGGAGAGACAGATTATGAAAAAATTCCAGCGATTCGTGATGGTGGTATTGGTAGGTGCAGGCGTGGTGCTGGGCCCCGGCGCTCTCGCCGGCTGGGCGCGGCCGAATCCGTTGCCTGAGCATGGCCACGGCCGCGACAAGGGTAAGGAATGGAAGCACTACGAAAAAGAGCACGGCAAACGCGGGCACTGGGACAACGGCCGACACAGGGGCTGGTACCGCGATGGCAGAGGGTATTACCGCTTTCATGACGATGACCGCCGCGGGTTTGTGGCCTATGTCCGCAGCCATCACGACGAGCGCTGGTTCCATGAGCGTGCGCCTCGCGGCGTGGCGGTTGGTTACGGGTACTTCGTCGAGCCTCGCTACCGCCAGTATTGCCATCCGGTACCAGTTGCGATGATGGAAGAGCTGCCGCCGCCACCGCCCCGCCACCGCTACTTTATCTTTGGCGGAAACGTCGTGCTGGTAGACGACGGTTACCACGTGCAGGACTTTATTTCACTGAATTTCAATTTTAGCCGCTGAGGGACAACCGCTGGCGTCGCATGGATCGCGGGAAACCGCGATCCGTGCGACGGGGATTTTGCAGGGGGCCTTTGGGCCCCCTGTTTTTTTGGGCGGGAGGACGGGCCATCTCATGGCCACACTGACGGCTTGCCCCGCGAAAAACATTGAATCCTAAATCTCCGCCTGGCGAGCGGAAGATGTCACCAGCCAGACGATCTGGGCAAAAGGGACGAAGATTATGGGTTCCTGCACCCCGGCGGGGAATTCCGGAATCGAGGTATCCTCTGCTGGGGTTAGCCACAGCCCCTGCGTTTCTTCTCCGCGAACGGTCGCGTTGAGCAGCTTGTGATCACTGAGTTTGATGGTTACGTGCCTCCGTCTGACCTCAAAAAGCATCTCATCCCTCCTCTATTTGTTGTATTGAGCGGTTGCCTGCGCGCTCATTTTTTAGTCCTCCCCCGGGGCTCGAAGGTTCCCTGCCGCCATCGAACGTGCGGCGCATTGTCCGAATGCCCAAATTACCACGTCAACAGGTTCACGTCCAAAGTAGAGGTTGCCTGAGGCGTGTGCCGGTTGCAAGCATGCTCAGATGATGACTTCCTTGTAGAGGAACGTCAATTCGCCGGAGTCAAGGCCGAGCGTGAAGCGCATGTTGCCGGCCAGGCGGTCCAATGAGCTGCGAGTGAGGAACCATGCGGCCGCCGCAACCAGGGCTGTTGCGGCCAGGACGGCAGCCACTATACTACAGGCAACCTTCAGGCTCTAGTCTTGCGGAGACTCAGCTCCAGAGCCACAGCGGGAGGCTGGAAATCGGGATCCTGCAACAGGCTAAGCTGCCTCCATCCTGTGACGGGCGTCACTGCCTCCAGTGACCGGCCGCGTTAGATTCTGGGCATGGTGAAGCGGTGCAGGAAAGCCGGGCCCCGAGGCCGGAAGGCGGCCTTTCCGGTGTTGAAGATCGCAGCGGTCTACAGTCTTTCGCTGTCCTTGCTTCTTCTGGCGCCTGCCGGGGCTCCGACCGGGTGCCCCAGCGCTCGGCGTTCGTGCGCCATGGGCCAGGTGGCGCGGGAGTCCGCAATGGCGCCCCATGTGGCGGCGCAGAATTGCTGCCGCGTTTTGCCGGCGCCGAACCAGAACCGGCCTCTTCAAACAGAGTCCCTGCAGGCGTCGGAACTTGTCGGGGCCGGCGTCCCGCCAATTGCTGCCTGGAGCCTGGCGCTCAAGCCAGCCATCGGCCGCACCCCCATTCTTCCTCTTAACGAGTGGTGGACTCCTCCGCTAAGCCCTCTCGCCCAAACCTCTCTGCTCCGCCTCTAACGGCCTCCATCACGCCCGCTTTCACGGGCACGCGTTTCTCAAATTATTTTTCGCTCTCATAATGCGGGGTCATTTCCCCAGGCAAGGTCCCGCCAGCACGATTCGCTGTGGCGAGCCAGGAGGATGACGATGAAAAACATGAAATGGAATCGTTTGATGCTGACCCTGTTGGGAGTGATTATCGTGGCTTGCGCCAGCCCTTCGGCGCGCGCGTCCCAGGCAAGCCTCACCAGGAAGGAGCTAAACGCGTTGATTGCGAGCGCCAGGACGCCGCAGGACCACGAGCGGCTGGCTTCGTATTTCCGTGGCCAGGCGCGGCTGGCGAAAGAAAACCAGGCCGATCATGAAGAAATGCTTCTCCGGTACCGTGAGAACCCTACCAGTCACCGGTTTACCAAATCACCCAGCCCTGATGATCACTGCCGCACACTCATCCGGATTTTCGCCGATGAGGCACAGCAAAATACAGCTCTCGCCGAGTATCACAAAAGGATGGCTATCGAACTGGGCAAGAAGAAGTGACCTTGCTCCATGCGCCAACCTTCGCAGGCGGCGCATTCACGGGGCCGCCTGCGAACCGCAACATCTTCCGCTCTTGAGTGGGTGCCGGAACCCGGATATTGAGCTTCACGCTACTTAGCCGACGCCGCTTTGGCCTGGTTGAAGGTTCCGTGTTCTTCTGCAACAGGCTTGAGGGTGGGGTAGAACTGCACAAAGGTGTTGTCCACGGCGCCGTGAGTGTTGTGGCATTGGAAGCAGTGGGCGGGAGCGTTCGCAACAGCCTGCTGCGCACCCTGATTGAAGGAAAAGTATGCCCACTTTTTCGGGAAGCGCTTCTCGTCTTTGACGGAAGCGGCAAAGCTGCGGAGCCCGGATTGGTAATGGCCCCCGCGGTTGATGGAACCCCGAGTGGCCGAGTCGCGGATTTCCAGGACAAAAACCGTTCTGTCGGGCCAGCGGCCGGTGGCGAGGAAGGCGCGATAAGCAGAGGGTTTGACAAAGACGTTGGTGAATTCGCTGCCCGCCTTTCCTTCGGCGCTGTACTCCATGCCGAGCCCGGACGACAAGTAAATCCACTCGCGATAGTCACGCGGCAGCACGAGCTTTCCGTCTGCGGAGTACTGTGGGGCGTCGGCGGCAGCGGGAGCGGCCGGAGCAACGCCCCTGCGCACCAGTGCAACGGCGGCAACCGCCGTGGCCGCAATCACCACGAGCTTCGCAATGGAATGCCCTCTTCGAAAACGCATCTACTCGATTATGCCACGGAAATCAGCCTTCACCATCGGACATTCTTCTTGTTAGCAGTGACTCCGTTTGATTCGTGGCGCGGGCCTCCTCGCCCGTGCTGCGGTCAAAAAACACGGCGAGGATGGCCGTGCCACAAAATAGGAATAGACTGAGTCACCACCCTCTTGTTAATTAACTTGACAAGGGGTGTTTGAGGACGTATGGTTTCTCCATAAGACTCCATTGCTAACGTCATTTCCGTGACAACGCGCAAAGCTGGTAAGAAGCGATGCGCGAGGGGGGGAATTATGATCAGTCGGGGGAAGAGCGCCAGCGCGCAGTGCTCAAGCACGATCGCTTTCTTTGGGGCCGCCGTGCTCCTTTTCGGACTGGTTGCTAACCCGGAAAGACCTGAACTTCACGGACTCCCCGGGCCGCCTGTAGCGCACCGTGACGGCGTCGTAGATGTGATGCATGGCAATAGAATCCCCGACCCTTACCGCTGGCTCGAGGACCAGCAAAGCCCGCAGACTCGCGCCTGGATCGAAGCTGAGAACAACTATACCGATTCGATATTGAGCAACGTGCCGGGCAAACAGGCGCTGGTGAAGCGGCTGGCCGCGCTCGAGCGCGTGGACGTGACCCGGATGCCAATCGAGCGGCATGGGCGCTACTTCTACATGAAGCGGCTGGCCCAAAAGGACCTTTTTACAATTGACGTGCGCGACGGGCTCGAGGGCAGGGAGCGTGAGCTGGTGGACCCCGAGCCCCTGAGTGCGAATCACACCACTACGGTCCACTTACGCGACGTCTCTCAGGACGGCACACTCGTGGCTTACGGAATTCGGCAGGGAGGGGCGGACGAGCTTGAAATCAAGCTTCGCAATGCGGATTCCGGTGAGGACCTCCCCGACGCGCTCCCTGAAGCGAGATACGAAGGCGTTTCGATCACGCCGGACAAAAGGGGAATCTACTACTCGCGACAGGAGGCCGCCGGCCCGCGTGTCTGCTACCACGCCATGGGCAGCAATCCGGCCACAGACCGCATGATTTTCGGCCAGGGCTACGGGCCGGACAAAATCATCACTGTAGATCTTTCCGATGACGGGCATTACCTGCTGCTGACCGTTCTATACGGGTCGGTGGGGGAGAAAACGGAGCTTTATCTCCAAAACCTCGCAACTGGTGGGCCAATAAGGCCGATCGTCACCAACATTCATGCGCAATTCAATGCCAGCATCGGCGGCGACACGCTTTTTATCAGGACCGATTGGAAGGCTCCACGCGGACGCGTTCTGTCGGCTCCCGTTGCCCACCCGGAACGCGCCCACTGGAAGGAAATCATTCCCCAAAGCGATTCGGTGATCCGCAGTGTGGGCCTGGCGGGTGGCAAGGTCATGGTGAATTACACCAAAGATGCCACCTCGAGTCTGAAGGTTTTTGACCCCGATGGCCGCGCCGAAAACCAGATTGCTTTTCCCACGCTAGGAACAGTGAGCGGCGTCGACGGCCGCTGGAATAGCGATAATGCATTCTTCGAATTCAATTCTTTCTCCGTCCCGCCCGCGATTTATCACTACAGCGTGAAAACTGCTCAGCGCAGCAGGTGGACCCAGATGAGGGTCCCCATTGACAGCAGAGATTTTGAACTCAAACAGGTCTGGTATCACGCGACGGATGGAACGCGCGTGCCCATGTTTCTTCTGTACAAGAAAGGGCTCAAACCGGACGGCAAAAAACCGACGCTGATGACGGCGTACGGCGGATTCGACATCAGCATGACGCCTGCGTTTGACCCAGAGGCTGTGGCCTGGGTGGAGGAGGGCGGCCTTTTTGCGCTTCCCAATCTGAGGGGCGGCGGCGAGTTCGGAGAAGAGTGGCACCAGGCCGGGATGTTCCAGCACAAGCAGAACGTGTTCGACGATTTCTACGCCGCCGCGGAATGGCTGATCAGGAACGGTTATACGAATCCTTCGAAGCTCGCCATCACGGGTAGGAGCAACGGCGGGCTGCTGATGGGTGCAGCCATGACGCAGCGGCCGCAACTCTTCCGGGCCGTTGTCTGCGGTTTTCCGTTGCTGGATATGCTTCGCTATCAAGAGTTCTATGTGGCGCGCTTCTGGGTTTCAGAATATGGCTCGGCCGACAACGCGGCCCAATTCAAGTACCTCTACGCCTACTCGCCCTACCAGCACGTCAGGAAAGGCGGCGACTATCCCGCCGTGCTCTTCGTCACCGGCGACTCCGACACTCGTGTAGCACCCCTGCACGCCCGCAAGATGTGCGCTCTGATGCAGTGGGCCAACGCCTCCGGCAGGCCCATCTTGATGCACTACGACACCAGCGCCGGGCACTCGGGCGGACTGCCAATCCCCAAGCAGATTGACGAGACAGCGCGCGAAATGCAGTTCCTGCTGTGGCAGCTCGGAGTCACTCCGCGCTGACCGGTTGCCGGAGAAGAACTATCCTTCGGATTAGGTGATAAAACGCACAGTCTGAAATTCCGGGGAATCTTGCGCTGAGTGTCCGTAAAGCCCAAATAATCAACCACATATCCTTCATTGCAGGCCCCGCCAGTCCCATTTACCACGGGGCTTTCAGGCAGGTTTTTGCGAGATGCCGTCAGCCACGATGAGCCGATAGTCGTCAACAGGGGTCATTACAAAAATGTTACAATTTTCACAAATTTTCTTGACAATCGGGGGCGTTGGGTGTATTTCTGCCTACAGTTGCAGAGGTATTTAGTCGAAGTCACGATGCAATCCTGATTTCCACGGCCTAGCGAAGTCGCGAAGGTCAGGTAAGGTTATTCGCATTGGTACTATTGTGCGGCATATCCTGGACGGGACAAACAAATCCCGTTGCCTAATCGATTGTCGCTTTTTTTCCGGAGACGGTTTACCGCCAACCAGCAACACTCAAGATCTCCGGTGCTTTTAGTCGGGCAGCAATAGGACAAGAAGCGGCGGCCATCGGGTCTGGGTCTTAAAAACTACAAACTCAAAAATAACCTCAAGGAGGGGTCATGCGCAGCAAGCATCAGAACGGTGCTCCTAAACGTCGCCTTCCGCTTGCAATGATGGGGACGTTGCTGTTGGGAGTGCTTATCCTGTGTTTTGTTCAGCCATTGGCAGCGCAATATCGCGGCACAATCCGGGGCCTTGTGACCGATCCCACCGGCGCGGTTGTGCCCAGTGCCAAAGTCACCATGGAAAACACGGCAACCTCCGTGGCGACTGTCCAGGAGACGAACGCCAACGGCCTGTATCTGTTCAACTACGTACAGCCTGGAACCTACGTCGTCAGCGTGGAGAAAGCCGGCTTCCAGAAATTCGTGCAGAGCAACGTCACCGTGTTGACGACCTCTGACGTCACCGTGAACGCTGTCATGCAACTCGGCAACGTGGCGCAGACAGTGACTGTTACCGGGGAAACTGGCGCCCGCGTTGAGTTCAACACTTCAACCCAGAAAACGACCATTGAGGGAGCCAACCTGGCCAACCTCCCGGTCCTGGCTCGCAACCCCTTCACTCTGGCATTGCTGGATGCGGCGGTTGTGAACCGGTATTGGGATATCTCACATCGCAACCCGTTCTACATGTGGTCGAATGGCGGAATGGATATCGGCGGCCCCACGGGCGGTAAGAACGAGCAGTTGCTGGACGGCACGCCGCTGAACATCTCCGCGCGAGGCTCCTACAACGCGCCCATGGACGCGGTAGAGCAAGTGGCCGTTATGGAAAATACCGTGGACGCCAAGTACGGCTTCAGCGCCGGCGGTACTCTGAACCTGGCCATGAAAACAGGCACCAACCAGTACCACGGCCGCGTCTATTACTTCGGCCGAAATCCCGCTCTGAACGCCCTGGCCGACCGCGTCTCACGCAGCCCATTCTCGGACCGGTATAATATCTGGGGCGGCACACTTGGAAACCCCATCATCAAGAACAAGCTGTTCAACTTTTTCGCCTGGGAACAATGGCGCGCAACGCAGCCGTCGTCCAAGGCTCAGACGCTGCCCACAGCCGCCGAGAAGAACGGCGACTTTTCCGGGGCATTGACGCCGTCGGGCGCCCAGCGTGTCATCTACAACCCGTTCACCACGGTGTTTGATCCCAACGCAAATACCGTGACCCGTCAGCCCTTTGCCGGCAACATCATACCGTCAAACATGATGGACCCCACAGGGCAAAAGATCTTGAGCTACCTGTGGGCGCCGAACAATCCCGGCGACAACCTCTCCGGCGAGAACAATTTCAGGGTCACCTACCCCTGGTGGATCCATTTCTGGAACATGAGCGACCGCGTCGATTACAACCTCAGTGACAACTGGCGGATATTCGGACGTTACAGTCAGTTCCAGACCCGGCTGGACAATGTGAACTGGGGAGGCACAATTGCGGTGCCCTCCGACAATGGCGGCACCATGGACGCGGCGAACTCCGTGATTGACGCGGTGTGGATGGTGAATCCGCGGACTGCCGTGGACATCAACTTTGGCGTCACCTATGACGAAGACACCTACAACTCGACCTGGGCCAGGGTGGATCAGAGCGTGTGGGCCGGGCTGTGGCCCAACAGCAACTGGTACACCAACGTGATCAACTGCGATAGCGACATACTCGGCTGCTACTTCCCCAACTTCAACTTCAACGGCAATGGCAGTTCCTACACGGGCTTCGGGGGATGGTGGCACGTGCAGGGTCGATCATATAACCCCACAGTGAACGTGACTCGCGAGCAGGGCAAGCACAGCCTGGAGTTCGGCTGGGAGTGGCGCCACTCGTATGACCAGAACATTAACGTAAGCGGGCCGGGGAGCCTTAACTTTGAGGCCGTCGATACTGGGAATACCTTCCTGGACACCTTCGACGCCTCCCAGACCGGCGACATGTATGCCTCGACGCTGCTGGGTGTTCTTCACAGCGCGAATGCCCAGACTCCTCTTGTCGTGGACATGCACCAGGAGCAGGTGGGTCTTTACTTCCAGGACAACATCCATCTCACCCACCGCATCACCCTGAACCTGGGGCTGCGCTGGGAGCGGGAAACGGCCCCGAGGGAAGAGCAGTACCACCTGGTCAAGACGCTGGATTTGACCCAGCCGATCCCGGAGTTGCAGGGCCTCTCCATTCCCCAAGTCTGTTCCGGATCAACCTGCATCCCGCAAACGTCTTCTCTGCTCAATGGAGCTTTGGTTTACACCAACTCCCAGGACCCGCGCATGTACAGAGCACCCTGGAACATCTGGCTGCCGCGTATTGGATTTGCCTACCGCATCAGCGACAAAACGGCATTCCGGGCGGGCTATGCGCGGTATGCAGTGCCCTGGGTGACCATCCATCCGGAGACAGGGGGTCTGCAGGTGAACGGCTTCGCGCAGGCGACTGACGCTCTGGGGCCATTGTCCGGCACGCCTCGGACGCTGGTGAGTGATCCGTACCCCGCCTCGGGCTACACTTATCAAGGGGTTCCAATCGTCCAGAATCCGGTGCAATTGCCGGTGGGCAACAGCCTGGGCCGTTACACCGACCTGGGCAACAGTATCACGTACTGGGCCGGCGACACCAACATGAAGACGCCATTGAATGACCGGATCAATTTCGGTATTCAGCACCAGGCGCCATTCAACATCTTCACCCAGGCCAACGTGTTCATCATGTTCGAGCACAACGCCCAGGATCCCAGCATGTGGGGCGGCAGCTACGGCTACAATGTCAACCAGATGGACCCGAACATCGCTTACACTTACAAGGGCCTGGTTGACCAGCAGGTTCCTAATCCCTTCTACAACCTGCTGCCGGCCGACAAGATGCCGGGCAGCCTTGCTCTGCAGCAAACCGTGGCTGCGAGCCAACTGCTTAGACCGTATCCACAGTACGGAGACCTGACGCAGCTCGGCTGGCCGGGCTTCAGCGACCACTACTACTCACTGGCGTTGCAGGCCAACCGGCCGATGTCGAACGGCCTCACGATGCTGGTGGCTTATAACTACAACCGTGAATCCCACTCGGAGTTCTTCAACGCTCTGGACAATTACAACAATAAACCCACCATGTGGGACCGCGGACAGCCACGGCACAACTTCCGCGTGGGCGCCACATATGAGTTGCCTTTCGGCGTAGGTCGCTCCTACGCGAATAAGGTAAACAAGTTCGTCGATGCCATCATCGGCGGGTGGGGCACCAGCCAACTTCTCTTCTGGAGAAGTGGCAACCTGTTGCGGTTCGGCGCCGCGACCGTGAACGGCGATCCGACCCAGAATGTTCCGGACGGGTATTACTTCAACGTGGGGACCCCAAGCGACCCCGTCTTCTCAACTCTCCCTTCGTATACCCTGCGGACCAATCCTCTGTACTACCAGGGGCTGCGCGGCCCGACCTGGTGGGAGCTTGACTCGTCTTTCTTCAAGACGTTCAACATTACCGAGCGAGTCAAGTTTGAGGTACGAATGGAACTCTACAACATGCCCAACGTGTTCATGCCCAGCGACCCTGTCACCAGCGTCACCAGTGGCAGCTTGGGCCTGAGCACCGGAGTTGCAGGCGGCAACTACGGCCGTGAAGCTCAATACATGGGCCGGTTTATCTTCTAATTCAGGGACGCATGTTCCCTGCCTTTCCCCGGTACGCCCTTCGGTTTCGGGCGTACCGGGTTTTTTTTGGTACGCCAAACCCAGGTGTGGATTACACACCATTATTGACGTCCCTCCAGCGCCAGATAATTCCAGGTTGAATTCTTCGGGCTGATGCCAGTTGCTACAGACTTCGCAGCGCTAGTTCACCACACCTTCGCCGACCAGAGCGATGTTGTCGCGGGTGGTGTTCTTCACCAGGTACATGGCCTCGTCGGCCAGAGAGAGGAGGTCTTTCCGGGTGCGGGCGTCAGAAGGGAACCCGGCCACGCCAAAGCTTGCGGTCACCTTTACGTTCAGGCCTTCTTCCTCGAGGAATATCGTGGAGTTCAGGATCTCTCGCAGCCTGCGGACCACGCTCAACGCATTGTGCTTGGAGGTCTGCGGCAGCAACACCACAAACTCGTCCCCGCCGTAGCGGAAGGCGTAATCGATGAGGCGCAGATGGCCTTTGATGAGGGTTCCCACGTGCCAGAGAAGCTTGGAGCCGGCCAGATGGCCGTGGCTGTCATTCACCTGCTTGAAGTGGTCAAGATCGATGAAGATCACCGAAAACTCATAACCGTAACGAATGGAGCGGTAGATCTCCGCGTCGAGGACGAAGTTGAGATGCCGGGCATTGTAGAGCGCCGTGCAGTCGTCGGTGATGGTCAGCTCGTGAATACGCTGCACATAGCGCGCGTTTTCCAGCGCGATGGCAGCGTAATCGGCAAGATTGGCGAGGATCGGAATGTCATCCTCATGGAAGTGTTGGTTCTTTGAAGTATTCACCAGCTCAATGGCGCCCAGCACGCGCCCCCGGCCTTTTACCGGCACGCAGACTATGGAGCGGGCCTCAGAGTGCCAAGCCTCCTTGTCGAGACTAAAGCGGGGCTCTTTGGTGACGTCCTCGATCAGGATCACTTCGCCATGCTCGGCAACCCAGCCTCCAATGCCCTCGCCCAGCCGCACCCGGACGTCTTTGAGGCTGGCGGCGCCCGCTCCCGCGGCCATCTCGTAATGAAGCTCGTTGGTTTTTTCGTCCAACATCAGCAGAGCCCAGGTGTCCGGCCGGAGAAAATCGCTGATCTTCGTCATGATGGTCTCGAGGACCTTCTGCAGGTCGAGGGTGGAAGCAACCGCTTTGCCCACCTCGTGAAAAAGCGACAGGCGCGCAATCTGCCGCTCAAGTTCGCGAATTTTATCAACCCGTTCTGCCATATACCGGTTGTCAGCCTGCTGCCCCCTGCAGCTTTTCCCCAGCCCATAAGATAGGACTTCTCATTTTCAGTATTTCTTTCGGCTGTTTTTTCAATTTGTTTAAGTGAACTTCCGATTAAATAATTTCCCCGAGCAGGGATTAACGTTATGCGCAGAGCGCCGGGTGAAAGAATTGACACTGTTGCGGGTCGGAAATATGATGAAAGACAATCTACAGGGGGATGGGCGGAAAGACAGGGTTGATGGGCACATTTGGTGAGAACCTTAGGCGTGAGAGGGAAATGCGCGGCATTACGCTGCAGGAGATTTCTGCCGCCACCAGGATCAGTGTCCGTTTCCTTAAGTCCCTTGAAAATGAAGATTTTTCCAGTCTTCCAGGGGGTATTTTCAACCGCAGTTTCGTGAGGGCTTACGCCCGCTATCTGGGACTGGATGAGGACCCTCTCATCGAAGAGTACCAGTTGGCCGCCAAGCCGAAGGCCGATATTGATCTCAGCCAGTTTTCGCCTCCCAGGGCTTATTCCCGGCCGGAACACTCCACCCGGCGCACTTTATGGGTAGCGATCATTGTAGTCGTCCTGCTATCGATCGGTTTCACTCTCTGGAGGCACTCGCACCAGCCCTTGCAGGTACCCCCGACCGAGAATGCCTCCTCGGCCAGAAATCACCCCACCAACTCCCCCTCGAGCCCGGCAGAAGCGGCTGGCGGCAGTGCCCAAACGGCGAATAAAAAGCCCGCCGGCGGGGGCGTGCTGGCCGCGACCGGCACCGTTGCAACCGTCGTACCCAAACTGCCACCCGTTACGGATGCCGATGGCAAGCTGGTTCTTCAGATCGCAGCCACTGAGCGTTCCTGGGTGGCCGTCGACGCCGACGGCAGCACGGTGATGCAGGGCGTCATGGATCCGAACACGGTAAAAACCTTCAAAGCCGATACCTTTTTCGACGTTCTTACCGGAAACGCCCAGGGAGTAATCCTCACACTCAACGGCCAGGCACAAAAGCCTCTGGGCCGTGAAGGTGAAGTCAAGCAGGTCCACCTGACCTGGAAGAGCCTTAAGAACCAGACTTCTGATTGAGGCCACCGCCATTTCTGAACAGTTTGTGGAAATCCTGCGTACGGGCAAAGCACCCTCTCTCATCCGTCGGAAGGCCGCGGAAGGTAACCTGCCGGTTTCTCTGGAAGAAAAAATTGAAATCCTGCTGGCCTTGTCCACGGACCACGATGAAACCATCCGCAATACGGCCCTGACAACCCTAAAAAACTGGGATGAGGCGGAACTGAAACGGGTCTTTTCAAACCCTGCGACTCCGGCCGCCATCCTTGAATGCGCCTTGCACTGGCTGATTCCTGAAAGGGAGGAGTTGGCGGAAACCTTGGCCGCCAATCCCTCCTTGCGCGTACCGGTCAGGAAACTGGTTCAAAGCGGAGTGGACGAGTCCGGCCCGGACGAAGTCACTGGAGACGATAAGGCCGTGGAGGAGAAAGACGCCGCGGAGGCCGCGACAGAACGCCAAACACTGCTCGAGAAGATCAGCCGCATGACCGTGGCGGAAAAAATCAACGCCGCCCTGATGGGCAGCCAGGAGGAGCGGATCATTCTGGTGCGCGATTCAAACAAGATTGTGGCACGCGCCGTTCTTCAGTCGCCCAAGCTCAGCGATCAGGAAGTGGAAAACATTACAACGATGAAGAACGTGTCGGAAGAAGTTCTTCGCCTGGTTGCCACGAACCGCAAATTCGTCCGGAGCTACAGCGTCGCACGCAACCTGATCAATAACCCGCGAACCCCCATTGACACAGGCCTTCCTCTGATTCATCGCCTGAACGACCGCGACCTGAAGGAACTCTCGCGCAATAAGAATGTTGCCGAAGTCATCCGAAGCATGGCCAACAAGCTGGTGAAGCAGAAAGAGCAAGCCAACAAACCCAGAATTCCCGGGAAACATTAAGCGGCTAGCCGGATACTCACTCCGGACGCTCAGGAGGCAAGGCGTGGCAGCAAACGGTCGAGCAGGTGGGCAAGGACCTTTGCCCCCCTGTTTCCCGCGGCAAGTACTTCGCCGTGCCGAAGCGGTTCCCGCGCCAATCCGGCGGCGCGGTTGCTGATGAGGGCGATGGCGAGCACTCGCACGTTCAACTGCCTGGCGGCAATCACTTCCGGGACGGTAGACATCCCGACAGCATCCGCCCCCAATCGTTTGAGCGCGCGAATCTCGGCAGGGGTTTCAAATTGGGGGCCTGGCACTGCCGCGTAAACGCCTTCAAAACACTTAAGAGGCAGAGAACCTGCAGCCTTCAGGGCGGCGCTGCGCAGGCGCGCATCGTAAACCCTGCTCATATCAACAAACCGCTCGCCCCAGCGCTTGTCGTGGGGCCCGGAGAGGGGGCTTGATCCGAGGAGATTCAGGTGGTCGGAAAAAACCATCAAGCTGCCCACATCCGCTGCGGGTGCTATACCTCCTGCGGCACACGTGAGTAACAGGGTTTCAACTCCTGCCAGGCCCAGAACGCGAACGCCAAAGGCCACTTCGGCAGGAGTGTATCCCTCGTAGAGGTGGACGCGGCCCGCGAGCACGGCCACAGGGACTTTCTTCCAGCGGCCCAAATGCAACTGGCCCGCGTGGCCCTCCACTGCCGGGCGGGGGAAATGAGGGACCTGCGAATACGGTATCGTCACGGGATTAGCGAGTCGGGACGCCAGCTCCCCAAATCCCGATCCCAGTACGATCCCGACGCGAGGGAAAGGCTTCGAACGTCTCTTCAGGAAATTTGCCGCGCGCAACGCCTGCGCATATCCGTACTGTTCGTGCCGTGTGGGCATGGCTTGCCTCAGTGAATGAACAAGCCGACAATCGCTGCTGAAAGATAGTTTGCCAGGGTACCGCCCAGCAGAGCCCATAGCCCCAGCCTTGCCATGTCGTGCCTGCGGGAAGGCGCCACCGCGCCGATTGCGCCAATCTGAATCCCGATGGAGCCGAAATTCGCAAATCCACAAAGCGCGAAGGTAGCGATGGTGAACGAGCGTGCGGCGATTTGCCCCTTCAGCGGGCCCAGCATGGAAAACGCCACAAACTCATTCAGCACGATCTTTGTAGCCAGCAGGTTTCCCACGGCCATGGCGTCGTGCCACGGTACGCCCAGAAGCCAGGCCACCGGCGACAGAAAGTAGCCGAACACGGTGGAAAGGTTGGTATGGGCGAAGCCTAGAACGCCATTCGCCAAGGCGATGAGTGCGACAAAGGCTATCAACATGGCGCCGACGTTGAGTGCGATAAAAAGACCATCAAGCACACCGCGCGTGATGGCATCCAGCAGGTTCACGTCCTTTTTCTCGAGCACCAGCTTCACCTCGCCGGCGGTTTGCGGCTGGCCCGTCTCCGGAATGAGCATCTTTGAAACCAGCATTGTTCCCGGGGCCGTCATCACCACGGCGGTCAGCAGGTCCCGTGCCTCGGCGCCGAACAGGATGTAAGCGCCCAGCACCGATCCCGCAATGTGAGCCATGCCGGCCGTCATCACGGTCATCAGTTCCGACTGGGTTAACGTCTCCAGATAGGGGCGAATCACGAGCGGCGCTTCCGCCTGCCCGATGGCGATGCTTGCGACTACTTCCAGAGATTCGGCCCCGCTGGTTCGCATCAGCTTGAACATGGCCTTCGCAGCCAAAGACACCAGCGCCGGCAGGATTCCGACGTAATAGAGGATTGAAAGAGCTGCGGCCACGTAGATGATCAAAGGCAGCGCCTGGAACGCGAAGACCATGCCCAGGCTGCCTTTGGGGTCGCCCAGCGGCCCGAACACAAACTTGGAGCCTTCAAACGAAAAATGCAAAAACCACTCCACACCGTGGGAAGCTTTATCCAGGAGCCAGTAGCCCGGTCCGGTACGAAGCACAAACAGGGCAATCAGAAATTGCAGTCCCAGTCCCCAACCCACAATCCGCCAGCGAATGGCATCGCGGCGACGCGAGAGTGCGTAGCAGGTGACGAGGATAACCAGAATGCCCAGCAGGGACGCAAGACGGTTCAGTTGTTCCTCCAGGAATTAAACTCAGACAGCACGCAATCAATTGGCCCCAAGAGGATATAGCAGAACTCGTGGAAAATTGATACAAACTTCAGTCTGTCCCCATTAACTCCGGTTAATGATGAATCGGCGCATGTAAGAGATGAAAGGGTGGGAACGCCGCAAACTCTGTGAGATGATTTCACTGGCGCGGCGACCTGCAATCCGGAAAGGTCCGGGCCAAATGCAGCGGGGAATAAAAACCCATGACGAATTTTTCAAAAGATTGCCTGGGCGGCAAACGCATTCTGATCACCGGTGGCCTGGGAGCAATTGGTCTCGTGATAGTGAAGCGGCTACTAGAGGTGTCCGCCACCGTGGCCGTGAATGACATTGTGGAAGAAGGCAAGCCCGCCGAAATTATTCGGGAAGCCGGATGGCCAGGCGACCGTTGCATCTACTTCAAGGCCGACGTGACCCAACCGGAGGAGGCCTGCGCCCTCGTCGAAAGGGCTGTGGCGGTGATGGGAGGGCTTGACGTAGCAATTTGCCATGCGGGTGTGGCCCAGACTTGCGCAATCCTCGATGTTTCAAGCGACGACTGGGACAGGATTCAGAGCGTGAACCTGAAAGGGGCGTTTCTGGTTGCGCAGGCGGCGGCAAGAACAATGATTGCAGCGGGCCTTGCCGGCAAGATTATCTTCACTTCATCATGGGTACAGGACTTTCCCTGGCCGGACATCACTCCTTACACGGTTTCAAAAAGCGGCATGAAAATGCTGATGCGCGGCATGGCGAGAGAACTTGCTGCAAAGGGAATTCGGGTGAATGCAATGGCTCCGGGCATTGTGGGAGTGGGAATGGCGAAGCGCCAGTGGGACACCGAACCTGATTTCCGGCGCCGCGCGGAAAAGGCGATTCCACTGGGAACTTTGCAGACGCCCGAATCGGTCGCGGACGCGATGATTTTTCTCTGCTCCAGCGCTTCGGACTATATGACGGGAGCAACGCTGCTAGTCGACGGAGGGTGTAGCCTCTATCCCATGGACTGAACCATGAAAATCACAGCCATCAAGAGCGTAGTGGTCAACGCGGAAATGAGGAACTGGATCTTCGTCAAGGTGGAGACCGACCAGCCAGGACTCTTCGGCTGGGGCGAAGCGTCACTCGAATGGAAGACTCGCGCCGTAGTGGGAGCGATTGAGGATCTCGCGCCAATGGCGGTGGGCGAAGACCCCACTCGCATCGAGCATCTCTACCAGAAGCTCTACCGGCAGTCGTTCTGGCGCGTGGGCGTGATCGGCATGAGCGCCATCAGCGGCATCGAGCAGGCGTGCTGGGACATCCTGGGCAAGTCTTTGAACGTTCCCGTCTACAAATTGATGGGCGGCGCGGTGCGTGAGCGAGTGCGGATGTACACACACCTTGGCGGCGGCAACATGAAAGCTGTCTACGAGAGTTTCGATCCCGGGCCGGTCATCGACCTGGCACGCCAGGTGGTGGGCCGCGGTTATACGGCCGTCAAAGTTGTCTGCGTGCCGTATTCGGAACCGCTGATGAACGTTACTTACGTCAAGAAGTTTGCAGCCGTGATTGGAAGACTGCGTGAGGCGGTGGGTGATTCCGTGGACGTCATGATCGACTTCCACGGCCGCACCACACCCGCCATGGCCGTCGAGTACATCAACGCTGTGGTGGAATTCAGCCCGTTCTTCTGCGAGGAGCCTGTGCCCCCGGAAAATGTTGCGGCGCTGGCGGAAGTGAAGCGTGCAGTTTCCGTTCCGATCGCAACCGGAGAGCGGCTGGTGACTCGTCATCAGTTTCGGGAGATCTTCGAGCAGCGGGCCTGCCACGTGATTCAGCCGGACCTGTGCCATTGCGGCGGGCTGCTGGAAGGGAAAAAGATCGCGGCCATGGCCGAGGCTTACCTGATGGGCGTGGCGCCGCACAACCCGTTGGGACCCGTGGCCAACGCGGCGGCGCTGCACTTTGCGCTCTCCACACCGAATTTCCTGATCCAGGAAGACATGCTCACCGACGTGTCCTGGCGGTGGGACGTGGTACAGCATTCACTTGAAACCCGCGACGGCTACTGGCTGAAGACGGAAAGCCCCGGGCTCGGGATCAGTGTGAACGAAGAGGAAGCCGCTAAACATCCCTTCCAGCAGGAAGTGATCCACTCGACGAACATCCGTGCCACCGACGGCGCCATTCTGGACTGGTAGAGCCCGGCTAGCGAAATGCAAGCGCGATTGCTTAGACCGCGGCCGCGGCGGCCGAAACGCGGCTCTCCTTCCAGAGCTGGATGTAAGGTTCCAGGTCCTGCATCATGGCTGCAAACTGTTCAGTCCTAAGGGATTGTGCGCCATCGCTCATGGCTTTTTCCGGCCGCGGATGGACCTCAACTATCAGGCCGTCGGCCCCGATGGCAACGGCCGCCCGGGAGAGCGCAGGCACCAGGCTCCGCTTGCCGGTGGCATGGCTGGGGTCAAGAATCACTGGCAGGTGAGTCAATTCCCTGAGGACTGGTACGGCGGCGATGTCGCAGGTGTTGCGGGTGGCCGTCTCAAACGTGCGGATGCCGCGCTCACAGAGAATGACGTTGGGATTGCCGTGCGCCGTGATGTATTCGGCGGACATCAGCAGTTCTTTGATGGTTGAGCTCATGCCGCGCTTCAGCAGCACGGGTCGCGGGCACTTGCCCAGCGCCTTCAGGAGCGAAAAGTTCTGCATGTTGCGCGCGCCCACCTGCATCACGTCAGCATACTCTGCCACAGTGTCCACGTCGCCTTCGCTCATCACTTCCGTCACAATGGCAAGGCCGGTGGTTTCGCGGGCCTTGGCCAGCAGCTTGAGCCCTTCAAGCGCCAGGCCCTGGAAGTCATAAGGCGAGGTTCGAGGTTTGAAGGCGCCGCCGCGCAGCACTTTGGCCCCGGCGGCCGCAACCGCCTCGGCGGTCTCGAGAATCTGCTTCTCGTTTTCCACCGAACAGGGTCCGGCCATTACTACAAATTCGTCGCCGCCGATTTCCGAGCCGTCCACGCGAATCCGCGAGCGGTCCTGCTTGAATTCCTTGCTGACGAACTTGTAGGGCGCGGAAATCCGCACCGCCCGCTCCACGCCGGGGGTCGCCTCCAGGGATTCCAGGCAAGCCGTCACATCGCCTACGCCAATCACGCCAATCACCACCCTTTCTTCGCCCTCAATGGAATGCACCTTGTATCCGAATTCGCGTATCCGCTCGCAAACGTAATCAATCTCTTCTCTAGTGGCATGCGGCCGCATGGAAATGATCATGGTTTATCTCTCCTCGCCAATAAAAAAGCCCACTCGGTTTGAGTGGGCTGGCTTTTCTTAAAACTCGCTTTTCCTGGTCAGGCCAACGCCACTCTACCGCATCGAGGCAAAAAAGCCCCAATACCAGTAGCTAAAGCTAAACGCGTTGGCAAAATTCGCACTGACCATTGTGTATGGACTATATCCCAAAAAACCAGGTGGAGCAAGCAAATTTTTAGTTGTGCAGCGGTATATTCAGTGGTCGTGGCGGCCGCAAATCTCGGTAGCTCAGTTAATTCCCAGGATTCGCATCGCAGCGTTTCTGAAAAACCGCCGGCCGGAACCGGCATGGGAAGGCAGAAAAAGCGCGCTCAGGACTCGCACCGGGGCGGGGAGACGTGTCAGGTGGCCATCCTCGTCGCGAGGCGGGAACAGCTGCTCCAGAGCGTGTCGCGGATTCTCCCGCAAACTGTCGAGCAGAGAAACACGATGAACACACGATATGGTGCAGTATGGAGCACAGGGTTTGGGCGCATTGGATTCGCGTTCGAGGTCCTCGCGCGTGTACTGGACAAGCGGAATGCCGGGATGTCCTCGCTGCTGCGAACAGTAATGCACCAGGCCGTCTTCGCAGATGTAGAGATAACGGCCGCCGGCGCGGCAGTGCCATGCATTGGGCAGACCCTGAATCAGATTCTTCTGGAATGGATTGTGGCGGGCAATTGAGAAGAGGGGCTTTGAAAGACTCTGAATCTCCGCGATAATTTTCTGCTGCTCGTCACTCAATGGCTGGAGTTGTCCGGAATGGTCGTGGATGATCCCGACCGTGCTACTCAGGCCCAGCTCGACCGTCCGCCGGGCGATGGTGAGGGCATCCTGGGGACTTGCGATGGATGCGCCCACAACCGAGTTGATGTTCACCTGGAATTCTGCAAATTCGGAAAGCCAGCGCAGTTTCTGGTCAAGAACCTTGAGGCTTTTCTTCGACACGTCGTCAGGAAGAACGTTGTCAATGCTGATCTGCAGGTGATCAAGCCCCGCTCGATTGAGGCGTTTGATGCGGTCCGGGGTGAGGAGATAACCATTGGTCAGGACTTCCGCAAGGATACCGTGCCGGCGGATCCGCCGGACGATCTCATCAAGTTCGGGATGAAGCAAGGGCTCGCCGCCACTGAGGGTGATGACGGTGGTGCCGAGCGTGGCCAGCTTATCGATGCGATTCAGCATCTCTGAGGTCGTGACCGGCTTGGAGATGCTGTCGAACTCATTGCAATAAGCACACGACAGGTTACATCTGCGAACAGGGATGATGTGGGCCAATACTGGATGCCGTGGCGACTTTAGCGCCATGGCAACCATGCGAGTTTCCCGGTACACGCGGTGCCAGCGTTTGGCAACACGCCTGAGTGACACCGGAATCATTCAATATCCCCTGGAATCAATATACGTCGTCGATCCTGTAGCGCGCAAACAGCCATACAAACTATCTGTCCTAGCTCGTTTGAGGTGTGTCGGTTCGCAAGATACCCCCTGTACGAATCGCTGTTTGGGATAACATGTTCCCTAGCAGGTAAACTCCGGTACCGGAAGGCCTCTTTGGTCGGGTCGGGATTTCATTTTGCGCTCCTCCGCCGTTCAGAATGGATTTGCGTGGGGTATTTTGTTTATATCGTCCTGCTTTCTTTCTTTATCAAAGTTCCCTTACGGCGCCGCTGCTGGCTTGTTGTAATGAACGCCGGGCTCCTGACCGGCCTCTTCTTCCTTCCCAGGGCCGCCGAATCGACTTCCGGATGGCTCGTGTCAATTTTGCGCGACTGGCTTCCAGTACCGTTAATCCTCTTCGGATACCATGAGTCCGGCCGCCTGACGTTTCCCCGTGCCGACCGATCGTTTGAAAAAGCCTTCCTTCGTTGGGACGAATACCTTTTTCGGACGGGCCTGTTTCATTTCGTGAAAGGAAGCTTCCCCCGGTGGTTTGACGCAGTCTTGGAGTTTTCATACTTACAATGTTACGTGATCGTCCCTTCCGGGATTGCCGTGTTGTATCTGGCGAAGCAGAGCAACCTTGCGGACCAGTACTGGAGCGTGGTGCTCGCGGCGGTGTTCACTGCTTATGGACTGACACCGCTTTTTCCGGCGCAACCCCCGCGCAAGTTGACTGATGAGGTGCCGTCTTCGCGCGACCCTTCATTGCTGCGGCGGTTCAATCTCTGGATCCATGACCATGCCAGCATCAAGGTCAACACCTTTCCAAGCGGACATGTGGCCGGGGCCGTTGCTGCCAGCCTGGCCCTCATGCGACCACTGCCGGTGGCCGGAGCGTGTTACCTTGCCATCACCGTTGGAATCACGCTGGGATCCGTCCGTGGCCGCTACCACTATTCAGTTGATGCTGTTGCGGGCGCACTTGCGGCGGTTGCAGCATACCTGTGCAACGGGCTTTTCTGAATCTCGCGCCGGAGCAATGGCCTTCTGTTCGGCATCAGGAGGCCGTGAGAAGCTGTAGTCTGCCGTTCCGAACGCTTCTGCATCTTTCGTGAGATAATCAGAAGTCATCGAACTGCCATCAACAGCGACCCGCAGGCTGCAGGTTGTGGGTCTGCGCGATCCGAAATTCCGGGGAGACATTTGTGAAAGCACTGGTAAAGAGCCGGGCAGACAAGGGCCTGTGGGTTGAAGATGTTCCGAAACCATCGATCGGAATAAACGACGTCCTGATCCGCGTCCAGTTGACAGGCATCTGCGGCACCGATCTACACATTTATGAATGGGACGAGTGGGCCAAAAAGACGATTCCCGTGCCGCTCGTGATCGGCCACGAATTTGTAGGCGAGATTGCGGAGGCGGGCTCCAACGTCACCGACTTTGAGCCCGGAATGATTGTGAGCGGCGAAGGCCATGTGGTCTGTGGGCGCTGCCGCAATTGCCTGGCTGGACGGCGCCACCTGTGCGCACATTCCAAAGGAGTGGGCGTAGGCCGGCCGGGCGCCTTTGCTGAATATATTGCGCTGCCGATGAGTAACATCTGGCGGCACAATCCCATCGTCCCGCTGGAGATTGCCGCGATCTTCGATCCATTTGGCAACGCGGTCCACACGGCGCTGCAATTCCCGGTGCTGGGTGAAGACGTGCTGGTTACCGGCGCAGGGCCCATCGGATTGATGGCTGTGGCGGTGGTTCGACATGCCGGTGCGCGCTTTGTGGTGATCTCTGATCTGATTCCAGAGCGGCTGAAGCTGGCGGAGAAGATGGGCGTGACCCGGGCCATCGATCCGAGGAAAACCCCCCTTGAGCAGGTGCAGAAAGAGCTGGGCATGCAGGAGGGATTCGACGTGGGCCTTGAAATGTCCGGTAACCCGGCAGCCTTCCGAAGCATGTTAGGCAATATGAGCCACGGTGGCAAGATCGCCATGCTTGGCATCCCCAACCAGGAAATGTCCATCAACTGGAACGAAGTCATCTTCAACATGCTGACCATCAAGGGCATCTACGGACGGGAGATGTACGAGACGTGGTACAAGATGACGGTAATGCTGGAATCGGGCCTGGACATCAAGCCCGTGATTACGCATCGACTTAAGTGGCAGGAATATGAAAAAGGTTTCGAGGCCATGAGGAGCGGCAATTGCGGCAAAGTGATTCTGGATTGGAGGGAATAAATTGTACGGGAGCATTCGCGAACATCTGGCGGCACGTCTGGGCGAAATCCGGCAGGCCGGGCTCTACAAGAACGAGAGAACGCTGACCTCCGCGCAGCAGACGCGAGTGGAATTGCAGAGCGGGGAGAGCGTCCTGAACATGTGCGCAAACAACTACCTCGGCCTGGCGAACCATCCGGCCATTGTGCAAGCGGCGAAAGAGGCGCTCGGACGATGGGGCTACGGGCTCTCGTCGGTCCGTTTCATATGCGGCAAACAAGCCATCCACCAAGAACTGGAAGAGGCGCTGAGCCGGTTTCTCGGGACCGATGACACCATCCTTTACAGTTCCTGCTTTGACGCCAACGGAGGACTGTTTGAAACGCTGCTGGATGCCGAAGACGCAGTGATTTCTGACGAATTGAACCATGCCAGCATTATTGACGGCATCCGTTTGTGCAAGGCGAAGCGGTACCGCTATCGCAACGGCGACATGATCGACCTGGAGAAAAAACTGAAACAGGCCAAGGCGGAGACTCGGTACGCCTTGGTGGCGACCGACGGCGTCTTCTCGATGGACGGATACGTGGCGAAGCTCGCCGAGATCTGCGGTCTTGCGGAAAAACATGATGCACTGGTGATGGTGGATGATTCGCACGCCGTGGGATTTATGGGCAAGCACGGCCGTGGCACTCCGGAACACTGCGGCGTGGAGGGCCGGGTGGATATCATCACGGGGACGCTGGGAAAGGCACTCGGCGGTGCGAGTGGCGGCTACACGACGGGGCGCAAAGAAATCATTGAGCTGCTGCGGCAGCGCTCCCGGCCTTACCTGTTCTCCAACTCCGTGTCACCGGCGATTGTGGCGGCATCGCTGAAAGTGTTAGAGCTGCTGCAGGAGTCTGGTGAACTGCGCGAGCGCCTGAAGGAGAACACGCGGTTCTTCCGCGAGCAGATGGCGGCGCTGGCATTTTCAATCCTGCCGGGCGAGCATCCGATTGTTCCCATCATGATCGGCGATGCAGCCAAAGCAACGCGCATGGCCGATGCCCTGCTCAAAAAGGGGATCTACGTGATCGGTTTTTCCTATCCCGTGGTGCCGCAGGGCAAGGCGCGCATCCGCGTGCAGATCTCCGCAGCGCACACCCGCGCCGACCTCGAGTTCGCCGTCCAGAGCTTCAAGGAAGTACGAGACGCCATGGCGTGAGGCATTCGTCTGCGCTTCAGGGATTGCACGGGCGCAGAACCGTCTCCACAATGATCAGAGACTTCAGCCTATAATGCCAGTTATGGATGAACGAAAGCGGTTGACCGCGATGGTCAAGGCGGCGGGTTGAGCGGCCAAGTTGAGTCCAAGTATTTTGGACTCCGTCCTGGCTACGCTGCCGAAACAATCTGACCCCAATGTCCTCGTTGGGTTCGACACCGGCGACGATGCGGGCGTGTATCTGATTGCGCCCGATCTCGCACTTGTGCAAACAGTCGATTTCTTCACCCCCATCGTTGACGACCCCTGGACGTTCGGCCAGATTGCGGCAACCAACTCCCTGAGCGACGTTTATGCCATGGGCGGACGGCCGGTTTCCGCACTCTCGATTGTGGGCTTTCCCAATACGGGCCGCGACCTGGATATGCTGGAAGAGATCCTGCAGGGTGGCCTGGCCAAGATGCAGGAGGCGGGCTGCACGGTGATCGGCGGACACTCGATCGGAGACGAGGAAATCAAGTTCGGGTACGCGGTGACCGGAGTGGTTGATCCCAAACGCGTGCTGGCCAACCGGGGAGCGAAGCCGGGAGACCGCTTAGTGCTGACCAAGCGCCTTGGCACCGGTATCATCTCCACAGCTCTGAAGAAACGGAAAGCGAGCGAAGCAGCCGTTAACGCGTCCATCGAATCCATGCAAGCCCTCAACGACGTGGCCAGCGAAGTGGCCCACGAGTTCGATGCCCACGCCGCCACAGACATCACCGGGTTCGGGCTGTTGGGCCACATGCACATCATGGCCGTGGCCAGCGGGGTCAGTATGCTGATCGAGCACACGGAGATCGAGTTCCTTCCCGAGGCGCTCGACTATTCGCGCCGGGGCTATCTTCCCGGCGGACTGAAAAACAACATTAAGTTTGTAAGCGGCTGCGTGGAGTTTGACCCGAAGGTCCCGCAGGAAATACGTAACCTCCTGTTTGATCCTCAGACCAGCGGCGGCTTGCTTCTGGTGGTGAGTGGAAAGGAATCAGCGGCGCTGGTCAGCAAACTGGGCGAACGCGGCATTGCCGCCCGGCAGGTCGGCCGGGTGGTGGAAAAAACCAGTCCGTTGCTGCGGGTGGAATAACACTTGGCTGGAATATGCACATCCGTACGGCAGAATCGGCTGAAGATCTCGAGGTTGTTCGCAGGCTCTTCCGTGAATATCAAACCTCGCTCGGCGTTGATCTGTGCTTTCAGAATTTCGAAAGCGAACTGACAGGGCTGCCCGGCAAGTATGCGCCGCCCGAAGGCCGGTTATACCTTGCCTTTGAAGACGAGCACGTCGTCGGCTGTGCCGGCCTGAGGAAAATAGAGGAAGGTATTTGCGAACTCAAGCGTCTCTACGTACCGTCGCCATACCGGGGCCGGGGAATAGGCCGGCAGCTCGCGGTCCAGGCTGTCAACGACGCGCGCGAAATCGGCTACGGGCGCATGCGTCTTGATACATTGCCCTCGATGGGCCGCGCACAAGAATTGTATCGGACCCTTGGCTTTAAGCCGATCGAACCGTACACGAATAATCCCATCGAGGGAACACTCTTCTTTGAACTTACATTGAGACAGGAATGAGTCGCTTTACGGCATGCCCCGAGACGTTGCAAGCCGGTTGAAGTCAGGCTAAGATGAGCCCATGAAGAAGCTCTCCATGCAGGTGAAGTTTGCGCTGGGAATCATCCTGATCGGCGGGGCGGCGCTCGCGGCCGAATACGTCCTGGTGAAGTGGTATCCGTACTATCAAGGCTACAAGGCGAACAAGGTACTCCAGGCTCTTCCTTACCAGAATGCGGCTCTGGGAATTGACATGCAGGTTGCAGCCGGCATCTACGGCAAGGTTGATGATTTTCCCGGAGGCGTCCGGATCTACCGTTCACACCTTTTCAGCAGGGGGCCGGCGCTGATTATTACTTCACAGTCGAACCCGAACAACGCGGAGGAGTTCTCGCCGCAGCTTCTGGCCAAATGGCAAACTGCCGGGACAATCCAGGAAATTCCCGATTACCGGTTTGACCATTCCAAAATCCAGGGTCGCGACGCGGTGATGATCTGGCAATCCACCGAACATGCCAAGGTCCTGCCAGCCATAAGTTTTGACGTATCCAGCTCGGAAAACCCGGAACTCGTTACGGCACATATCATTTCACCCGACCACATTGTCGAGGCCAATTGCCGGCCTGGATCAAGCGACCCGGCACTTTTCCTGCGGGCCTGCGAGGAAAGCATCAAGTCCATCAAGGTGAGCGGGCCTCCGCCCCAGGAAAAGCCCGAACCCGGAGTGCTTGAACTTAAGAACGTCAATCCCATCAAGTAGAAGTTGGGCGCTCTCCCGGCAAACAATCTTTCACACCCCCTCCGCGACCGCATGAATTTCTGCTAGACTGTGCAACTCTATTGTTCCACGCCTAAACAGGAGTGTGACCGACCCATGCCGAGTTGGATTGCAATTGAAGGAAGCATCGCTACGCCCAGAGGCTTCCGCGCTGCCGCGGCTGCAGCTGGAATCAAAAAAGCCCCCGGCGCACTAGACCTTGCCCTAATTGTTTGCGACGTGCCCGGAGCAAGCGCCGCCGGCGTCTTCACCACAAACCGGGCCGCCGCCGCGCCGGTGCACCTTTGCCGGCAAAACCTTAAAACGAATCGCGGCCGCGCGCGGGCCATCATCGCCAATGCGGGCAACGCCAATGCCTGCACGGGGCGCGCGGGCCTGGCAGTCGCAGAGCAGACGGGAAAAGCCGTGGCCCGCATGCTGGGTGTGCAGCCCCACGAGGTTTTTGTTTCCTCCACGGGAGTGATCGGAACACCGCTGAACGTGGACCTGATTTTGAAACAACTTCCCACACTGAATGAAATCCTCTCACCGGAAAGCGCACCGGAAGTTGCTCGGGCCATCATGACCACGGACGGCTTCCCCAAGTCAGCCGTGTTGCAATCGAAGATCGGCGGCAAGACCGTGACGCTGGCCGGAGTAGCCAAGGGCGCCGGCATGATCCATCCGCATATGGCCACCATGTTGTCTTATATAACCACCGATGCCGCCATTGCGCCCGCTGCTCTCCAGAAGATGTTGCGCGCCGCTGTGGATGCCTCCTTCAATCGCATCACGGTGGATGGCGACACTTCAACCAATGACAGCGTGGTTGCGCTGGCAAGCGGCGAGTCCGGAGCAACCATGCGGCCGGGCACGCCCGCCGCAAAGAAGTTCCAGCAAGGGCTGACCGAACTCTGCCAGACGCTGGCCCAGATGATAGTCAAGGATGGTGAAGGCGCAACTAAGATCGCGCGAATAGACGTGCGGGGCGGTAGAAGCGTTTCCGATGCTGAACGTGTGGCCCGCGCGGTGGCCAATTCACCACTGGTCAAAACGGCGCTTGCAGGAGGCGACCCCAACTGGGGCCGGATTGTTTGCGCCGCAGGATATTCCGGGGCTGCTATAGATGGGTCCAAGGTGGACGTCAGCGTCAACGGCCTCTACCTCTGCCGCCGCGGCGTCCACGCAGGGTTTGACGAAGCGGAGGCGAAAAGGGTACTCGACAACAGCGAACTCGTGATTCGCATTGACCTGCATCAGGGAAAAGGCGATGCCTGGGTGTGGACCTGCGACTTCACCCACGAATATATCCGCATCAACGCGTCAAGGTCATAAGCTCTCAGCTGGAACCGCAAAGCCTGGACTGCAAGCCTTGCGGTAGAAAGTTAGCTGGCACGAAGGAACGCTCCTCACAAAACTACACCGAAGGAGGACTTGACCATGAGCAGGCAAAATTCTTCGCGCAGGAACTTTCTGAAGACCACCGCGATGGCTGCCGCGGCGGGACTCGGTGGGCACTCCGCCGAAGCCAACGCGCAGCCAGCTGCCGCCGCCCACGAGTGCGGCTCCATCTGGGAGCGGCCTCCCAAGCAGCACGGGAACAATCTGAACCTGATCGTGATTGTCAGCGACACCTTCCGCCACGACAACCTGGCGTGTTACGGTCCGAAGTGGCTTGAAAATCTTGAGACGCCCAACCTGGACCGCTTCTCGAAAGAATGCGTGGTTTTTGAGGATGCTTACCCGGAAGGTATGCCTACAATCGTCATCCGGCGCACACTGTACACCGGCCGGCGAGTCATCCCCTGTTACTACTTCCGCCAGCATGAGCCGGTGCAGTTGCCGGGCTGGCACCATCTTTACAACGAAGATCAGACGCTGAGTGAGACTTTGCTCGAGGCCAACTACATCACGGCGCTGGTCAGCGACCTGCCACATCAGCAGCGCCCGGGAAGAAACTTCCATCGCGGTTTTCACACTGTGCGATGGATTCGCGGCCAGGAGTTCGACTATTACGGCACGGCGCCCCACCAACTGCCCGACGTCGGTGACATCGTTTCACCGGAATACCTGGCGAAATATCCCGGAGTCCAGGGCTTCCTTAGCCAGTACAAGGCAAACCGCAACTTGTGGAAACAGCAGGGTGAGTCGCTTTCGCAGATCGTTGCCGACCGAGCCATCCGGTGGCTGAAGGGAAATTTCGACCAGAGGCCTTTCTACCTGCACGTGGAAATGTTCGACTCGCACGAGCCTTGGGACCCGCCGCAACGGTTCCTCGAGAAGTACTGGAAGGGTCCCTACACGCCCAGTTTCATAGAGCCGCCCTACGCCACGGTTCCGCTGCCGGACGAGATCAGGAATCGGTTCCGAGCCAACTACGCCGGGGAAGTCAGTTGCGTGGATTACTGGATCGGTCAACTTATGGACGCGATCCGGCAGTACGGGCTGTTGGATAATTCCGTCGTCGTCTTCATGTCTGACCACGGTGCCTTGCTGGGCGAGCACGGCCAGTTCCTGAAAGGGCCGGACAAGCTGCGCGGCCAGGTAAGCCACGTGCCTCTATTGATCCGTGTCCCTGACCAGAAACTGGCCGGGAAGAAGGTTCCCGGTTTTGTGCAGATCCACGACATCATGCCCACCCTGCTTCACCTGCTCGGCCTTAAGCCGCCGGCCCGCGCCACCGGCACGAATATCTGGCCGCTAGTAACGGGAGAAACTCGCGACATCAAGGACCTGGTGGTGCAGACCTACGGCTGGGTGGGGTGCGCGCGCGATCACGAGTGGAGCTACACAGAAATCTGGAAGCCGGACGCCCACCAGGAGAAGTTCGCAGTAACTCCAGGGGCCACTCCGGCCGTCTACAAGCCGCAGCTCTACAATCTTGAAAAGGACCCCCAGGAACTCACTGATGTGGCTGACCGCTATCCCGACGTCTGCCGCCGCATGTCAGCAAGAATGAAGGAGTACATCTCTTCCGGCGAAGGTCTGACTCTCGGCAGCTTCTATCAAAAGCCCAGCTTGAATACCGGCGAGGTCTACGTGCAGCAATCCCGATGACCTCCGGCAAGTCCCACACCAGCCCGAGGCCTCGGACCATGAGGGTACGATTCTGCTATAATGCAGGCTTAAAACGAACCCCCTGATGCAGTCTGCGGCGGACCTCGTTTTTCGGGGAAAGTTCGCTCAGTCGGGAACCTCAATCCATGTCGGGAATTATCGGTTACATTGGCAACAAACGTGTGGTCCCTGTACTGCTGGAAGGACTTCAGCGCCTCCAGTACCGCGGGTATGACTCCGCAGGGCTGGCGGTGATGAAGGATGGCACGCTTACCATCCGCAGGGCTACAGGTAAGCTTCGCAATCTGGAAGATGTCATTCGGCTCAATCCCCTGGACGGCACCTGCGGCATTGGCGAGACACGATGGGCCACGCACGGAGCGCCGACGGAAGAGAACGCCCACCCTCACCGCGACTGCCATGGCATGGTGGCTGTTGTCCACAACGGCATCATTGAAAACTACATGGAGCTGAAGCAGGAACTGGTGGAAGAAGGGCACACCTTCACCACTGAAACCGACACCGAAGTGATCGCGCACCTGATTGAGAAATACCTCGCCAGGCCTTCGGCATCCACTGAGCCCATTACGCTGGACGATGCCGTGCGGGCCGCCGTGCAACGGTTGACGGGATCATTCGCTCTGGCGATTATGTCCGCGGGAGACCTGAACAAGATTGTTGCGGTCCGGCAGGGTCCACCGGCCGTGATCGGGCTGGGCAAGAACGAATACCTGGTTGCCAGCGACGTTCCGGCCATCCTTTATCACACTCGCGATCTTTTTTTTCTTGCCGACGGCGACATTGCCGTGCTGACGCCGAACGGCGTGAAGCTGATGGACTTCCACGGCGAGCCTGTCACCCGCCGGGTACAACACATCAGTTGGGACCCGATCCTGGCTGAAAAAGGCGGCTTCAAGCACTACACGCTGAAAGAGATTTACGAGCAGCCGCGCGCCGTCCGCGACACCGCGCTGGGCCGTGTTTCTCCGGAAACAGGCCAGATTTTTTTGGACGAGATGGAAATCACCGAGGATGAATTCTCCGCCTTTCGGGATATCAAGATTGTGGCCGCGGGCACGTCGCGCCACGCCGGCCTGGCAGGTAAGATCATGTTTGAGCGGCTGGCTCGAGTACCGACGGAAGTGGATTACGCCTCGGAGTTCCGCTATCGCGATCCGCTGGTCGACTCCCGCACTCTAACGGTGCTGATCACGCAGTCGGGCGAGACGGCAGACACCATTGCGGGGCAGCGCGAGGCCCAGGCCAAAGGGTCCAAGACGCTGGCCATCTGCAACGTGCTTGGCAGCATGGTGCCCCGGGAAGCCAACGGAACTATCTATACGCACGCCGGGCCGGAAATCGGCGTGGGGTCCACCAAGACATTTACTTCGCAACTGATCGGCCTTTACCTTTTCGCGGTGTACCTGGGGCAGCTTCGCGGCCTGATCCCCCCGGCGGAGTCGAAGGAACTGCTCAGCGCCTTGACAATGCTGCCACGGCAGCTTGAGTACGTTCTGCAAAAAGACGAGGAATACGAGGAATTAGCCCGCCACTTTGACCGTGCTTCAGACTTTCTGTTTCTGGGCCGGGGCGTCCACTTTCCGGTGGCCCTTGAAGGCGCGATGAAGATGAAGAAGGTTTCTTACATTCACGCGGAAGCCTATCCGGCGGGTGAACTGAAGCACGGCCCCATCGCGCTCATCACGGAAGGCCTGCCTGTTGTGGTGATGGCGACCTGCGACAGCGAGTCTCCCGACTCCAAGGTCCGGTACGAGCGGACAGTTTCAAACATCAAGGAAGCTAAAGCCCGTGGAGCCGTGATCGTCGCCCTTGTCACAGAGGGCGACCGCGAGGTGCAGGAGATGGCGGACCATCTGATCACACTTCCACAAACCAATGAATACCTTTCCGCGGTTCTTGAAGTTATACCCCTGCAGTTGCTGGCTTATCATATTGCAGTGTTGCGTGGCTGCGACGTGGACCAGCCCAGGAACCTGGCAAAATCGGTGACCGTGGAATAGGTTTCCAATACATCAAAGCTAGCAAGACAGGAACACAGTTCCACTTTCTGAGTGAGGCGCAAACCGGTCCGGCTGATGAAGCAAAGACATCGACCACTTAGTTCCCCGCAGCGCAGCCGGGCACGTTTCAATGGAAAGAGCTTCCAGCCTTTTACGATCTGCGCGTTACTTCGTAGCGTCGTTTGGCCCGCTGTGGCACTTTGCCTGGCTGCCCTGGCTGCAGGCGGAACGGCATTTGCCCAGACCTCGGCTTCGTCTGACCTCTCCGGGCCTCGCCCGACCGTCACAATCCCGCGCGTCAGCACTCCGCCCAAGCTTTCTGACTTTCTGGACATGAAGCCGGACGCCGCGATGGCAGGAAAGATGCTCAAGATCGAGGGATTCATTCAGCGCACACCAAAAGACAACGTCGCCCCCAACCAGCGAACGGATGTTTACCTGGGCTATGACAGCAATTACCTCTACGCGGTTTTCGTCGCCTTCGACAATGAACCCAACAAAGTTCGTGCGCACATGACAGTGCGTGACCATCTGACGGGTGACGAACGGCTTGACCTGTTTCTCGACACCTTTAACGATCATCGCCACGCCTACGTGTTCACTGTCAATCCGTTTGGGCTGCAACAGGACGGCAGCTACGAAGAAAATGCAAGCCCGAACTACGACAGTTCATTCGACACGGTGTGGAAATCGAAAGGCCAGCGAACCAGCCGAGGCTTTGTCGTTTGGGAGGCTATTCCGTTCAAGAGTCTGCGCTTCCCGGCGACCACGAAGCAAACCTGGGGAATCCTTTTCATTCGCTGGATTCCCCGGAACAACGGCTCCGACACCTGGCCGCGCGTTTCAACGCGCATTCAGGGCCGCCTGGGCCAGGAAGCAACGCTGGAAGGCCTGGAATCGATTTCCCGGGGACATAATGTGCAGTTTATTCCCTACGCCTATGAGCGCTCCTACCGGGCCCTTGACACGCGCGATCCCAACAACCCGCAGTTCGTCTCGAGCCGGTTTGATCCGCAGGTAGGGCTCGACGGAAAGACTGTTCTGAAAGACAGCCTGGTGCTGGACGCCACTGTCAATCCGGACTTCAGCCAGGTGGAATCCGACCAGCCCCAGATAACGGTCAACCAGCGGTTCGCCGTTAACTTTCCGGAGAAGCGGCCATTCTTCCTGGAGAATGCCAACTTCTTCCAGACGCCGCTCAACCTTTTCTTCTCCCGTAACATAGCCGATCCGCAGTTCGGCGTCAGGCTGACGGGCAAAGTTGGGCATTATGCCATCGGAACGCTCCTTGCGGACGACCAGTCAGCGGGAGAAGTGGTTCCGCCAGGTGATCCGGTGGCCGGCAAGCGCGCTCACTTCGCCGTGGTTAGAGTCAACCGCGACATCGGTAAGCAATCAACCGTGGGAATGATTTATACCGACCGGGAATTCGCCGGCGTCTATAACCGCGTGGGAGGCATCGACGGGCATTTCAAATTCACACCGAACCTCACGCTGGACTGGCAGGGAGTTACCAGCGCCACCACTCTGCCAGGTGGTTTGCGCACGGCAGGCCCGGCCTATAAAGCCCATCTGCAACGGATCGGTTACCGGTTCTACTACAACCTCAATTATGAAGACCTCAGCCCTGGGTTCAACACCGGGACCGGATTTCTAGGTAACGATTCGGTCGACCGATTTGTTGGCTACAGTCGTTCTATTCCGCGGCCTGCAGTTCGACCGGATTTCAGAAGCCTCGGGCAGTTCATCACTTATCGGTTCCGCCCTGAAGGGAAAACTCTGATCTCCTGGGGACCTTTCCTCTACATCGACCCGGTGTGGGACCATGCCGGAAACCAGCTTGACACTTACTACGACACAGGCTGGAACTGGGAGATGACCGGCCAGACGTATTTTGAAGTTTACCAGGCCGCTGACCACGAACTGCTGCGTCCCCAGGATTTTCAGGTTCTCCCTGCCAACCGCGTCTACGTGCATCAGCGCAAGGGAATTTATTTTGGCAGCCAGTACATCCAGCCGTTCACCTTCAAGGCCACATACGAGTGGGGTACTGACGTGAATTTTGTGCCTCCAGCGGGTCAGTTGCCCCTGCTGGCCAACCTGACTCATGGCGAAGTGACGATGACTATTCGCCCGGTCACGAAGCTGGAGGTTGACAATACGTACATCCTGGAGCGGCTCATCAGCCGCGAAGACAGCGCCAGCATTTTCAACAACCACATCATCCGTTCCAAATGGAACTGGCAATTCAGTCCACGCCTGGGGATTCGAACGATTTTCCAATACAACACCATCCTGCCCAACCAGGGGTTGACGTCCCTGCAACCGACAAAGCAATTCAACGCCGACTTCCTGGTTTCGTACATCGTCAATCCCTGGACGTCACTCTTTGTTGGTTACAACAGCGACCAGCAGAACATCAACCTGATCCCCACTTCCACCGGCTCGGAACTCCTCCGCACCAACCGTTTCCTGAATGACGGACGTCAGTTCTTTGTGAAGTTTTCATACTACTTCGGGTTTTGATTCGGGGGTGAGGATACCTCAACCAAGGCGGAAAACAGGAGAGCCAGCGGCCCGGGCATCAGTGCCGTGATGCTGGAACTGGTAGAATTGGTGGCAACGGAAGCAAGCGCGCTATGAAAGTTGTTTATTCAGACCAATACGACCTGAACCTGGGGGACCACGTCTTTCCTTCCACGAAGTACCGCCTGATCAAGGAGCGTTTGCTCCAGGAAAACTTAATCAGTCCTGAGGAAATCGTTGAGCCCTCTCCAGCCTCGGATGACGATGTGGCCCTGGTGCATGATCGCGATTACATCTGGAAACTGAAGAACGCAAAACTTTCCCACGTTGAAATCCTGAGGATGGAGGTGCCTTATTCTCCCGAACTTGTCAAGGCAGTCTGGCTTTCGGCAGGCGGGTCGATACTGGCGGGACGACTGGCGCTTGACGAAGGCGTCGGTGTCAATGTTGGCGGCGGCTTTCATCACGCCTTTCCTGACCACGGCGAGGGATTCTGCGCGATCCACGACGTCGCCGTCGCTATCCGGCGCCTGCAGAAAGACAACCTCATCCAGCGGGCCATGACGGTCGATTGCGACGTCCATCAGGGGAACGGCACCGCGGCCATTTTCAGCAACGACGAGTCTGTCTACACGGTTTCAATCCACCAGGAAAACAACTATCCCTACCCCAAGCCACCCAGCAATCTGGACGTGAACCTCCACAACGGAGTCCAGGACACGGAGTATCTCACTGTTCTTGAAGACAGCCTCGACAAAGCGCTCGCGGAGTTCAACCCCCAGGTGATTTTCTACCTTGCGGGCGCCGATCCTTATCGCGAGGACCAGTTGGGCGGGCTGAAGCTCAGCCTGCAGGGCCTCGAACACCGCGACCGCATCCTGTTTGAGAAGGCGAGGGCAAAGAATATTCCGGTGGTGGTAACCTTTGCTGGTGGCTACGCGCGCCACGTGGCGGATACAGTCCGCATCCACTGCAACACGATCAAGGTCGCAATGGAGTTCTCGAACCCTGCCGCGACAGGTCCCGCCGAGGAGTAACCCCGTTCACCTGGTGCAACTGCGTGAGCTATTCCAGATGAGGGGTCTTTCGTTTCGAGGATTGGTTGTGGTTTGCAGTTCCGGTCAGCGGGCAATTTTGACAAGGTGGGTGTTAAGAGACCCGCTGCGATAGCCTTCCAGATCAAGTGTTACAAAGTTGAATCCCAGAGGCTTGAAGATCTCGACAAACTTTGCCGCCATTTCCGCCGTCAATGCACGCGGAAGCTCTTCGGGGGCGAATTCCAGACGTACCAGGTTGTCATGATGGCGGACACGGAACTGGCGGAAGCCAAGCGCGCGAAGCGCCTCTTCGCCATTTTCCACCACAGCCAGCCGTTCGGGAGTGACTTCAACACCGTAGGCAATACGCGAAGAGAGGCAGGCTGAAGCCGGACGATCCCAGACGGGCAAATCCACACGCCTCGAGAGTTCACGAATGTCGGCCTTGGTGAGTCCGGCGTCGAGCAGCGGCGTCAGGACCTTGTGATTGCGGGCCGCCTGCTGGCCGGGACGCCAGTCGCCCTGGTCGTCCACATTCACGCCGTAGGCCACGGCTGAAAATCCGCGCAGCGCGGCGAGCTGGTCGAGCTGGCTGAAAAGCTCGTCCTTGCAAAAGAAGCAGCGGTCGGGGTTGTTGGCGCGATAGTCGGGATTTGAAAGTTCGGAAGTGTTAATAAACTGGTGCGGAACCCGGAAACGTTCGACACAGGCCTCGGCCTCTCGACGGTCGCGCTCCGAGTAACTGGCGCTGAGCGCTGTGACGGCGAGCATGCGGTCTCCAAGCGCCTGATGCGCCGCATAGGCCAGGTAAGCGGAATCGACGCCGCCGGAATAGGCGACAATCAAGGAAGACACTTTCTTCAGCCCGCCTTCCAGCCGTTTCTGCTTATTTTCCAGCTCGCCCAATGGATGCCCCTCAGAAAATAGGATAGCAGGTGAACCGAAGGGTCACAACCCACACTGCTTGATCCCGCTTGTTTGCAGCGCCTGGCTGATAGCCTCGTCCCTGTTATCGGCGAGCCTGCAGCCACGCAGCGATAAAGATGACGCTTGGAGCGCCGATCCAGAGGAAAAAGGGACTATGGGGTAAAGATCCAGACTGATGAAGGGTCCAGGCGTAGAAAGCCACAAGACAAGCAAGAGCGGTGATTCCCCCCAGCCCTTCACGAAACCAGGCCACTGCGAGTCCGATGCATACCCCAATGGGAAACAGCATTAAGCCCACCCACTCCTGACCGGTGGGTCCCGGGCCTGGATTCCTCAAGCTCTCACCGGCAGCAACAATGAGAACGTAGATTATACTGAGAATGCTCCAACCACGGGCAATCCAGCGCGTTGCGAGGGTGACAGATTCTGATGCCATAATCCCCTCCTTAGCGTCTCTACCTGGATCATGACACCATCCGCATGCGGTTATCAAGGACTACTGGATCAAAACGCCCTGCGTGTCGTCTTCGGTATCCTCAGCCCGGATGAGGCAGGCTGCAGCCAGTTGGTCCTCTGCTCCAAGGTTGATCAGCCGGACTCCCTGGGAAGAGCGCCCGGACTCCCGAATCTTGGCGGAATCAAGGCGCGCGATCTTGCCCTGCTGGGTGATCAGCATGACTTCCGAATCTTCCGTAACGCTGAGCGAGCTGACCACCTTGCCGTTGCGCGCTGTCGTCTTTACGTTGATCACACCCTTGCCGGCGCGTGATTGCAACCGGTATTCCGTGATGGGAGTGCGCTTACCATAACCTTTTTCGGTGGCGGAAAGGATCAGTTCTTTTTCTCCCACTACCTCGACGCCGACGATGTAATCACCCTTCTCGAGCGTCATTGCTCGTACGCCGCGTGCCTGGCGGCCCATGTCACGAACGTCGCTTTCCGGGAAGCGAATGGCCATGCCTTCGTGCGTGGCGAGGAAGATGGTGTCCTGCCCCGTCGTCTGCTTGGCTCCAATCAACTCATCATCATCATCCACATTCATGGCGATGATGCCTCGCGACATAGGGTTGGAAAAATTCGCCAGGCGCGTCTTCTTGATGACGCCGTTGCGCGTCACGAGGGTGACATAACCTTCGGCCGCGTAGGTTTCGCCGTTTACTTCAATGTCTTTTCGTTCTTCCGGAAGTTCCTTCAGGGTCACCAGCGAGGCCACCTTTTCGCGCGGGTTCAGATTCACGAGGTTGAGAATGTGTTTACCGCGTCCGGCGGCCGCCACATCGGGAATCTCATAGACCTTCAGCCAGTGCACCCTGCCCGTATTGGTAAAGACCAGGATGTAGCTGTGGGTAGAGGCAACGAACAGTCCCTCCACAAAGTCCGCCTCGCGGGTTTTCATTCCCAGCCGCCCCTTGCCTCCGCGGGCCTGCTGGCGGTAGGTGGAAAGCGGGGTTCGCTTGAGATACTGGGAGTGAGAGAGTGTGATCACCACATCCTCAACGGCAATGAGGTCTTCAAGGCCAATCTCCGCCTGCTCGTCAATGATGGCCGTCTTGCGCTCGTCACCGTAGTCCTTCTGCACCTCTTTCAGCTCTTTCACAATCACCCGGCGCAGGACCTTCTCATTCCGCAGGATCTCTTCGTATTCGGCAATCTTCTTCTGGAGCTCGTCGTACTCTTCCTGGACCTTGTCACGCTCCAGGGCCGTCAGTCGCTGCAACTGCATTTCCAGGATGGCCTGCGCCTGCCGCTGCGAAAATTCAAACCGTTCCATCAGGCCCGTACGGGCGTCCGCGGGCGTTTTGGACGCCCGGATCAGTTTGATGATGGCGTCCAGATGTGACAGCGCCTTCAGGAAGCCTTCCAGAATGTGGGCCCGCTCCTGGGCTTTGCGCAGGTCGTAAGTGGTGCGCCGCCGGACGACGTTCACGCGGTGGTCAATGAAGTGCTGGATGGCCTCCATCAGTGGCAGTTCACGCGGCTGGCCGTTCACAATGGCCAGCATGATCATCCCGAAGTTTTCCTGCAGCTGAGTGTGTTTGTAGAGGTTGTTCAGGATAATCTCGGGCTGCTCGCCGCGCTTGATCTCAATCACAATGCGCATGCCTTCACGGTCTGATTCATCCCGGATATCTGAGATACCCTCGATTTTCTTGTCCTGCACCAGATTGGCGATGCGCTCGATCACGCGAGCCTTGTTCACCTGGTAGGGAATTTCCGTGATAACAATTTGCTCTTTTTCCTTGGTCTGGTGCTCGATGGCCGCCTTGGCGCGCATCGTGAACTGGCCACGGCCGGTTTCGTATGCGGCCTTGATACCGCTACGCCCATAAATGTATGCACCGGTTGGAAAGTCGGGGCCCGGAACGAGCTGCAGGACTTCGTCGAGGGTCGCCGTGGGCTTTTCGATCAGCAGGACGGTGGCGTTAATGACTTCGGACAGGTTGTGCGGCGGAATCTTGGTGGCCATACCGACCGCGATGCCGTCCGAGCCGTTGATCAGCAGATTGGGAACCCGCGTGGGAAGGACCAGCGGTTCCTCAGTCGACTCATCAAAATTTGGAACAAAATCCACCGTATCTTTGGCGATATCTGCCAGCAGTTCTTCCGCCAGCGGCTCCAGGCGGCACTCTGTATACCGGTACGCCGCAGCGGGGTCACCGTCAATCGATCCGAAATTTCCCTGCCCGTCTATCAGCGGATAACGGAGGTTGAAATCCTGCGCCATGCGCACCAGCGCGTCATAAACCGCAGAATCACCGTGCGGGTGGTACTTTTTGATGACTTCGCCCACCACACCGGCGCACTTGGTGTACCGCTTGTCGGAGGTCATTCCCTCCTTGTGCATGGCGTAGAGGATCCGCCGGTGGACAGGCTTGAGCCCGTCGCGCACGTCAGGCAGCGCGCGCCCGATAATCACGCTCATAGCGTAATCGAGATACGACTTCCGCATCTCGTCTTCAATGTTCACAGGCACTTCGTTCGCTGGCCTGATCAGTTCCTGGTCACCCATAAATCAGCTTTCCTTTTTCCTTTGCTCGCCGACATCAAGTCTTGCGTCGGGTTAGATATCCAAGTTTTTCACGTCGAGGGCGTTCTGCTCGATGAATGCGCGGCGCGGGACAACGGCGTCGCCCATCAAGATCGTAAAGATCTCTTCCGCCTCGGTGCGGTCCTCGATTTTGACCTGCAGCATGGTCCGCTGGTCGGCGTCCATGGTGGTTTCCCAAAGCTGGTCGGGATTCATCTCTCCAAGTCCCTTGAAGCGCTGCACGGTGAAGGCTTTCTTGCCGAGCGTCATGATGTGCTCCAGCAGTTCCTTGCGGTCCTCGATGGTCA
>OBIZ01000008.1_pt1 | contig 48068 bp, 37 predicted proteins | sample 1519801 | NCBI WGS metagenome assembly OBIZ01 (sample SAMN01911456, study PRJEB22533) | soil metagenome | biome: Soil | place: Malaysia | collected 2012-04-30 | depth DG_metagenome m | reverse complement strand
TTCCCAGCGCGCCCATCAATCTGTTCATGATGTCTCCTTGAGAAGCAGTCGATAGTCAAGGGTATAAGCCAATCGGTGAACTGAATTACTGGCAATCTGAAATACTGAGATACTCATACGCTGAAACTCCCATACGGCGGATGAATCGACTCCCTGACGGCTGAGAGAAATCTCAGGCCGCCAGGGACCAGGTTCACCACCGCAACGCGCCGTTGCGTCCCTGGTGGCAAGACCCGTGGCCAGAATTTCCCGGGTTCCGGCAGGGGGAGTTGAGACCTCGTCGCCGCGGGCGGCGCACGCGTCGCGGCCCTTGCGATGTATGCGGGCGAGGGGAAAGTCTCCGGAGGTTGCAACCTACATACGATTCCGTGCGCCGGCGGGAGCCCGATCGGTGCAACCTCCAAGTTGCGCGAGTTGAGCGGCTGTCAGATAGAGCAAGTGTTTCCAACAGTCGAATCGAAAGCCACAGCCAATACTGCGTTGCCAGTTCGGTGGCTAGCAGCAGCCGGTTCCTACGATGCCCCGTAAGTCGAAGGCGAAACAAGATGGACGAAAGATTGGAGTTGCTGGTTGATCGGCAAACGTATGCTCGTTCGTTGTAGGGTGGAACAGTGTTCGCCCACGCTGAGCGTACATCGGCCCTACAGTCTTGTTTTGCCACTGGGGTCGCATCCCCCAGGTACGCGATTTTCCTTGCATTCTTCTTGAGTTCGCAGTAGATTCGTTATGGTGTGCTGGCGTGTTTGTGTGTTTAAGGTACCTGCCCTGTAAGCAGGATATCGGTGGTTAAAATCCAGTCGTCAGCTCCAGAGTAGAGAATGTTGAGATTCCCCAAACTCGAAACGATGCGCGAACGGCAAGGCAGGCCGTGCAGCATATTTGTGTGCGCCCATGGGCAGGTCGTCGATAAGACCATCGTGGCAACGAATCCAGGGCGCGGAGGCGGAGGGTAGAATCCAGAACAAACCATCAGGATTCTAAGACCCGCCCCTCAAAAGGCGGGTTTTTTATTGCAACCTCGGGAATAGAAAATGCTGAGATTCCCCAAACTCGAAACGATGCGCGAACGGCAAGGCAGGCCGGGCAGCATATTTGTGTGCGCCTATGGGCAGGTCGTCGATAACACCATTATGGCGACAAATCCATTGCGCGGCGGGGAAGGATAGAATCCAGAACACAATTGGATTCTAGAAAAGCCCGCCCTAAAAAGCGGGCTTTTTTTTCGCTCTTTGACAACTGAAAGACCAAGCAGCACAGGAGCATGGCGTAATGGCAGCGTGGCGGTCTCCAAAACCGTAGGCGTGGGTCCGATTCCTACTGCTCCTGCCAAGGCGCGTTAGCCAAGTGGGAAGGCAACTGTCTGCAAAACAGCTCAATCGTCGGTTCGATTCCGACCCGCGCCTCCACGGTGGTCAGCACTGGTGTGCGGGCGGGCCCTATAAGCCTGAAATCGCCCCGGACCGGGGTGCACGGCAGAGTTCGATTCTCTGGGCCACTACCAAAATCGATGCCTCCGTCGTTCAAAGGATAGGACACCACGCTACGAACGTGGAAATCGGGATTCGAGTTCTCGCGGGGGTACCATTCGGGCGCGTGCGGCCAAGCGGACAGGCCACCAGCCTCCTAAGCTGGCGACATGTGAGTTCGAATCTCACCGCGCCTTCCATGCCGGGCTCATCTAACGGCAAGATGTGCGCCCGATTAGCGCAACATCGAGGTTCAAGTCCTCGGCCCGGTACCACTCCTGGGTAGTTCAGTGGTAGAACGCGCGGCTGTTAACCGCGAAATGGGGGTTCGAGTCCCTCCTCAGGAGCCAGATTGCAGGGCCAAGATGTTACTGGAGGCATACCCGCCTTTTAAGCGGAGAAGTCCGGGTTCGAATCCCGGTGGCCCTACCATGCTGCGATAGCTCAGTGGCAGAGCCGCTGATTCGTAACCAGCAGACCGGAGTTCGATTCTCCGTCGCAGCTCCGTGGTGACTGAACCCAAACGGTGCGGGACCCGACTGTGGATCAGGTGTTAGCGGGTTCGACTCCCGTCAGTCACCCCAGGATTTGGCCCTGTAGCGCAGAGGACCAGCGCGGCTCCCTCCGAAGGAGCAGGTCATCAGTTCAAATCCGATCAGGGCCCCCAGTCGGCGTAGCTCAGTGGCAGAGCGCGTCCTCGGTACGGACGAAATCCGCGTTCGATTCGCGGCGTCGGCTCCAAGCGGGCGGAATTCGAGTGGCAGAATACCTGACTCTTAATCAGGGAAGTGCGAGTTCAAGTCTCGTCGCCCGCACCAGGATTCGCCCCGTTAGCTCAGAGGGTAGAGCGCCGGTCCTACAAACCGGAAGTCGGAAGCTCGAAACTTTCACGGGGCACCAAGTTTGGGCGCGTAGTGATAACGGGAGCACTCCGGTCCTGCAAACCGGAAGTGGGGATTCGACTTCCCCCGCGTCCACCAGATTGAGCGGTCATAATTCAACGGCAGAATACCTCGTCGCCAACGAGGATGCTGCGGGTTCGATTCCCGCTGACCGCTCCAGGCGGCGTTGGTATATAGGGTGTGCCTCGGCCCTCCAAGCCGAAGAAGCGGATTCGATTTCCGCACGCCGCTCCAGAATTTCGGGATGTGGGGTAACGGGAAGCCCACCTGCTTTGGGAGCAGGGCGGTGGAGGTTCAAATCCTCCCATCCCGACCAGTTTTACGGGAAGTGGCCAAGTGCTCAAGGCGCCGGTTTCGGGTACCGGAGATCGCGGGTTGAAATCCCGCCTTCCCGACCACATTGATGCGGGGTTGAGGAGTGGTCCCTCGGTGGTCTCATAAGCCACACAGGCCGGTTCGATTCCGGTCCCCGCTACCAAAATAATAGCCCTCGTCGTCTAGTGGCCTGACTCCTGGTACTCGATCAGGGACTACCGCCGAGGGCACGGGGGCGTGGAGGAGTTGGAGTCCTCGCGGCACTGTCAATGCCGAGAACGCCGGTTCGAGTCCGGTCGTCCCCGCCAAGTTCTGAGGCCTGTTCGTCTATCGGTAGGATGGCTGATTTTCAATCAGTCGAGGCGGGTTCGACTCCCGCACAGGCCGCCAAAGGAGCGCTATGCAAATCATTGACAACATTCCGGTGTGGGGTACCCCGGTTGACGAGGGTGCCTTGAAGCAAATCCGCACTTGCTACTGGATCTTCGGGCACGCCGCGATGATGGCCGATCACCACAAGGGCTACGGTGTTCCAATCGGCGGCGTCATCGCGCACGAATACTTGATCGGTCCCTCTGGTGTCGGCTATGACATCGGTTGCGGCAACAAAGCAGTGCTGACGGATGCCGACGCACGGGACGTGCGTGCCAACATCGCCCGCATTATGGACGATCTTTGGTCAACTGTCAGCTTCGGGATCGGTCGCAAGAACCGCGAGGACGTTGACCACGAACTTTTCGAGAACGATGATGCCTGGCAGATTACCCAAGGGGCCAACACCTCAGCATGGAGACTCACGTCGCTGCGGGATATGGCTCGTGCTCAGCTTGGTACAGTTGGAAGTGGGAACCACTACGTAGACATTCTGGAGGACGAGCAGGAGCGAATTTGGGTCGGAGTTCATTTTGGCTCCCGTGGTTTGGGCCACAAGATTGCCACGAGGTTTCTGAATCGAGCCGGCGCGAAGGACGAAATGGACTCGGCTCCCGTCGCGCTTGATGCTCGAACCCAGGAAGGCCAGGAGTATATCGCCGCGATGAAGCTGGCAGGCCGGTACGCCTACGCGGGCCGTGATTGGGTGTGTGATCGAGTGGTGAAAATTCTTGGCGCAAAGGCACTGGACTCCGTTCACAACCATCACAATTTTGCGTGGCAGGAGACGCACGGTGGAAAGACGCTCTGGGTGGTGCGCAAAGGTGCAACACCAGCATTTCCTGGTCAGCGGGGATTTGTCGGCGGCACGATGGGCGAAAACTCCGTGATTCTGGAGGGCGTCGAGAACGACGATGCCTCACTGTCTCTATACTCAACGATCCACGGTGCCGGTCGCGTCATGGGCCGGATGGAGGCCAAGGGCAAGCGGGACAAGACAACGGGAGAGTGGAAGCGCCAGCCGAAGGTTACCCAGGAAATGATGGACACCTGGGTGGATGAAGCCAAGGTTGAACTGCGCGGTGGTGGAGTTGACGAGTCGCCGCACTGCTATAAGCGATTACCGGAAGTCCTGGCCGAGCACTCCGCCTCGGTGCGAGTCCTTCACACTCTCAAGCCGCTCGGTGTTGCGATGGCTGGCAAGAACGAATTCGATCCATTTAAAGACTGAGGGAGCGTCGTCCAATCGCATAGGGCGCCCGCCTTCTAAGCGGTGAATCCGGGTTGAAGTCCCGGCGCTCCTCCCAAGCCTCAAAGAGGGATTATGTCCGACACTCTTGTTCTCGATACTCTGGGTTTCCCGGTGGCCTTTGTCTCCTGGCAGCGGGCTGTCAATCTGCAATGGCAGGACCGAGCCAGGGTGGTTACGGAAGATGCCAAGAGGGTCATCCGATCGCCGTCCTTCGAGATGGGGATGCCGCGCGTTATCAGACTGAGGAACCATATCAGCCGGAAGCTGCGGCTGAAAGTTCCGATGACTCGCCGTAACATCGCTATCCGTGATAACAGCTCGTGCCAGTATTGCGGCGTGGTGCTGGAAACGGCGGAATACACCATTGACCACATTGTCCCCAGGGCTTGCGGTGGAAGTTCGGTCTGGACCAATCTTGCGTTGGCGTGTGTCCAATGTAACAAGCGCAAATCGGATCGGACTCCCCAGGAGGCTGGACTTACGCTCAGGCAGAAGCCTCTGGAGCCTGACCGGTTCGACCCGCGATTCAATTTCCGGCTGCACATCACCGTGCTGCGACCGGAATGGTCGGACTACAAGGCTTACATTTATTGGAATGTTGAGCTTGAAAAGTAATTCCCCGGTAAGCAAGCGCGGTCGTTGCGATGGTCTGAAAAGCCATAGAGTCCCGTTCGACTCGGGAACCGGGGACCAACCATTCTGGCCTCGTCTAATGGTAGGACAGCTGACTTTGAATCAGCCAATCCTGGTTCGATTCCAGGGGCCAGAGCCATTGCGAGATCGTTTAACAGGCAGGACTCCAGATTCTGAATCTGGCAATGCTTGTTCGAATCAAGCTCTCGCAACCAGCGTCTGGCGACGCTCAACTCGCTGGCAATCGGTCGATGCACTTCGGTGCTTTGCTCGTTATACGTTAGTGTGGATTGTTTTCGAGCTTGCGATGATTCAGACATGTTCACCGAGCGCGGCACAGTGAGACCCTCGACGGTTTTCGAATCGAGTTCTGCCACCCGCTCGCTTGCTCAAGTTCGCTGTGGGGGCCAAGACACTGGGAGCATCCCTTTGTTTGCCACCGTCTCGCGGGCCCGGTGGAATATCGGATGGTCCAGTCCCGGCCAAGAAGGTGAGGCGTAAGGACGCTTTGCAATGGCCCACCTCACTATCCTTCATAACCGGAGGTCCTAGCTCCCACTGTCGTTTCGCGCGACCAATTTGTCGTTAGAGTTAACTGTGGGTTTGTCAAAATCAAGAACCCAGCGTCAGGAAATTACTAACTGCGGCTACGCGCTCAGCATCTCCTTACGGCTCATAGGGCGGGAAGTCATCCTCGATAGCAAATGGTCAAGCGATGTAAATCCCAGTCCTTGAACCGGCCGACGCAGCTCTCCTGACCGAAGGTTAACTTCGAAGCGGTCAAATCGCGCGACGTGCGGCAGGTCGGGAGAAAGCTTCAAGGCGACACCACCCAAGTTACCTACTTGCGTATCGATGACCTTCTGTCAAGTCTGTGACCAATATCACAGCAAAATATACGAAATGCCCTCACCCTAGGACGTTTCGCGTTCACTCTCCTTCGTGTCACCAACGTTTCACCTCCGCGTTATATCCAGTGCATTGAAGCCCTTCGCGACTTAGTTGAAATTGGCGGAAAAGTAGGCGACACGGGTCGGGTGAGGTTGCGCTCCCGGGCTGGACTCTGGCGGGGGACTTGAACACAGCGAGCACCTCCTCACCTGACCCAAAGCAGTTGCTACGGTCGGGAATTTGCTGGCCGTAGGCCTGGATGATGTACGCCGTCGGGAGCGGAATGCAAAGTCCGGGTATTCGCCCCGGCCATCCACAGCAAGTAGGAAAGCGGGAGAGGGTGGGTGACCTTTCTTCCAAGCAGGGAGTCAAGAGGCGAAGCTTGTGACGCTTGAGAAACCGTCACACCCTCTGTAGCGCCCTGAGGCAACCGTGCGTAGAGTGCCAACTGTAAGGCGGAGCGAAAGAGATCGAAGCGGAGGGCGGCCATGACTACGACAACCGATCCGCGAGAAATTGATCCCCAGATTTCTAACAGCAGTCGTGCTTTCGGCCGGTTGAGACGGCAGGCGGCCTCAGTCTGGCAAAAGAGTAAAGGCTGGGGCCATTCGCCACGGCTCAGGATTCCCCTTCGGCTGCCGCTCCTAGTGGGGAGCGTGTTGGTCCTGCTTACCCTGTATCTGCCAACGGCGATGGGATTTTTGTTTGGCCCCGTGCCGGGAATGGATTTTTTTTCTAGAGCTGAAACCGCATCTTGGGCAGGCTTTTTATTGGTTTTTTCCGACGGGGGGCGCACCTTCTATCTGCTGAGTCTCGCGTTGGCGGCGGTCACTCCGCTGTTATTGATAGCCACGGTGTTTGGCTGGAATCTCTCTTCAAAGCACAGCCTGCTTACATGGCTCTTGGCGATTTCGGGTTCGGTTGCCCTACTTGCCACCACGGATTCGCTTCCATGGGCTGCTATCGGCCAACTTTATTTCTGGGGATTGAACGAGTCTCTGGGACTATTGGCCCTTAATGTGTTGTTCTGCCTCCTTCCTATTGCCTGCCTCAGGTCGAAATTCTGGACCTGGAAGGGCGCAATCTTCTGGGGCCTGATCTCGGTCAGCGTTGTCCTTGGCTTCTTTTTTGCCAATGTTCTACTCGGGGAGTTTCTCCCAAATTTTGAAATCGACGAATTCTTTACGGTCGTCCTGCCACCCACGCCTTTCTTGCTTTTGCCCTTTGGCTTATGGGTTCGTTATGAACTCCTTGGGACTACACCAAGCTCCCATTGGCCTAACGTGGCACATGGTCTCGCGATTTTCTACACACTGACGGTCGTATTTGACATTGTCACCGCTGCCCTTTTCGAATTCTGGGGACTGATCGCATTCTTTTTAGGCGCATACCTGATTCTTTACGGATACTGGCAGCTTCGGCGTGAAGCGGATGCAAGACCACTCGTCGTTTCCATCCCTGATGCGGACGCTGCCACTTGAAATCAAGCTGGCCCTCGGCGGGCTCGTCACGAATCGAATGGCAGTCGCGTGTCCCGGCTATAGAGTGCCAATGGCCCTAATCGGGCCTGAAGGAGGCTCATAATGCGCATTACAAGAATACTGGTCACACTGGGAATGGTCCTGCTGGTTGCCAGTTGCGAACCCAAGGATTTTCTGAACCCGCTTTACACAACAAAGGACTTGGTTCTCGATCCTCTATTGACGGGCGCCTGGGAACAAACGGAAGAAGATCGGAGTATAGTTCTTGACTTCCACCCCGCCGCGGGCGGGTGCTACGTACTCACTTACACCGAGTTGGGTTCAAAAGCCACCAAACCTCAAAAACAGGAAAGAACCCTTTTCATGAAATACGACGCTTGTCTGGTGCAATTGGGACAGGGGCACTTCCTTGATGCCCGGCCCTGGCTGGTAGAAGCGAAAGAAACCGCATGGACATTTAATTTGCCAGCACTTCCAAATCCGGGAGTGGAAAGCGCCACCTCCTCTTCCTACTTCCACCTAGGCTCTACCGACTTGCAGGACGTCCCTGCAGGGCTTTTTATAACCCTGACGCCAGCGGGCATAAACAATACCACCGCGGAATCAAACCGAAAGTACAAGTTGCATCTCACGCCTGCTCACTGGATTTTCAGAGTCTGGGTCAATCAGACGAAACTTCGGCTGAGTGGCTTCGAGCCGCCCGGCGACGTCGGAACCATTAGTACCGAAGACCTTCAAAAGCTTGTAATCAAGTACGCAGACGACACGCAGGTCTTTACAAGCTTCGGCGAATTGAAGCGTAAGTCCGGAGGCTCGCAAGTCCAGTAATGATGCTCTGGCGACGGCACCAACTCTGAGTTGACTAAATGGCACTCATGAAACTGTTACACGCGTCATCGGTGTGGATGAACTCTAAGCGCATGTCTCGGGCCGGAGGATTTTTGGTTGTTGGCGGGTCCGCTGCAAGAGCAGGTTTACCGGCAACCCTGCCTCGCCGCTCAAAACCGGAAGGCCCGCTGGACTGTCAGCAAAAAAGGAGATACTTCAATGATCATCATTGAGTTGAAGACACCCCATGACCGCGGCTTTTCACATTTGAGATTTGGAACCGTGATGTTGTCTGTGCTGCTATTGGCGGCATCGGCGTCGCCCGGTTCGGCACAGGTTCTCTCTGAAGGTAAAGGTAACCTGCGCGTGATGACCTACAACGTTTACGAAGGCGCAGACCTGACCACGGCATTTAGCGCCCAGACCCCACAAGAATTTCTCGCCGCCGTCGGCGCCATTCTTGCCAACGTGCAGGCTACCAATCCGCCCGCCCGCGCCGTGGCGGTCGCGCGCCAGATCGGCAAAGCGAACCCCACGCTGGTCAGCCTCCAGGAGGTCACCGAATGGAAGACCTGCCCGGCAAACGCTACCCTGACGGGATGTGCTTCGCCCCCCACCGTGCTGTACGACCTGCTGAACCTTGTCAAGGATGCCCTCCAGGCGCAGGGTCTGTCGTACAAAGAGGTGGGAAGAGTCACCACCAACGATTTGACTGCGCCGGCAATCACCGGCACGGGTCCAGTGATCGTCTTCTACACCCAGCGCAGCGCCATTCTGGCCAGTGCGGACATTAACTCTCACGAGTTGCAACTCACCAATGTCCAGTCGGCCCAGTTCAATTCAACTCTCACCGTCCCAATTGCCGGCGGAGGAACCTTCGTCGTCCATCGGGCATGGATTTCGGCAGATGTGAAATTCCACCAGACGAGCTTCCGCTTTATTGGCACGCAACTGGACGCCTTCGACCCCGCGACCAACTATAACCAGGGGGAGGAACTCATTTCCGGTCCCGCCAACACCTCCAAGCCAGTGGTCATTGCCATGGACTCAAATTCGAAGGCCAATCCGCCGGCGAATCCGTTCACCCCGACCTATACAAACTTTCTGGTCAACGGATTCAAGGACGCATGGACGGAGACGCAGGGCGATGCGCCGGCCCCCACGAGTGGCCAGGATCCCACGCTGATGAATCCGGTCTCGCAGGTAACTCAGCGCGTCGACCAGATCCTGCTGCACGGTGACCTGGATGCCAAGGCGACAGAGCTCTTTGGTGGTCAGCCGTCCGACAAAACCAACGGCCTGTGGCCCTCAGATCATCTTGCGGTTGCGGCCAGGTTGAAGACAGAGTGAATTTACCGGAGCTATGCCTGTGGGTCCTTGCCATCCCAGGATGCCCACGGACATGGTTCCACCTCTCCACCCAGGAGGTCGTTATGAGTATCCTGAACCGCTCCACCCGATTCCAGGGCGTGCTTGTCTTGCTGTCGAGCGCGCTTTGTACACTGGCACTGCGCGCGGAAGCAGCGGTCGAAGCGCCAGGGACAAGTAAAGTTTGGCATGTGCAATACCTCAACGGGCCTATCTCGGTGACCAAAGGGAAAAACCACAAGGTCGTGCCGCTGCCGAGCGGAACATCTCTCAACGCCAAAGTCGGCCCGGAGGGAATTGTGTTCCGGAAAAAGAAAGATGTGCTTCTAGCCATTCCCAGCGCCGGGATCGATCAAGTCACATACGACCGCGCATCGCATCGCGTCTCCAAGGCGGTCGCCGATGATATGGCAAATAACATTCAGAATTGTGGGAATGGTGATTACCTATGCGGCACCGTTGTCGTCACAGAACTGGTTGTGGCCGTAGTTGCTCTTCCTTTCAAGTACACGAACCACTATGTCAGGATTTCATGGGAAGAAGACGGCGCAGTACAAGTGATGGAGCTTAAATTCGACAAGCACGATTATCTGCCCTTGCTCTCCGAGCTACAGAAGGCAACGAATAAACCCTGGAGAAACCTGCCCGAGGAAAACGCAGCCTTCCTTCGGTCGCAGAAGAACTCCCGTCCCTGCCAGGAACAGGCGCTTTCCGGTGACGATCTTCTTCTCCACATCGGGAAAGCCTCCGGGATGCAAGACCAGCTCAACGCTGCGGCTGCCTGCAGATTCTGGCTGCGGACGATTGAAGCCGCTGCGGGAGGTTGGCTCATGGCGAGAATGCAGAGGAACGAGACCTCTTCGGGGCCATATCAGTATCGGGTAATCCATGCCGGAAGCGCATCCAGGAAGCAGGCCGAGCTTAACCGCGCGGGCGCGGAAGGCTATCGCCTGCGCCCGGGGATGTCCAGGACTCTTGGACAGTTTGGGTGGACAGTCGTTTTGGTGATGGAGAAGCCCCATGGGCAGACGCCAAGCAAGTATGAGTATCTGTATTGCAAGGGCTCTAGTGAGCGCTCGGCCAGGAAGAAGGCCGGGAAAGCGAGTGCGCAGGGCTATCAACAGGTGGACCAGGTGGACCAAGTGCAAGGCAGGTACTATTCTGTCGCGCTCATCCTTGAGCGACCCGGCACAACGAGCCAGGAGAACAAGTGAGCCAGTAGGTGGCGCAGATATTGAGGCTGGGCTCCCCACAAGGCGGCCCGTCCAAAATTCAGAGGTCAAGGAGGTAAGTATGAAAACCACATTGTTAGTTCTATTCTCACTCTCTCTCTATTTTGTTCCGAAAACCTTGGCGGCGGATCAAGCCAAGAATCTCTGGCTGGCTCGTTTTACCAGTCCGTCCAATGCCACGGCTGTTGTTGCTTCCGCTCAGACAGCTGACCTTGAAGCCATCCAGCAAAGCGGGCTCTTTGGCAAAGTCAGCTCGTTCCGTACAGAAACTGAAAAACCTGACGGCGCATGGGAACTTTCCGCTGATGCCATCGACTACTCGCATGGAAGCACCGCGAAGAGCATGCTGGTAGGCTTCGGGTCAGGACGGGCCCATCTGGTGATGGAGTATAAGCTTAAGAATCCGGCTGGAGAGACGGTCTGGACGAGTAAAATCAAGACCCACCCTTCATTCTGGAGCTCCGCAGTCACCGATCTGCACAACGCCAAAGCAGACCGGCAGGCCCAGAAGCTTCTGGACGAACTAACAAAGTTCATGCAATCGCAAAAGCAACCGTAGGCGGCGCGACGCTACAGCGCCGCGCGGCCGTGGTCAAGCTCGAGATTTCATTTTCTGAATGCTGCGCCTACGCGATCCAAGGGTCCGGGGTGCGATGGGCGGATTGGTAATTCATGAATTGCAGAAAGCATGCGAGTAGAGGTGCCAAATGATGACAACAACAAGAAGAAGAACGCGTGGGTTAACTCCGTGGTCTCAGGTGGTGGCAAACCCCAGATCCGAAACGTTTCTGCGCAATAAGCGAGAAGTCGCGAAGCAACTCTCCGTTAGCAAGGTATTGGAGCGTTCTCGCACTGTGCTATGCAGCATGATTCTGGTGTTGATGGCTTGTTGCTGCAGTGTATCCGCATACGGGCAGCGGGTCTGGGATTCGCCAGCATTTTCGGCCAGTCCCAAGGAGATTTTGGAGGCTGCCGCATCCGAGCAACCTGCGGAGGATACTGCTGCGGTGGTGGTGTTCAAGGAGGAGCACTACCGTTTTGACGCGCAGGGACGGAGCATTCACTCCATGCGGAAGATCTACAAAGTTCTGACGCCTGATGGAGTGCAAGGCTGGTCGGGAGTGAAGTACGAGTGGTGCCCCTGGTATCAGGAGCGCCCTTCCATTCGTGCTCGAGTGATTACCGCGGATGGGGTGGCCCACGTGCTCGACCCCAAGACGCTGAAGGACTCGCCTATCCAGGACAAGGACGAAAGCGTTTACAGTGACCGCCGGACCGAACTCGGTCCCCTCCCAGCAGTAGCCGTCGGGGCTGTTGTCGAGGAGGAGGCGATCATTCAGGACACGGCGGCGTACTTCGAGCAAGGTGTAATCCGCTATGTCAACCTCGCAAGCGAAGACCCGATCCGCCATTGGCGCGTGACTCTCGAGGCGCCAGCCAGCATTCCTTTACACTTTGTCGTTCGACTGCTGCCTGGTGTCCAGCCTCAGAGGACAGAAGCCGACGGAAGCGTGAAGCTTGTTTTCGAAGGTGGTCCAACGCCTCACGTGGTCAGTGAGCCCTATGTGGCGAGTGATATTCCTGTAGTCCCTTACATCGCTTTCTCTATCGGCTTGGCGTGGAAGGATGTGGCGTCAGGTTACGGCGCCATCGTGGATAAGCAGATCGCCGCTGGAGATGCGGCAGGAACCGAGGACGAGGGATTGAAGAAGGGCAGCTTGAAAGAAACCGTCGCCGCCATCAGCGCCCGGTTGCATCGGGACGTACGTTATACGGGAGTCGAATTCGGAGAAGCTTCTCTGGTGCCTGCGTCCCCTGCCCAGATTCTGCATCGGAAATACGGCGACTGCAAAGACAAGGCCACCTTGCTGGTGGCCATGCTGCGCAAGGCCGGCGTTCCCGCTTACGTTGCGCTGCTCTCGACAGGACCGGGGCTGGACATCGAGCCGGACCTTCCCGGAATAGGCGCTTTCGACCACGCCATTGTTTACGTGCCCGGCCCTCCGGGCCTTTGGATTGATGCAACCAACCCCTTCACGCGGCCCGGGGAACTTCCCATGATGGACCAGGACAGGCTCGCTCTGATCGCCGGCTCGACGACGACCGGCCTGGTTCGAACCCCCGAGCCTACCTCGGCTGAGAACGGTAGTGTGGAGACGCGAGAAATCTACCTGGCTGAATTGGGATCTGCGCGCGTGATTGAGACCACGGAGGCGACGGGTGCCTTCGAGCAGAGTTACAGAAGCCACTACAGCGACCCCGACCCCCCTGAAACACGGACGCAATTGGAGAAATACGTGGCGGTGGAGTATGCAGCGAGTAAGCTCACCCACTACGAACACTCGCCGACCACCGACCTCTCCAAGCCCTTTCGCCTGAAACTGGAAGCTGCCAGCGCGGCCCGTGGCACCACAGGCATTGAAGACGCAGTGGTGGCCATACCTGTTGTGGAGTTGACGAGCAACCTCCCCTCGCTCCTTACCGAGGATGAGGAAGAGACACCGGCATCCCCCTCACCGGAAACAGCTGCCGCTGGAGTGGAAGGAGGGTGGGCCAGGAAGGCGGACCTCGTACTTCCCAGGCCTTACCATCTTGAGTGGCGGTACCGGATTGTTCCCCCGCCCGGATTTAGGCCGGCACCCTTGCCGCCATCGGTCGTCAAGCACCTGGGTCCCGCTGTCCTCTCCGAACAGTTCAACGGAGAAGAGGATGGGACCATCACCGCGACGCTCCGCTTTGATACCGTCAAGCGGCGGATGAAACCTGAAGAAGCCGTGGCCCTTCACAAGGGAATCCGGGAACTCCAGCAAGAGAATGCTCTTATCGTCAGATTCATCCAAATTGGCGAGACCTATCTTGCGGATGGGAACGTGCGCGAGGCCCTGGAGGAATTTCGGGACTATGCCGCGAGCCATCCCCAGGACGCTCTGGCGCACACGCGCATTGCGAGAGCCCTCCTCGCGGCAGGTATTGGCGAGGGTGCGCGCAACGAGGCCCTCCTTGCCACCAAGATCGAGCCCTCCTCGCCGGTGGCCTACCAGACGCTGGCGTTAGTCCTGGAGCACGACCTGGTTGGGCGCATGTATGGAAAAGGGTTCGATTACGCTGGAGCCGAAGCTGCCTTTCGTAAAGCTCTCGAACTCAACTCCAAGGATACCGTGGCGCGCGGAAATTTCGCCATTCTGCTCGAACACGACGCCAAAGGGAGAAGGTACAGCCCCCAGGCGAAACTTGCGGAAGCTATTCAGCAATACCAGGAGCTCGGCGATAAGTTGGGAGAGGTTAACCTGAGCAAGAATCTGGTAATCGCCCTGATGTGGGCGCGGCGATTCAAAGACTTGAAACAGCAAGCCGGGAAAGAGACTGACACACAGGGATCACGTGCCTTTGCCCTCGTAGCTACCGCAGCGACGGACGGGCCCGCTGCGGCCATCCAGGAAGCATCGCGGGAGATCACGAACGAAGAGATGAGGGGGAGCGCTCTAATCGAGGCCGGGAACTACCTTGTCCAACTCAGGCTCTACCCTCAGGCAGCGGACCTTATTGCAGCCGGCGCCAAGGGCGGCCCCAACGCAGCCGCCGAACTGAATCGCGCGGCGTTCCTTCGTCAGACTCAGCGTCACGAGGACGTCCCGGTCGATAACGCTGACCCCCGAAGTGTCGTGATAAAGGCCCTTGGTTTAATGTTTAGCGACGAAGCTACCCCGGAAGACCTGGCGAAGATCAGCAGCCATCACTGTCGGGATTTTGATGATTCAAGAGAATTCGTGGATATGAAGCGAGGTATGATGGCCCTGCGCACCGAGATGAGTAAGCAAGGTCTGTCGCTGGACCTGATTTTGGATCTTTTCATCAGCAATTTCCCAATCAGCGTGGAAGGCAGTGATGCCGCCGGATACAGGTTACGCGTTCAAGTCATCGGTGGGGCCGCCGTGAGCACGCTGGTTTTCTTAGTAACCCGGGAGGACGGACAATATAAACTCCTGGATTCGGCTAGAAGCCCGACCACGCTGGGAAGTGAGGTGTTGGAAAGGGTCGGAAATGTCGACCTCGCCGGCGCGCGTCATTGGCTCGACTGGGCCCGGGAGGAGATGCCTCTTCAAGGCGGCGAGGATCCCTTCGCAGGGCCGCCGTTTCCGCGCTTCTGGGAGCGGGGAAAACAAGGCGACAAAGACGCGATTCGTTACGCGGCAGCAAGCATCCTGGCAGAGGGCGAAAAAACCGAAGTCGAGAGAGCGATACCCATTCTGCAAGAAGGGCTCGCGAAGGCGGCTTCAGATGCCGAAAGACTCCGTTTCGACCTGGCATTGGCCCACGCCTTCCTGAAATTGAAAAGGTATGGCGAAATCCTCCCCTTCAGCCAACCGCTCCTCGAAACTGCCCCAACCTCCGACGCTGCCTTCGTGATGACCATGTCCGCCCTGAGAGGATTGAAGCGATGGCCGGAATTCGAGCACTGCGCCCAGGACCGTTTGAAGCGCTTGCCGGATGACTTGCTCGCCACCCGCCTGCTTGCGGATGGGGCGTCCCGGCGCGGCAAATTGGCTGCGGCCATTCAACTCGAGCAGCGCATGGTATCTCTGGGAAAAGCTGACTCGGGCGACTACAACCAGATCGCGTGGTTTACTCTCATCGACGGGTCTGTAACCAACCAGACAATAGAAAACTCGCAGCGTGGAAACTTTTTGAGCAAGAATGCCGATCCCACTGAACTCCATACCCTCGCTGCCCTGTACGCCGAAGTGGGGAAGACCACAGAGGCTCGCGAAACTCTCTTGAGATCAATGGAACTGCGCGGGCTTGAGGAACCCGACCCTGATTATTGGTATGTCTTCGGCCGCATTGCCGAACAGTTTGGGGTCCGCGATGCCGCAGTCGCTGATTATCAAAAATTGAAGCCGCCCGACGAGGGAAATGCCTTAGCCACTTCGACCTACGTTCTCGCGCAGCGCCGTCTGGCAGTGTTGGAGCGTGAAAAAGGGATGTAAAGAATTCCCGTTTCCTGGATGGCAGCGGGCATCCACGGTGCAAGCTGATAAATCGGTGAGTCCTCAGCCATAAGAGATGAGGGAGGAAGGTAAGAAAGGAGCCAAGTTCCTTGAAATATGAAGATCCTGGGAGGGTGTCATTTGCAGTCGCAATCTCCGCAAGGGAACAGAATCGAATTCAGGAGCTGCCTATTATACTAATATCTGTGGCTCTCTACGAAGAGAATCCTGAATTGGCCTCCTCATATTGTTTGAGTCTGGTAACTCACGAAAATGAAAATGTTCGAGGCAATGCGCTGCTTGGTTTAGGCCACATCGCACGCCGCTTTGGTCAACTTCCACCAGAAGCGATGACCGCAATTTTTTCTGGGTTGAATGACAATTCCGAGTGTGTTCGTGGTCAAGCTTCCTCGGCCGCTGGTGATGTGCAACAATTTATTGGCTAGCACTTACGTGCGTACTTGCTCTAGCGGTCGGTTAGCTGCGAAACCCGCCGCTGAGATCAAATGTTAGACAGGCAAGAATCATGACTGTTCTGCGAGAGCACGATATTGTTCGGGTAACGAAGTTGGTCGACACTTCGCGTAAGTTCGACGGGACCGAGGGCGTGCGTCGGCCACCGCGGATCGGCGATATTGGAGCGATTTGCCACGGGTATGATCCAAAGGACGCGAACGCGCCCGTTGTGGTGGAGATGGTTGACAACGAGGGACTGACACTGTGGCTTGCAGACTTCCAGCGAGATGAGCTGGAGTTGGTCAGGCGGGGGTAGCCATTCGTGATTCACCTTCGTACTCTGGCTGTCTAACTATTCGCTCCAGCCTAGTGGGATTCCTTCAAGGCCGGCCAGCGAGAAACAAGCCGTTGCAGCCGACGCGATGAGGGTTATGGGCAAAGAACAAACGATCCGGGTGCGCGCTCAGGCGCTCACCATTGGCATGCCCGACATGAGCACTACATATTCCGGGGTAGTTCAGCGGTAGAACACTCGGCTCCAGACCGAGAGGGCGCTGGTTCGAACCCAGCCCCCGGACCCATATAATCAGGTAGGGAAATGTCAGAACGTAAACCAACTCGGAGGGACGAGGCGAAGCCGGCCGGCGTCAACCCCGGCTACGCGGCCTTGCAGATCGCCAAAGCACTCACCACCTCCGAGCGGCACGAGGACCGCGCGACCCGCGAGCGAGCCGAGGAGAGGGTCTCCAAGTGGGAGGCTGTTCTCAAGAACATCCTGACCGGCACTGTGGCATACGGGTCGAGAACACCTGTCGAGGGAGTGCCCGGTTGGGCAACGCTGGAGGTCGTCACCGGCGGGCTCGCGACGGGCGAACTCCTTGCGGGCGGCCCGCTCCAAGAGCACGAGCAGAAGCTACTTGAGGAGATTCCAAGCCTCCCGCGCGGTGCGGAACGTGGCGCGCTCAATGCCCACTTCCTGACTGATGCCGGTCTCGCGGAGCTCCGCAACCGGCTCCACTCGGGCCGCTACGACGTGGCCGTTCCGGAGGAAGGTGCCCTGATGGTCGTTGCTTGCCTCGTCGAGAAAGGATACGCGGAGGATGCCCGCGGACTCCTCGACCAACTCGTGCCTTACTTCTCGAGGCTGCGCTTCTATCCCGTTCCACTGGAGCAGCCCCGGCGCTTCGGTACGGGCGTCCATTTGCAGGACGTGGGGACCACGCTCGCGGACCTCCGGAGGCTCAGGCCCAACAAGCGAATTTTGGCACAAAAGGAAGCTGTGGAGGTGTGGCTGCCGTTCTATGACCGCATCGTTACATTGTTCCTTGAAACCGTTGAGAACGACTGGCCCTGCCAGAAGTATCCGGACGCTTGGCCCGAGCGTGCCCGGGCCCTTCTCGGCGAGTACGTGGAGCTGAGAAGGGAGCACACACACTGCGGGAAGATGGACCGGGCGAAGGAGCACTCCGCGCAGCTTCGCGAGCTCCTCGGTCGGTGCTCACGGAACCCGGGAGGGCTTACGGGCCAGGAGGTGGGACGTATCCGACTGATCTTGAGCCGCTACTTGGCGAAGCGGGGCGCTCCGGACTCACCGACTTGCGCCGCGGCACGCCGTCGACAAGCAGCGGATGTGGGCGCCCCGACCTTTCACGCGGTCGCCGGGGTAATCGCCGCACGCCTCGAGAAGTACCCCAAGGAAGCCAGCCTAGATGACGTCGGCCAACTGAACGGGGTGGTCACCGGAGACGAGTCGGCAGGCTCCAGCGTGCCCGAGGGAACCTCCGTCCCCCCTTCGATCCGGCGGAAGGTCGAGCGCTGCCTGAATGAGACCGTGGACACCCTGGTCGAGCGCGGCCTCATCACCTCGGGTGAAACCCTTGCCAGGTGCCTGCCGCAAATGACTTCCGGGATTCGGGCCCTGGGGATCACCGAGCCGGCGCTCCGCCAACTCTATACCGGGATCTACCGCGCTTTCCGGCGGCGGCGCTCACTGCTCCTGCTAAACCTGGAGAGGCAGGTCCAGATCGAAGAACTTCCTTGGGTCGCGGCCATCGAGAGGTTTCGGAGCGACAGCCTGTCGGGCCGGGAACTCGCCAGGCAAACCCTCGAGGAGGTCGTCGTTCTGACGCTGACCTCGTTTCCCCATGCGATCCTCCCGAACAAGCTGCTCCAGGAGTTGCGGGTGCTCCTGAAGGGTGCCGGTCTGGACATCCCGCTCGTGGACGAGTTGGCGGCGGACATCTTCATCGGGGAGTTCTCCGGGAAGTTCGTCGAGTCCGCCTGCAGGGCGGCTGACCTTCTGAAGGGCTCGCTTTACGCCGCCTATTATGGAATCGACTACGAGGAAGTCCGGAGGATCCTGAAGCCAAGAGAGCCGGCGAAGCGTACGTGGTTCTGGTCGGCGCCCAAGGCGACGCCGGATGAATTCCCCCGCCTTTGCGCGTCCCGCGCCGGGGTTTCCCTTGGGACCTGGGACCCCGCTACCAACGGAATGGTTATCGAGCAACAGCAGATCCTCACGACCCAGAACCTGGCGGCGTTGTTCGGGGGGCTGAACCTTGCAGATGCGCTACGCGGTCAGCTCGGCGCGATGGCCAAGCGTTGCTTCGAATGGATTTGCAGGCGCCAACAGGTGAGGGAAGACAAGTGGCATGCCAGGCTGAAGATGCTAAAGAACACGGCTTATGCCTGGCGGCAGATGCTTTTCTTTTTGGCCTTGCTCCCCGACCGGGATGTTACTGGTTTTCTTCGGTGGGCGGAAGGGCACCTCGATGCCCAAAAAGAAGACTTCCGCAAGCGCTTCGCCCCTGCGTTGCGGGGCTTGATGCTGGTCGCAAACGGCGGCTCCATCGACCAACCCAGCGCGAGGAAGTCCAACACCCGCCGTTTCCTTGGCTGGTCGAACACAAAGCATTGGTTGCTGGCTGACCTCCAAGGCAAATGAGGGAGCATGCCAACAAGTCGCTCCAGCAGCTGGTGGCCGCGATTGTCGTTTCTCTGAGTTCGCTGTTCCTCGGCGCGGCCGCCGCTGCTAAGGTTTAGCGTTAATTCCCGGACGGTCGCCACCGACGCAAATCTCTGAAACTTGCAGGGTTGCCTCCTGTTTGGTAAATCAGCCCTACTTCGTTCCGAAGGGGTTACCTGCGGAATCCCCAATTCGACAATTCACGGGCCACTCGGAAGTTATCCTTACATTGATTTTCGGCGTCTGGAATGCCGAATGAGGATTGTTACGGAGGGCAAGCCATGGCCCTGCAGTTCCTGCAGGGATCGTTTCAGGCACGGGCTCGCTTGAACTAAAAACAGCACAGAAAATTTGGTGTGGATTTTGGTGTGACCCTCAATCAAAAGCCATCGCAATTGGTCACCATTGAAAAGGCAATGGACATTCGCTGAAGGCGCATAAATAGCGGCTGATATCGTTCTGTCGCACACCACCGGAGAAATGTCTTAGGGAAGTGTCAAGGTAGCGCTCTAACCAGACTGAGCTACGGGCCTGAAACGACTTGTCTTCATGGCTCCGGGCAACTGGTTGCCCGTTTGGTGCACAACCCGCCAAGAATGGGAGCTTTTGCGCAACGATCTGCCGCAAACCATGATACCGCAAACACCGGAATCCTGCTAGCTGGCGCCACGGTGTGACCCCCGAGGCATCGGATTCTTGCAGGCACGACTGACTGTGCTGCGTGGGGGCTGGCGAAGATAGATTTCGTTACTTCCACGCGCATGGATTGGCCAAAATTTGCCGACCGCACCGCTGCCATCCGATATAATCATGCCCGCGTTTGCGTCGCGTTCGATTCGTATTCGATTGCTTCTGCACCTGGCAGCCGTCACACCGGGGCGTGCGGGTCGCGACCGAGCGCAATCTGCGTTAGCAGACATTAAGAGGAGACATCCATGGGGGGGATCAAACGGCGAGAATTCATAAAAAGAGCAGGCGCCCTGGGGGCCGGACTTGTGTCCTGGCCGGCCTCTCGCACGGCCGCTCGGCCTGCGGACGGGGCAAATAGACCCAACATTCTGGTCTTCCTCACCGATGATCACGGCCAGTGGGCCCAGCACGCCTACGGCAACTCGGAAGTTCTGACGCCCAATATGAACCGGCTGGCGGCGACCGGAACTCGCATGACACAGGCGTTTACGCCGTGCCCGGTCTGCTCTCCCGCCAGAGCATCTTTTTTCACTGGCTGCATGCCCTCGCAGCACGGCATTCACGACTGGCTTAAGGAGCAGTCCGAGGCGGTGGAGCACCCCTGGTTGGAAGGCCAGACCCTGATCTCGGAGCTGTTAAAAGACGCGGGATATCACACAGGCCTGGTGGGCAAGTGGCATTGCGGCCGCACTCGCGAACCGCATCCGGGCTTTGACCGGTGGTTCAGTTACTGGGTGGCACAATACCCGCATTACGGCGTCCAGCAGTTTTCAGACCAGGGGAACCTCGTGCTCGACCAGGGCCACCAGTCGCCACTGCTGACGCGCCGTGCCATCGATTTCCTACGCGACCATAAAAAGAACGAGGGCGCCCAGGGCAAACCGTTTTTTCTCTTTGTCGGTTACGTTGACACACACTCCCCGCATGACTCCGCGCCGTCTGACCTGGTTGCAAAATATAACTCGGCAACGTTCCACGACATTCCCGGCGAAGATTTTCCACCCTGCCACGGCGAGCCCTTGATTACGGTGAACAGCAATCCCCAGATCGAGCGCATGAAGCACATGGAGTATTATGGTGCGGTTTCAAGCATCGACCGCGAAGTGGGCAACATCCTGGCCGAACTGGAAGCCACAGGACAACTGGAGAACACACTCGTTGTCTACACCGGCGACCACGGACTCAATACGGGCCAGCACGGCATGTGGGAGAAAGGAAACGCCACGCTGCCGCAGAATTTCTTCGACGAGTCCATTAGCATTTCGTGCACCCTGAGCTGGCCGGCCGGAGGCATCCGCCGGAACGCCGTCTGCAGCGATTTTGTCAACCATTGCGACCTCTGGGCGACGTTGCTGGAAGTGGCAGGCGCGTCGCCCGATGAACACACGTCAGCGCAGATCAATTCACCGGGCCGTTCCTACCTGGCGCAGTTGCGGGGTCAGAACATAGACGACTGGCGCAAGACCATCATCAGCGAATATGGCAACGCGCGGATGGCCCGCACGGAACGCTACAAGCTGGTCCGGCGTTACGCTTACAAGGGCGTGCGCTTTCGCGATGAACTTTACGACTTGAAGGAAGACCCGCGCGAAACCGTCAACCGCTTCCAGGACCCTGCGCTAAAGAACGTTATTGATGAACTCACGGCAGAACTGGACCAGTTTTTTGAGAAGTACACCGCTCCCGGCCACAGCGGCCTTGACCTTGCGCACCAATGGGAGTGCACGCCGGCCAGCGCCTGGCTTGCCGCAGAGAGGCTCCACAAACAGAATCGTATGCCCGCGGCCTGCGTTCCACTGCTTGTTAAAGGCTGACGGAAATTACATGATGGTTGCACCCCTTCCACCACCCAAAATGCTCTTGCAGGTTGCACGAGGCTGTAGTAGTTTGCTGTTTACCTTACGCGGCAACAATGAAAGCGTCTGAAGACGACCCGACTGACTTCAGGATTTATCCAGGCTCGTTTCCGTGGGAGTGTTCAATGATGACTCGGCGTGAATTGTTGGCAGGGATGCTGGCCTCGGCCGCTGGAACAAAGGCTTGGGCCAAAGTTGCTGCTGGTTTAGGACAGGGGAACAGACGGCCAAAGATCGCTGCGGTGACGACGATCTACTTCTATCTTTCTCACACTCAGCACATCGTGGACAGATTTCTGTTCGGTTATGGCTGGAACAGCACCTGGCATCACCCGCCCATCGATCTGGTGGGGCTTTACGTTGACCAGGTGGGCAAGGACGACCTGAGCCGCGGTCGGGCCAAGCTTTTCCCCAGCATGAAGATTTATCCCAGCATTGCCGAAGCCCTCACCCTGGGCGGAAGCAAGCTGGCGGTGGATGGCGTGGTGCTTGTCGGCGAGCACGGCCATTATCCTCGAAATGAAAAAGGCCAGACGCTCTACCCGCGCTACCCGTTTTTTGAGCAGATCGTGAAGGTGTTTAAATCAAGCGGCCGGGTTGTTCCCGTTTTTAGCGACAAGCACCTATCCTGGAACTGGGACTGGGCCCGGAAGATGTATGACACCTCGCGGCAGATGGGATTTCCGTTTATGGCCGGCTCGAGCCTGCCGGTGACCTGGCGCACGCCCTCGTTTGAGATGCCGTCGCAGGGACGGGTTCGAGAGGCGGTTTGTGTGGCCTACGGGGGAGTAGACAGCTACGATTTCCACGCGCTTGAAACGCTGCAATGCATGGTGGAGCGGCGCACGGGCGGAGAGGTCGGGGTAAAGTGGCTTCAGGCGTACCGCGGAGAAGATTTCTGGAAAGCGCACCAGGAAGGGGTGTGGTCAAAGGACCTGATGAAGGCGGCCTTGTGCCGAAGCCACACTCTCACACCTGCCCGTACCACGTTCAACGACATCTACCCCACCGACGATGAGATGCGGCAACTGGTGAAAGACCCGGTGGCCTATCACTACGAGCACCTGGACGGCGTGCGTTGTACCATGCTGCTGATGAACGGATTGGTGCAGGACTTCAACTTCGCCGCCCGCATTGACGGCCGCCCGGGAATCTTTTCGACGCAGATGTATCTGCCCATGCCACCGGCCCGCACAACGCTGGCGAATTTCTTCAGCCCTCTGACGCACCACATTGAAAAGATGGTTTTGACCGGCCGGACCTCATACCCGGTGGAACGCACGCTGCTGACCACGGGATTAACCGCAGCCGGCGTGGAAAGCCTTTATCGCAAGGCGCGTTACGAAACGCCCCACCTGAAGATCAGTTATCAGCCGTCAAAAGAATCCACTTTCTGGAGAACCTGAATCCCATGCCTCGCCGCATTGCAGTCATTGCAACCGTTTATTATTACCTGTCGCACGCTCAGCACATTGGCGACCGCTTTCTGGTGGGTTACCCGCTGGCGGGAGAGTGGCACCACCCGGATATGAAGGTGGTTTCGCTTTACGTTGACCAGAAACCGGAAAACGACCTGAGCGCCCAACGCGCCAGGGAATTCGGCTTCACAGTCTACCCAACCATCGCCGAGGCGCTGCGCTGCGGCGGCGACAAGCTGGCCGTGGACGCTGTGCTGATTATCGGCGAGCACGGCAATTATCCGCGGAACGAGAAGGGGCAGATCCTCTACCCGCGATATGAGTTTTTCAAGCAGGTCGTGGACGTGTTCGAGAAAGATGGACGCGTGGTTCCCGTCTACAATGACAAGAACCTTTCCTACGACTTCAAGAAGGCGCAGTGGATGGTGGCGGCCGGGCACCGGATGAACTTCCCCATGCTGGCAGGCTCCAGCCTGCCGGTAACGTGGCGCCTGCCGGACATCGAATTGCCGCTTGGCTGTGAGATTGAAGAGGCGCTGATGGTGGGCGAGGGCGGTTCCGACGCTATGGACTACCATGCGCTCGAGGCCATGCAGTGCATGATCGAACGCCGCAAGGGTGGCGAGACGGGCGTGAAGTCGGTGCAACTGATCACCGGCGATGCGGTGTGGAAGGCCGGCCGGGAAGGTCGATGGTCGAGAGACCTGCTGGAGGCCGCTCTATCCCGCAGCGACACGCCGCAAGGCTTGACCCTGAAAGACGGGCGCACTCAGGACCTGCTGGCTGACGATACTTTGCAGGGGCTGGTGAAAGACCCATGGGCCTATTTCATCGAACACAACGATGGCCTGCGCACCACGCTGCTGATGTTGAACGGGGCGATCGCGGACTTCAATTTCGCCGCCCGTGTGAAAGGCATGCCGCAGATCCAGTCCACGCAGTTCTTCCTCTCCCCAAATCCGAACGTGACCTATTCGGCCTGCCTGGTCAGCAAAATTGAGGAGATGTTTATGACCGGCAAGGCTCCTTATCCTGTGGAGCGGACTCTGATGGTGAGCGGAATTCTCGACAGTTGCCTGACATCAAAGTTTGAAGGGCAGAAACGGCTGGAAACTCCCTACCTTATGGTACGCTACCAGGCGCCTGTGAAGTCCCAGCGCGCCCACGAGTAAAACGCACCCCAAAACGGCATGCAATTTTTCCGCGGTGGGGAAAGGTGCTTTTCAACCTTCTGGGGGTTGAAGGAAAATTCCGCTGAGGACTCCCAGCAGCATTCCAACAAACATGCAAACTCCGGCACGTGCTATTGCGGACCAACGCGGCTGAGATCGATGGGCTTGAAACCCATCTTGGACGCGGGCGATCCGGGCTTGAGAGAAAAATCGCCCCCCGAAGGATTGACGAACAACGGATCAGCGATCAGCGAATGGGTATCCTGCCCGCGCGCCTTCCACTCGGCAAACGACAACTTCCCGAACAGGATGGGCTGGCCATCCGTCCGGAAGGAGAGGTTGTGATCGAACCGGAACTGGTTATTCGCCCAGCTTCCATCCAGCAGAGGGCCCGAATCCCAATAAACGATGTTGTGCTCAAAAGTAAAACTCAGATGGTTTTCCTCACGCGAGCGCCGGATCTGCGCTTCTTTACCGTAGGCAAAAATATTGTTCCTGACAATATTGTTCGCCCCATAGTGCTGATGGAAGCCTCCATCCTGCGTCCGGTAAACCACGTTGTTCTCAATAATAATGTTGCTGCTGCCTTCATCCGTATAAAGCCCCCATCCGCCATAGCGGTAACGGCTGACGTCATGGCAAAGGTTGTTCCGCTCCACCGTGCCCGGCTGCACTCCAAGCGTATAGATGCACCCCATGTCGCTCAACAACCCGCGGCCGATGTTGTACATCTTGTTGAACTCCATCACGTTTCCCTTTGCGGCAGTCGGACCGTAGCCCCAGGTCCAGCCCACCGAAATGGCGGTGTAAAAGGTATCGTTGATTTCGTTATGCGAAATGATGTTGTCGCTGCTCTGCCCAACCCAGATTCCCACGGCAGCCGGATAAACCAGGCCAATGTCGTAAATGTGATTGCCGGAAACCACATTCCTTTCTGTCGCCTGTCCTTCTCCGTTAGGGACTTTAGGATCGCCGATCTTGACGCCGCCGGCCCCAAGGTCGTGCATTTCGTTGCCAACAACGCGGTCGTGCTTGGAGCCCTGGCGCTCGATTGCACCTCCGCCAAAGTCCACCGCATAGCCGCCCAGGTGCTCAAATACGCATTTCTCAATAACAATGGAGCGCGCACCCATTCCTTCAACCGCTGCCGTAATGTCATACGCGGCTTGCATATCCACATAGCCGTCGGGACCCATCGACCAGTCGGTATCACACAGCGTCAATCCTTGTAGCTGAATGTCGTGGACGCAGTCGGGGCCGCCCGCTCCTTCAAAGCGTACCAGTTGTTTCAGCACGGGCGCGATCGCGTGAATGTTGTCCATCCTTTCTCCCGGCTCGGGGCGATAATAGAGGTTTCCACTCTTGCGGTCCAGGTACCATTCACCCGGGGCGTCCAGGGCGTCTATCGTGTTTTCAATCCAGTAACGCGCGTTGTCTGCCCGGTTTGAGGGTGCAGGCGTTCGTGAGAGGGTTACGGTGTGGAGTGTTTCCTCAACGTCGCGGATATACATCCTGAATTCAGCCCAGGATTGCAAAGCGACAACCTCTACGTCACCTTGCGCGGCCCACGCCGGCTGGATATCACGGGGACGATACTTGAATTGTGCCTGCTTCTCGTGACTGATTTTCCCGTCCACTTGGTAGAACCCTGTGTTCGGGGTGCGGGCCCGCTGCCTTCGATGCCCGTTGACAAAGAGCTCGTGGAAATACCACTTACCCTCCTTCGCCTCCGGAACTCTGGCCATCCAAAGCTCGCCTCCAGCCAGCCCCAGAAGACCTTTATCTGTCACCGGATTCCAACCGTGAATTTCCCGCCCGCCGCTCAGCACCGGAGTTTCGCCGTGATAAGCCTCGTAGGTGATCGGGGCCTGTGGCGTGCCGGAATCTTTCGGAGTAAAAATCAGCGGCGCCGCAAGAGCGTATCGGCCGCCGCGAATGTAAACCGTCACCGGCGTCTTCAGCGGTCCGCGTGCCTTCAAATCGCGGATGGCTTTCTGCGCCCGAAGCACAGTGAGAAACGGGCCGTCCGCCTGCCCTGCATTCGGTTTGTCCAATTTTCCGGACCATGAGTCGTTGCCGTCGGTTGCTACATAAAGAACTATCTGCGCTGCGCTGTGGGGAACGGGAAATGTGCCCGTAATGATTCGCTCTTTGGTTTGCGCCCGGGGAATCGCGGGCTTTCCCACAATCATCAAAAAGGCCAGAATTCCCTGCACAATCAGCCCGGCAACCGGCCCGGCCGAAAATTGTCGTCTGTCCATTTTTCAGAGCCTCCTCGATTGGTCCTGCCCGCCTCTCGTTTTGGCAAAGAAGCATATTCGCAGAATTCTGAACGCTCCGCCACCGGCCAAAGACTTTCCGCAATGTCCGAACGCAGGCCTCGCACGTGTGCAACGCACAGCCGCTTTCGCCAGCATCCACCGTTTCCGTGTAAAATCGAGCGCATGTCAAAAAACTATCGGATTGCGCTTCTTCCGGGCGACGGCATTGGCAAAGAGGTTGTGCCTCAGGCCGTGCGAGTGCTCGAGGCCGCGGCCAGCGGCTTCACCCTTGCATTCGAATCGTTCGAGTGGGGTTGTGAATATTACCTGCGCACGGGCCGCATGATGCCTGCGGATGGGCTCGATCAGTTGCGTCCCTTTGACGCCATTCTGCTGGGCGCCATCGGACATCCCAGCGTGCCGGACCACATTTCGCTGCGTGATCTGCTGCTCCGCATCCGCTTCGGTTTCGATCTTTACGTCAATCTGCGCCCGGTTGAAATCCTGCCGGGGCTTGAGCCGCCGTTGCGCGGCAGGACAGCGGACGACATTAACATGCTCTTCGTGCGCGAAAATTCCGAGGGAGAGTATTGCGGCATGGGCGGCCGCTTCAAGCCGGGCACGTCCGACGAAGTGGCCGTGCAGCAATCGGTCTTCACGCGCAAGGGTGTGGAGCGGGTGATGCGCTACGCTTTCGAGCAAGCGCAGCGACGCCCGCGCAAGCGGCTGGCCAGCGCCACCAAATCAAATGCCATGCAGTACACCATGGTGATGTGGGACGAAGTCTTGCGCGCCGTTGCCCGCGATTATCCTGACGTGGCCGTCGCCAACTACCACGTGGACGCGCTTGCGGCCCGCATGATCACGCATCCCGAAAGCCTGGACGTAGTTGTGGGCTCAAACCTTTTTGCCGACATTCTCACCGACCTGGGCGCGGCGCTCCAGGGCAGCCTGGGATTAGCGGCCAGCGCCAACCTTAATCCCACCAAGCGCCTGGGGCCCTCGATGTTTGAGCCCGTACACGGCAGCGCTCCGGACATTGAAGGCCGCGGCATCGCCAATCCCATTGCCTCCATCTGGGCATCAGCTCTGATGATGGAACATCTGGGCAAACCGGAAACCGGCCAGCGCATCCTGGAGGCGCTCAAGCATGTAACGGGAGAAAAGAAGGTCCGCACTCCGGACCTGGGCGGGAAAAACACCACCGGGGAATTTGCCTCAGCGGTGATCCGGAAACTCTAGCGGGCGAACTCGAATCTGGTTCTTCAGCGCGATGTGGTAGCCCGCGACAAGCCACTTGCCGTTGCTCTGCAGTTCCATCGACACGACTTCCGTGGCCGGCCCCTGGGCCCCCAGGCGCACTTGAAACCTTATAATCTCGTATTCACCAGGGACAAATCCCGGAGGGTTCGCAGCATACGTCGAACCTTCGAACTTGCGGGAAAGTACTTTTCCGTAGAACCGGCGGGCACTCTTCATTCCTGCAATCCAGCTGGCTCTGGTGACACTTGCCTGGAACGGTTTGGCGGCCAGGTCCCAGCTTCTCCCGTACTCGCCCTGGTCCACCACTGCAAGCCATTTTAGGGCGGTGCCTTTCCCTTCCGAGGTAGGCTTTACCATCGCCTGGGGCCTTGCGAACACGGCCGGGCTAAGGCAGAAAAAAGTACCGAGAGTGAGAATTAACGCCTTCATGAATGCCTCTTCACCGATGCATTGGCCCCATTATAACGCCTGCCCGTGCGACGAAGAACCGTCGGGGGTCGTTTTGCCAATTCAACCAGTCGGGAGTGGAGTCTTCGCCGCGACAGGCGTAGAATTCTTGGGAGCACAGAAATTCGAGGCAGGAGCTCAGGCGTCCCCGAAAGAATAAGGGACGATTTTGGAGGCTCTGCCGGCTGTGCTGGGTTTCCGGAAACCTCTGTCGCCAAGGTCGGCCCTCATGGGCTTGCTATTCTCACGCGGCGGCGGGAAACTCTTGCGGCAGCGATGAAGGTTTCCCGGAGGTGTATCATTCGAATATCGTTTTCCATCGCGGTTCGTCTGATCGCCCTTCTCGTCTTTATCAGCGCGTTCGCGCAAGAGCCGGCCCAGGCCATACACGGGACCTGGATCGCCACGGCCGGCCGGGGCCAGACCCTCCATGGAACCTGGACCGGCAGCTCCCTGCCGCAGCACCCGGACGTGGCAGAGGGCACCTGGACGCTGGCGAGTGGCGGGCAGATTGTAATCCAGGGAACCTGGCGGGCGGAAAAGAACAGGCAGGGATGGCAAGGCCACTGGACCGCCCAGACTGCGCGGGGAGAATCACTGGCCGGCTCCTGGGGGGCCGATGTCGAGCACTGGCAGGGCAAAACTTTTCAAGACCTGTTGAATTTGACGCTTCAGCAAGAAGTCTCCGGCTGGTGGCAGATCGGCAGCCGGCAAGGCAACTGGTGGCTGAAGGGATCACCTGACGGCGGCCGCTGATTCGCGCTTTATCAACCTGGAAAAGGATCCGGACTCAGGGTTCCCCAGGGACCGGGCGGTCCTTTACCTCCCGCCGCCGTGCCCTTTCCGCAGAATCCAATCTTGCGGGAAAACGCAAACCGTTTTTTGAGAGTCACATGACTCGACCAGCCAATCACGTGTAAAATTCCTATTCCGGCACGCGGGGACGGAAGAGCCGGACCGCCGAGGGTGTTTTTCCCGGCATCACCAGAACACACATGACCGAGTCGATCGGAGGCTCACAATTGATGATTCGCAGATTGCTTCAGGGATTCATGATGATTGTACTTCTCGGGGCCGGCGCCCTGGTGCTGCATGCCCAGGACTACCGTGTGTTCATCGAGGGCGGAGTATCCACGCTGCATGACAAGCATTATTACAACGTTTACGGTGTCTCTCTAGGATCCACTTACAGGACCGGCAACAGCTTCACCGTGGGAGCGGAATATCCCATATTTAAGACCCTCAGCGCGGAAGGGTCGTACAGCATGTTTCGCAACAATCTGGCGGTCACAAATTTCGTCAATTCCACCACGCCGAACGACGTTATTGGGTACGGAATTCGGGGCCAGAGGATCAGCATTGACGCCAATGCCCACTCCGGGACGACCATCAAAGGCGTGCGTCCCTATCTGGTGTTCGGACTTGACCTCAACCGCTTTTCGCCTACCAGCGGAGGCGCGGCGCTCGCGCAGTCACGGGGATTCAACGGCGTGCCTGGCACGGTGTTGAAATCCGATGACTCACTTGGATACAATTTCGGCTTCGGGCTGGACATCAGCCTCACCCGCATTTTGGCTGTCCGGGTGGATGCTCGCGACCACCGTTTCGGTTCGCCCACTTACGGGCTTCCCAACTCAGCCTCTTCAGCCTTCACCGCGTACTATCCCATCGGCGGTACCGCCAACAACCTGGTCTATTCCGCCGGCATTGTCATCCACTTCGGCAAGTAGCCTCGGCGTGAAGCACCATCGGAGCCTGCAGGCCCACGGAGCAAAGCGTTGTCGGCCGGCGGGCGCATTGCTGTTCTTTCATTCTGCGGATTTCGACCACAGCCTCTTCAACTGGCCACAAACATGCGCCGCGCAACGTTTTCTGAATGGAAGGTGCGGGCGGCTTTTTCCAGCTCCGAATCCATTTCCGCCGCCACCAGCAGGATAAAGTTGGTAATGTAGACCCAGGTCATGAGAACGAAGAAGGTTCCTACGGCTCCATAAGCGCCGGCCGTGCTGAAATGGCGCAGGAAGGCGTTAAAACCCACTGTCGCCGGCAGCCAGACTACCACGACGAACAAGCTGCCCGGAGTCACCCATCGCCACGGCCGCTTTGTGTTGGGAAGCACGTAATTCGCAAAGCCGACGGCAAAATTCAGCAGTGCCAGAGGAATCGCCCATCGCATCACGTGCCAAAGCACCACAAAGGCGACCCCCGGTCCGGAATGCGTTCCCAGCCAGTGGCCCACGCGGCCCCCAAAAGTCAGCAGACCGAACGCCGTAAGGAAGGTGAGCGCAAACACCAGCATGACGCCGCAGGCTAGCAGCCGCCTTTTCCAGAAGCCGCGAGTCTCCCGCGCGTTGTAGGCCGTGTTCAATCCGTCCATCAGGCTGATCACTGCGCGAGTGGCAATCCAGATTGAACTCACCAGGCCAAAGCTGAGCAGACCGCCCCATTCCTGGGTCAGGTTGGTCACAGTTCTAAAGACGTAGGGCTGAACGGGGTCGGGGAAATATTGTGTAATCCAGATAAGCACCCGCGGCCAGGCGCCGGTGAACGGAAGATAGCCCACAATGGCGGCCAGCAGAATAAAAAAGGGGAACAATGCCATCAGGAAGAAGTACGACATCTGCGCGGCCAGGTCTTCGCAGCAGTCGCCAAGGACCGCTTTCCACACCCGGCGCAGCCACATCCGCACCATTAGATTACACTCCAGGCCAAACAGGCGCGTCCAGGGCAACCCGTGTGTCTCTAATGGCTTGTCAGTGCTTTCCGTAGCGCCAGGCAAAGTCCCCTCCTCCGGCGACCGCATCAAACCTTGCACAGCCCACTAAAGAGCATTCGCTTTCACTTCCCGATTTTTCCGCGAGCGTTCCTGCCTGCTCCGCGATCCTGCCTCCGCAACTATTATACGCGCCAAGGGGCGGGACAAGACTCTAATCGATCCAACGAGTCTCACATTTGGAGCGGCTGCGCCGGACGCTTCTCCCATGCCGGAAACAAAGTGCGCAATTAACTAACGAGTAACTGAGCTCCAATAACGCGGAAGGTTTTGAAAAACGAATCGCCATGGTCTCCATAACCTGATGAAAGAAATAATAGTTATTGTCCAGCCCTGCACGGTCTCAAAATCAGACCGTGGGGAAAGGCCCACTCAACACTCGCCGCTCCGCAGTATGTCTCATTACGACCGGAAATAACTTGCATCTTCCAGCTTTATGTCACCTCTCCAAAGGTCTTGAAAGGAGAGAGCGAGAATAATCCGGCAAATCCTGTAACTTGCTGAAAAATAATATTATTAATGGAGATATTTGCTTCAAATCCGCGGAGTGGGAAGCCGCATTGCAGGAAAAAGGTTTTGGCATTCCGAATGCCTCTTACCTTGACAGCAGGGGTCTGGTGGTCGTGGCTGATGGGTTCTCCAGAATCCGGACAAAGGGTGCATTGCACCCCTTTGAGCCTCTTATGAGCGACGAAGCCTCGCCGTGCTGAAATGCGGAAGCTGAATGAGATGTTCTTGAGGGTGTACGAGATGATCGACGAAGCCAGTGGCGGGCTCCATGTTGCATCGATGGAGTGCGACTGTCGGGAAGCCCTGCTCTGCAGGCATCTGACGCTGGCGGCGTCGCGCATCCGCGACTGATGGAGGGATGCATGCGACTGCGTAGGCGCTATTGGAACTGGAGGCGGAGGGTTTGGGGGAAGCGGTTTTGGGAAGCTTCTAAGGCGCTGGCACTTTGCCCTCACCCGCCTGATGAACGTGGGCATCAGATTTACAAATTGGAATACGCCCGCAGAAAGAAGCTGGTGGCAGAAGATCGCTATTGGGCTGCCGTGACGCGGGAAACGGTCAAGCGGCTCAAGGTGAATCTGGACACGATTATGGCGAGCTGGGAGGGAAGCCGTTCTGATTTCAAAGAAAGCACCGTTTGGGCGGACTGCCCGCCGGTCCGGCGATTTGTTCCGCCGGGGAGCGAAGATCCCCCCACAGAACTGGCCGTAGCCCCCCCTGCAACCAGGTGAAAGGATACAGGTCCACACTTGCCAAGCGGGTTTGTAACAGCGCGACGCTCGCGCAGGAAGATTCCGAGCGCGCCTGCAGTTGGCAAGAAGGAGAAATACTATGGCGGTAATTTCACAGTCCGGAGAAACACACTCGGGCAGAGGCCAGGGCGCCGGGAAGTTGGGCGAGGAACTCCCTTTTTGGTCGCTAGGCAAAATCCGTGGTCGTTCAGGAAAATCGGAGTCGTCCACCCACCCCCTGCTCGGTTCGTCGCCGATAATTCCTGCGCTGCTTTTTCTCGGTATTCTTGTTGTGCTCTTTGCATTTGTTGAATCCCAGCACTGGCTTGGCACGGCGAGTGGCATCCCGAGTCCGCGCGAGGTCCTGGCGCTGTTCCGGAGCCATGGATCGCCGCTTCCGCAGGAGAATGTGAGAGTCTGGACGAAAAAGCAAACCGGCTTTTATTACTGCCAGGGCAATCTTCTGTTTGGCAGAAAGCCTGGGAAAATGATGGACCAGACGGAAGCGCTCCTGGCAGGCTATCGGCCAGTTCTCAAGGAGTATTGCACCAGCAACAAGCCGGAAGAAGAGTCCAAGCCCAGCGCATCCGCACGAACGACTGCGGACGCAAAATAACCTGCCTGTCCGTTCCGCCCCGCGCCGACCTTCCGGGGTCAGAGTGGTCACAAGTTCGTGTGCCTGGAGTCACTGCGCCTCCTTTAACTCGCGGCCATCATTCCTCTTCTAACATTGAAAGCGGCTCTGAGGAGGAAATCCATGAGCCGGACCCAAAGCCGGCTGCTCTACTGGGCGCCCCGGGCGCTGGGCATCGCCTACGCCCTTTTCATCGGCGTCTTTGCGCTCGACGTATTCGAAGCAAACCTCCCACTCGCGAAGCTGCTCCTGGCCTTTGCCATTCACCTCATTCCCACTGGCATCATTCTCGTCGTTCTGGCGGTCGGATGGAAGTGGGAGTGGCTGGGTTCGGTGGGATTCTTCATGCTTGGCCTGCTTTACATGTGGATCACCCGGCTCCGGTTCCCGCCTATAGCCTATCTCACCATCAGCGGGTCAGCTTTTCTGATCGGCCTGCTCTTCCTGGCAAATTGGTCCTCTCGGCGGAATTCCCGATGAGTTAACTAGTAAACTAGGCTCCATATTACACCGTACTCACACTTGCCTCACACCTGACATCATGAAACACACCACACCGGAACAGAAATTTATTCCCATCTAATCTTCTCATAACCAGACAGTTAACAGAGTAAACAGGCTTATTCCGGGCCACATTGGGTGGATCACCTGATTGTTAGCCTTGTAGCCTCCAGTTACCCTGATAGCAAGGGTCTCACTAATTAAGGGCAATCTTTTCGACACTACTGGGCACACGGCACGCAAGACATTAACAAGTGCCTTTTTCTGCCGCGAATGAACGGAGGTCGAATTGAGAAAGCTGATCATCGCTTGCTTGGCAGCCGCGCTTACGATGTTCTCGCCGCCATCGGAGGGGACACCTGCGGGCACCAATCCCCTAAACACGGCCCCCTTTCCCCCAACCAGGCAGTTTGGCGTGGCAAGCTGGTACGGAGAGCAATTCCAGGGCTTGGAGACCGCCAGTGGTACGCCTTTCGACATGAACGCCATGACCTGCGCCCATCGGGAACTGCCCCTGGGCACCCGCATCAGGGTGACGGACTTGCTGAATCTGAAGTCAGTGGTCCTGAAGGTCAACGACCGCGGGCCGTATGTCTGCGGCCGGGACCTTGACGTCAGCCGGGCCGCGGCAAAATGCCTGGGCTTTGTCGGCGCCGGGCTGGCCCCCGTCCGCATTGAAGTCATCCGTTACCCCAGGCGCCGCATTACCATACTGCCACGCCCAACCATCCTTGCTTCCGCCACCAGGCCAGCAGATTGATAGCACGCGGCCACGATAAGAGACCGCCGCAGCGGCCCAGTTTCTCCTTTCAGGCACCACCACAGCCGCTGCCTCCTCCAAATGGTTGCCCGTCTACTGGCGGGATCCACTGCCGCCAGCCTGGGCAAGGATTGCGGGGCCATTTGGGCGTATAATCGAACCATCCAGTCCAAGGGGGGTATTTCCAGATGAGGAATTTTACCAAGAGGTGTGTGCTGCTTGCAGCGCTGATAGCTGCGTGGTTTTTGGTTCCTTCCGGGCAGGTGTGCCTGGCGCAATCGAACAATAATAACAGCGACGAGATCAAGGCGCTGATCAAGGAAATCCAGGAAATGAAAGCTGCCCAGGATGCGATGCAGAAGGACATTACCGCCATCAAGGAGCGGCTGATTCCCAAGCCCCCGCCGCCTTTCCAGGGAGCCGACATCAGCATCAAGGGTGACCCGTCGATGGGCGAAAAAGACGCCAAGGTGACCATGGTAGAGTTCACCGACTACCAGTGCCCCTTCTGCGGACGCGCCTACCGGCAGACCTATCCGCCCGTGGTGGCCGAGTATGTGAAGACGGGCAAAGTGCGGTACATCCTGCACGATTATCCGCTGGAGCAGCTCCACCCCAACGCCTTCAAGGCCGCTGAGGCCGCCCGCTGCGCCGGCGATCAGGGCAAATACTGGGAGATGCACGACAAGTTGTTTGGCGACCAGAAGGCTCTGGACCAGAAGGGGCTGGAGGCTTCCGCGCAGGCGCTGGGACTGGATGCGGGGAAGTTCAAGCAATGCATGGATACCGGGAAGTTCAAGGCGGAAATCCAGAGTGAGATTGAAGAGGGGAAAAAGCTGGGCGTGACGGGAACTCCGACCTTTTTCCTGGGACTGACCGGCGACGATCCCGACACCTTCAAAGCCACACAGAAAATCGGCGGAGCGTTCCCTTACACGGCATTCAAGAAGGCCATTGACGACATCATGGCTCCGCCTAAAGAGAAATCCGCGGCCAAGCCGGGAGAAACTCCTGCCCAGAAACCCGCCGAGCAGGCCAAGCCCGGAAGCTAGTGCGCCGGAAATCGTGGTAAACGTAGCGCCGCCCTTCAGGGCGGCATGTGCCGGTCCCGCCAGGGCGGGACCGGCGTTACATGCAGAAGAGCTCTACGGATTTCCCTGCGCGGACTGGTCCTCGAGGGCCTGCTGTTCCACCTGGCCTTCGGCCGCGTCGGCAGCGGCTTGTTGCTGCTGCAGCCGGTCTTGCACGTCGGCCTCGCTATCCGGGCTTGGCGCGGGAGCGCCTGAAGGGCTGATGGCGGTGTTGGGCGCCGCCGGCATGCCGCCCTGGCCCTGGTCCTTCGCCAGGGCATCCATTCCGTCGTCAAGCTTCGCGCGGAAATCGTTCTGCATCTCCTGCAGGTCCTCGACGGCAACTTCCACGGTGGAACGCACAGGACAATCTGACGCCTTGCTGCTGGTGACTTTCATGGTGATGGTCTGGTTCTCACTGGGGGTGTCCCCGATCCGGAAGAGAACGTCCCCTGGAGTCAACTCGCATTCCTGACCGTCGGCCGTGTTCATATCAAGATTGTTCGACACCACGAAAACCTGTTGAGAGAGATCGAGCGGGACCTGGTCTCCCTCCGGAGTGTAAGCCTCCTGCTGGGGATTGGCTGCGGCGGCTTGCTGGGCCTCGAGCTGCCGGTGGACCTCCTCCGCTATCAACTGCTTCACCTCAGGAGTGAGGCTGGTGGCCTCTTCGGGCTGGCCCTGCTGCTGGTATTCCGCCTGAGGGGGTTCGCCTGGGGGTGGATCGTAGGGGGCTTCCTGCGCGTATACCGCCGATTGCTGCGCCGCTGCGGCGGCTTCCGCATCCTGCCGGGCTTGCCAGGCTGCCTGCAGCTGCTGGGCAATCAGAAAATCGACGAGCCACAGAGAGGCTGTGAAATACCATGGCGACGGTGCGAAGTAAGGGCCGTAATAGACGTACCACGCCGGGTGCATCGTATACCAACCCCACCGGTAATAGACCCGCCTAGGCCAGGGCCGGTAGGCCCACCCGTAAAAGACCGGGTGATAATAGTGGACTGGAACGTAACGGTAGTAGACGTAGCCGCGCCAGCGGATGGGGCGGTAAACTCGCGCGTAGTGCCGTCCGCCCACCCAGTAGGTCCGCTGGTAGTATCCGCGCGCGTAAGGCCGTTCATAGTAGCCACGCCGCGGCCCAAAACTGACAACGCGATCTCCGCGAGAGCCCGCCGTCACGATTCGCCGCCCGCCGCGAAAGCCGTGTTCCACCACCAGGGTGTTGTTCGGAGTACGGAATGATCGAATCCTTCCGTCCGCGCGGTATGCAGCCACCCTGCCGTCGGGCATTTCAACGCGTGCCACGGTCCGGTTCGGGCGCACGTCGATTTGCCGGCCGTCGTAGGTCCTGATGGTCTGCCTGCCATTCGCCTCCATTGACACAGTTCCCTGCGGTAAACGGTTGCGGTTGATTCCCCTCATCCCGCGCCTGCCGCTGTTCAGGTCATCAATGTGTTTCCTCGAATCCGTGGTCGACATTACAACTGGCGGCCTGGAATTGAACCCGCCACGAGGCTGCGTGCTGCGAGGGGGATTTATTGTCGTCCTGAGTGGTCCTTGGGAAGGTTGACCCTGCTCCTGAGAGCCAGGGTGCTGGATGTTAGGCGACTGGCCGTTGGTGTGCTGACCAGGCAACCGACCATTTCGTTCCTGTAGCTCACGCTGGCGGTTTGGGCCCTGCGGATTGGGTGATGGCCTCTGCTCTCGCATCTGGGGCTGGTGGTTTGGAGCCTGCGGACTGGGCGCTGGCCTCTGTTCTCGCACCTCGCGCTGGGGATTTGGTACCTGCGGGCTGGCCGCCGGCCTCTCTTCCCGTATCTGGGGCTGAGGGCGTGGCGTCGGAGGACTGGGCGCCGGCCTCTCTTCCCGCATCTGGGGCTGAGGGCGTGGCGTCGGAGGACTGGGCGCCGGCCTCTGTTCTCGCCTTTCAGGCTGTGGTCTGGATTCCCTGGCCTGCGGCTGGGGCCTTGGCTGTTGCGCTTGTTGCTGCTGTCTTGGCTGCTCCACTTGTCGCTGCGGCGCCGGGTGCTTCGCTTCCTGCTTCTCGCCCTTGTTCTTCTCCTGGCCCAACACAACGAGGGCAGGAAGTATCAGCAAGGCCAGCAATGGAAGCCATTTCAATGGGACCTTTCGATTTACTTTCTTCCGATCCATCAATTCCTCCTGATTATCCGGACGCTTGCCAGGCTGCGGCAAGAACGGAAAGTCGCAAAAACGCACGTGACCCTGAACGTCCCATAATCGAGTCGGGCTCCGCCGGCAGTCGCGCCGGCCGGAAGCGCTCCGTTGTCTTGTCGGACACTTGGCCAGGTGGAATGTTACGCACCGCGGTTGTAAATCGCCTGGCCAGAAGAAGACTTAATGCAGGGGCTCGCATACACATTTGCACCGCCATCAAAGCCAATTGACGCTCTTCACTACCTCATTGTTTTCTGCGTGGTGTTGATAAACATTGCGGGCTGGGAACCCGTGTGGACACTCGCCACCCAGTTGCCATTCCTCGCCACGCCGCTCGATCCACGTGTCTAAGGGAACTAACACACGCCCTCTAACGTGCGAAGATACCCTGAATGCGACGCGGCCTGCTGTGATGGCAGGACCATGCAAGTGTGACGCGTGCCGCCCGGCGAACCAGGTGTTCGGACCGTCGCCTGGGCGTGAAACCGGGTAGCGGTTTGTTGGCCTTTACGGCACAATCCTGTGGTTGTGCTCCTGAGGTGGCGCACCGCTACGCTGCTCCACCTGCCGTGATCGTATATTCCGGCACGTGGCCGAAAATGTCAATCTGGTATTTTGGCCATTCCTTCGCCGGATTTTCGCCCTCGGCGTGCCGCATAGGATGCACGTCTTTCCCGCCCGCATTCGCGGCAACCGTTGCGGGCTCAATCTGTTACAGATGCTCGGCCCGATGCCATCCCGCCCCGACAAGGGCCGCTGTCACTCCGAGGCCACCGCATTTGGCAGAAAGTTTTCCATCACCCAGATTTCGGACTTCATAGATTCACCTGCGGTATACGCGATGCGTTGCCCGTCAGGATGGGCACGCAAGTCACGGAGGCTGCCCCTATCCAATACCAGGTCTGTCTTCTTGGGAGGCCCGCCTTCTGCAGGAACAATCCAGAGCTCACATTTCTGGTCCTGCGAAGTCGTGCCATTCTTGGTGAAAAGCACCCTTGAGCCGTCTGGAGTCCACGCCAGCGCAGGGTAGCCAGGGATGTTCTTCCCTTCTTCTGCCCTAACCAGCTCGCGGGGCACTCCACCGCTGGAAGACACCACCTTGAGCGCCCCCAGACGATTTGCCTGGTCCCAGGATCGGAACGCCACCCACATCCCGTCGGGCGACAGATCAAAGCTGGCCGGTGAACCTCCAGGGTCGGCACGAACGATCTCCCTCTCGTTACCGGTTTTGAGTTCACGCGCTACGATGCTAGTGGCGTGACTGATGGTGTCGAAGCGCCGATAGAAGATTTCCTCCCCGTCGTGAGACCATTGGGGACCGCTCAAGTATGTACCCTGCTGAGCCCGAACCAGAGGCGTGACATTTCCCGATTGGGCATCCATGAGGAAGAAACCCTGGCGATTCATCACGTCGTTGGCCATGATGAGAATGGACCGACCATCCGGAGACCAGCGGGGGGACCAGAGATAGTTCAGTTTGGGCAAAAACTCGCGTTCCTCACCAGTGTCGAGTGACCGGATGCAGACGGCCCATGCACCCCGCCCAAAAGGCACGGCGCCCCTGTGCGAGACGTACGCAAGCTGTCGGCCATCCGGGGACCAGTCCGGCCGGCAGTTGGACCCGACGAAGCGCTCGGTGGCTCTCTTCGGCTGTGCCAACAGCCTCCCCGCATTAAAGTCGAGTGATGCGATGTAGACATCCAGCAACCCAACATGGAGGCCATAGTAAAAATCCCCTTTTCGCGTCATGCCCAAGGGCACGATTTGCCTTGCCACGTCTTGCTTGATGAGTTCAGGCGATCCTTGAGGTTTGCCTTTGGCCACTGGGATGAGCCACAAGCCCATGTTCCCTGTCCGGTCACTCGCAAACAGGATGTGCTTTCCGTCGGGCGTCCAGACCGGGTAAAGGTCGTTTGCCGGGTGCTCGATCATGGTACTTTCACGCTTCCCGTCGATTGCCAGCAAGAAGATGTCCCGGTTGGCCGACTCTTCGTTCGGGGGAAGGTCATAGGCGACATAACGGCCATCCGGAGATATGCTCGCCTTCTCCGGTACCCGTGAATCCAAGGTCTTCACGACATGCACCGACCCATCGGCGACGGACACCAGCACCAGCCGGTTGGTACCATCCTTCTTGGTGAAGATCGTGAGGATCTCTTTTCCATCCGGCGACCAGGCTGCGGGTTGGATCCATTCCACATCCTTGTTGACGTATAGTATCCGAGGCCTGGAACCATCGAGTCCAATGACGCGCAGGTCGTAGAGGTCCTCCTCGTTCCACCAAGCGTATGCCACCTGCTTGCCATCCGGCGACATTTCGGAATACTCCGCGAACTCTACGGAGTCCTCCCATGAGCCTTTATTGGTGAGGCGACGGTTCTTGCCGGTTTCCAGATCGCGAACGGCCAAGTCTCCTGTCCCCCAATCGGTGTACGAAAGGTAGTGCCCATCAGAAGAGACCGAGCCCAGGATGTCCACATCAGGGCCGGACCAGGTTTGACGGTTGACAATTCCATCAGGCGGCTCGGCCGCAGCGGCGCTTGGTGTGCGGATGGGGCCGCTGCCCATCGTTACCAATGCGAGCAACATGGCCGCAACAATTCCGAATCCGGCAGTTGCCCGCCGCCACGGGGTGATTACGGGAGGAGCATTCAGGCGCAGATCCCGGCTGCTTTTCCAATCCTCCAGTTCGCTGGGGTATGCGAACACGCTGCTGCGCGCCTCGTGCATCTGGCGGTGGACGGGCAAACCTTCCCGTTTCTCCCACCGGATGACGGTGCGCACATCCCGTTTCAGGTATACGGCGATCTCTTTCCAGGATTCGAGCGGCTGCTCGCGGGGTTCGTTAGTGTTGTTTATCATGGTGACCTCCGCCGATTGAAATCGCGCCGAAGTGCGAATCGCTTCGGTTCTGGGGTCATCCTATGTTTGTCTATTATGGTCGCGCAATACGCAACAAATGACAAGCCGCCGATGTCAACTAATTTCAATGTGGAAATGGCGCCAGCTACGGCAGGGACTGTAGCGGCGGTATCACTAACCGTTCTTCATTGAAAAACGTTTGTCCTCGGAACCACCGCCATATGGTAAATAATTACGGGAGACCGCAGACTGGAATACAGCACCATGAACTCCACCCGGCCCCTGGCCACAAAGGAGGTTGTATGAGACTGAAGATTGTTTCGGCGCTTCTCGTGGTTTCCGCGCTGACTGAAGCAGCCAACGCGCAGACGAAAATGTCGGGTACTGCGCAGTGCAGCAAACCTGACCCGGCGCACTCAATCCAAATTGGAGACCGCCCCAACCATTCCTTCAACATTGAGCAGGGAAAGTGCACCTGGACAACGCCCCTCGAGATTGCGGGAGTCGAGAGCAAGGAAGGCGTCTATTCGACATTGGCCGAAACCAGCGGCAACAGTGTCCACTACCGCTTCTACTACGTGGACACCATGGCGAACGGCGACAAAGCTTTTTACCGTGGTGATGCCGCCATGACAGTTAAAGATGGAGTGCCCCAAAGCTGCGTCGAAAAGTTTATCCTTGTCGGCGGCACTGGCAAGCTCAAAGGCCTCAAGGGAAAGGGCACCAATACGTTCAAAGCGGCCGCGTCAGATGGAAGCGGGACTTGGGTTACTGAGGGCGAATACGAACTTCCCCAATAGCGCCCAGACAGCCTATCTTCCTGCTTGACGGCCCTGTAGAATGGACATCCGTGCCCCACATTTTCAAACGGAGGGATCCTCGTGAGCATGAAGATCCGTGAAATTCGCGCAGCCGGGTTGCGAGGCCGAACGCCCAAAGGCGGATGGACAAACGAGCCGGATCCGCAGGATTGCATCCACACCCTGATCGCCGTCCTCACCGATGATGGTGCGACCGGCTGGGGAAGCGCTTTCACCAACGACGACCTTGTGCGCGGCGCGCTGGGGGTGCTGCGCCCACTCTACCAGGGCCAGAACGCTCTGGAACCTGAGCGAACAAGCGAGATTCTGCACCAGAACACCTTCTGGCTGGGGCGCGGCGGCTCCATCACGCACACCATCAGCGGCATCGACATCGCTCTGTGGGACATTCTGGGGCAGGCCACGGGGCAGCCGGTCGGACGCCTGCTGGGAGGGCGTTGCCGCGGTCGCGTGCGGCCTTACGCTTCTCTGCTGATGCAGCAGCCTGAACTCATGGCCGAGGAGCTGATCCCTCTCAAGCAGCAGGGATTTCGCGCTTTCAAGATCGGCTGGGGACCTTTTGGGCGGCACGATGCTGCAACCGACGAAGCCATCGTCCGCGCGGCGCGTGAAGCAATCGGGGATGATTGCCTTCTGATGGTGGATGCCGGCGCCAGTGACGCCTTCTGGCCGCAGGATTACAAGTGGGCGTTGAGGACCGCCGAAATGCTGGCCGAATATGAGGCCTCGTGGTTCGAGGAGCCTTTGCCGCCTGATGCGCTGGATGATTATGTGGCGCTGCGCCGCCAGTCGCTTGTGCCGATTGCCGGCGGCGAAGTGCTCACGCGTCGGCAGTCATTCCAGCCGTGGCTGCGTGCGGGCGCGTTTGATATCGTCCAGCCGGACGCCACCAAAGTCGGTGGGCTGAGCGAATCGCGCCGCATTGCCTGGATGGCGGAAGAGAACGGCGCGCGGATGGTCCCGCACGGCTGGAACACGGCCGTCGGCCTCGCCGCTGACCTGCAACTGGCTTCGGCATTCCCAAAGATTGACCTTGTGGAGTACCTGACGGGATCTCCCTTCATTGATGAGATCGTCAGGAATCCCTGGAAGCTCGACGCCGATGGAATGCTTGCCATCCCGGAACAACCAGGCCTTGGAATCAACATTGACCTCGAGGCGCTGGAGGAGTTTACCGGCCTGAAGTCTTTTCTTGACTGAATGAGCCGCGACATTGATCCGATCGGTAAGGAGGAATCACATGGCTCTATTTTCCTGGCAACTGTCCCGGCGGAAATTTCTGGCTGGCGGCTCGCTGATTTCCGGACTGACGGGCGCAATGGGAGATCGTATCCTGGCGTTCGCGGGCGTTGGCGAAAAGTCCGCAACGCCGCGGAATCCTGAGGCTGCTTCGGGCGGCGCCCCCGGCGCTAACGCCGCAACGGGCGGCGGCATCAAGGTTTGGGCTGTCAATGACACCGTTCGTGTCGATCCCATACGCAACCGGCCCTTTGAAGAGAACCCGGGCCTTTTCCCCGACGGCGTCCGCCCGGGCTACAAGCAGTCCAATCTGGTTTGGGATGGGGCTGCGCGGCGCATCAGCTTGACAGCCGCGCGTAATGAGACGGTGGCGTTCCAGATGGTGATTGAGCGCACCGGAGAAAAGCTGACCAACGTGAACGTGGCGCTGGCTGATTTGGTCGGGCCGTCGGGGGCCAAGATTCCGCTGGCAAACTTCGACATGTTCCGGGAATGGTACGTGCATATTAAGAATCCCTCGAAGCAAAGCTACACGCTCGGCCCGGGTTGGTATCCTGACGGGCTGCTGCCCTGCCTTCGCTGGAGCGGCAACCTCTATCCGCACACCTACGTGATGCCGTTTGACTTGCCCGATCCCTTAAACAACGTCGGCAAGGAGCAGCAGAGCCAGGCTATCTGGGTAGACATTTATATCCCCAGGTTGCGCCAGGCCGCCCCGCCGGGCAAGTACACCGCACCCATCACAATTTCCAGCGATCAGGGATCGGCGGAGTTGACGCTGGAGCTTCAGGTGTGGGATTTCGAGCTTCCCGAGGAGAGCCATCTCAAGCCCAGCATTCACACGGACACCGAAATCAACACTTTCTCCGAAGAGCTGGAGCTCAAGTATTACCAGCTCGCGCGGAAGCACCGGATTGCCATTTCCTGCCTGGGGTACGCGCCGGCCCTGAAGGTGTCCGGCACCAACGTTGAGATTGACTGGAGCAAGTACGATGCGCGGCTCTCAAAGTATTTCGACGGAAGCGCCTTTACTGAGCAGTATGGATACAGCGGCCCGGGCTACGGTGTGCCAACCGAATACACCGTTCTGCCGTTCGACGCTTATCCCTGGAACCTTTACAAAATACCGCGGGGCATTCAGCTCAGCGGAAAAGAGTGGAAGTTCTACGCGCCCTGGCCGGTCGCTCAGCCCCGCGAAGGGCCCACGCCCGAATATCGTGCAATCTGGAAAAACGCCTTTCAGGCATACCAGGCCCATTTTGACGAGCATCCCGCCTGGAGCAAGACGCAGATGGTGGTGTTTTTCAATAGCCTCGACGAGTCATACGACGAGGTGTCGCGCAATCGCATGTTCTACTTCGGTGAGTTGCTCAAGGAATCGAACGTGCCGCGCCTCTTATACCGCGTGGATGGTTCTTATCCCAGGGAGACCACTGTGCGCCTGGAAAAGATTCTCGACATCGCCAACCTGGGCCTGGACAACTGCACTCCCGAAGCCGCCGCGGAATTCAAGAAGAATGGAATCCAGTTGTGGTACTACGAAAACGACGCTGCCATCACCGACGGCGATGGACTGAAATGCCGCGCCCTCAGCTGGTTTGCCTGGAAGCAGCACACCGATTCCTGGGACATCTGGGAAATGGATTTCAATTCTCTGCGCGCCTGGCAGTATCCTGCAACATACGACAACCGCAATGGAGCCGGCATGCTGGTCTATCGCGGTGAGACCATGGGGCTGGATGAGCCGGCCGCGAGCATTCGCTTTAAGGGAATGCGGCGCGGAAGCCAGGACTACGAGTATTTCTGGCTCCTCGCACAAACCCCGGGCGGCAGAGAAGTGGCGGACGAAGCCGTGCGGCACGTTGTGCACGGCTCCTACGAGGAGGGCAAAGCGTCATTTGGGGCGCCGGGAATGTATATTCACGATCCCGACGAATGGGACCGCATGCGCCTCAAAATCGGCGACGCTATTGAAAAGGCGCAGGCGTCACACGCGTAGGGGAGGGCTATGCCCTCGCGGGTTTTCTGCCAGTCAGCTCGCGCTGGTGGCGCATACGCCGCGCCCTCGCGATGTATGGGGAAATCGAAACCAGGTGGCACAGAGTTTCGCGCGACAGGCGCGCACCTCTTCACCAGCAACTCTTCTCAATATTGTTGGTGTTGATACAAGCCGCACAACCCGCGATCTGCGCGATGTGCGGCTCTGCACGGCGAGACTACCAGCTAAGAACCAAGGCTGGGCGGGAGAGGGAGTGCCCAGCCTTTTTGTCGACGGAAGCCCGAACCATAGCCCCCGTATTCACACAACCGGTCTGTCCGTTCCGGTTGTGTAGAATCTTGCGACTTCCAATACCAAACTAATCGCTTACAACGGCAGCGCCCGGTGTGACTGCCCCCCGGCCACGGGGATGGCCGGGCACCGCCGCAAGTCGTAACGCCCGGCTGTGCCGGATCATCAACAGTGCGCGCCCCACTACCACAAAGGCGGTCATGAATGCCAAGACAACCAGTGCCCCTCCTGGCAAGGCAAATGCAGCCACAAATATTATTTCATTAAGCAGCTTCCCTGTTGCCATATCGACCTCGTCCTCCCCTTTCGAGTTCGCGTTTGCTTCGCCCCCTTACGATCAGTTCGTCTTTACCAGCAGAGATCTCCCATTCAGACTCTCTTTCCCGAGGATCTCATTTTTCGCCTGAATTTCAGCCTGGCTGCCCCCGACTGAAAGAACCGAAACCGAGTCCCAATGGATTTCCCACTTGTCTCCATGCAGCTTGGCAATTCCCCGAACTTCGCTGCCGGGGGGGATCATCACGGTTTTTTCCGGGAACACGTACGCCTTGGTCCGTGCCAGAATCCTGACTTGCCCCAAACCTCGAAATTGGGCCGACTCAATCTCTACGGGGATCACGGTCCCCTTCGGTATGGCCTTCAAGGTCTTTGCAGCGTCTGAAATCGTGATTTGCCATTCCCCAAGCCAGGAATTGTCAGCTGCCTGCTCGCCCGGAAGGATTTTCACAGCATCCTTTGAAGAAGCCTGCTCCGCGATGTCGTTTGCTTGTTTTCTACTGGTCAGCCAGAGTTTGCCGGAGCCAAGGACCATCACCACGCTCAACATCAATACAAAGGCCCACTTGCGCAGCAGCCAGCGCCTGGTATCAAGTTCCTCCCGAACTCCCGGGAAGAGCTCCTGATCTAATGATGTCAGTCCGTCCGTGTGTTTCAACATGAGTGAACTGTACTATGGGATAAACTGGTGAACAATGGAACGACGGTACCAGTTATCCTGTTGATATCCTTTACTAATTTGAAATCCCTGCGGGCAGCCTTTCCGTCTGAGCCGTAACTCGAAAAGCGAAGCCAACCGCTCCCAGCCGCCATTATGTGTTGATGTTGTTGGAGATATTTGCAGATCAGGTAGGCTCCAAGCCTGTTCTGCCACAAAGCGGATACCTTCTGGATATGCCGGATTTCCAGGGGCTCTTGCCTTGCAGGTATTAACTGTGTATCAAACAGTATGCAGGAAAAATCAGAATGCTTCGCCGAAGGCGGCTCGTGCGGCCGCATTTTCACCGAATAACCCACTTCGGGGAAGAGGGTGTCCCGCGGCACCGGGCCGGGTGAGGGGTCGCGTCAACTGATTGGTTAACTGATTTGCGATGCCCGATTGCAAGCGGTAGCATCTACGCAGGGAGGCTGGCATGCGTGTCTGGCTGAACCGGATTTTCCTCGTGGTGGCCGCCTTATTCGTCGCGATTCAGGCGCGCCAGCCATCCAGAATCAACCCGCCCGTCGATCCGGACCTGGACATCAAATGGTATGAGCCCATCAAGCCCGAAGTGTGGACGATTCTGGCCCGGTCATGCAGTGACTGCCACTCGAATCAAACCTTGTGGCCGTGGTACAGCGCGGTGGCTCCCATCTCGTGGCTGGTGGCCGATGACGTGAACGAGGGCAGGAGCAGGATGAACCTGTCCGAGTGGGGATCCTATCCTCTGAAAAAACGGACCGCCCTGTTGAAGGGCATGTGCGAAGAAACAACCGAGGGCAAGATGCCTCCCGCAGCCTATACCCTGATGCATCCGTCCGCGCGGCTGAGCCCTGGCGACGTCAAAACCCTTTGCCAGTGGACCAGGAGTTTCGAACGGCCCCAGTCCAACCAGGCCAAGTGAGGCCGTGTTCTGCCGTGGCTTATGCTGCGCCTTAGCCCTCTCCGAGGGGAGAGGGTGGACGCGCAAGCGGCCGGGTGAGGGGTCATTTTCTGTGGCGGCAGCGCCCCACCGCCGGTTAGCGCCCCGCGCGGCCAATCTTTCCCGCAACTGCAAGCTCAGAGCAGGCCGTGCGATGGGAACGTCGCTCCGGTTCAGGATTTAACCACTCTCAGGTTATTCTTCACTGAAAAGACGCCCGGAACACCCTTGGCGCGGATGTTCACCAGGTTTTTATCCGACTGGCTGTCCACCACGCCTTCCAGGTCCACGTTGCCGTTTTTGACGATGATGCGGATAGCTTTCTGTACGGAGAGGTCGTAGCGCTGGAGGGACGGATATCCATAGATAGCGCGAAAAACCTTGAGGCGTATCTGGTTGTCCATCGGGGAAAGCGGCAGCACCTCGATCTTGTTTTCGACCTTTTGCACCCCCTCAATGTCTTTCACCACATTTTCCGCTTCGCTCTTCAGGGTGGGCCGAGTAACCGCGCCCATCAGCGTAACGTTGTAACCATTCACTTTGTACGTAATATTGTCAAAAACGTTGTAGTAAGGAAGCATCAGAATCCTGTGGCGCACTTCCCGCTGGATTCGTTCCACGGCGCGGGCAGGCACCGGCCTCTGTGCGCGCGCTAAAGGCGCCAGCGCAAGCGTGAAGGTGGACAGGAAAAAAGTCATCATTAAAGTTCGGCGCATATTCGTTCCTCCTTTTCATCAGGAATTGGCCGCGCGTTCCGCTGCGGGAACGCCTGTTCCTCGCCCCCCTCCCCGGCAGACGCAATCAATCCGGTTCTTCTGTCTCGATTTTCTGCCCTTCTTCCACCATACACCCACTTCGCGCGGTGGCGCAAGGCCCTATGGCTATCAATATAGCCTAGCTAAGTTTCGCAACGGAGGGCTCCGGCCTCGCGACGCTCACCCGCCACCGGAATTCGGATGTTTGATCGTAAAGCCCTCTTCGAGGTGAAAGGGTGGACGCGTCCCGCAAGGCGGGACCGGGTGAGGGGTCATTGTAGCGCCGCCCTTCAGGGCGGCACTTTCTTCACCCTTCATAATTGATGATTCATAATTTCCCCCGCCCCAGCCAAAGTCACGTTGCATTCCTGCCCTCCAAGTGATGTAAAATCGAAGAAATCGTGGGCTCCAAAGATCGATTAGGAATTCTGTTAGCACGACCCTTTACGGCTTGTGTTGGTCAGTGATTGCAGCGGCGACTTCGCTGCTACAATGTCATCCGTGTCCGTGCAGATCGCACAACTTGCGATCTACGAGCGACCCGCATTGCCGTGGACAGAGCGTGTGAAACAAGATGGATAAGCGCTGGCGGGAGATTGAGCGCATTTACCACGCGGCGCGGGAGATGGACAAGAGTTCTCGGGCTGCGCTGGATGGAGATTGCTCTACTGGCTGGAGCGCTGCGCCGCGAGCGTCGGGGAGGAGTCTTGATGTAATGATCGCGCCGCGCGCTGAAGCAACACCACCTGCGTCTCCGAGAATGGAAGTCCCCCTTGACTGGCGATTCTCAGGT
>OBIZ01000007.1_pt1 | contig 49866 bp, 44 predicted proteins | sample 1519801 | NCBI WGS metagenome assembly OBIZ01 (sample SAMN01911456, study PRJEB22533) | soil metagenome | biome: Soil | place: Malaysia | collected 2012-04-30 | depth DG_metagenome m | reverse complement strand
AGAACCATTCCCGGCCCGCCACCAAACGGACGATCATCAACCGTCCGGTGCCGGTCATCCGTAAAATCTCTCAGGTCGTGCAGGCGGACTGCAAGCTGGCCGCCGGCCATGGCCCGTTTCAGGACCCCATGGGCCAACAGGCTCCCGAAAAAATCCGGAAAAATGGTGACAACATCAAATTGCATCATTTTGAGGGCTGCGTCGGGTCCGCCCACCCGGCGATGATGCCCCTCACTCCCGATTCAGATCGAGAAGGTCTTCAGGCGGTTCAATGACGATCAGCCTGGACTCCGGATCGATAACCTTGCAAATCGCCTCTGCAAAGGGCACCAGGACCTCCCGGGACTCATCCGCAACGTGGAGCAGGTCAACTCCGCCTGTGCGCTCAACCTGAGTTACGGTTCCCAGGGGCTTCCTTATCCCTCCGATTTCAACAACCACCTGGCAACCCTGCAGTTCCCACAGATAATACTGGTTGGCGGAAAGAACAACTCTCTCCTCCTCAGGAACCAGCACCAAACGTCCCCTCAGTGTTTCGGCATCATCAATGGAGCCGATACCGGCAAGCTTCAGAACCACTCTTCCCTTGTGTAACCAGGTATGCTCTACGGTTACGGCCTGGGGATAACTACCGGGGACGTCAAGAAAAACCCGCCCGAGGTCTTGGAAGCGGTAGGGGAAATCGGTCAGAATTTCCGCCAGGACTTCCCCTTTGCGTCCCTGCGGACGCACGACACGTGCGATGGCAATAAAACCCCGCATCTCACCGTCAGCTACGGCAGCGCGTGCCCCTCGCTGGACCTGCTGGTGCGAAGCGGAGTCGCTCATCTCGTCCTGATGCTTGCCGGAACCGCCGGCACTCACCCTATTCCAGGATCTCAAGGGTAAAACGCTTCTTGAGCTTCATCCCGGCGGCCCCAAGGATGGTTCGAATCGACCGGGCAGTTCTCCCCTGCTTCCCGATCACTTTCCCAAGGTCCGAGGGATGAACACGAAGCTCCAGAACAGTGATCTGCTCCCCTTCCACCGGCCGGACAGAAACCTGGTCGGGATTATCCACAAGCGCCTTAGCAATCGCCTCAATGAGATTCTTCATTTCCACTTGGTCCCTCCTGCCGAACTGACTTTTGCTCTAGCTCTGAAGTAAAGAGTACTTGGGAAACCCAAATGGTGGACCCTGCGCCATGGTGAGGCGAACCGCACGGACCTTCTGCCTTTTGCTATTCCGGCTTCTTCAGAAGGCTCCGTACTGTCTCGGACGGCTGAGCGCCTTTACCCAGCCAGTAATCCACACGGTCTCGTTTCAAGACCAACTCAACAGGATTCCTCCGCGGGTTATAATGCCCGACAATTTCAACAAACCCACCGTCGCGTGCTCGATCCCGTTCAATCACAACAACCCTGTAACTCGGTTTTTTATTAGCTCCCGTCCGAGCCAGCCGTATTCTTAACAATCGTCCTCCCTGCTATTCAATTTAGTCGGCGGCCGGGCGCCAATCATCCTTGCCCAGCCGATCTTTACAATAACAATAGCAAAACTTTCAAGCGCCTTCCCTTAATTTCCGGGAGGGCAGCTACGCGCCTAGGAACCCAGTCCACCCACACCAGACGGCAGCTTCAGACGGCTCATCTGTTTTCCCAGCAGGCTGGTGCTCATGGTTTTCATCATTTTCCGCATTTGGACATATTGTTTCAGCACCTGATTGACCTGCTGGACCGTGGTTCCACTGCCGCGCGCAATTCGTTTGCGGCGCTTGCCGTTGATGATGTCGTGGCGGCGCCGCTCCTTTTCCGTCATGGAGTTGATAATCGCCTCGATCCTGATCAGTTCTTTCTCGTCCACCTGGACCTTGCCAATATTCTTCAGCATGCCCACCTTTGGAAGCATGCCCAGCATTTGGTCGAGCGGCCCCAGCGAACGCATCTGGGCCAGTTGGTCACGGAAATCCGAAAGCGTGAAGGAATCGGATTGAAGCTTCTGATGGACTTCCAGAGCTTTCTTCTTGTCAATCTTTTCTTCCGCTTTCTCAATCAGTGACAGGATGTCACCCATTCCCAGAATCCGCGAAACAATTCGGTCCGGGTAAAAAACTTCGAGCGCGTCATACTTCTCGCCAACTCCGATGAACTTGATCGGTTGGCCCGTTACGTGGCGAATGCTGAGCGCGGCGCCGCCCCGTGCGTCTCCATCAAGCTTGGTGAGGATGACACCCGTGGCGCCAAGTCTCTCGTGGAATTCCTGGGCGCTTTTTACGGCATCCTGCCCCACCATGGCATCGGCAACCAGCAGGACCTCACTGGGGCGCAAGGTCGACCGCAATTCCGCGACTTCCTTCATCAACGGCTCGTCAATGTGCAACCGGCCGGCCGTGTCAACAATCAGGACGTCGTGCCCACGGTCGGCGGCATCTTTTCTTGCTGCCAGGGCCAGATCAATAGGTGAACTTATGCCGTCACCCGCAAAACAGGGAATGCCAACCGCCTGGGCAATCACGGCCAACTGTTCCCGCGCCGCCGGGCGGTAAACGTCAGCCGAAACCAGCATGGGGCGCCTCTTCTTTTTGCTCAGCCAGAGGGCCAGCTTGCCGGAAGTGGTTGTCTTGCCGGATCCCTGCAGTCCTACCATCAGGAGAACCGTGGGATACTCTTTTGAAAAGGTCAGCAGAGAAGCGTCACGACCGAGGATTTCAACAAGTTCGTCCCGTACAATCCGAACCACTTCCTGGGCGGGCGTAAACGTGGCGCCAATTTCCTCACCCAGCGCGCGGACCCGCACCCTTTCCAGCAACGCCTTGACCACGTTGAAGTTGACGTCGGCTTCCAGCAGGGCCATGCGCACGTCACGCAATGTCTCATCAATGGCCTCCGGAGTGAGGGTGCCCCTTCCCCGAAGGTTCTTGAACGCCTGTTGGAACTTATCCTGTAGAGCCTCAAACATCTACTTCCTCGCGTTCCACTCCTGCTTTTACAGTCCTCCCCCTGCACCACACCCGGCAGTGGCCGGGAACAGTTCAAGGGCCAAAATAATCTATCTTATTTTACGATACCCCACAGGTCAAGGAAAGCCTCCCGTTCATTTTCCCTATCTGCTTGGATGTGAATTGATTAAGGGATGTCACGGCGAGAAGCCTCAAAGACTCACAATATCTTTAGAGAGCCTGCCTATTTCAGCCGGAAAGAACTTGTTGGGATTGAAAAAAGAGACCCTATGCCGCAGGATAGAAGACAAGAAAAACGTGAGACACATAAGTTCCCAAACGCCCCCACACGGCGTCCAAAAGGGCCGCATCCCAATCGAGAACGCCATTGCCGTCATCGCAATCGCGGGAATCGCGGTCCATCTTGTTCTCCGATTTCTGCTGAAGTCATCACAACTCACCAGTGAGATTCCCCTGTTTGCAGCACTTGTTCTGGGGGGCGCACCTCTCGTCTATGGCCTGTGCGTCAAAGCCTTTCGAAAGGAATTCGGCTCAGACCTGCTGGCTGGCATCTCGATCGTGGTCTCCGTCATTCTGGGCGAATACCTTGCCGGGACGCTGGTGGTTCTGATGCTCTCCGGCGGAAACGTTCTGGAGGCCTATGCGGTCCGCAGCGCGTCTTCGGTGCTGGAGGCGCTCGCGAAACGAATGCCCAGCGTTGCGCACCGCCGACACGACAGCGCCATCACCGACGTTCCGCTTGACGAAGTCAGGATCGGTGACACGCTGACGGTTTACCCGCATGAAATCTGCCCGGTGGATGGCGTTGTGATTGACGGTGAGGGAATTATGGATGAGTCGTACCTGACGGGTGAACCGTTTGAAATATCCAAGACCCCGGGGGCGCGGGTCTTGTCCGGCGCGATTAACGGTGAAACGGCACTAACCATACAGGCGGAAAAGCTGGCCGTTGACTCCCGTTATGCCCGGATCATGGCAGTGATGAAGACAGCGCAGGAAAACCGCCCGCGCATCCGCCGCCTGGGTGACCAACTGGGCGCTTACTACACGCCAATCGCCGTGGCCATGGCGCTTATGGCCTGGGCCTGGAGCGGCGAGGCCGTGCGTTTTCTTGCGGTACTGGTGATCGCAACACCCTGCCCCCTGCTGATCGCCATTCCGGTCAGCATCATCGGGTCCATTTCGCTGGCAGCACGCCGCGGCATCGTGGTGAAAGATCCGTCAGTCCTGGAGCAGCTTGATACCTGCCGGACCATAATTTTTGACAAAACGGGGACGCTAACTTATGGCCTCCCTCGGCTGACCCGGCAAGTCGTTGCTGGCGGTTTTGACAAAACGGAAGTCCTGCAATTGGTCGCAAGCATCGAGCAGTATTCCAAACATCCGCTTGCCAGGGCTATCCTCCATGCTGCACGAGAGGCAGGGCTTCATCTCGACCACGCCACCAAGATTAGCGAAGCCCCGGGCGGCGGGCTGCGAGGGCTGGTCCGTGGCAGGTCCATTCGCATTACCAGCCGAGCAACTCTTATCAAAGAGGTGGGAACATCTGAGGCCCTTCTTCCGGAGGTCGTGGGAGGGCTGACCTGCGAAATCGCGCTCGACGGCGTTTACGCGGCAACTTATGTTTTCCATGACGCCCCCAGAACTGAGAGCAAGTCCTTTGTTCAACATCTCGGTAGAAAACATGGCTTTGACAAGCTGATGCTTGTTTCTGGCGACCGGGAAAGTGAAGTCAAATACCTTGCGGACCTTGTTGGCGTTGAAGAGATTTATGCATCTCAGAGCCCAGAAGAAAAGGTCGGACTGGTCCGCCAGGCCACGCGCGAGGCCAAGACGCTATTCCTCGGAGACGGCATCAACGATGCTCCCGCTCTGATGACCGCGTCCATCGGAATCGCGTTTGGACACCACAGCGATATCACCACGGAATCGGCAGGAGCCGTGATCATGGACACATCGCTCGAAAAAGTGGATGAGTTTTTCCACATAGCCAGGCGAATGCGCACCATCGCGCTCCAGAGCGCCATTGGCGGTATGGCGTTAAGTGTTATAGGGATGGGCTTTGCGGCTGCGGGCTATTTGCCGCCGGTTGCGGGAGCAATCTGCCAGGAAGTCATTGATCTTTTCGCCATCCTGAATGCCATTCGGGCGGCTTTTGAGCCCAGGAGTCTGATCGACTTTTGAAGAATCGAGAAGATCCTGCGCCGTCTTGACGAGCTGTTTCGCTTGCCACTGGAACTGTACGGGAAAACCCAGGGGTTAGCCCCGCAAGCAATCGAATGGTTTTGGGCTATCTTATAGGTGGGGCCAGTCGAGGCCACGGCCGGTTATCGCAAGGGCTCGTCCATTTCCCGCACCCAGTCGGGGCGCTTTAAGACCTCGCGTGGCTTTGATCCATCCGGAGCGCTGATAATTCCATCGCGTTCCATCAGGTCCAGCAACCTGGCTGCCCGGCCGTATCCCAACCGCAGGCGCCGCTGCAAAAGCGAAGTGGATGCTTTGCCGGATTCAACCACGATTCGAACAGCGTCCTCATAAACGGCGTCCAGTTCCGAGGCGTCTGTCTCGTCGTCCAGTTCCGCGTTGCGGTCATCCTTGTCGCGCACAGGCTTGAGAAACTCTTCGTTGTACTCCGGATCGCGCTGCTGCTTGCACCATTCAACGACCTTGTCGATCTCCTTTTCCGTGACCAGGGCACCGTGCAGGCGAACTAGCCTGGCCGTTCCGGGAGGGAGGAAAAGCATATCGCCGCGGCCGAGCAGAGCTTCCGCACCGTTCGAGTCCAAAATCGTCCTGGAATCCACTTTCGAGGCCACACGGAAAGCGATGCGGGAAGGCAGGTTCGCTTTGATCAGGCCTGTGATCACGTCCACCGATGGGCGCTGCGTGGAGAGAATCAGATGGATGCCCACCGCGCGGGCCATCTGGGCAAGGCGCGTAATGGATTCTTCCACGCCCTGCGGCTCAACCATCATCAAGTCCGCAAGTTCATCGATGACGATCACAATGTAGGGTAGCGGACGATTGCGCTCCGGATCGGTATCAAAAAGGTCCAGCGTTGAAGTTTCCTCAAACAGCTTGTTGTATTGTTCGATGTTCCGCACGCCCTGTTCAGCCAGCAGCCTCAGCCGCCGCTCCATCTCCATGGTGGCCCTCCGCAAAACGTTCGCGGCCTGCTTGGGCTCCGTCACAATGGGTGTGAACAGATGCGGAATGCCATCATAGAGATTCAACTCCAGCCGCTTGGGATCAATCATGATCACCTTGACTTCATCGGGCGTTGCCTTGTAGAGAATCGAGACGATAAAAGAATTGATTGAGACGCTCTTGCCCGTGCCCGTAGATCCCGCAATCAAGAGGTGAGGCATCTGCGCCAGGTCCGCCACCCGAATCTTTCCGGTAATGTCTTTTCCCAGGCAGAGCACCAGTTTGGACTTGTGGCCGGTAAAGTCGCCTGCCTCAAGCGTTTCACGCAAGTGGATGGTTTCGCGATGCGCGTTGGGAACTTCGATGCCAACGGTGGACTTGCCTGGAATCCGTTCAATCAGAATGGATTCGGCTTTCAGGGCAAGGCAAAGATCATCTGCCAGATTTACAATACGGCTGTACTTGATGCCCGCTTCCGGCTTGAATTCATAAGTGGTAACGACCGGGCCGGGATGGATCTGTGTGACCGTTCCAGTAACACCAAACTCGGCAAACTTCTCCGTCAGCCTGAGCGCCCGCTCTTTCAACTCTTCCTCATCGATCCTCTCCTCAGCGTCGGGGGGACGGAGCAGCGCGGTGCTTGGCAACTTATAATGGCCTCGGCCACGGCCTGAAACCTTTGGAGGTTTGGGCGCTGCCTCTTCTGCTTCCGCAGGCCGGTCTTTGGGGCCGCGCTCGATGATCTCGGGACCCAGCGTGTCAAGTCCTCCCATAGCCGGAGGCGGGGCCGATTGGCTGCCTGTAATCCTGGGTGACTCATTCCTGACTTCGGCCCGAGGCGAAAGCTGTCGGGCCTGCTGCATCACCACAGGCTGCCTGCCTGCGGCCTTCGTGCGTTCAATCTGGCGCCGTAAGCGCTCAGCCCGGCGCCTTTCCAGCCAGTCCTGCCAGCGCACAACCAGTCTGCCTACGAATGCAAAGCGCCGTTGCAGGATTGCCAATAAGGCTGAGAAAGAAAACCGTGTGACGAGAAACAGAGAACTCAAGAACAGCGTCCCGGCAACAATCGCGGCCCCCAGAGGATTCAAGACATGAACCAGTCCGGTTGCCACGAGGAACCCGACCAGGCCGCTGCCCTGGATCACCCCGTGGATGCGCGGCGTATAAGGAAACAGTTGCAGCAGGGCGCCCAGGGACAAGATCAACAGCACCAATCCAAACAACTTGGTACGAGGCGCCTGGAGTGATTTTGTCCGGACCAGCCTGACCCCTATTAAGAAAAGGGCCAGGGGAATCAGATAAGACACCCATCCCAACATTTGCGCTACACCATCAGCGCCATAAGCACCAATCAGACCAATCCAGTTGTGGATGGCTCCCGGGGCACTGCCACTGGTGTCAAGGGATGGATCACGGGGGAAATAGGAGACCAGACTGCACAGAACAAGCAAACCCAGAATCAGCAGCAGAAAACCGACAAGCTCAGCGAAGCGTGCTGACCCGATCAGCGGATGGGTGGAAGACCCTTTGGCGAGGTCACGTTTGGAGGTTGGCATGCGCCGTAATCTCTCCGCGAAAGCCCATTGCTGCGGTCACCCTCCCCGCCGCAGGTTCGTGGCTCAAAAATCAATTTCACCGTGCTTTAGGCCCAGCGTCGGATGCGGTGGCGCAATCCTCATCCGATGGGAAATACTACCACGCCCGGTGCAAGACAGCAAACAACGAATATTTCGGATGTTCAAGATGCGACAATAAGACTGCCACTGGCCGGAGCTTCGGAAACAGGCCTTTCAGACCTCAAGGACGACAGGAAGGACCATGGGGCGCTTGCCGGTCTCCTGATCGAAATGGCGGCGCAACGCTGTCCGAATCTTCTCTTTGATAACGCCCCAGTCGGCAATCTCCTCGGTGTTGGAGACCTCAATGGTCTTGAAGATTACCTGGCGCGCGCTCTCCACCAGGTCCTTCGCCTCATCCATGGGAATAAAGCCGCGTGAAACGATTTCCGGAGGCACCTCAAGCTGCCCGGTGTGCTCGTTGATCGCCAGTATTGGAATAACGATGCCGTCTTCAGAAATGTGCCGCCGCTCCTTGAGGATGATGTCGCCTACTTCGTCCAGGGTCCCGACATCAATACAAACGCGCCCCACCGGCACACGATTGACTTTCTTTGCCCCGTCTCCTGAAAATTCCAGCACGTCGCCGCTTTCCAGCAGAAAGACGTTCTCAGGCGGGATTCCCACCCGCTTGGCCGCCTCCGCATGCTGAAAAAGCTGGCGATATTCGCCGTGGATCGGCACAAAGTAACGTGGCCGGACCAGGTTGAGCATCAGACTGGACTCCTCCGCGCTTCCGTGCCCGGAAACATGAACAGGGGGCTGGCTGCCGTCGTCGTAATGGATGTGAGCTCCCCTGCGATAGAGGTGGTCGATCATGCGGAAGATGGACTTTTCGTTGCCGGGAATAACACGCGCAGAAATCACCACCTCATCACCGGGCTCTACAGACGCCCAACGGTGGCGATTGACGGCAACCCGCGGCAGCGCTGCCATGGGTTCACCCTGACTGCCGGTCAACACCAGAACCACTTTAGATCGCGGGAGATTTCGGAGTTCCTGTTGCTCAACCAGCAGGCCAGGCGGGAGGTTAAGCTTTCCCATCTGCTGGGCGATGTCCGAAGTCTGGAGCATGCTGCGCCCCAAAAAACAGAGCTTGCGGCCGCGGGCATGGGCGAGGTCCGCCACAATTTGCAGGCGATGGACGGAGGTGGAAAAGCACGTAATCACGACGCGCCCTTCTGCCACCGTCATGATTTCAGAAAGCCGTTCACGGACGGCGCGTTCTGAAGGCGTGATGCCGGGCCGCTCGACGTTGGTGGAGTCCGAGAACAGGGCCAGGACCCCTTTACGCCCGTAGTCCGCAAGCGCGTGCAAGTCGCTCTGGCGCTGGTCCATTGGCGTCGGATCGAACTTGAAGTCGCCCGTATGGATGAGGGTTCCGGCTGGCGTCGTAATGGCAAGCGCACCCGCCTCAATAATGCTGTGGGTCAGATGGATAAACTCAATGTGGAACGGGCCGATGTCAAAAGGCGTGGCGGGCTTCATCTCCCGCATCTCGACGCTCTCTTCCAGCCCATGCTCCACCAGTTTCGCTTTTGCCAGCGCCAGGGTGAATGCAGTTCCATAGACAGGCGCGTCAATCTCGTCCACCACGTAGGGCAATGCACCGATGTGGTCCTCGTGGCCATGGGTGAGAAGGATGGCCCTGATCCGGTCCTGAATCTGGCGAAGGTAAGTAATGTCGGGAACAATAATGTCGACGCCAGGCAATTCGGAGTCCGGGAACATCACCCCGCAATCAACTACCACGGCGTGGTCGCCATACTCGAAGACCATCATGTTCATGCCGAACTCACCGAGGCCTCCGAGGGGGATAGCCCGTAACTTATTATCAGAATTTGAGATGTTGATTCCTCCTTACAATCGTCAAAATCTTATCATAGCTCCGGGAAGTTCGGAGAGTCGACACCTGTGGGGGGTGGGCAGCCCTCGCTCGCCGCGACCCCGGGATTTAGCGAAGGTTTGAAAAAATCGCAATGAACTGGTCTAGCGAAAGCTGTTCAGCTCGGACTCCGGGCGGGAGTCCAAGCTGCTCGAGTTCCGCTTCAATCCTCTGCCGTGGATACATTGGGGCAAGGCAATTCAAAAGCATCTTTCGCTTGAAAACAAAGCACTGTTTCAGGAAGCCCAGGAACTCCTGCTCGTTTGCCTGCCTCACGCTCCGCAGGCTCGTATACATCTCAAACCGGACAAAGGCCGAGTTAACCTTGGGCGGCGGTGAGAAAGCCCCTGGAGGAACCTGGAGAACCACTCGAGCGGAAGAATAAAGGCGGGAAAAAACCGTTAGATAGCCGTAATCGCGCGATCCAGGCTGTGCAACCAACCGGTCCGCAACCTCGCGCTGGACCAGCAACCCCATGGCGCGAACCAGCGTGGCGAATCCCAGCACATGGTGAATGATTGGGGAAGTAATGTAGTAAGGAAGGTTACCAAAAACGATGCACCGTTCCACATTGTGACGACGGCAAATTTCGCCCAGGTCCGTCACGAGAATGTCGCCTTGGACAATTTCCACGTTACGCGAGTGCTGGAACTTCAGCCGAAGCTCTTCCACGAGTTCAGGGTCTATCTCAATTGCCACAACGCGGCGTGCACGAGAAGCAAGCAAACCCGTCACGGCGCCATGACCCGGGCCAATCTCAATCACAAGGTCACCCGGCCCCGCCTCAAGAGCATCAGCAACACGGGAGCAATAACGAGCGTCCGATAGAAAATGCTGTCCCAGCTTCGGCCGATGGCGCTTAGCCATAAGAATTAAGTAGCACAGAGGTTCGGCTAACGTTAAATCCTGCCCTTTTGTTCCTACGCGGTTCGAACCCAATACCTTGACTTTGCTGACTCCATACTCTAATTTAGCCTATTAAGTCTATGTAACAAATTCCGTGGATTATCCCCATGAAGATAGTTTTTGTAGCGTCTGAGGGTGTGCCCTATTCGAAAACAGGGGGATTGGCGGATGTTGTCGGCGCACTACCCAAGGCGTTGGCCTCCCTCGGCTACGAAATAGAGGTCTTTCTTCCCCGCTACAGAATCACGAAAGTCGGAGCTACTTTCCCGGGCGCGGGAAGCATCACCGTTCCGCTCTCCGGCGGCTTCAAGTTTGCCTCCATCCAGATTGCGAGCTCGGCAAACGGCGTCCGAACATATCTGATGGAATGTCCGGAATTGTTTGACCGCGATCAGCTTTATATGGACAAAGGCAAGGATTATCCCGACAACGCCGAGCGTTTCGCGGCTTTTTCGATGGCAGCGCTGGAATTCATCAAGCGCTCATCCAGGGCGCCGGCTGTGATTCACTGCCATGACTGGCAGGCTGCACTGGTCCCTGTCTATCTTCGGAGTCTTTACGCTAATGACCCGTTTTATGAAAACACCTCGGTGCTTTTCACAATCCATAACATCGGGTACCAGGGGCTTTTCCCTCCCGAGATTATGCCTCGAATATCCATCGATAAGAACCTGTTCAAGATCGAAGGCCTGGAATATTACGGTAAAGTAAATCTTCTGAAGGGTGGTATCGTCTTTTCAGACTTTGTATCCACGGTAAGCCAGAAATATGCCCAGGAGATCCAGACAGATGAATTCGGGCATGGCCTTGAAGGCGTGCTGCGAAGCCGCGCCGCCCATCTGGCAGGGATCCTGAACGGGGTCGATTACGAGGACTGGAATCCTGCCACAGACAAGTTGATTGAGGCAAATTATACCCCTGAGGATATGCAGGGAAAGGACGTTTGCAAGAAGGCGCTGCTCGAAAAACTGGGGGCCCAGAATCCCGCGATGGACCGCCCAGTCATCGGCATCGTGTCAAGGTTTGTCCGGCAAAAGGGGTTCGACCTGATCGCCCAAGTCGCCGATGAACTGATGAGGGAAGACCTTTACGTCGCGGCACTCGGGACGGGCGAGCCGGAATACGAAGAACTGTTCCGTTCACTTTCGGAGAAATATCCGGACAAGTTCCTGGTCAAGGTGGCCTATGATAACCCCCTGGCCCACCAGATTGAGGCCGGCGCCGATATGTTCCTGATGCCCTCCCGTTATGAGCCGTGCGGTTTGAACCAGATCTACAGCATGAAATATGGTACGGTTCCAGTGGTGAGGGCCACCGGAGGCCTGGACGACACCGTTGCGCCCTTCGATGGCGACAAGGGAACAGGATTCCGGTTCCGGCAGTATTCGCCCGTAGCGTTGCTCGCCTGTCTCCAAAGGGCGATTGCAACCTTCCGCGACAGAGACGCGTGGGCCAAGCTGCAGCAAAACTGCATGCGGGAAGATTTTTCATGGGAGCAATCAGCCAGGAGGTACGCAAGTCTCTATGAAAATCTTTACGCAACCAGGACCCAGAGCGCAGCATCAAGCGTTGTTTCGTCTTCTTAAATTTCGTATTCACCCGGAGGATTCAACAGATGGCTGGAGGTAATATCCTGGAGTTTAGTGACCAGAATTTTGAGCAGGAAGTCCTGAAGTCTGACAAGCCCGTACTTGTGGACTTCTGGGCGGAGTGGTGCGCCCCCTGCCGCATGATCGCACCGGCCGTGGAAGAGATCGCAGGCGAATACGCCGGGCGAGCGAAAGTTGGAAAGTTGAATGTGGACGAGAATGGGTCAGTCACAAGTCGCTACAATATCCGAAGCATTCCTACGTTATTGATTTTCAAGAACGGGGAAATCAAGGACCAGCTTGTCGGGACAACGTCAAAAGCCAATCTCGCCAAGCTGCTTGACAAGAATCTCTAACCTTGCCGGGCCCCGAACAAGTGGCAGGACCAGGAAATCCTTGAAATCTTTGTTCCCTGCTCCCGAACAAGGAGACGATTTTGCGCGCCAATTGGCCCATCGGTCCTTTTAGTCGGGTTACAATGTGATGAAGAGGGCAGACATCTAAGAGCATGAAAACAAGCGAGGGAAAAACCAATGTTGCCATTGTCGGCCTCCAGTGGGGCGACGAGGGCAAAGGCAAGATCGTCGATACTCTCTCAGAACACTTCGACATCGTCGCCCGCTATCAGGGAGGCGCCAACGCCGGCCACACAGTGGTCGCCGGAGGCAAGAAGTTCATTCTGCAACTGGTTCCCACGGGGATTCTTCGGCCGGGAAAGATTGCGGTTATCGGTCAGGGAGTCGTTGTTAACCCGGAGGCTTTGCTTAATGAGCTCGACGGTCTTGAAAAGAACGGGGTCCACGCTCACCAAAGGTTGAAAATCAGCGATCGCGCCCACTTGATCATGCCCTACCACCGCAGCCACGAGGTGGCCGCGGAGCAGGCGCGGGGTTCGGGAAAGATTGGAACTACGGCCAAGGGAATCGGCCCGACTTACGAAGACAAATCTGGCCGGCGCGGACTCCGCACGGGCGACCTGCGCAACCCCGAGGCTTTCCTCCGCAAGTGTAAGGCCGTGCTTTCGGAAAAGGACCGGATTGCTTCAGCACTGTTCGAGGGCGCCCCTTTTGGCGGCGATGAATGGATTGAGGAATACATCGAGAAAGCTCGTGATTTGCTTCCGATGCTGGTTGACACTTCGGAATATCTCAATAACGAAATCGATGGCGGCAAGCGGATTCTTTTTGAAGGTGCGCAAGGGACCCTGTTGGACATCGATCACGGCACTTATCCGTTCGTAACCTCCTCAAACGCTTCGGCTGGAGGAGCATCAACGGGCACCGGCGTGGGCCCAACACGGATCGGCGCAGTGATGGGTGTGTCAAAAGCGTACACCACTCGAGTGGGCAGCGGGCCCTTTCCAACGGAAATCCTGGATGACGGCGGCGAGGAGTTGCGCGCAAGAGGAAGCGAGTATGGGGCCGTGACGGGTCGGCCACGGCGCTGCGGCTGGTTTGACGTGCCGGCGGCACGCTATGGGGCCCGTGTAAACGGGCTGAGCGCCATGATTATCACCAAACTCGACATCCTGGATACTCTCGAAGAAATCCCAGTGGGCATGGAATACGAATATCAGGGGAAGAGGTTCACAAGCTTTCCGGCGGACGTCGACATTCTCGATGAGGTAAAGGTTCACTATCGCGTCCTCCCCGGCTGGAAACAATCAACGTTTGGCCTGAAGGAGTTTTCAAAGCTCCCTCAAAAAGCCCAGGATTATTTGCATTTCCTTTCTGACCAGGTCGGCGTGGAAATAGCCATGGTTTCAACCGGACCTGAGCGCGAGCAGGCCATCTGGTGCGACGAAACCCGGTCCGCTAATCTCATCGCTTCAAAATGATTCAAACTCCGGCAAAACTTTTCCGCCGGTGAGCGCATTCCAATGAAGCCTGGCGAGCCTCAGGTCACAACCATGCTGAGCTTTGAACAGGCACTTTCTGAAGTCGAGACCAGGGTCACCGCCGCCGGCATTACTCCCGCAATTGAAGTTGTGCCTCTCGGCCAGGCATGGGGCAGGGTCCTCGCAGAAGAAGTGAAGGCCGATCGCGATTATCCTCCTTTCAACCGCTCGACACGGGATGGTTTCGCCGTGCGATCCCAGGACACGGAGCGCGCCAACACCGTGCTTATTCCAGATGGAGAAGTGCGAGCCGGTGAATATTTCAAGGCAGAAGTCGCACCCGGCCATTGCGTCACCATCATGACCGGGGCGCCGCTGCCCGCCGGGACGGATGCGGTGGTCATGGTTGAGTACACCCGTTCGCAGGGCAACAATGTCGAGATCGAAAGGCCGGTGGTTTCCTTTGAGAATGTCGTTCCAAAGGGAAGCGAGGCGCAGGCTGGAATGCCGGTCATTCCAAAAGGAAGGCGCATTCGAGCCGGCGAGATTGGGCTTCTTGCTTCCGTTGGAAAAGAAAATGTTGCTGTGACTGTCCGGCCGCGAGTGGCCATCATCCCGACAGGCGACGAAGTAGTCCCGATTGACCGCCAGCCCGAGTGGTTCCAGGTGCGAAACAGCAACTCCGCCATGCTCGCGACCGTGATGACGGCTGCGGGCGCGAATCCATGGGAAATCGGGATTGGTCCAGACCGGAAAGAAGAGTTGCAGAGCCTCATCGAGAAGGCCCTGGACGCCGATATGCTCCTCCTGAGCGGTGGTGTGTCTATGGGAAAATACGATTTTGTTGAGGACGTCCTCGCAGACCTGGGCGCAGAGTTTTACTTCCGGAGCGTCGCCATCCGTCCTGGCAAACCCCTGGTTTTCGGCCGTGTTCGAGGCAAGTTCTTTTTCGGATTGCCCGGAAACCCGGTTTCGGGTTTTGTGACCTGTAACCTTTTCGCCCGGCCCGCGATCGGCGTGCTGATGGGCAGCGGGTTTGAGCGCCCCAGCTTCCTTCGTGCACGGCTGGCGAAATCGGTGCATCATAGAACGGGATTGACAACCTTCATGCCGGCACGCATTGAAACCCGGGATGCGGAACCTGTCGTCAGCCTTGTGGGATGGCAGGGCTCAGGCGATCTTGTGGGCGTTGCAGAGGCCAACGGCTTTCTGGTTGTCCACCCCGAACAGCCTTCTCCCGCGGCAGGAGACTGGGTGGATGTGATGCCGATGACAAGTTAGCAATTTGCACGCAAGGATGACAATGGCAAGAAGGTTGAAAAAGAACGAGACTTCCGGAAACACGAAGACCTTGAGCCACTATGACCGTGCAGGGCGTGTACGCATGGTCGATGTTTCCGCTAAGTCGGAAACCCACCGGCAGGCAGTCGCCAGCGTACAAGTCAGAATGAAGCCGCAGACTCTGAGGAAAATCAAGAGCAATCCCAAGGGTGATCCGCTGGAGATTTCGCGCGTGGCAGGCATTGCGGCGGCCAAGCGCACGGCTGAATTGATTCCGCTTTGCCACCCCCTGTTGCTGAGCCACATTGATGTTCGCGCGGAGTTTTGCAGGAATGGCATTGCCATCACTGCGACGGTGCGCTCGACGGGGCCGACGGGTGTCGAAATGGAAGCCTTGACGGGCGCCGCGGTTGCAGCCCTCACGGTCTACGACATGTGCAAGGCCGTCGATCATGAAATCGAGATAACGCAGTTGAAGCTTCTCTACAAAAGCGGCGGCAAATCCGGCGAGTTTCGCGCGTCAAATTAAGATCGTCTTCTTGTGTGACGGTTAACAATCCAAGGGAAAGGTGGGTCTGATGCCGGCGGCATTCAAGATTCTGGTGGTTGATGATAACCCGACCATCCTGAAACTTCTCGGCCAGAGCCTCGAAAAATGCGGCGAAGTAACCATGGCCACACAGGGTGCCGACGCATTGCAAAAGGCCGCCGAAACCCGTCCGGACCTGATCATTTCCGATTACTCCATGCCTGGTATGAATGGCCTGGAGTTGTTCGAGAGCCTGCGACGGCAGGACGAAACATCGCAAATTCCATTCGTCTTTCTGGCCTCGCAGAAAGAGATTGACGAGCACCTTGGCGCCCTTGCGGAGAGCGTTGAAGACTTCCTCGTCAAGCCTTTCTTTGTCCAGGAACTATCGCGCCAGGTCCGGCATATCACCGCTCGCATCTACGGAAAGAAGATGGAGAATCTGCAGATGCGTGGTGGAACCACCGCTGGCCTGCTGAGCGAGATGAGCCTGGTCGACTGGATGCAATCTCTCGAACAGGGGCGAAAAACCTGCACGCTGTGGCTGCGCTCCGGGGCGGAAACGTGCAAGCTCTATTTCAACCAGGGCCAGGTGACCCATGCCCAATACGGCCCGCTGATAGGAAATGAAGCTGTTTATAAAGTGCTGACATGGTCCGATGGTGAGTGGGAAGTGGATTTCACCAAAACCTCCAGCGAACGCACCACCACCATGTCAACCCAGGGCCTTATGATGGAAGGCCTGCGCCTGCTGGACGAGGCGAACCGGGATGCAGGTTAAGTGGACGGGAGGCGCACTGGAGGACGCCACAACAACCCTGCTGTGAACTCAATTATCTAAATGACTCGCAACTTCCGTGCAAGAATTCTGATTTTGAGTGATCTGGCCACCCGCGGAGAGCGGGAGGACAGGTCCGGCCCTGCCGTCCGCGAGATTCTCAAGGCTCACGGCTGGGACGTGACCGCACTCGAAATCCTGCCCGACGAGCCTGATCAGATCCGCAGCCGTCTGGAGGCCTGGACGGATTCCGAAGACTGCGATGCGGTCTTCACGTCTGGCGGAACGGGGGTCGGACCGCGCGACGTAACTCCGGAAGCCACGCGCTCAGTTATCGAAACTGAAGTCCCTGGCCTTGCAGAGTTGATGCGGGCCGAGGGGATAAAGAGCACTCCTCTGGCGGCCCTGTCGCGCGCCGTCGCTGGAGTGCGAAAGGGCAAGCTGATTGTGAACCTTCCAGGAAGCCCCCGCGGCGCCCGCGAATCGCTCGAAAGCATTATCGAGATACTTCCCCACGCCATCGAGCAGATCCAGGGGCGCACCGGCCACGCCGAATAGCCAACAAGTGTCCGCCGGGTTCTGCGCCTACCGCCTTCACAAGTTCAGGGTGTAAGATTGTCACATCAAATTTAACCAGGAGAGCTATGAAACCTCAGTTCGATACCAACGAAGCCGCCGCAGTTGTATCTGGAATTGTTCAACACACAAAAGATCGGACCATTGATGCAAGAGCCCGTGAACAACTGGCGAAACACCTCGCGGGTCTTGGCCTGGATACCTTCAGACCTTTTGCCGGGTCCCTCGCAAAAGATCCCGCCCATTCGTTGAATTTTTACCTGGCGGCTGACGCCGTGTCTGATGGCAAAACCACGCCGTTGTTGATGTATGTGGCCGTTGGCTCACCTTCGGCAGGCAAGTTCCTGGCTGAACCCGTCCGAACTGAGAGCGTTCAGCTTGACGAGAAAGAAGTTCTGGTCAGCTTCATTCCTTTCGGCAGCCATGATCATGAAACCATCCGGAGATTCGCCGAAAAAGTTGACCGCGCATTTCTGCCTCGGCCGCAGGGCTCGCAGCCTGCTGTAGCGGCCGGCAATCGCCATCCGGAAATCAGTTTGCCTGCAGTCTTTGACGCCTACCGGACCATCCTGGACAAACTTCACGTCAACATGGCTTCAACGGTGCAACTCTCCGCAACTCGCGAGATGACCACGGAGGACGCATTGGACGAGCGCGACGGCGAGAACCCTGTCGCGACCGGGCACACCCGGGTATCGATCCGCCACCTTTACCACACCGGCCTGTGGGCCGCCATCCGCTCCGGATGGCGCGAAGGTTACAACGCCGAGGCCGACCACTTCATCGTCTCCGGAAACAGCGCGGAAGAGATCGCCCAATCGGTTGAAATGGTCAAGACAGCCATCCGCCACGCCGCTGGTTACACCAAGTTTACGACAGACACTTCCCGCCTCTTCGAACTCCAGGCGGATTCCCGGCATCCGGACCCCTGGAGCGACTCCGCCGTCAGCGAGAAATTTCAGCAGATTTTCTCCGGCGAAGAGCAGAAGTGGTTGCAAAGTGAATTCTCAAAACCTTTTGCCCTCGGGACCAGAAAATATACTTTCAGCGAATCGGAAATCCATCGCCTGGGCGTCAAGTTCGGCCAGAGTCTGAAGCTCAACGAAGAACTCTACGACTACATCCTCAAGGCCAAGTCCGAGGCCGGTCTGGACACTACGTTCGATTTCGAACCGTCTATCGACGAAGCTGAGACGCTGACTACCGCCAAGGAACTCCTGTTTTACATGCACTGGCTTAAGGCGCGCGGCAGGGCTGCCCAGCTTTGCCCGCCCAATCTGGGATTCAAAAAGCGCCAGGCCTATCCGGTTGCAATGGCCACCTCGCCGGCGGACGGCGTCGGCCTGGTAGACTACTGCCATCACAAAATGTGGCCGGAACTTCCGGGGCGCGTAGAGAAGGAGTTCGGCGGAAAGCCTCTTGAAGAACTCGCGGCGCGTGTTGCCGAACTGGCTGACGTGGCCAGAAGTTTTGACACTACGCTAAGCATCCACTCCGGCAGCGGCAAGCAGCAGGAAGTTCTGGAGCGGATTGGGAAATCAACAGCGGGCCGCGTGAACTACAAGATCTCCGGCGAGCTGCAGTTGCAACTCTTCGACGTGCTGAGAAGCCAGCCGGCGGGTTCTCACTGGCGGAAGCTCTATGAGCGGATGGTGAAGCGCGCCAATGATTTCGCTTCCGCCGGAGCTTTTGGCTATGAGAGTGAGCTTGCGGCAAAGTACGGTTCCATGGGCCTTGAGTACAACATTGGCGACGCATCCCGCGGCCGCGTGGACGGCAATCTTTTCCTGGTTTTCTGGCTGGGGAACCTGGTGGGCAGCCGTGATGTAGATTCACCAGACGGCGACCGGCGCTTTTTCAAAGAGAAGATCGATGACCTGCCCGAACACCTATTGGCAGAGGTGCGGCGGCATAACAGCCAATACGTGGTCTGGCTGGCTGAGCACCTGCAGGGTTGAGAAGCAGTGCCGTTCGGCCCTAGGCCGCTTTTGAAGCTCTTTCTTCCACGCGGTAGAGCATCTCGCCGGCCCGCGGCACCAGCAGGATGCCTTCGTCTTCCCGGCCTTTCCATTCCTCCAGGTTGACGCTTGCAGGGTCAAGGTAACCAAGGTTAATTCGCTCGCAGCGTTCTTTGGATATCCCAGTCGCCAGGGTTACCTGAATGCGCGGTGTCTCTTTGCCGGTTGCGGCGTCGTACTTGCCCAGCCCCTTAACGTGAGTGGAGTGAGCAAGCACGCCTCCGGGATAGTCTTTGAACTTGTCCCACTGCGCCAGGAAATAGTCGCGGCAATGGTAGCCGATCTCTTCGATAATTCTGCCGTGCGTGTAGCTGACCTCGGTGATGTGCGGCGCATAGATCACCACTTCGCCTCCGTCGGCTACGGCCGGCTCCATCTTGTACATACCTTTCGCGCCGGTCCACAGGTCGTCATAGAGCTTCGGCATCACAGAAAAGACACGCCGAAAAGGCTTCTTCACGTAAATGATGTGCTTGCGCGCCGAGAGCTCTGATGCGGCTTTCCAGGCTTCCTTTGCCGATCCAAAGTAAAGCCCCTCAAAGCCGCCGTGGGTTACCACTAGCGCAAAGCACGCCACGGGCCGGTCAATCATCCCGGCAGCCCGGTCAATAATGGCCCGCACCGGCGTATAGCCTGCGCCGATGATCTTGTAGTTGGTCATCAACGCACCGGTCCAGTGGGTCTGGTTGATGATTTCCGATCCGCCGATACCGGGAAAAAAGTATTTGTTACCACCCGAGAATCCGACCACCTCGTGGGGGAAAACCGGCCCGCAAATGATGATCTGGTCATAGTCCAGAATCATCCTGTTCAGCCGGACGGGAATCTCCTTTTCCAGCACGCCACCCGTGATCTCACCAATTTCTTTAGCAGGAATCACTCCAAGCGTCACAAAGGTTTCCGTTTTTTCCCAGTGATGATTGAAGATGCGGATCTTGCCAATCTTTCCGTCCACCACCTGCCTCCCCACCAGCTTGCTGAGGTGGTCGTCGTCCATCATGGGATGCGTGCCAAGCGCCACAAGGTAATCAAGCACCGCCGCGCGCGAAGAAAGCTCGCGCTCAAATAAGTCAAACATCAGCGGCATGGGCATGGTGCGGGTGCCGTCCGGGATGATAATCAGAACGCGTTTGCCGTCAACGGCCAGCGTGCCCAGACCCTCGTGAACAGTCCGGCTGATTTCCTCATTGGTCAGGTGGCGATCCGCGAATCCTAGTCCAATAGCCATACCGTGCCTCCGTGCAAACGCCCCTTTATGCGCCTCTGATTTTCAGTCCCTTGGCCCCTATACTCCACTATACGCCGAAAATCCCCCGTCGATCGGTACAATCACTCCCGTCACAAATGCAGATGCCGGCGAAAGCAGCCACAAGACAGCCCCAAACAGGTCCTCCGGATTGCCAAAACGTGCCATCGGCGTGTGGTCAATGATCGACTTGCCGCGCGCGGTCAATTCACCTGTCTTCTCATCGGTCAAAAGAAATCTGTTCTGCTGCGTCATGAAGAACCCCGGCGCTATGGCGTTTACCCGAATCTTCGGCGAATACAGTTGCGCCAGATGCACCGCCAGCCATTGCGTAAAGTTGCTGACTCCAGCTTTCGCGGCTGAGTAGGCAGGGATGCGCGTCAGCGGACGAAAAGCATTCATGGAAGAGATATTCAGAATAGTCCCATCGCCTTTTTCAGCCATAACCTTGCCAAACACCTGGGAGGGAAGGACAGTCCCGATGATGTTCAGGTCGAATACCCATCGCAGGGCGTCAGCCGGCAGATCAAAGAACGTGAGGTCGGCGCTGGTGGTAGCCTGTGGCTTGTTCCCTCCGGCCGCGTTCACAAGGCAATCGACTCCGCCGAACTTCTCCAGGGCGGCTGCGGAAGCCTGGCGCAGGCTGTCCATGTCCAGGACGTTTGTTTTTACAGTAAGCGCCTGGCTTGCGCGCGGGCCCATCTGTTCCAAAATGGCCTTGGCCGGATCAAGATTCAGATCCAGGATCGCCACGTTGGCTCCGCATCCGACCAGAGCCTGAGCAATCTCGCCGCCCAAAACTCCCGCCCCTCCCGTAATGGCAACCGTTCGCCCTGTAAAATCATACATTCGAGTCAGTTGTTCTAATTCCATTCAGCTATGACCTCCCATCAGGTTTCCAGTATTTGAATTGAGCGCAGTCTTGTTTCACGCAGGCCTGTTTTACGTTTGAGACCAGCGCCCGTCCGGCCTCTCCTCGGGTGTGAGTAAAGTGGAAGCCTAACACCCTCGCAAGCGACGGCGCAAGAGATGCACCGCTCCGTGTTGCCTGGCTTTTTCCGCTGATGGTAGGATGGCACTCTTACATCCAGGTTGCGGAAAGGAATTCGCTTGTCTTATTACAAAGGGTTGAGTCTCGAGGGAAAATGCGCCCTGGTGTTCGGTGGAACAAGCGGGCTTGGCAAAGCTATCGCCGTCGGATTCACTGGGGCTGGCGCCGACGTGGTCGCAGTGGGCCGCCGGGCCAAAGAAGTCCAGAGGACCGCTCAGGAAATCAAGGCCGCCGGAGGAAGAACCTTCGAGATGACGGGAGACGTGACAGACCGCGACCAGATCCAGGCGGTGATCGACAGAGTGCTGAATGAAATGGGTCGGATCGACATTCTGGTTAATTCAGCCGGGGTAACAAAGAGGGTGCCGTCGTTCGAAGTCGAAGACAGCCTGTGGGATCAGATCATGGAAATCAACCTGAAAGGAGTCTGGAACACCTGCCAGATGGTTGGCCGGGTTATGAAAGAGCGACAATATGGGCGGATCATCAACATTGCCTCGATCGCCTCTTTCGTCAGCGCGCACGAAGTTGCTCCCTATGCGGCCAGCAAGGGCGGCGTGGTCCAGATCACGCGCTGCCTGGCGGCAGAGTGGGCCAAATATAACATCACTGTCAATGCTATTTCTCCGGGCGTTTTTGAGACCGACCTCAACCGCGACATCATCAACCGGCCTGAAAGAAAGACATCCATCTTCGCGCACACCCCGATGAAGCGTTTTGGCCAAGTGGAGGAAATCAAAGGCGCGGCCATCTTTCTTGCCTCTGACAGCTCCAGTTTCGTCACTGGGGCTTCCATCCCCGTCGATGGCGGATTTCTTGCTCAGGGCATTGGAGAGTAGCTCTGGCACGCCGCCGGGAAAGAGCAGGCCCGCTCAGTACTGCCACTTGGTGCCAAAGCGCACTTCATTTCCGCGAAGCGGACCGAGAACCTGCGCTGTGTTGTAGTGCGTGTATCCAAAGATCAGACTGAGGTGCCTGTTGACCAGAACCGAAAGGTTGGGACTTACTTTCCATGCGTTCTTGATCGCCGCCCCCCGCCCCGTTTGCTGGATTCCAATGCCGCCACTCAAGTCATAACCCAATGGCCCCCAGAGTGGTCCATAGATGCGTGGGACAACCTCGTGCCGCTGGTAGAAGCTGGGGTTAAAAAAGCCGAGGAAAGTATTCTGTCCAGCAAAGCCGTAGATCAAACCTTCATAACCCAGGTCCAATGAAAATCCAGAAGAATGGAACGCCTGCCGGTTAAAGATGACCGATCCCCCGCGTCCCTGGTCTTGATCAGCCATGATCACACTCTGCGCAATTCCGTTCACGATCACCGCGTGGGAATAATCCTCGGAGGTGTATCGGCCGTACCAGTAGACCAGGTGCAGTTCCGTCCTGGAATTGAAAAAAAAGTTGGCACGCCCCTGAAGCCGGTCTTCGATCACTCCCAGGCGTGTGGACACCGGAGTATACGTAATGGCCGACTTTGTTGCATCAAGGTCCAGAGAAAATTTTTTTGTAAGCCCGAAGCTGACACCCGCCAGTCCCACGGGACGTTGCGCCGCTCCATTCACGAGCCCGTTCTGTCCGGGAAGGGGAACCGGTTCTCCGGGTCCGAAGTGGGTAAACCCCGCGCCCCCGCGCACGGTCAGCCAGCGTCCAAGTCGTGTGGACTGCCGGTAAAGAAAATTGTAGGGGGCGGTGGCACCAGTAATTCCAGTCGGAATCTGATTGCCATTGCTGTCATGCAACGGCCCCGGAGGACTGTCACTGGGGACAGAGGCAAAAGAAATGTAAGAGGTCGTTGCGGGAAACAGGTCCATGGCGACCGTGGTCCCGTAGGTGTACATCCGGAGGTCTTCGTTCGGCAGGCCGGTACGGCCACTGGACTGGTTGGGCGGCCCGATTTCGCGAGTGTATGCCGCGATGGTGGTCAGCGTCACCCGTGTTTCAGCGAGAACCCGGTTGCGGAATGAAGCTACCTGAGCGTTACCAGGACTCAGTTTTTCAGCCTGGTTCAGCAGGCGCAGTGTCTTGCGACGGTGGTGCTGCGCATGCTCAATGCTGGCCAGGAGGAAAATTGAAGAGAAGTCATTCGGCTGCTTCTCAACCACTTCGATTGCCACGGCGTGGGCCTCCTGCAGCTTGCCCCGGTAGAAATGAATGCGAGCCTTGCCCAGCAGAGCCGCCGGGTCCTGCGGATTTTGTTTGAGCAAGAGGTCATAATCTCTCAAGGCTGCGCCATATTGACGATCGAAGGTCAGAAGGCGGGCCAGCTCAAGCCTGGAGTCACGATCATCCGGGTAGATCTCAAGAACATGCTGGTAATCCCGAATGGCGGCCTGCCGCTGGTTCAACTGTGATTCCTGGTACGCAAGCCCCTTCAGGGCTTCCCGGTCTTTCGGGTACCATTCAAGCCGTTTACGGTAGAATTCGATCCACGACTGCGGCAGGGCGTCGGCCGGAGGCCTCAGGATTTTCCATTGGTCCGCCTTCTGAAGTTGCCTGCTGCTCTGCGCTTCCGTTGCTTCATGCGGGCTGATAGCGCACCAGACCACAAACACAAAAAGCAGGCCCGGAAAAAGACGGATTCTCCAGCCACATGTTCGGTCCATTACGCGGCAAACGGTAGGCATTGCACGCCGGGACTTTCTCAAATCCAACGCCTTCATACAGATTCCTCGTTTGAAAGATGCGGCCTCATTTGAGGCTGCGCCACTCCGGTTTGGTCTTGATGAGTGTCAGGATCCATAGACAGTGGCTGCCGGAAAGCCACTGCGGCGGCCAGCACATTGTTCTGCAGAACCAGAAAAACCAACCTTCTGGCCGGTAGTGGCCTAGCAATCGGCAGTAAGGCTCCGGACACTCACTCTTCATAGCGCTTATCGGTTGTGTGGCTCCGCCCCTTTAAGAAGCACACGCGCACATGGTTTCGAACTCGCGACTTCGCGTGTACATGTGGCCTCTCCCAAAGGCAGGTACCCAGCAAATTCAGAACCAGCGAAAGGCCGATGGGGTTCTTGCGAGGGGACATTCAGAAAAACTATCGCGTGACTCCAACGTGTGTAACCTTTTCCCAATGCCAGGAACCGCTCAGAAACCGCACAACGCCTTCAAACCGGTAGTAAAGCACCAACTGGCGGTAACCGAGATTTTCGATGAAGGCAAACCACAGCAGCCTTGCGAGGTCGCGATAACCGGGGTAACGGCGATAGGTCAGTTCTTCGAGCAGAACAGCGCCAATGGAGAGCAGTCCGCCGTAGGCAAGACTGAGAAGGACGAACAGCAGGTAGAGCATGGCTGGTACTATTCCGAAAATGATGGCCAAAGGCACCATGAAATAGCCGAGGAATTCCACCACCGCCCCCAGCGCCTCCACATAGAGGTGAAAAGGAAAGCTGAAGTTCCCCACCATTCCGTACTTCCGGTTGAAAAGCATCTCGGAATGTTTCCACAACGTCTGGCACAGGCCGAGCTGCCACCTGCGGCGCTGCTTGCCCAGCATCCTCAGCGTGGCCGGACACTCTGTCCAGCAAACCGGGTCGGAGGTGAAAGACATCCGGATTCTTCTCTTGTTCAGGGCCGCCCAATGGTGTAACTGGACGATCAGGTCCATGTCTTCAGTGACCGTATCATGTGCAAACCCGCCTGCTTCCATCACGGTTTCGCGGTGGAAGACTGCGAATGCACCTGAAACAATCAGGGTCCCGTCCAGCAGGTCCCACCCCGTGCGGCCAAACAAAAAGCTGCGGAGGTATTCCACCACCTGGAAGCGCTCGAGCGACGACTTGGGCAGAGCGACCTGCACCACGCGGCCGTCACGAATTTGGCAACCGTTCATCACTCGGACGATCCCGCCACTGGCAACGGTGTTGACGGGCGAATGGATCACCGGGCGCATCAGTCGCAACAGGGCGTCCCCTTCCAGGATCGAATCCGAATCCAGGGTGCAGAAATACGGTGTACGGCAGACATTGATGCCAACATTCAAGGCGTCCGGCTTACCGCCGTTATCTTTGCTGACCACCAGAAGATTGGGCAGGTCCGGGTTCATGTAGAAGCCGCGAACCGCCTCTGTGCGAATTTGCGCGCGATAGATGAGATCCATCTTCACCAGGTGGAAATGCTCGATCAGGCGGGTGAGCGTGGCGTCGTCCGAGCCGTCGTCAACTACCACTACCTCCAGCTCCGGATAGTCGGTCTGGAGAGTGGATCTCGTTGTTTCAACGATGATCTGCTCCTCGTTCCACGCCGGGATCACAATGGTTACAGGAGGCGTCACCGATGATTCGCGGATCTCATCCATGTCCTGATAAGCCAGTCGGCGGTTGTAAAGCCAGACGGTAGCCAGCGACAGCACCATCAGTAGTGTGTAGACACCGTTTCCAATAAAAAAGTAGGAAACGATCAGGAGGTTGAACATGTTCATCCCGTGAATGAATATCTGCCGCCACAGTTCCATGAGACTAACCTTCCCCCGGATGCCGCGCGGCGGCAAGGGCTTCCTGAGCAAGGGTCCGGACGTCAGAATCAGGTTCCTTTGCCGCCACCTGCTCCACCCATTGGTGGATCTGGGGGTCAGGGTACTGTCCGAAGAGCTGAAGGAAACTCTTGCGCAGTTTTCCTTTCCCTTCCCCTTCTTCAAGCACAGCGATCATGTAGCTGGTCTTGTGCATTTCCGCCAGATGGCGCAGGACTGCCGTTTCCCGGCCGTTGCCCGTTTCGGCGCAGCGCGCCAGCAGTGCGGGAATCAGCCCCGCGCGCTGGAACTCATCCGCAATCTGTTCCCGGCTGTAACGGTCGTGAGTGGCAAGAAAGTGGGCGGTGAGTAGGTCCAGGCCGGGTGGCCCGAAGCCCCGCAGCGTCCGTACCGCCGTTTCCCGGACCCGCCAGTTTGTGTCGGTGAGGGCCGTTGAAATCCGAACGGCATTCAGAAGAAACCTGTTTCGGGCCAACGATCTCACGGCATGGAGTCTGACAAACCATGTGGAATCCTCCAGCAGGCTAAACAGTGTGGAAGGCGCACGCTCGTCGGCAAGAAATGCAATCACACAAGAAGCCCTGGCCCGCACGTCCGGATTCGAGTCGAATGGCAGGTCCGTAAGAAAGATCTCTGTTGTTTCATCGTTGAAATTCGCGCCCTCCAGCAGAAATTCCAGCTTGCCTGAAGCTTCCCGTTCCACCATCTCCCGGATAACGTCCGTAGCCAGAAAGCGAATTCGCGGGTTCGCATGCCGAAGCGAATCATGCAATTTGCCGGCGCTGTGGAGAGAAAAACTCACCAGCGCCGATTTCAGCGTCCGCACTGAAAGGCTGGAGTCGGACTCCAGAACCGCCTTGTGGAGCTGTCCGACCAGCGGCATGAAGCTGCCGGGATGATGGATAGCTGCGAGCGACCGCACGGCCACCAGCTGGATATCGGGATTAGGATCCTCAAGCGCCTTGACCAGCAGTGGCCAGCTTGCTTCATGTCGAATCAGTCCCAGGTTTTCAGCACTCTTGGAGCGAATGAGGAAATGCAGGAATTTGATCCGCCTCATCAGCCCCTGGGGGTTGATAAGGGCTTCGCGCAGCGAAGCCTGGTCAACCTGTCCCATCAGACGCTGCTGCCAGATCTTGACCAACCCAAGGTCCTCGCAAAGTCGCCTTAGCATCGGCTCCTCTGCAAGCGTGGGTTTATTTTCAAGGCAAAGCCGTTCCAGAATGGAAATACGGTCCGGACTGGAGATTTTGCGCAGTTCATCGAGCCCTTTGAGATAGTCGAGACGGCCGGAAAGCAGGCCCGCAATAGTGGGACTGTACCGCTCGCGCAATGCGTCGAGACGTTTGAAGAACTTCTTACGCCGGTGGCGGCGGTGGAAAACAATCCCGATCAGAAAAAGGTTCCCCAGAAGAGCAAGAATGAAAAGCGCAAAAACGACCAGAGTGATGTTCTCAATCAGAAATGGCATAGCATTCGAGGGCTGGTCTTCAGTCCTCCTGTCCCATTGTCAAATTCCTGGGCCGTCACTGGATGCAGTGGAGCTACCCTACGTCCAAGTTATCGGCTGTTGAGAGAAAACGATGAGGTGGATTCGGTAGTGAGCGTTCAGCAAGACGGTCACAACATATAGGGGAGACAGGCAGTCTTCACCCGTTGCTTGCAACGGGTGGATGGGATTTCGATGAGGAAAGCGAATTACGCTGGGCCGCAGTGAGGCCCGTCGCAATCAGGGTCTCATTTGGCCCGGGCAGGATGAGAACACTCTTGACGGGTTGATGCAGACTTGGTCTCTTTGTCTGTCGGACAACCTAACGCTTGACAGGAAGCCCTGCTTTCTTCCAGCCTGCCAGGCCGTCCTGGTATACATTGACGTCGCCATAGCCAAATCCTTGCGAAAGCAGGATGCGGCCTGCCGAACGGCTGAACGCGCAAATATCCCCGCCGGATTCGCCACCTTGATAGAGCACAATCGTCTTGTTCTTTGGCAGGTGGTTCCATTGCTGTTCAAAGGAATCGATCGGCATGTTGAGCGCACCGGGGATGTGGCCTGACTGGAAGTCATTCGTGGACCGCACGTCAACAAAGAGGGTCTGAGAGTGGTCGTCATAGAGTTTCTGGGCCTGCGAGGTCCCGATCATCTTCGGCTGGCGCTTCTTCGCCTCTTCCTCGCTGCAGGCTGCAGCGGAATTCTGGAAGCCTGCAAGAATATTGGACGCTCCACCGATAACTTGCATGGTGTCCGTTGAAGTCTTGGGCGGCGTTTGGCCAGCTGGAGATTTCTGGGTTGTTTTGTCCTTTCCCGGGGGAGCAGGCGTCACCTGTTCCGTCGGTTTTGAGCTGCCCTCCGGGCCCGACTGGTCGATGGCGGCTATTTTCAATTCGTTCTCCACGAGCTGGGCAAAGGCCGGATAAGGCCTTGGTCCCACAATTGCCTGGCCATTGATGAAAAAGGTGGGGGTGGCGTGAACTCCCAGGGCCCGGCCGTCCACGAGATCCTGCTCGACGCGGGAAGCCATTTCGCCTTTCTGAAGGCAGGTGACAAATTTCTGGGAGTCGAGGCCCATCTCTCCTGCATACCGATTGATGGCCGGCAGACTCAAATCCTCCTGGTGGTCATAAAGCATGTCAACCGCCTGCCAGAACTTGCCCTGCTGGCCCGCGCATTCAGCAGCTTCCGCCGCCTTCTCAGACTCAGCATGGACGTTAACCAGGGGAAACTGACGGAAAGCGAAGCGAATGCGGTCGCCGAAATTTTCTCGAATCTTCCTGGCTGTTACTTCAGCCTGCCGGCAGGCAGGGCACTTGAAGTCTCCAAACTCGACGATTGTTACTTTGGCATTCGGATCGCCAACGAAGTGGGTATCCGGACGAACAAGGTTCGTCTTGACCGCCTGATTCGATACGGGTTTTGGGACAGGGATACTTTCGTGCGAGGTCAGCATGACAAAGGCGGGCACTCCGAGCACGCAGGCAAAAAGGATCAGTGCAAAATTCTGCTGCACGGCAGAAAGCGCCTGGGCCGGCTCAAGCGGCGTAGCCGGTCGCCTGTGCTCGGCGATGGATAAAAGGAAAATCGCAGTCACCAGCAGGGCTGACAGCACACACCAAACGCACCAGGAATGCAGGATGAAGGCTTCGATCCCGGTGAGGTAGACCGAAAACAAGAATGCTGCGCCTGAAATGAACAGGACGCAATACTGTACGACCCGTGCACCGAAAGTGGGCAGAAGAGGAAAGAGGAAGAGCAGCAGTACCAGGAACGCGTACATTAACACGCCGTAAATGGGCACCGGCAGGCTGCCAAAATGAGAATACGTGCTGGCGCGAACGGCGTCACACCCACCTCCCATGCAGACCATGGGGTGGGCCGGCGAGGTGTACTCCCACAACAGATAGATAGAATCAAACAGTCCAACAAGGCTTAAAGCCATCAGCAAGAGTTTTCGCATCATCCCTTATCCTACGGCGTCTGGGTCCGTCAGAACACAGACGGTTTTTGATTTGCTCTTCGTGCAACGCTTCCACAACTGGATACGCGGCGCCCCCTGGCAACTGCAAGCACTCTCCTATGAGTATAAAACCAAGCTTCGCCTCCGTAAAACGGTTAGAACATGCTTCTTCTCGTATGCGTGGGATTGGCGGGCCCGTGGCCATGGCCGATCGACAGGCCTTCGCGGATGGCCGCCGTCACAAACTCTTTCGCCAGAGCGACGCTTTGCCGCACCGTTTTCCCCTTTGCCAGACCCGACGCCACGGCTGATGCAAAAATGCAACCCGTCCCATGGGTGTTTTTTGTTGCTACCCTGGCCGCAGGGAACTCCAGGAACTCATCCCCGTCAAAAAGCACATCTACCGCGCTGCCTTCCACATGCCCGCCCTTAACCACGACATTTTGTGCACCAAAACTATGGATTGCCATTGCAGCCTCCTTCATGCCGTCGAGGCCGTCGATCGCCCGGCCCACCAAAGCACCCGCCTCGTGCAGGTTAGGGGTTACAACCGCAGCCAGAGACAGCAACCTTTGCCGCAAAGTCGAAACGGCCTCAGGGTCAAGCAACGGAACCCCACTCGTCGAAACCATTACCGGGTCCACAACCACAGGGATTCCGGGATGCCGGCCGATTTCATCCGCGACGGCCACAATGATCCCGGCATTCGAAAGCATACCGGTTTTGATGGCGTCGCAGCCCACATCTTCAATGCACACCTTCATCTGCAAGGCAACAAACTCCGGGTCCGTTTCCACAACCCCGAAAACACTCTCGGTGTTCTGGGCGGTCAAGGCCGTGACGGCCGTCATTCCGTAAACGCCGAGCGCGGAAGCCGTTTTCAAATCAGCCTGAATGCCGGCTCCGCCGCTGGAGTCGGAGCCAGCGACAATAAGCAACCGGGGAGGCTTTGTTTCACTTGCTTCCATATCATTCTCATTTTACATGCTTTGCCTCGCGGATTGAGGCGAACCCATCCTCAGCTCACGTTCGGCAGGCGGAGTTTCTTTTTGAAAGACCTGCAATTTCGCTGAGAATTTCGCGCATTCTGGGGGCCCGGCATGCAATTGAACCTATGGGGAAACCGCCAATAGCGCTCCAGCATCATAAAAATATGACCACAAATCAAGTGTCCGATCCGGAGAAAAAAGGAGGACTTCATGAGAAACACCTTCTTGCTTCTCATTGCGCTCCTCATCGCACTCCCCCAGGGGGTCAAAGCTCAGCGGTTTGAAGGCGTCGAGTTCTTCGGAGGTTATTCCTACCTCCAGAACAATCTGGGTTCCACATATTCCCCTTTCTTTCTTGCCCCCACGGCTTTCGGTAGCAATTTTGCTCTGAATGGCTGGCAGGCATCCATCACCGAAAAAGCAGCCGACTGGATCGGGCTCACTCAGGAATTCGGCGGTTATTATGGAACAAAGAACCTCGCAGGGTATGACAATCGCTTCAGCACGTTTTCAATTCTTTCCGGTCCTCGCTTCTACTATCAAGGATTCAAGGGAGTGACACCGTTCGTTCATGCACTGTTCGGTTATGAGCAAACGGCCATAGAGTTGGGAGGCCAGGGCCTAAAGGCGACCGGCAGTTCCTATGCTATGGCTTTCGGTGGTGGCCTTGACGCAGGCCCCAGGCGGGGTCTGGCCATGCGCGTGTTCCAATTTGACTATTACCGGCCTCAGCTTTTTGGTAACAGCCAGAATAATTGGCGCCTCTCGGTTGGACTTGTCTACCGGATTGGCGGCCCAAGACACTAATCGCCATTTCTTCGGGGCTTCTCTTTAGCGGCTCGGAATGAGCGCGCCCAGAAACCGCGCCGCCCGCCCTGTCCAAAGGTAAAATGAATCGGTTGCCATTCTCCTTGTGAGGTCCGAGATGCCTACGACCATCCACGTTGAGCCATCCGGCTCCGGCCGCTTTCGGGTCACTGTTACGGAAGGGGCCAGTAAGTCCATACATACCGTTTCCCTGAACCCCGGCTATTATGAAAAGCTCACTGCGAAGCAGGTCCCGGAAGAAGTCCTCATCGAGCGGTCGTTCCAGTTCCTGCTGGAGCGCGAGCCCAAAGAGTCTATACTGCGGGAGTTCGATTTGCCCCTCATCGGCCGCTATTTCCCCGATTATGAAATTGATATCCTCAAACGGTTGGCCACTTAGCCCTTCACAGCCAGTGCCGGCAATACAGCAGCAACCTGGCGGCGCAGACCATTCCTTCCCTCACGCTTGTGTCACGGGCTCGCGTAGCCGAGGCTCTTCAACATTTCAAGGTCCTGTTTCGAAAGCCGCCCCTGGGGATTTAGCCCACGGTTGGTTTGCTTGTACCAGGTATCGAGGTCTTCTCTGTATCCGCTCAGGTTCGCAATGCTTACATCGCTTGACTGCAGCTGTTTTTCCTGAGTGAAGGCATCTTCCAGCCGGAACACATTGAGAGCATCGTTGTCCCCGGAGGTAATCACCTTGATGTCGCCCTCGACGAACCCCTGCAAAGAAGGTGTCCGCTTCGTTTCGGCCCAGGTCCAAAACATGCTCAACAACTGCGGAGGCAGCAGCGGCGGCTCCGCGTAGGTCAGGAAGAAGGTGGGTCGCCCCGTCGAGTTCTTTCCGCCGCTCGCGATCACCGGATCCAGGCTGTACCCGGACTCGCCCGGAAACTTGAATTGCAGGCCTACGTAACTGAGGATCGTCGGCATTATGTCCACGGTGGAAACGTTTGTCTTAACGCGTTTCCCCTGGGGGATTTCTCTGGGATAGGAATAGATCATCGGCACATGCACCGTCGGCTGATCGATGTGATCGCCGTGTCCCCAGATCCCGTTGTCACCCAGGCTTTCGCCATGGTCCGCTGTAAAAATAATCAGCGTGTTATCCCGAACGCCCAGATTGTCAAGCAGCTTGAGCGTCTTCCCCAGGTCGTTATCGTCAAATGCAATTTCGCTGTCATAAGCGCGGATCTTTTCGGCCCGGTCCGCATCAACGGACGCGGCCACCGGAAAGATCCTGGCGTTTTTTTGCTGAGGAAGGTTGGCAAACTCGGAATGCAGATCGTAAGGATGGTGGGGATCAAAATAGTGGACCCAGAGGAAGAACTTTGAGCGGCCGTGCTTTTCCAGCCAGAGGCGGCTGGCGTCGCCAACTTCGTTGCCGCGGCGGGCAGCATTAACCACTTTGTAATGGTATGAAAAATTCTGGCTGTAGATGTTGAAACCGCGGCCCAATCCGGTGATTCCTTTTTTCAGGGGCCAGGCACTGATAAACGCCGCCGTCCGGTAGCCCAGGTGATGAAGTATCTGGGCCAGCAGTACCGGCCGGGGGCGCGTGGACATGTGCATCCCGTTAATCGTGGCGCCGTGCTGCTGAGGGTAGAGCGAGCTCATCATCGAGATATGCGACGGCCCGGTAAGAGGAATGGCGGTATAAGCGTTCTCGAACAGGACCCCGTGCGCCGCCAGACTGTCAATGGTGGGAGAGGTCCGCCGGGCATATCCGTAACAGGAAAGATGGTCAGCCCGCGTCGTATCAAAAGTCACCAGCAATACGTTCGGTGCGTCTTTGAAATCGAATTGCGCCTTGCTGACCTTTACGCGCTGTCCGGCAAAAGAAATCAGCGGCAGGAGAAGAGCTGCGAGCAGAGCGCCAGAGATTCGGCGCATAGAAACACCTCCATAAACGAGTTCGATATAAACCATCCACCCTGCAAAAGCCGTCACGAGCACAGCACATCTGCCGGACTCAGCGCGGAAGGCGGCCTGCGAGCTTCTGTGCCCATTCAGGCGACGGTTCAATTTCGTCCGTCATCAACTCTCGTTCCACGCTTCCGTCCTTCATTTGAATAATCCGGTCCGCGCGCAGTGCCACTTCGGGGTTGTGAGTCACCATCACGATGGTCAGGCCCAGGTCACCCCTCAACCTCAGCAGCAGGTCCAACACGGCCTCGGCATTTCTGGAATCCAGGTTTCCCGTCGGCTCGTCGGCCAGCAGAATGTCCGGATCGTTAATCAGGGCACGCGCAATGGCCACCCGCTGCTGCTCGCCTGCTGACAATTCGCTCACCTTCCGAAGGCGCTTCTTCTCCAGCCCCACGGCCGCAAGCAGGCTGTCAATCGATCTGGGAGTGGACCGCGGCTTCCACCCCATCAGGCGAGGGGCCTCGATATTGTCCCTCGCAGAAAGGAAACCCAGCAGATTAAACCGCTGGAAGACAAAGCCGATCCGGGTGTTGCGCATTCGGGCCCTGGCCGTGTCCTTGAGCGAGGAGATCGACACGCCATCGATCAGTACTTCGCCTCCGGTCGGCTCCGCCAGGCCTGCAATCAGGTAGAGCAAGGTCGATTTGCCGGAGCCGGAAGGTCCCATGATGGCCGCAAACTGGCCTGCCGGTATCTTCAAATTCAACCCATTGACGGCAGGCGGACTGCCCGACGCGCCGTCGTAGACCTTGGAAAGTGCGCGCGCCTCGATCAGGCTTCGTTCCACTCCGCCGTCAATGCGGACCCCGCTATTCATAGGCAAGCGCCGTAATCGGCTCGCAGGCGCTCGCGCGGTAGGCCGGGTAAGCCCCGCCCAGCACGGCGCTGGCAAGCGCTATCACCGCCACCCCCAGGACCGATCCCATGGGCAACAGAAAATGAAGCGCCGGATAAATGGACAATACAATCGTCTGGGTCAGAAAATAAAGAAGCAAAGAAAGTCCCCCGCCGAACAGGCAAAGCAGGCAGGCCTCACCCAGGAACAGCCTCAGCATGTAGCGGCGGCTGGCGCCCAGGGCCCGAAGGATCCCCAGTTCGCGCGTCTGGCCCAGAACCTGAACGTAGAGCGCCAGAAAAATTACCAGAAAATTGATGACCCCGGCGAACACCACGATCACCAAGAGGAACTGCTGCAGCCCCAGGAATGATGAAGGCGTAATCAGCGTGGCAAGGTCACTCATCCGGGTGATCTGGTAATCCTTCAGGGCGCCCCCGGCAAATCTGCGCAGCCGCTCTTCCACCACCCCGTCCTGACTCCCTGGCGCGCATTTCACAAAGATCACTGCGCACTTTCCCGGCGCCAGCAGGTCCTGGAGAGTTTTGAGAGGCACAAAGACCCTGGCCCCCCTGCCATGTTCCACAACCCCGCAGACTGTGAAGTGGTGGTCCAGAATATTCAACGTACTGCCCAGGTGCACGTTATGGGTCCGGGTGTAGACGTCATCAACAAGGGCCGTGTAGGGTCCGGAGAACGGGCCGCCCTGAACGTATACAAACCCTCCTGTCACACGATTAAAGCTGGGCAAGTCAACGCCGAAAATGGCTTCCAGACGGTTGGTGAAACTGACGTTGGTTGCCGTGGGCGTCGCGGCCTCCACCCCTTCAACTTCTGTGATTTTCTGTGCCAGCGCGTCGGGCATTACGTTCTCACCCAGGCCCAGAATGTATGAAGAATGGGGCGGCTGAATCATCAGGTCTGCTCCGATCCCCTCCGTCCGGTGGATCTTTTCCTGCATTACGCCGTTTGAGAGCCCCTTGATCACCAGCCCAAGCAGCAGGGCGACGCTGATCATTATCATGGAGAGCAGCATCCTTACCGGATGATGCAGAAGTTGTCGCAGCATAAGCTTGAGCACAGTAGTCTTCCAACCCCTCCAGAATGCTCCCCACACACCCAATCTGCTTATCTTATTATCTTAAGGCATTTGGATGAGTTTTTCCGATGCATGGTTGTGACGAGGCCCGGAATCGGCGTTCGAGGATTTGGCCCGTCGGGTAAACTTTCCCCGGGACTGAAGGGAAACCCAGCCTGGATCATGAGGAATTGTTTATGGAATGTGCTGCAGGAAAGGTTGGCTGAAATGGACCCTGTGAGTAAGCTCAAACGCGGATGAAACCCGCCGAAGATCCCAATCTGGCAGGTGGCATAAGCTGCACCCGCTGGCGGGCCTCCTGAACCGGCTTTATCTGGGAGTCGGCAACGGCCGCTCCGCCAGTTTCTTGGCAAGCGTCAGCAAAACGTCCCGGTCAGTCGGCGAAAGGCGCGGCTGCAGGCTTCTCAGTTTCAACAGGAACCTTGCTTCCGCCCCGGCAGCGCCCCCCTCCTGGGCAAGACGTTCAAGTGTCATGTCAGTTGTCTCAAAATCGCACTCTTCCGGCGTACCTTCGTCGTAATAGAAAAGCTTGTAGAGAGGTACATCAAGGGCGCCTGCAAACCGTTCCAGCGTCTCCAGAGAGGGAACTGTATGCCCGTTCTCCACGCGCGAAATGTAGCACCGCAGCAGCCCCGTTCTCTCTTCAATATCCCCTTGCGACAGGTGTTTCTGCTCTCTCAGCTCTTTGATCCGTTCACCAATCCCCATCGTACTTCTCCTCCCTTGTCTTTCTCCTCCCTTGTCTCTACCGTGAGTACCCCACGGCCTCACAGCCCCAAGCGTACTGGATAATAACTTGATCAAACAAGACTACGGCAGTACTAGTACCTGAGTTCCAGAGGTGGGAAAATGCCGGTGGGTGATGGCTATAAATGACTGAAATTATTATGCTAATCCATCATTCCTAATCCGATTGCCCTGCCATCCCAGGGCGGCGGGAATGAGCATTTTCAGCTCAAGGTTGACTCTTAAGATACTCGGGCCCTCGGGGGCTCTTACGGGTTCTTGGTGCCTATTGGGATGAAACCTTCACTCCTGTTTAGCGGCGGCAAGAAATGACAAAATGCAGGAATTCTTCAGCAATCTATTTGGACAACAGGGCCGTCAGCAACGCCATACGGACGAACAATCCGTTCTGGGCCTGACGAAAATACGCCGCGCGGCGGTCCTGATCCACTTCCATGGCAATTTCTTCAAGGCGTGGAAGGGGATGCATTATGATGGCATCGGGCTTCATTAACCGCAGGGAATCCTCGTTGATGATGTAGATTCCGCGGCAACTCTCATAGTCGGCGATCCGGTCCCCAAACCGTTCTTTTTGAACTCGAGTCTGGTAGACCACATCCACCTCCGGAAGTACTTGATCCAAAGTGGTTTCCTCGGCAAACCATGCCCCACGCTCCCGCAGGTACTCCAGGATGTCATCCTTCATCTTCAACAAGGGCGGAGCGACAAAGTACATTTTGATGTCTTTGAACTTGCTCAGAAGGTATGTCAGCGAACGAACCGTGCGTCCCTGGGCAAGGTCCCCTACCATGGCAATCTTCAGGCCGTCAATGGAACCAATCTCCTTGTGGATCGTGTAAAGGTCCAGAAGTGCCTGGGTCGGGTGCTGGCCCACGCCGTCGCCGGCGTTAATGATGGGGACCCGCGAGACCGCCGCCGCGCGCTTTGCTGTGCCCACCTCACTGTGGCGCAGTACAATCACGTCCACATATCCGTTCATGATGTGAATGGTGTCTTCTAGAGTTTCGCCTTTCGCCACCGAGGAAAACTCCGCTGCGTTTTCCGTTGAAATTACCCGGCCACCCAACCGGTGCATGGCAGCTTCAAAAGAAAAACGAGTGCGGGTGGACGGTTCATAAAACAGCGTTGCCATCAGCCGGCTGCGATAGTCATCTGTCCCGCCACGCGCCACGAGATCTTCCATTTCTTCTGAAACATCGAACAGGTGGTTGATCATCGGCAGGTCAAACTGTTGGGCCTCAATCACATGGTGCAGTTTCATCGTTCACGTCCTCCAGGTACGGGCTGCGGCAGGGTCTCAATTGTGAATGAAAAACAAGTTAACTCCAGAACATATCCCCAAGCAGTGCCGGGCGTCAACCCACATTGGCATCCGGTTGCAACAAACGCGAGGTACACGCGAAAAGGGGCCTGCTTGTTGCGGGGATTCCGCAAATGGCTCCCTTTGAGTCCTGAGTTTCCCTCGGTCTTGGCCGGGATGCCTGCGCTCCAGGAAAACTTGAACTCCGTATCAAAACCTTGTCCAACGGTTGCGGAGAGATGGTGCAATGAGCTTGTTATCTCAATGGGTTATAAACCCGTGACGCTATTTTCCCCAGGGCGCTCATCTCCGGTATACCTCGCCGTGGCAACCGGCCCCCCTAACGCTTCCAGGGCGAGTCTCCGATAGAGAACCAATGAGAATGCGAGTTTGGGAGGTTATCGCTTCAGAGTGTTTGACTTCCCTAAAGTGAGGGCGCATCAGGAAACATAAAGGTGAATTCGGCTTGGCGCATGGCTACAGCTTGAATGATGTTTTTCAGGCCTTCCAGTTGAACTCTGAAGGTCTCCGGGAAGCTGTGGTTGGGTTCTGGCCTGCTGTGGGAAACGGGTCACACCGGGGGGAGCAAGGACACAGCACCAGCGATCCAGGCCCCAAGGGAGAATCAAGATGGGTGAAAAGGAAACCAAGCCGAGGGTCCTGCTTGTGGATGACGAGCACGCCGTGTGGCAACTTCTGGGAGAGAAACTGGGGCGAAGCGGATTTGACTGGCGAGGACGATCGAGCGGGGAAGATGCGCTCGACTGCCTGGAACAGGAATCCATAGATGCGGTTGTCTCAGACCTGAAAATGCCAGGCATGACAGGTCTTGAGCTTCTGGCTGAAACCCAAAAGCGGCATCCTCACGTTGCCTTTGTCATGGCGACGGGCGAGGACGATATCCGGGTGGCCGTTGAGGCTATGAAACACGGAGCGGACGACTATCTGGTGAAACCGTTTCACCTGGATGCAGCGGTGGAATCAGTTCGCCGCGCCCTTCGAAAGAAGTTCATGGAAGCGGAACTGGAAAGGTACCGCCATCAACTGGAAGACATGGTGGAACGTCGGACCCACCAGCTCCAGGCGGCCATGAAGCGCATCGAGCGCGCCTACGACGAAACTCTCGAAGCGTTGGGTGCCGCGCTGGACCTTCGAGACACTGAAACTGCTGGCCACTCCCGCCGTGTCAGCCTCTACTGTCTTGAAATCGCCCGGGCTGTGGGCTGCACCAATGAGCAGCTCAAGACGATTGCCCGTGGCTCCTATCTGCACGACATCGGAAAAATCGGCATCCCGGACTCTGTCCTGCTGAAGCAGGGCAAGCTTACTGCGGAAGAAATGGCCATCATGCAGACACACGTCCGCATCGGGTACGAACTGCTCAGCCGCATCCCCTTCCTCTCTTCAGCTGCAGAAATCGTGCTTGCGCACCAGGAGCGCTATGACGGGGCTGGCTATCCCCAGGGGCTCATGGGAGAAGAGATTCCCCTGGGAGCCAGGATTTTTGCGATCGCGGACACCCTGGACGCCATGACCTCTGACCGTCCCTATCGGCAGGCCCTGCCTTTTGAGACAGCGCGCGACGAGATTACTCGCGAATCCGGAAAGCAGTTCGACCCTGACATTGTTCGCGTTTTCCTCTCTCTTCCTGAACAGACGTGGGAAAGGATCCGCCTCCAGGTGGCGAGTGGCCGCGACCGCGTGAGCCACTTAGACACCAACAGGGAAGAAGGTTTCCTGAGAGAAATGCTGGTGAATTGACTTCAAGACCACCCGGAAGTACAGCAACAAAGATCCCTCCTTGCCTGCATTCTTCCGGTCGGCTGACAATGCGCCCGCTCCCTATTGTTCGATAAAGCCCAGAATTTCCGCCGTACACCCCGCCAGGGTTCTTCCCACTCGGCCCGCCCGATGATCTTCCTTTGTCGCAAAGGCAATTTTCTGGACCATGATTCTGTACTTTTGAAATTCACATTCCTCGGCCAGCACAAGATGGTCACTGTCCAGGATTTCGTCGAAGCGAATTTCTTTGGCTTCCAGGTCCACGTCCGGATTCGCAACCCGCGCCACAATTTTCCCGTTCTGGTAGATGGCGTCCGGCTCCCGGTTTCCGGAACCGGGCGTGCCCGCCTGGCCCAAGCCTTCAGAATCACCAGAGTTTCCGTTCACTGCTATTCACCCTCCAATGACAGGCGCACACAGCCTAAGCGCCTCCTGCTGCGGCATCCTGGTCTGCTGCCAATCGCACAGTCAGTTCAATCCCATTCTTTTAATAGAATCCTGCATAATCGGTCAAGACCTCTTCGCTATTTCCTCCGAGGCCCGATGTCAAACTTCTCAAGTCGCTCCCCGCGCCTTTGGGTGTTGTACCTCGATGATAATGTCCCCTTTTGAGCTCGATAGAAATGTCCCCTAATAAGACCTCTGGAAGGAGGTCAGATTGGGGCGAGTGGAGATGAGCAAGAGGGAACTGAATCGTGTTGAGCTGCTGGGGCGAGTGAAGAGCAGGCAGTTGCGATTGGTGGACGCGGGGCTGCTGATGGGGGTGAGTTACCGACAGGCGAAGCGGCTGTGGAAGCGGTACGGGGCAGAAGGGGCGGCGGGGCTGAAGCACCGGAGCGCGGGGCGGCGATCGAACCGGGCGTACGGGGAAGGGTTCCGGCAGAGGGTACTGGGGCTGGTGGGGGAGAAATATGGTGGATCGGTGGGAGAGCGATTTGGGCCGACGCTGGCAGGGGAGCATCTGAGGTCAGAGGACGGGGAGGAAGTCGATGCGGAGACGCTGCGGCGGTGGATGCTGGAGGCGGGGTTGTGGAGCCGGGAGAGGAGACGGAAGCCGCATCGGAGGAGGCGGGAGCGGAAGGAGCACTTAGGAGAGCTGGTGCAGATGGACGGGAGTTTTCACGACTGGCTGGAGGGGCGAGGGCCGGGCGGATGTCTGATGGATCTGGTGGACGACGCGACGAACCGGACGCTGGCGCGGCTGGGGGAGGAGGAAACGATCTGGGCGGCGGCGGGGGCGTTGCGGGCCTGGGTGGAGCGCTATGGGGTGCCGCGGGTCCCGCTCTGCGGGATGGACTGGAAGAATTTATATCGGCGGCCGGCGACGGCGCAGGAACGGTTGCGAGGGGAAGAGCCGATCACGCAGTTCGGGCGCATGTGCGGGAAGCTGGGGATCGAGCTGATCATGGCGAGTTCGCCGCAGGCGAAAGGACGGGTGGAGAGGATACACGGGACGCATCAGGACCGGCTGGTGAAGAAGCTGCGGCGGAAAGGAATCAGGACTCACGCCGAGGCGAACCGGTACCTGGAAGGGGAGTATCTGCCGGAACACAACGGGCGGTTTGAGCGAGTGGCGCTGAGGCGGGAAGATTATCACCGGCGGGCGCCGGGCAGCCGGGAATTGGACAAGATTTTCCGTCTGGAGAGTGAACGAACGATCAGCGCGGATTGGGTGGTGAGGTACGAGAACCGGTTTTTCCAGCTGGAGCCACGCAGCCGGAATTATGCGCCGGCGAAGGGCCGAGTGGTGGTCTGGGAGAGACCAGACGGGCAGGTGGGGATCGAATATCGAGGTCGGGCGGTGGGGTGGCGGGAGATCACGGCGCCGGCGCGACCGGCGGCGGAGGAGAAGAAAAGCCCTTCGGCGCCGAAGCTCCGGAAACCGAAGTGGGTGCCGCCAAAACATCATCCCTGGCGGGAGGCGGCCCGACGGCAGATGGAAAGGAACGCGGCCGGGATCGCCCGGCGGTCGTCGTGGGGCTTGCCCTCCGCTGCGCCCTAAGCGCTCGCCCTTCGGGCTCGCAGGGCTGCGCTCCGGACAAGCCCCACGAGAAAATCAGAAACAAAAAAACAAAGAAACAGAGAAAAACAAGAATCACAAAAAGGGGACACTTCTAATGAGTTAACCACGGGGACATTTCTAAAGAGCTTTGACACTCCCCGCGCCTTTGGGTTGCGAATGGCCCGCGAAACGATTACTCTTGCGCAGAGCCGTCTGTGCCAGCCACCGCAGTGACAGCTCGGAGCATCAGATGAATAACATCGCATTGCGCCAAGAGACAGCAGCACGATTTAGTTCGCGGAGGCATGTCTAATGCGTTTGATTTCCCGGCGTCGTTTCCTTCTCGCAATCCTCTGCATATCATTTCTATTTTCCGGACCATTCGTGACCGGTGCTCCGCAGCGGCACCGTACGCCGCTCGGACGCCGACTGGCTGTTATAGCCTCGCGTTTTGGCGGCAAGGTCACCTTTGCCGCGGTGGACCTGAAGACCGGCGAGCGATTCGGCCTGGCCGCTGACCAGCCGGTTGCGACGGCGTCAGTGATTAAACTTCCGGTGATGGTGGAAGCTTTTTACCTGATGCAGGAGGGCAAGCTGCAATGGTCACAGCCGGTAAAAGAGACCGACTTTGACCGGGTCCAGGGCTCCGGCATCCTCCAGGACCTGAACCCGCAAATCAGCCTGACCCTCGGTGACGCCATCACGCTGATGATCGACCTGAGCGACAACACCGCCACCAACATGGTGATCCGAACCGTCGGGATCGGCGCCGTCAATGAGCGCATGCGCAGGCTGGGTCTCCGGCACACGGCACTGAACGGCTACGTCTTCCATGAAAAGGACGCCTCAAACGCGGACGCAAAAAAGTTCGGCCTGGGCGTTACTACAGCGAATGACATGGTGCGCCTGCTAACCCTGGTCAAGCAGCACCACATCCTCACTCCTGAGGCTTGTGACCAGATGCTGAAAATTCTGAGCAAGCAGCGCGACAATGACGCCTTCCCGCGCTACACCAGCAACCTTACGGGTGTCACCTGGGAGCATAAGACGGGCGCGCTCGATGCCATCCGCAACGACGTGGGCGTTGCGGAAACACCCGCCGGCCCTATTGTTATGGCCGGTTTCGCTTTCGACTCTCCCGATCGCCAGTGGACCGCCGACAACGCAGCCCTGCTGGTTTTAGGACGCCTGGCCCAGTCTGCCCTTGAACATTTCCTGCCCGCTCAGGCGCCAGCCAAGGCGGCAAAATGAAACACCAAGAGTAGGCCGCGCCAGGCACGTCCTCCCTTTCCATTGCTGCACCCGGTTCTGGTACAATCCCCGTCAGCGATGCCTGTCCAACGGGGAACACAATCTCGACCGATATTCGGCGCTCTGCGGCCGCCAAAGCGCCTGAAGCTAGTAATATTCTTTGTCACCTCTGCCTGCAATGCAAAGTGCCGGACATGCTTTTACTGGGAAGAGCTCAACCAGCGGGGCGACCTAAGCTGGGATGAAATCCGGAAGCTCTCTGAAACCATGCCGCCCTTCACGGACCTGTGGCTTTCAGGCGGTGAGCCCATGCTGCGCCGTGAACTCGCCGACATCCTGCATCTTTTTTACGCCAACAACGGAATCCGCTGGGTGAACCTGCCCACCAACGGCCTGCTTCCTGAACGTACTGCTGACCAGGTGGCAAAGATCTGCACTGATAACCCAAGGCTCCAGCTCGATCTTAATGTGGCCATGGACGGCCTTTACGAAGTGCAGGATTCCATCCGCGCCGTGCCCGGCAATTTTGAGAAGACCTTGAAGACGATTGAAGCCCTCCAGCCTTGCCGGGAGAAATTTTCCAACCTGCGCGTAAATATCAATACGGTGATCTGCGCGGAGAATTTTGACAGCGTGCTGGAAATCGCCCGCTTTGTCCGTCAGAACTGCCGCGTGGACGGCCACTATTTCAACATCATCCGGGGCAGCGCCAAAGACCCGTCGCTTAAGCGGATTCCCACTGAACGCCTCCCCGCTCTTTATAGCGAAATCCGAAAGGTCTATGCCCACTATGCGCGCATCGCCACCCGGCGCTCCGGCGAACTGGCCAACCGAATCGGCCGGGCCTATTACGAGGGCGTACTCGCTTTCCACAACAAAGTGCAACTTGAAAACATGGAGTCACCGCACCCGTGGCCCATGCCCTGCACGGCCAGTGAGACTTCTATTGTCATCGATTACAACGGTGACGTGCGCGCCTGCGAGTTGCGAGGCAAGCTCGGCAACCTGCGGGACTTTGATTGCAATTTTCAGCGCTTCTGGGTGGACGGCGCCAGGCAGAACGAACCCGCTGCCATCGTCCATGACCAGTGCTGGTGCACGCACGTTTGCTTTATTCACGACAGCCTGCGCCATTCACCCAAAGCTTTGTTGTATGACGTTCCGCTGAGTTACCTGCAATCAAAACTCTCGCGGTCTTCGAACGGTTATAGCCCTGCCAACAAACAATGAATCGCCTCGCAGGGGCTGGCTAACCCGCCCACCCGTGCTACAATCCGGCCATCGATGAATGGCGAGTCATTACCCGTTCCCGTCGCGGAGTCAGGCAGTGCACTGCCGTCTGCCCTGCACCTTCGCTATCTCCGGCTGCTGCGTTCCAACCCCAATTTCCGCCGGCTGTGGCTGGCGCAGTTGGTCAGCGAAATGGGTGACTGGTTTTACGCCCTGGCGATTTACGACCTGCTGCTGGCAAAAACCCAGCTTGGCTCGGCCGTCGGGTGGGCCATCATCATTCAAACGCTTCCCTGGTTTTTCATGACGCCGTTTGCCGGATATGTCGCGGACCGCTTCCGGCGCCGCAGCCTGATGATTGCAGCGGACCTTTTTCGCGGGTTCATCGTGCTGGGCATGTTGCTCTCTGTCGTCTTGGCAGACACCCGGCTGATCTATCTGCTGTTGGGAGTGGAAGTCATCTTCTCCTCGGTGTTTGAACCCGCCCGCAGCGCCCTTCTTCCCAACGTTGTTTCGGGCGACGAAATTCTGCCGGCCAACGCACTGGCGTCCTCCACCTGGGCATTTGCCCTGGCCATGGGAGCGGCACTCGGCGGAATGGCAACGGCGCTCGTGGGGCGCAACTTCGCCTTTGTCGCCGACTCCCTTTCATTCTTCCTCTCGGCGATTCTGATCGTCCGAATTCGCGTTCACGAGCCTCACGCGGCGCCCATGCGGAACCTGGCGGAAAGTGTCACCGAGGCCACTCGCAGCATTCGCGAGGGAGTGGTCTATCTTCGTGAAAATGGAAAGGTGCTGACGCTTGTACTGGCAAAGACGGGCGTGGGAATCCTGGGCGGTTCGCTCCTGCTGCTGGTGATTTTTGGCGAGCACATCTTCCCCATTGCCGGCCACGGAGCCCTGGCGGTAGGGCTGCTTTACGCGGCGCGCGGTGTCGGAGCCGGAATCGGGCCTCTGCTCGGTGACCGCCTCACCGGCGGTTTCCAGGACAAAATGTGGAAGAGCATTGGAGTCAGTTTTTTCGTTGTCGCAATGGCGTATGAGGCGCTCAGCCGGGTACCCAGCCTGGAACTGGCGTTGCTGTGCACCTTTGCAGGGCACATGGGCGGCAGCAACATCTGGGTGATGTCCACTTCCCTGCTGCAACTCAACACTCCCGACAACGTCCGGGGCCGCGTCTTTTCGCTCGATTTCGGGATGCTCATGCTCTCGATTGCAGCTTCTAACTACCTGATCGGCATCGGTCTCGATCGCTGGGGATTTTCGGCGCGCCAGCTTGCTGCCGGCCTGGGATTGGTTATGATTGTTCCAGGGATGCTTTGGATGATTGGGTTGCGCCGCTGGATCCGAGGCGATGCCTGAACGGCTTTCCCCATTCGAGGCATTGCGGAGCTTGCAGGATGCCCAGCCACCGCTTCATTGCAGACCGCATGATCGGCCGCCTGGCGCGGATGTTGCGCCTGCTGGGATATGACACGCTCTATCAGCCTGAACTCCGGCCTGCGAGGCTCGCGGAACTTGCCGATCGCGAGGACCGCATCATTCTGACGCGCGGTGATACAGGCACGAGGTTTCCCGGGGCAACCAATGTGTTCAGCGTAAAGAGCGAACATCCTTCCGAGCAGTTGCGGGAGGTCGTGGCGGAGTTTTCGCTCGACCCCAAGTCAGGATTATGGACTCGTTGCACGGTCTGCAACGGCGACATCTCACCAGTGAAGAAGGAGGAGATCCAGGACCTGGTGAAACCCAAAGTGTATGAAATTTATTCAGAGTTTTTTCGCTGCGAGGGCTGCGGCCGCGTCTACTGGCACGGCTCGCACGTGGAGCAGATCCTGAAGAACCTTTCGCTCGTTCTGGGCCGGGAGGTTTAGCGTCACCGTGCCGCCGCGCCGGTAATTCGACCCTGAATGCCGTTATCGCCTGACGGCAACAATGATGCCGGTGGCCCAGTTCAACGGAACAATGGCCAGGCGATCGTCACCAGCCAGTTGATTCACCAACTGAGAAACTTTTTCGGCATGGCCTGCGGGCCACTTGGCCTGCGGAAGAATATCATCAACCACGTAATAGCCTCCCGGCTTTACAACCTGCAGGCAATTTTCAAGCCCCTCGAACTTTCCGGGCATGGCGTCGGCAAAAACAAAATCGTAGCTCGCCGCCGGCTGGCGCTTCAAAAACTCGTGCCCGTCTTCGAGGACGAGCGTCAGGCGGCTGTCGTGGCCCAGTAAGTCGCGCGCCACCTGCTGATGATTGGGTTCGGAATCCACACTGGCCAGGGTCGCGTTGGCATCCATTCCGGCCAGGATCCATGCGGTGGCAACGCCGGTGCCGGTTCCGAGCTCCAGCAGGCGACCGCCGGGTCTTGAAGCCGCAAGCGCCCGCAGCAAAGCTCCCGTGCGCGCCTCGGAAGCCAGATCAAACCCCATGGCGTGGGTGCGAGCCTCGATTGCCGCAAGCGCCTCAGGCGGCTGGACCAGATCAAGATCATTCAACTCTTTGATGTCTGAAGTCATTCCGCCATTCTATCCGCGGCGAATGAATAGTGTAAAGCAGCGTACGCCTTTTCTACGGTCCAGCGAGAGTCAATCTGAAATGGGTCGCCTGGACACGCGTTGGACCCGTGTAAAACTGTGTTCGTCCCTCCAAACCCGTTGAGCAAGGCCCGGCCCCCTGCTAATCTTGAGGCTTGGTAGGGTGCCCTGGCCATGGCCTGGACCTGCATCGACCTTGCGACAGATCCCACTGCGCGTGCGCGCCTGATGGTCGGCCGCACCTGGCTGCAGGTCCGTCCCATCGGATTTTTCTGAGAATCATGACAGACTGAGGCAGCTTATACTAGTTCCCTGGGGCAAATCAGAAGTTCTCACCTTCATTTGCAGCGCTGACCTTCATGTCATGCTTGTTGGTGGCATGAATCTGCGGTTGGCGCCTGGAAGGAGAAAAAATCACGCGAAGAGGAGTGCTGCGAATGGAAATCAAAAGAGTGGGCTCACAACCTTCCGTCAAGGGTCCGGCAGACTGGTTTACGGGCACGGTACGCATCGATCCACTGATTCAGGCGCCTGATCCGGCGCTTGTTCAAGGCGCCAGCGTGACCTTCGAACCGGGCGCACGCACTGCATGGCACACGCATCCGCTCGGCCAGACTCTCATCGTTACGGCCGGCTGCGGCTGGGTGCAGCGCTGGGGCGGGCCGGTCGAAGAAATTCGGCCGGGCGATGTGGTCTGGATCTCCCCCGCCGAGAAGCACTGGCACGGGGCCACGCCGGAAACCGCCATGACGCATATCGCTGTTCACGAAAGGAAAGACGGGAAGGCAGTCGAATGGATGGAGAAGGTCAGCGACGAGCAATACAAGAGATGATTGGGGCGTTGTCACTTCACGTATAATCAGGCGGATGGCACTCGTTACTTTCTTGAGGGGCGTAAACGTGGGCGGGCACAGGACGTTTCGCCCGAGCATTCTCGCAAATCAGATGAAGGAATATGGTGTGGTTAACATCGGGGCGGCAGGGACGTTTGTCGTCTGTAAGCGAGTCAGCCAAACGCGGTTCCGCTCCGAACTGATCCGACGCTTGCCATTCGAGCCAGAGATAATGATGTGCACTCCTCGGGAACTGATCACGGCCGCCACGCATAATCCATTTGACGGGGAACCTCCCCGGTCCGATATCACTCGATTCGTGAGCGTTTTGGCGAAATCCCCGAAACTCTTACCTTCAATCCCCATTCGTATTCCAGAACATGGCAAGTGGCTCCTCAGAATCCTAGCCAGGCACGACCGGTTCCTTTTCGGCGTTTACCGGCGCGAAATGAAGGCCATCGCGTGCCTCGGTGCGATTGACAAGCTCTTTGGCGCGCCCGCTACGACCCGCAATTGGAACACAATCCAGGCAATTCTCAAGGTGCTAGAGAATGGCTGCGACGAGCAGTACCGCAAGTAGACCGGCAACCCTGCGTAAGCAACTGACGCTTTTCTCTCATGCCCATGGATTCTCGTGCTCTGGATGCCACGTTCCGTCGGCTGTCCCATACGGGCTGGCTACCACGACGACATATCCGTCCGGGTCTCGCATCCAGCACTCCCAATGATTCGGCCCTCCGTCGCCATCGGGAGGGTTTCGATGCCTGGGCAGCACAATTTCCACGCCCATCTCAGCGGCGCGCTGCAGGATCGCGTCAAAGTCATCCACTTCGAACCAGAGCAGGACGCCGTTTCCGTACGGCTTGTCATTGCGATTGCCAATCGGCCCATGATGGTGTTCAACTTCGAAACTGTGCAGCTGAAGGACCAGTTGGCCATTTGAAACCAGCTGCTCGTATTGGGAGCCTCCGTGGCAACTCCGGCAGCCCAGCAGGCGTCGGTACCATCGGCTGCTCGCTTCTACATCGGTTACGGCGATAAGGGGTTGAGGGCGCATTGCAGCACTATAATACATTCCTAACCGAAGAGCGGCAACGAAAGTAATGCTGATCAAGATCGCTTTATGGTTCAAGGGAGTGAAGCATGCCTCACGTTATCGTCAAACTCTATCCGGGAAGGTCTGAACAAATGAAGACCCGGCTCGCCGAAGAGGTCGCCAAAGGCGTCATGAACGTTCTGAACTTTGGGGAAGAGTCGATTTCAGTCGCGATCGAAGAAATCGAGCCGCAGGACTGGGCGGAGAAGGTCTATAAGCCGGATATTCTCGACAAGCCGGAAAGGATCTACAAGAAACCTGGATATAACCCCTTTGAATAGCTTGGGAATTTCCCCGCAACCGAATTTGGAATCGTGCATCAAACTTAAGGAACCACACGGTTACGGAAAGGCTCGACATTTGAAATGAATGTCCTGTTGACGGCGCCCCATGCCGGTCAATTGTGCGCGCACAACATATTTTCCAGATAGGAGCTCGAATACATGTACAAAGCGAAAGCCTATTCTGCTGCCAGTGCCACATCACCTCTTGCCTCCACGGTGATCTCCCGGAGAGATCCCACCGAGAACGACGTTCAGATCGAAATCCTTTTCTGCGGCATCTGCCATTCTGATCTCCATACAGTCCGCAACGAATGGAGTGAGGCTATGGCCACAACCTACCCCTGCGTCCCCGGCCACGAAATCGTCGGACGTGTCACCAGGGTCGGCTCCGCCGTGACAAGGTTCAAGCCTGGCGACATCGCAGCGGTCGGCTGCATGGTTGATTCAGACGGCATATGTCCCGAATGTCGTGCCGGCCAGGAGCAGTTCTGCCCCAATGTAACCCTCACTTACAACTTTCCCGACAAGCACCTCGGAGGAGCCACTTATGGCGGATATTCGGAAAGCGTTGTCGTCGACGAACGCTTTGTGCTGCACGTACCTTCCGGGCTTGATCTGGCCGGGGCCGCGCCGCTTCTCTGCGCCGGAATCACAACCTACTCGCCCATGCGGCACTGGTGCGTTACCAAGGGCAGGAAAGTCGGCGTGGTCGGTCTTGGCGGACTGGGCCACATGGGCGTGAAGTTTGCCGATGCTCTCGGCGCACATGTCGTTGTTTTCACTACCTCACCCGGCAAGAAGGAGGATGCGCTGCGGCTCGGCGCTGATGAAGTGGTCGTGTCAAGAAATGCCGATGAGATGCAGAAACACGCGGGCAGCTTCGACTTCATTCTTGATGCCGTCTCCGCCGATCATGACATCAATGCCTACATCAACCTGCTCAAGCGCGATGGCAACATTACACTGGTTGGCGCGCCGGCAAAGCCTCTCAATGTCGGAGCCTTCGGCCTTCTGCTCAGGCGCCGGAGCCTCTCCGGATCGCTGATCGGCGGCATCGCCGAAACCCAGGAGATGCTCGATTTCTGCGGCGAAAATAACATCACCTGCGATGTGGAAGTCATCCCGGTCCAGAAGGTCAATGAAGCTTACGAAAGGCTGCTCAAGTCCGACGTCAAGTACCGCTTCTCCATCGATATGGCTTCGCTCAAGTCTGAGTAAACGAGAAGAGAGCGGTATGTGGGTTGAGCCTCCGGGCTGGGGGTTGAGAACCCGGCGATCCCGGTGGGCCGCGGGTGACGCGGGCGCATCACTACCCGCCCGCAAAATATGCAGCAGCCAAACCAGGGGTCAGCGCGGTTTCTTGCCTTGGATCTGCTGAACCCGCAATTTAACTATCCTCTTGATAAGCGCGGCCGGCAGCGGCTTGTCTGTAGGGAAGTGGATGGTCCCCTTGGAGGTGTGGAAGCCCTTAAGTTCGTTCTTCAAGGCTTCAATAACTGAGGACGTTGGAAATACGCTGCAGTGCTTTGAAAACGCGGCGAACCATACCAGGACCTTATTGTACTTGACCGCGGGCATGCCATAACTGATCGTTTCAGTAGACTCAGGCGGCGCCACGGACCGGACCATGACTCGAACCTTTTGCAAGGTAGTGCGGGCAGGCTCCGGAACACGGGCGAGATATTCATCGATGCTTTTGGGAGAGCCCTTGGCTTTCGCCGCACGCGCGCCCTTCCGGGTTTTCAGTTTCTTCATTCCGGGAATGGTACAGGAACTTCCGCGTTAATTCCACATTCGTCATTCAAGACCAGGGTCTCGATCCTCCATAGCTTCAGC
>OBIZ01000006.1_pt1 | contig 50760 bp, 40 predicted proteins | sample 1519801 | NCBI WGS metagenome assembly OBIZ01 (sample SAMN01911456, study PRJEB22533) | soil metagenome | biome: Soil | place: Malaysia | collected 2012-04-30 | depth DG_metagenome m | reverse complement strand
CAGGATCGCTTTACCCGGCCCTTCATCGAATGGAAAAGCAGGGCTGGATTGCATCCGGGTGGGCGCTGACTGAAAACAAGCAGCGGGCAAAATTCTACCGGCTGACGCCCGCGGGACGGAAACACCTGGTGAACGAGCAGTCCCGGTGGGATGAATTCGTAAAGGCCGTTGGCGGCGTGATGAAACCGGCAGAGGAACAGTCGTGAAGTTTCCTTTCCACTTCAAACGACGCGACGAACGCGAGCAGGAGCTGGATGAAGAAATTCGCGCGCACCTGGCTATGGCCATTCGCGAGCGGATCGAACAGGGCGAGGACCCTGCCGAAGCCGAAGCAAACGTCCGCCGCGAATTCGGCAACGTTCCGCTGGTGAAAGAAGTCACGCGCGACCAGTGGGGATGGCGCTGGCTGGAGACATTTCTTCAGGACGTTCGCTACGGCATCCGCCAGCTCCGCCGCAATCCCGGATTCAGCCTGGCAGTCATTGCTATTGCAGCGCTGGGGATTGCCGCCACCTGTGTTGTATTCTGCTTCGCAGACGCGGCAATCTTCGGTGCCCTGCCTTACAAGAACCCCTCGAGCCTGGTGGAAGTTGCCATGGCTGACCTGAAGAACGATCCCGGCTGGAACGGAGTTCCGGTCCCGGTGTTCTTAAGCTGGCGCGATCATGCTGGCAGCATAGGGCAGTTTGCGGCGAATTTGGGGCAACTCAAAGGCAAGGCACTGGTTGGCGGCGCCAAACCGGTTCTGGTATTCGATAATCAGATTTCTCCGGCGACCTTTCGACTTTTCGGCGTGCGGCCGCTCATTGGCCGAGGCTTTCAGGCTTCCGATTATGAGTCCAATGGTACGCGTGCCTTACTCCTGAGCTACAACCTGTGGCAGCAACTGTTTAACGGGCGTTCTGGCGCTATCGGCAAATCCATCACGCTAGATGCCGTTGGGCACACCATTGTAGGGATCATGCCGCCGGGGTTCCTCCTGCCTGGTTCCTCAGCGGCGATGGAACCCAGTTGCTGGACTCCACTGGTCTTCGACGCGAAGCAGAAGTCTGCCACCGGAGATTTCTCCCTGACCGTATGGTCACGATTGCGACCCGGAATTTCACAGGAGAAGGCGCGAGCGGCGCTGAGCGTTTCAGCTCTCGAGGTTGTGAACCCGACCGGCGCGCGCAAGAACTCGGACTGGCGCATTCAGGTGACCCCGCTTATGGACAAGTTAATAGACCACTGGCGTTCGGTTCTGGCGTTTCTTTTCGGCGCGGCGGGATTTCTGCTTGCCATCGCCTGTTCCAATGTGACCAATCTACTGCTGGCGCGAGCCAGAACCCGTCAGAAGGAGATTGCCGTCCGGGCGGCAATTGGGGCAAGCCGCGCGCGTGTCATTCGGCAGTTGCTGACCGAATGCCTCATCCTGAGTGGGGCCGCCGGGGCGGCAGGAATTCTGCTTGCCTACTGGGGGGTTGGATGGGAACGCGCAATTCTTCCTCCATGGTTTCACACAACCAACTTCCAGCAGATGGGTATTGATCTGCGAATCCTGGCTGCAACGGTGGCTGTGTCTGTGGCGGTTGGGGCCGTTTTCGGCCTCGCGCCTGCTCTCCATGCCTCAAAAGTTGACTTGGTCGATTCTCTTAAAGAAGGACGCACGATCGCGAGCCCACGCAGAGGGCGGTGGAACACACAGAGTGTATTCGTCATTGCTGAAGTAGTGCTGTCATCGATTCTGCTTACTGGAGCAGTGTTGATGTTGCGCAGCTTTTTGAAACTTGAGGGCGTCGAGCCCGGATTCAATCCACACGAGATGCTGACGATGCGAATGCTCCTACCGAAGTATCGATATCCCAAGCCTGAGGGCCAGATTGCCGCGTATCAGCAAGTCCTTCAGGAGATCAGTGCAATTCCAGGAGTTGCAGGCGCTGGATTTGTAACTCCGCTCCCGATGACCGGTATCAATGCCACGGTTGTGATGCCGGCGCAGCCCGGTATGTCGAACGTCCCTGAGAACCGAAAGCTCGGTGTCGGCTTCCATGCGGTGAGCCCGGGATATTTTGATACGATGGGCATACCTCTGCTGCGTGGCCGCTTCTTTACAGACCAGGATACTCATGATTCCGAACTTGTCGCGATTGTGGACAGAGCTTTCGTTGACCGGTACTGGCCGGGGCAGAATCCTGTTGGCAAAGTATTCTATCTGCACTATCCGAAGCCGACGCCTGTTGTCCACATCGTGGGTGAGGTAGGGAGCGTCAGAGACCTTGCACTGGCGGACAAGCCACGACCTGAACTTTACAACCCATTCACTCAGCACTTTTTTGCCGAATTTGCTGGGACACTGATAATCAAGACGAGTACACCGGGGTCGACCGCTGTTGCTGTCCAGAAAGCGGTCCATTCAGTCGACCCGGAGGCGCCGATTTCTCAGATCGAAACGATGCGGGAGGTGCTCGGGAAGAGTGTTGCGGAAAAGCGCCTGTATCTGACGCTAGTGGGCGTTTTTGCCATGCTCGCGCTGGTACTGGCCGCTGCCGGTATTGCCGGTACCGTTTCATATGCAGTCAGCCAGCGAAAGCACGAAGTTGGGATTCGCATGGCGCTCGGCGCCCGTCGATTGAATGTGCTCTTCATGATAGTGGGTCAGGTCTCAACGCTGGTGGTGGTAGGGATTGTGCTCGGAGTGGTGGGCTCGCTTGCGTTTACGCGATTCATCGCGAGCCAGCTTTACGGAGTAAGTCCAACCGATCCGGTTACGTTTGTCGTTGCTTCGCTGATTCTGATCGCCGTGGCCTTGCTGGCCTGCTACATCCCCGCCCGCCGCGCGGCGAAGGTCGATCCCATGGTGGCATTGCGGTATGAGTGAATTTTGAAATGACGGAAAAATTGCGGCCCCCTCGTTCCGTTGGCCACGACGTTGCTTTCCCCACTTGTCTAGCGTTCCGGTTTCCGCGACATCGCAAATCCGAACTGGACCCTGTGATTCGCCCGCGATGCGGACTGGCACCGCAAAATGCTTTCGGCCAATAATTCCAGTCTTTTCTTACGTGCTACGGCGCGACGATCCCGGTGCGGATGGCGTAGTGGACCAGGTCAGCAAAGGACGGAAGGTTCAGTTTATGCATGATATTTGCGCGATGGGCCTCGACGGTTTTCACGCTGATGTCGAGTGCTGAGGCCACTTCTTTATTGCTCTTGCCCTGAGTAAGGAGCTGTACGATTTCGCGCTCTCTTGCCGTCAACCGGCCGGACTCGGGCTCGGCGCTTGGGTGCAGGAAGCCCTCCACGGCCACGCCTGAGGCTCCCGGAGACAGGTATCGCTTGTGCTCGAGGAGCGTACGGACGGCAGAAACCATGTCGCACATGGCGTCAGACTTCAGAACATAGCCATGCACGCCAGCCTCAAGAACCTCACGCAGCAGTTGCTCGGAGTTGTGCATCGTCAGAATCACGATCTCCGTCTGCGGCAGCGCCTTCAGAATCTGCCGGGCGGCCTCTGCGCCGCTCAGCTCCGGCATGCTGTGGTCAAGAATGACGACGTCAGGCTTCAATTGGAGCGTTTTCTCCAGGGCCTCCCGGCCGGACCCTGCTTCGCCGCAGATTTTCCAGCCCGGCTGCGTTTCCAGGAGGCGGCGGAGCCCGTGACGGACGATTTCATGGTCATCCGCCAGCAGGATTCGAACATTTTTCATCAGGCGACCTCCTTAACTTCAAGAGGCAGACCTACACGCACCGTAGTACCGCGCGAGTCGGATTTGATTTCCAGCCGCCCACCCAGTTCCCGCATGCGCTCTTTGATGCCGGCGATGCCCACGCCGATTCTTTCATCGCCTCCTGCCAGGTCCTCCGTTCCCGAAGAGATTCCGTGCCCTTCGTCTGTGATCTCAAGCAAAAGGCCTCCGGATTTACGATGCAGTGAAATCGCCGCCCACTTGCTGCCGGAGTGCCGGTGGACATTCGTCAGGCACTCCTGGACAACCCGGAACAGGGCCGTTTCCACATGCCGCGGGAGCCTTGGCAGGTCCTGCGGAGCGTCCACGTCAACGTCGATTCCGCTCCTTTGAGAGAAACCATGCACATACCACCGAAGGGCGGCGCAGAGACCATATTCATCCAGCACGGGGGGGTGCAGCAGGTAAGAGAAGTTGCGGATTTCAGACAGCGCCCGCTTCACCAGGTCAATGCTCTCCCTGACTACCACCTGGACTTTGGGGTCCAGCTCGCAGGCTGGCTGGTTCATCCAGGAAAGATTCATGGACAGGGCGGAAAGATACTGCCCGGTGCTGTCGTGGAGCTCGCGTGCGATTCGCCGCCGCTCGTCATCCTGGGCGTGAAGTAATTGCGAAGACAGCCGCCGGAGCACCTCTTCGGCCTTCTTGTGCTCCGTGACGTCTCTTAAGGTCCCCTCGTAATACAGCACTTTTCCGTCTTCGTCACAGACCGCATAGGCGCTACCCATCACCCAGATCAAAGTCCCATCCCCGCGCCGCATCTGCGCCTCAAATTCCGAGATGGCCCCTTGCTGCCTGAGCAGAGGGATGAATCCGCTGGGACGCCGGGGCTCAATATACAAGCGCTGGTCAAGATTTCGGACTTGCTCCATGAATTTCTGCGTCGTGCCATAACCCAGGATCCGGGCCATGGCAGGATTGGCCGTCAGCAAAGTGCCATCTTCCCGCACCTGAAAGATGCCTTCCATCGCGTTCTCGAAAATGCTGTGATACTTGCGCTCGGCCTCCTCCAGGCCTTGCTCAGCCTGCTTGCGCTCCGTGATATCCGCGAAAACGACAGCAAAATGCGCTGGCCGGGGCCGGAAGGCTGTTACATCAAAGTATTTTCGGAAAACGTCGGAATAGCCTTCAAAATGGATCGACTCTCCGGTCAAGGCAATCTGGCCGAGCTTCTCAAACCAGACGGGCTGAATCTGCGGAAACACTTCTGAAACTCTTGCTTCGGCAACCGATTCCTTTGCATACCCTGTGATGCGTTCAAAAGCCGGGTTTACGTCAACGAACATCGCGTCACACGGAGTTCCCTGGGTGTTGCAGATGACTTCAAGAAGAGCGCATCCGACGTTCATCTCGTTGAACAACTGGCGATAACGCTCTTCGCTTTCAAGCAGCGCTTCGCCAGCCAGCCGGCGCTCCGTGATGTCTTCTGAAATTCCCACGATGCGTTCAATTCCACCGCTGTGGTTTCGAATCGGAAACGACCGGTCGCGAACCCAGTGTACCGACCCATCCGGCCATACGACACGAAATTCGATCTCAAACTGCTGCTGGGGAAGGTCTCCTCCAAGGGCTGCCCGGACCCTGCCGCGATCTTCGGGATGTATGGCATCCAGCCAGCCTTGTCCCTGCTCGAAAATTGCCTGTGCCGTACGTCCCCAGACCCCTTCATACCTTGGACTCACATAAAGAACCTTGGTCCGGGTGGGATCCACCATCCACAGTACCTCGCGGATATTCTCCGCCATTTCCCGGAACCTTTCCTCGCTCTGGAGAAGAGCCACTGTTGCCTGCGCCCGCTCAGTTCGAGTGCGCAATGCCTGGACGCCGTATGCAAGGTCGCCCGCCAGTTCCATCAGCAACTTGATTTCTTCCTCGTCAAAAGCATCAGGCGCTTCAGCATAGACGCGGAGCACGCCGAGCGGCTGGTCGTTAACAATCAGGGGCAGCGCCGTGGTGGAAGCGTAACCGTGGCGTGCAGCGTCCTCGCGCCACGGAACAAAATGCTCATCGTTCATGATGTTTCTGACCACATAAGGTGTGCGGGTTCGAATCGCCGTACCCGTCGGTCCACGGCCCAGCTCTTCGTCCGCCCAGGTAATTTTCACAGACGCAAGATAGCCCTCGTCGGCGCCGGCAACAGCTACCGGCCGAACAGTTTTGGATGGGTCTCGTTCAGCATAACCCGCCCAGGCCATCCGATAGCCACCCTGGTCTACCAGAATGTCGCAGACCTTTTGCAGAAGTTCCTGCTCGGTTGTCGACCGCACCATTGCCAGGTTGCATTCACTCAACGTTCGGAGCGCCCGGTTAAACCTTCGGAGGTCTTCCTCTGTCCGTCGGCGTTCGATAGCTGCCGCCAGAATGTTAGCCACAGATTCAAGGAAATTGACGTCGTCCGCGGTGAAACTTCGCGCCCGGCATGTATGCGCCCCCAGGACGCCAAACGGCCGGTATTTCCCTGAGATGATCACACTCAATCCACTCACAACGCCATGATCCGCCAGCAAAGGCGAGGGGATGAACCGCTTCTCTTCCATGAGATTTCGGACAATTACCGGCCGCTCACTCACCAGCGTGTATCCGGCTTGCGATTCTGGTCCCGCATCAACAGTTGCGTGACCCACAAGCTCTTCCTTCCACCCCACTCCAGCCTGCAGGAGCAGAGACTTGCCGTCCGGCTGAAGTTCCTGTACCTTGCTGAACTCAACATTGAGGGTCTCTGCCACGAGTGCCACCGCCTCGGTAAGAAGCCCGGGAAGTTCCATTCCGCGCAGGGCCCGGTGCCCCAGACTAGCGATGGCGGCCTGTTGCCTTGCACGCGGCGCAAGCTCGGCGGAAGCTGCTCGCCGCGCCTGGTCGGCTTCATCGAGTGACTCTGTAGTCCACATCACGACAAGCACGAAAGCCGTCATCGTCATTACGAGGAGTAGCGTGAGCCCGACGTAACGAGGGAAGAGGTTGATTGTCTGTCCCTGACCAACCAAGGCTGCGAGTATGAGAGGAATGATGACCGCCGCAGGAATAAGCCGGCGGAACGCTGCGCCCCCGCTATGATCACTCTCCAAAAGCTTCCGGAACTGATGATCGGCCCTGGATGTCAGGAGTCCGGCACCCAGGACACACAGGGCCAGTGAGCTGCCCGGCGCAATTCCAGTCAGGGAGAACTCCGGATGCAGAATGCAGTCGAACAGGCCGAACATACCATTAACGACGACTCCGAGTGCGAGGAGTTCGGCGGGTTGAAGGCCGGACCTCTTCCTCCAGCCCAACGCCAAAAGTCCGAAACCCAGAAACACAAGACTCAGCGCACCAGTTGGGGTCATGCGGCCCGGCGCCAGCCCTACAATGGGCGCCTGGAGGTCTCGAAAGAAAAGATGATCTATGCCCGGATTGAAATTGAAAAGGTATTCACTGAAGGCCAGAAAGCCGCCTGTAACTACAAGAACAGCGCAAACTTGCCCCACCCCGCGCCAGACTTGCGAAGACCGAGAGCTGCTCCCCCCCTGGAGAATGAAGAGCGCAAAAGCCGCAAGAATGTAAGCCACAGCGGAATTCGGGCGCATCGAAATCTGCCCGGGGACTAAACTTGTGAATATCTGAATATTCAGTGCCCACCCAATCAGGACCAGCGTTCCCAAAAACGCCGCCCCCACGCTCGATAGCGTTGGGACTTTCCGGGTCCACAAAACGATTCTTGAATAGGGCTCTTCGGTCATCGCTTGTCCACCCATTGGACAGAAGGCGGAGACTACTGGGGGCGAGCCGTTTTCGGTCTCGCTAAGAGAGGATCCTATTCTCCGAAGCGCCGAACCTCATGCGCTGTAGAATTCTGAGATAAGGCATCCAGTTGGGGCAGGCAGTATGCCGCAGGAGTAATTGCGTCCTCTTCCTTACTTATAAACCTTTTAATCAAATGATTCAACTGGGCAAGGGAGAGGCTCTCCGGGCCCAGTCTGGGCGCACGCCTCTTGGGCCTCCTTAGGTACAACCACCTAGGTGCTAATCGTTACCACAATAGGGTTTAACCGAATTGTTCACTTTTTTTGAACCGCCCATACTCAACAGGTGGGATCAGAAAGGTGAAACAACTATGGCCAGTGTGGCACTGAAGGAAGATATTGAGCGGGTCCTCCTGGATCGCTGGGAAGGGGACCCAGAGCAGAAGGGGAAATGCCACCAGGTTCTAGTCGATGAATTTGAAGACCTCTACATCACTTACCGGTCGCGTGTATGGGCCTTGTGTCTGCGTATGACGGGCAATCCGGACGATGCTGAAGATTTGACGCAGGAAACCTTCGTCCGCATGTTCAGGAAACTCGATACATTCCGCGGCGAATCGGAGATTTGCACGTGGTTGCGACGGATCGCCATGAACGTAGTGCTTCAGAGGTTCCAAAAGGCCAGTTGGCGCCGGGAAACACCATTGGAAGAGGTTACGAGTCAGGACCCGGTGTGCGGGTGCCCTCACAAAGTGGAGTTCGGAAGGGTAGACACCCGTTTGCACGGAGCCATCGATCGAATCAGGCTGCAACGGGCTATCAACCAGCTTCCGCCCGGCTTTAGAGCCGTCCTGATCCTGCATGATATCGAAGGATACGAGCACGTCGAGATCTCCGAATTAATGGGCTGCACGGTCGGCACTTCGAAGTCACAATTGCACAAGGCCAGGTTGAAAATGCGCGAACTCCTCCATCAAACCTCGCTTGAACTGTACGGTGATCACAGACACGCAGACGCCAGGACGGTGAACACCTACCGCGCAAAGAAACCGACGGTTTTGCTGTTTTCGACCTCGGCGCCTCGAAGCTACGCCGCCGCCGGCACCCAAGCTGCCTGACCGGCTGCGAAGAGTCTGGCGGCCGGAGGCTCTCCGGACCCTGTATTGGACCGTGAAGCGATAAGCCTTGATGGCCAGGAACTGCTGGACTGTGAAGAGATGACGCAACCCTACCCGCCTAAAATGCCACGCCTGGTGGTCGCTGGTCTTTCGGGGGATTCAGGAAAAACCCTGGTTTCTCTCGCCTTACTGTTTCTCGCCCGACGGCTAGGGGTGTCCACTAAAGCTTTCAAGAAGGGTCCTGATTACATTGATTCCGCCTGGTTGAGTTGGGCGTCAGGAGGCCCTGCACGGAACCTCGACACGTTCTTAACAGGCAGAGAAAAGGCCGCGAAGACATTTTTTGCGAACTCTGTGCCGGACGGGCTGAATCTGATTGAGGGTAACCGAGGTCTTTTTGACGGCCTTGACGCGCACGGAACCCACAGCACCGCGGAATTGGCCAAGCTCTTGCAAGCGCCTGTCCTGCTGGTGGTGAATGCCGCAAAAGTCACACACTCGGTTGCTGCTCTCGTGCTGGGATGCATGAAGTTTGATCCGCAGGTTCGAATCGGAGGCGTAATCCTCAACCACGTCTCCGGCTGCCGGCACGAATCCGTGGCCAGGGGATCAGTGGAGCTTGAGTGCGGCGTACCCGTGCTTGGCGTACTGCCAAATATCGAGGCCGGCGAGTTGCTGCCGAACCGCCATCTGGGCCTTGTAACACCTCAGGAACATGGCGGCATCGACCTGCTTCGCGAGAAGCTCCTTGCAGCGGTGCAAGGCCGGTTCGACGCCCACCGGATTCTGGAACTCGCCGAGTCCGTGCCCGCGTTGCCGGGTTGCCCAAGAGAGACTTCGGAACCTGAAAATGGGCGAGGGTTGAGGATCGTCTACCTGAAAGACTCGGCTTTTACCTTCTATTACCCCGAGAATCTTGAGGCTTTGGAAAGCTCAGGCGCCGAGCTCCGTCCGATCTCCGCCCTTACTGCTGCGACACTGCCGGAAGACCTGGATGCTCTCTATATTGGAGGCGGTTTCCCCGAGACTCACGCCAGGGCGCTCTCCCAGAATAGTTCCTTATTGGCATCCATTCGTGAACATGCGCTGCAGGGGCTTCCCGTCTATGCCGAATGCGGAGGGCTGATGCTCCTCGCCCAGGCCATTCGTTGGAAGGGGAACACATCCCCCATGGCGGGTGTGCTTCCTTTTGATGTGGAGGTGTGTACCAAACCGCAGGGACACGGTTATGTGGAGCTTTTGGTCGACTCGGTAAATCCTTACTATCCGGTGGGCGCCAGGATTCGAGGTCACGAATTCCATTACTCCAGGATTACGACCGCGAATTCGCTTCCGATAACAGCTTGCTCGGTGCAGCGGGGAACTGGCTGCTTTGGCGGGCGAGACGGGATTGTGGCGGGGAACGTATGGGCCAGTTATGCCCACGTCCACGCGGCCGGCACCAGCGAATGGGCCCACGGGCTCCTTGCACAAGCGCGACGTTACCGGAACCAGAAGTTCAGCGCGAGCCAGTCTGAGCGACCTGTGAAACCTGGATACGGTGCGCGGGTTGCCGTTTCTTAAAAATGGCCGCCGGCCTCAGTTTTCCAGGCAACCAAATGCCACGTTGTCCTGTCTAGAGTTCGAATCCTTCCTCCCAAGGAGGGCCAATGCGAAGGAGGCTCCATGCCGAGCTATGTAAATCCCGACAAATGTGATGGTTGTAAAGCGCTGGATAGAACAGCTTGTCAGTACATTTGTCCAAATGACCTGATGGTCCTGGACAAGGACAAGATGAAAGCCTACAACCGCGATCTTTCGATGTGCTGGGAATGCTACAACTGCGTGAAGATTTGCCCCACGCAGGCCATCGAAGTTCGCAGTTACGCTGATTTCGTTCCCCTGGGAGCTTCGGCGACGCCGATGCGTTCGACGGACTCCATTATGTGGACGGTCAAGTTCCGCAACGGCACCATTAAACGATTCAAGTTTCCAATTCGGACCACAGCGGAAGGTTCTGCGGTTCCCGACGGTGGCTTCAAGACTATGTCTGACGGCCTGGATAGCCCCGCCTTGTTCACTGAACCTGAATCTCTTGGTTTGCCTGAGGTCTATACCTTGGGCAAAAAGGAGGCGTTCCATGCCTAATTTTGAAACCGTCATTGTTGACACCGACCTGCTGATTTTAGGAGGAGGAATGGCTGCCTGTGGCGCCGCCGTGGAAGCAGCTCACTGGGCCAAGCAGAACGGCCTGAAGGTAACCCTCGTGGATAAGGCTGCGGTGGACCGCTCAGGTGCCGTAGCGATGGGCCTTTCCGCGATCAACCAGTACGTGGGACTCAAGGATGGAACCAACTCCGTTAAGGATTACGTGGACTACGTGAGAAACGACTTGATGGGTATCACACGAGAGGATCTGGTAGCGAACATCGCACGTCATGTGGATTCCACGGTGCACCTTTTCGAGAAATGGGGACTTCCAATCTGGAAAGACGCCGAAGGCAAGTACGTTCACGAAGGCCGATGGCAGCTCATGATCAACGGTGAGTCCTACAAGGTCGTTGTGGCTGAGGCGGCGAAGAATGCTCTGCTGCAGGACGGGTTGGGAGAAATCTACGAACGCGTGTTTATTGTGGGTCCTCTGATGGACGGCGACCGATGCGCCGGTGCTGTCGGCTTTTCGGTTCGCGAAAACAAGATCTACATTTTCAAAGCCAAGGCCACGCTGACCGCCATGGGCGGCGCCGTGCATGTCTTCAAGCCGCGGAGTTCGGGTGAGGGCATGGGGCGCGCGTGGTACCCACCCTGGAATTCCGGTTCGTCTGCCTATTTCACCATGAAGGCAGGGGCCGAGATGACCTGCCAGGAAGTGCGATTTATCCCGGTCAGGTTCAAAGACGCCTACGGACCGGTAGGTGCCTGGTTCCTGTTGTTCAAATCCAGGGCTACAAACGCCATGGATGGCAACTATATGGTGGAGCGCAAGGCGGAGCTTGACAATTGGCTGCCTTACGGCCGCGTGAAGCCAGTCCCCGCGAACCTCCGCAACTACCTCGGAATGCTTGACATGATGGAAGGCAAGGGACCGCTCTTCATGCGGACCGAGGAGGCCATCCAGAAGATTGCCGACAATTTCAAAGACGATCCCAAGGCCTACAAGAAGAAGATGAAGGACCTGGAATCGGAGGCGTGGGAAGACTTTCTGGATATGACCATTTCCCAGGCTTTACTTTGGGCCGGTACAAACACCCAGCCGGAAGAGAAGAGTTCGGAGATTGCCCCTGCCGAGCCTTACTTTATCGGATCGCATTCCGGAGCTTCGGGAGCCTGGGTCAGCGGACCTGAGGATCTGCAATCCAGCGATAGCAAGAACGAATACTCCTGGGGCTACACCAACATGTCGACCGTAAAGGGTTTGTTCTGCGCGGGCGACGCCTCTGGAGCATCCAGTCACAAGTTCTCCTCCGGGTCCCACGCAGAGGGCCGCATTGCCGCCAAGTCTGCCATCAAGTTCATTCTTGACAACAAGTCAGCCCCCAAGGTGGGGCAGGCGATGGTGGATGCTGTGGTTGCAGACATCCTGAAGCCCCTGGAGATCTACGAAACACACAAGGAAGAAACAACCGATCCTGAGGTCAATCCCAACTATATCCGGCCGCGCATGTTCATGTTCCGGCTGCAGAAGATCATGGACGAGTATGCCGGCGGAGTGAGTTCACAATTTACGACGAACAAGCCACAACTCGAGCGGGCCCTCGAACTGCTGGAATTCCTAAAGGAAGATTCCAAGAAACTGGCTGCGCCGAACCTTCATGAGCTGATGCGCTGCTGGGAAAACATCCACCGAATGTGGCAAGCGGAAGCACACGTCCGGACGGTCCTCTTCCGCGATGAAACTCGGTGGCCTGGTTACTACTTCCGGGCCGACAAGCCCAAGATCGACGAGGAGAACTGGCACGTGTTTGCCAACTGCCGGTATGACCCGGTAACGGGTGACTGGCAGATGCGGACACGTCCCATCCATCGGATCTTTGCTTAACCCAAGGTCCGGCACCTTTCCCTTCCACAGGAGGCGTTCGGTATCGCCGGGCGCCTCCAGGAGGAGGCGGCATTATGGAAGAGCCGGAAAAGAACGTGTGCCCCTACTGCCTGGAGCCTATGACCCGCTGGTCCAATCCCCAAATGGGCTGCTGGAGCGGCGAATACCAATACGTTTGCTTCAACGATGATTGTCCCTATTTCGTCCGCGGGTGGGACTGGATGGAAGCGCACTTTCACGTCCACGTGTCTTACCGGCACCGGTTTGACCCGGTCACGGGAGAAAGTGGTCCACTTCCTGTCTGGTCAAAAGGGGCTCTAAGGGAACACATCATCCATGAAAAGGACCCGACCCATGTCTGACGGAGTAACAACACAGGAAGCGATTCTCCGCGATTGCCCGCGACTGAGCCTGGACGACACTCTCGACTTCCATTGCGGCAAGGGCTTGGACTGTTTCACGCACTGTTGCCGCGATGTCTCGATTGTCCTCACTCCCTATGACGTGATTCGCATGAAGAAAGCCCTGCATCTTGACTCCACGTCGTTTCTGGAGAAACACACCCTGCTCGGCTGTACCAAGGATAAGAAACTGCCTGTGGTTTTTCTGAAGATGGACTCCGTAGACAGGCGCTGTCCACTTGTAACCGACGAAGGTTGCAGCATCTATGCCCACCGTCCTTGGGCATGCCGCATGTATCCGCTGGGCCTGGCAGAACCGATGAGCCCTCACCCGGAGGAACGTGGCTTCTATTTCATCATCCATGAAGACTTGTGCCACGGGTACGGAACAGGTTCGCAGTGTTCAATCCGAGAGTGGATTTCGAGCCAGTCGATCGACACATTTGAAATGATGGGCGAACCCTTCAAGAACCTGATGGTGAACGAATTCTGGGAGAAAGGCGAGCCGCTCGAGCCCAGGAAGCTGGAGATGTACCTGATGGCCTGCTATGACCTGGACCGCTTCCGCCGGTTCGTTTTCGAAACTCGCTTCACGGACATCTTTAATATCGATGAGGCCCGGCTGGATGCCATTCGGACCGACGACGAGGAGTTGCTGGTATTTGCAATGGAGTGGCTTAGATTCAGCTTGTTCAACGAGAAAACGATGAAGCTGCGGCCTTCAGTGATGGACGCCTTGGAGGGGGCCGATAGTGCGACCGCCATTTCATCTGAAACGCCACGGTAGCTGAGATGAATAATGGGAAAACATCGAGCGACGGACGTAGCATTCTGGTAATCGGCGGAGGGATTGCCGGACTGACTGCTGCCATTGAGGCGGCTGAAGCCGGATGCACGGTCATTCTTATCGAAAAATCCGCCTTCCTCGGTGGCCGGACAATCGGTTTTAATCTTTACTTCCCCAAATTGTGCCCCCCGGCGTGCGGTTTTGAAATCAACTTCCGGCGTATTCGGAACAATCCCAGGATCACAGTACTGACGCAAGCTGAGCTGGAGGAATTGTCCGGTACTGCCGGAAATTACAGAGCGACCATCAGACTCTCGCCTCGCTTCGTGACTGAAGCCTGTACCCTTTGCGGAGCTTGCGCTGAAGCATGCCCTGCGGAGCGGCCGGATGAGTTCAACTTTGGCCTTTCGAAAACGAAGGTGGCTTACCTGCCGCACAAGATGGCCTTCCCAGCCGAATATGTGATCGATCGAAGCGCCTGCAAGAAGATTTGCACCGCCTGTGTGGAGGCCTGCCGCTACGGAGCAATTGACCTGGGCCAGAAGGTCGAACGGAAGCAGTTCTCGGTTGCAGCTGTTGTTTTGGCGACGGGTTGGGCTCCGTATGACGCAACCAGAATTACGAACCTGGGGTTCGGCCGGTTCCCAAACGTAATCACCAATGTCGTGCTTGAACGGATGGCCGCTGTAAACGGTCCGACCGCGGGAAGAATTTTGAGGCCGTCGGACAGGAAAGAACCGGAGAGCGTTGCCTTCGTTCAATGCGCGGGTTCCAGGGACGAAAACCATCTGCCTTACTGCTCGAGTGTATGTTGTTCAGCCTCGCTGAAGCACAGTACTTATATCCATAGCTTATATCCCGAAGCTCAGGTCACAATTTTCTACATCGACACCCGGACGCCCGGATTCCTGCAGAACTTCTATACAAAGGTAGCTGCGAACGAGCACTTGAAAATGATCAAGGGAAAAGTGGGCAGAGTGGAAGAGGATCTGGAAACGCATGACCTGCTGGTAACAGCCGAGGAAGTTTTGACAGGCAGGAAACTCACCCAGAAATTCAGCATGGTCGTCCTTGCGACAGGGATCGTGCCGCAGACTGATGGGCTTCCTTTAAATGTGGCGCGGGATCAGTTTGGGTTTGTGACAAACGGAACGCCGGGAATCTTTGCAGCGGGCTGCGCAAAGCGGCCTGAGGAGGTATCTGCCACCGTTCGGGATGCTACCGGTGCGGCATTGAAGGCTCTGCAATGCGCGGTGAGGAGCGCCCACCATGGATAGGAAACTCGGCGTCTACATCTGCAGTGGATGTTCTATCGGCGAGTCCATCGATGTGACCCGATTAGTGGATGTCGCGCAACAGGATTACAAGGTCCCGGTCTGCAGGACCCATCCGTTCCTTTGCGGTGAGGATGGGCTGTCAATCATCCAAAAAGACCTTGAGCAGGGCACGATCGAAGCCCTGGTAGTCGCAGGCTGCTCAGTCCGCACTAAAACCGATGTTTTTTCTTTCGATTCTCACATGGTCATGGACCGCGTCAACCTCCGCGAGCACGTTGCTTGGAGTCACGAGCATGGGAGTGACGACACCCAGATGCTGGCCGAAGACTATCTGCGAATGGGCATTGTGAAGGCCAGTAAGTTGGAGCCGCTTGAACCAGTTTCGGACGGGATTTCAAAAAACATCTTGGTAGTAGGCGGTGGAGTTACCGGTATCACGGCGGCCCTGGAAGCAGCCGATGCGGACTATGAAGTTGTCCTGGTTGAGAAGAAGGCGCAGCTCGGCGGTTCGCTCGCGTCGGTCAAGAAGAATTACCCCACGCACCCTCCTTATACCGAACTCGAAGAGACCGGCCTTTCCGAGAAGATTGCGAAGGTGACGAATCACCCCAGAATCAAAGTCTATACGTCCACCCGGATCGTGAAGACGGAAGGCCAGCCAGGAATGTTTGACGTCACACTGCAGAACGGCGGTGTGCCGTTTGTGCATCGAGCTGGCGCCATTGTGATGGCCACGGGATGGAAGCCCTATGACGCGTCAAAGCTCGCTCACCTTGGATATGGTTCTTCACCAGATGTCGTCACCAACGATCAGTTTGAGGCGATGATCGGAGAGGGCCCACTCGTGCGACCGTCGGATGGCAAGCGGGTCGAAAGTGTATTGTTCATTCAGTGTGCAGGCTCGCGGGATAAAACTTATTTGCCCTATTGTTCCTCGATCTGTTGCATGGCCACGCTTAAGCAAGCTGATGTCATCCATCAGGCCAATTCCGAGACCAAGGTCTATATCGTCTACCGGGACATCATCACGCCGGGTCAATACGAGCAATATTTCGTCAAGGTGCAGAACCACCCAGCGACATTTCTGATGAAGGGCGATGTTGCCGCGGTTCGTGCGGAGGCAAGACGGCTGCTGCAAGTTGACGTGAAGGGCACGTTGCTTGACGAGGACATCACAATCCTGGCCGATATCGTAGTTCTCGCCACTGGGCTTGTTCCTAACGCGGCCGATAACGACGCGATCCGCGACCTGCGTGACGCTCAGGCAAAGATCGAGCGGAACGAGTCTGAAACGCAACGGGCTGAAGCCGAAAAGACGGTCGAACGTTTGCGCTCCCACCAGGATACGGAAATCCTGAACCTGGGTTATCGGCAAGGTCCGGATCTGCCCATTCTCCGTGACGGTTTCCCGAATTCGAATTTTGTCTGTTTCCCTTACGAGACCTTGCGTACAGGAATATATGCCGCCGGCACCGTGCGGGCCCCGATGGACTCCGCCCGCGCCGAGGAAGACGCCCTGGGTGCTGCGATGAAGGCCATTCAGAGCCTGGAGATGGCCTCCGCAGGCCAGGCTGTCCACCCGCGCGCCGGCGACCTTTCTTATCCCAGCTTCCTTCTCCAGCGCTGTACGCAGTGCAAGCGCTGTACAGTCGAGTGCCCGTTCGGATCGCTCGACGAGGACGAAAAAGGCACTCCCAAATTTAATGCTTACCGTTGCCGGCGCTGTGGATTGTGCATGGGCGCCTGCCCTGAGCGGATTATCTCCTTCAAGAACTATTCGGTGGACATGATCGCCAGCATGATTAAGTCCATTGACGTGCCGGAGGAAGAGGGGGAGAAACTCCGAGTACTTCTGTTCATGTGCGAAAACGATGCCTACCCGGCGCTTGACGTAGCGGGGATGAACCACGTGGTTTACGACGCAAATGTTCGCGTGATTCCTGTCCGGTGCCTGGGCTCGGTGAACATTGTCTGGATCGCGGATGCTCTATCGCGAGGCATCGATGGCGTGATGCTGATGGGCTGCAAGTATGGCGAGGACTATCAGTGCCACTTTGCCAAGGGCAGCGAAATTGCCCACCGAAGGCTTGAAAACGTGAAAGAGACTTTGCAGCGGCTCCAGCTTGAATCCGAGCGGGTTGAGGTGTCGCAAGTCTCAATCGACGCATATGAAAACGTGCCGGAAATGATTAACACCTTTATGGATCGAATGCGTGAGCTTGGACCGAATCCGTACAAAGGGTTCTGACATGGAAGAAACGCTTCTGGTTCAACCCGATCGGGAGGTCATAGAGGGCCTGATAGCATCAGGCGCGCACGATTTCAAGAAGTGCTTTCAATGCGCCGCCTGTTCCTCGGTCTGCACGCTGTCAAGTGACGGGTTCGCATTTCCGCGAAAGCAGATGATTGAGGCCCAATGGGGATTGAAGGACAGACTGCGTGCGGATCCAGGGCCGTGGCTCTGCTTCTACTGTGGCGAGTGTTCTAAGAACTGCCCGCGGAAGGCCAATCCTGGCGAAACCATGATGGCGCTGCGCCGCTATCTGACGTCCGAGTACGACTGGACAGGGTTGTCGCGGTTAATGTATCGCTCGGCGTTCTGGGAGATCGGTATCCTGGCGCTGGTTTCCGCCGTCATCGTGGCGTTGTTTACTTTGCCGCAGAATTTTGGTTTTGGCCTGCTCAGCCGTTCGGGTCCGGCGCCTTTGTCGTCAGTGATGCTCAGCAAGTTTGCCCCGGTCGGACTGGTGGACCTGGGCGATAGGGTCCTGCTGGTGCTTCTCAGCTTCTTCCTGCTGACGAACGCCGCGCGAATGATTTACCGCATGACGCAGGGCCAGGGAATTCCGGCGTACCTGTATTTCAAGTACCTGCCTCACCTCATTTTGCAGGCAGCGACCCAGAAACGTTGGAGAGAGTGCAAGGACAGCGAAGGCGCCAGGAACTGGTTGCGGCACCTGTTGTTGGTCACGGGTTACGTCACCATGTTTACCCTGGTCGTGGTTTTCCTGCCTTGGTTCCAGGTAAACGACTCCAGTATTCACTGGACCAGTTTTCTCGGTTATTACTCGACAGCTGTTCTGGTTGGCGCGACGGCCTGGATGCTGATTGACCGTGCCAACAAGCAGGGGGAAATGTACAAGTTCAGTCACCTGTCGGACTGGCTTTTCCCTATCCTGTTGTTCCTGACGGCTGCGACAGGTATCGGGGTCCATATCCTGCGGGTCAACAACTTTGCGATGGGGACTTACGTGATGTACACGGTGCATATGGCCATTGCAGTGCCGATGCTGGCCGTCGAGGTTCCGTTCGGCAAATGGGCGCACCTGTTGTATCGGCCGCTTGCGATTTATGTGGCCGCGGTAAGAAGAGAGGCGGCAAGATTTCCAAGCCGCCAGGTAGGGTCTGTTCGCCCGGCAGCCGCTTGAAGGTTGCCAAGTAACACTGGCGTGGCCGGCGTTCGAAGTCTCCGGCAAATTCAGTAGGCCCGTATGTGAGCGCCAGCCAGGAATGTCACGAAGGCTGGAACCACCTGGGAGTGGTTTTCAGGAGGAGACAAGCATGGCAGACGAAATGCGCGCAACCCCGTTGCTCGATGAACTGGAGAAAGGCCCATGGCCGAGTTTCGTAAAGGAAATCAAGGCGGCGGCGAAGGCCAAGCCCACAGCGGATGACCTTCTGGGCCAACTTGAGCTCTCGTACAAAGAGAAGATAAGCCACTGGAAGCATGGCGGGATCGTCGGCGTGATGGGCTACGGTGGCGGCGTGATCGGCCGTTACAGTGACGTACCCGAACAGTTTCCAAATGTGTCGCACTTTCACACCCTGCGTGTCAACCATCCTTCCGGCTGGTTTTACACCAGCGATGTGCTGAGGAAACTTTGCGACATCTGGGAGACCCATGGTTCCGACCTCACCAATTTTCACGGCTCGACAGGCGACATCATTCTGCTCGGGACGAAGACGGATGAACTGGAAGCAACGTTCAACGACTTGACGAAGCTCGGATTTGACCTCGGCGGCTCCGGATCCGTTATGCGGACACCTTCTTGTTGCGTGGGCGAGGCCAGGTGTGAGTGGGCCTGCTATGACACCATGGCGCTGTGCAACGACCTTACGCACACTTACCAGGATGAACTCCACCGCCCGGCGTTTCCCTACAAGTTCAAGTTCAAGTGCAGTGGCTGTCCAAACGATTGCGTTGCGTCGATTGCCCGTGCGGACCTCTCGATTATCGGGACGTGGAAAGACGACATCCAGCAGGACGACGCCGCGGTTTCCGAATATGCTGCGGCGGGGCTGGACATCCAGAAAGACGTCTGCGACCGCTGCCCGACAAAATGTATGGACTGGGACGGCAAGAGGCTGAGCATCAACAATCGAGAATGCGTCCGCTGCATGCACTGCATTAACGTGATGCCCAAGGCGCTGCGCCCCGGGAAGGAAAAGGGCGCAACGTTGCTAATTGGCGCCAAGGCGCCAATCCTTCAGGGGGCGTTGCTCTCCTCCGTCCTTATTCCTTTTGTTCCCGCCCAGGAACTGCTGGAAACCGTCAAGGAACTCGTCTCGCGGATATGGGATTTCTGGGGCGAGTATGGGAACAACCGCGAGCGTGTGGGTGAATTGATCCAGCGGATAGGTATGCCAGCTTTCCTTGATGCCATCGGCCTGGACCCCGTTCCCGAAATGGTCTCAGCACCCCGCGACAATCCCTACATTTTCTTCCAGAGCGAGGATGTTGAAGAGGGAGAAACTCCCGGCGAAGAAGCGCTGGACGAAGCAGCTGTTAAGGAGACGAAATAATGGGAACACAAACTGAGCGTCTAACCGATATCGGACCGCCAAATTACGAGCAGTTTCTGCATCCGGTCATCAAGAAGAACTATGGCAAGTGGAAATACCACGAAAACCTGGCGCCGGGTGTTCTCTGTCATGTGTCGGAAACCGGTGACCGGATCTACACCGTGCGTGCCGGCTCGCCACGCCTGTTAAGCATCCAGACGGTGAGGTTGTTCGCGGACCTTGCCGACAGGTACTCGGGTGGCTACCTCCGGTTTACCAGCCGTAACAACGTGGAGTTCCTGTTGGACAATCCCGACAATATCGAGCCGCTTAGGAAAGATCTTGCGGAGTCAGGTTTTCCGGTGGGAGGAACGGGGAATGCCATCAGCAACATTGTCCACACACAGGGCTGGGTGCACTGCCATTCCTCGGCCACCGATGCTTCGGGCATCGTGAAGGCCGTGATGGACGCGGTGTACGACCACTTCACAGGCCAGAAACTCCCGGCCAAGCTGCGCATCGCACTGGCCTGCTGCCTGAATATGTGCGGCGCGGTCCATTGCTCAGATATCGCCATCCTGGGCATCCACCGACGCGCTCCGAAGGTGCGGCATGACATGCTGAATAAGGTCTGCGAAATTCCCACCGCGATTGCTTCCTGTCCGACGGGTGCCATCCGCTCCGCCACTGTGGACGGCAAACCTTCGGTCGAGGTTATCGATGCGCAGTGCATGTTCTGCGGTAACTGTTACACCGTCTGTCCCGCGATGCCGCTGAACGATCCCGAAAACGACGGGCTATCCATCTGGGTGGGTGGAAAAGTGAGCAACGCGCGCTCCGCTCCCAGATTTTCCAAGCTGGCCATTCCCTTTATTCCCAACAACCCGCCCCGCTGGCCGGAGGTTGTGGATGCGGTTGTCAACATTGTGGAAGTCTACGCCCGCAACGCCCGCAAATACGAGCGCGTAGGGGAGTGGATTGACCGCATTGGCTGGCCAAAGTTTTTTGAACTGACCGGTATTGAGTTTACCCGGTACCACATCGATGACTTCAAAAACGCCGGGCTGACCTACGCCCGCTCGGCCCACTTGAGGTTTTAGGAGATGACTATGGCTGTCCAAATCGAAACGCTTGCCGAGGAAATGTTCGCAATGGTTGCTGAGTGTCAGGGCAAGAAAAACCTGAAAGCTACAGACCTGACCAAGACCATGATTGCCAGACACGGTGCCGAACAGTGCAGTAAGGATGACTGCAAGCTTGCCATCCGGCAACTGATTGACTCCGGCCGCTGCGTTTACAGCTATTTCGGCGGAAGCTTTATCACTCTTCCGCATAAGGAAGGTGCGGCTCCCGATTAAAAAGAGGTGGTGGGAACAATGCAATTCGTCACGGACAAAAGCTGTCCGAAAAGGAGTCGTCATGACTAAACCCGCCCAGAAAAAAGAGAAGCCTTCGGAGGACCTTGCGGAACTCTCCTCGACGCTCCGGAGGTGGCAGGAAATCGAAGATGCAAGTGTGGCGGCCTGTTCGGGCATTATTGCGAAGACCAAAAACCCGCTGATCCGGCTGCTCATGGAAATCATCCGGCAGGACTCAGTGATGCACAAGAAGGTCCAGCAGGTCATGATCGATAGCCTGGAAAAACAGGCGATCAGCCTGACACCTGAGGAACTAGGACAGATCTGGGAGAGCATTGTGCATCACGCGGAAATTGAAAAGGAAACGCTCGTACTTGCTGAGAAAGCACGGAAGAACTGCCGGCTGTTTGTTCTCAGGCACCTTCTGACCTACCTCATTGAGGATGAGCAGAAACACGATCGCCTTCTGGCTCAGTTGGAGAGCTTCAAGAGGGGAATCTACCCTTATGCGTAGGTTGGAGCAAACCTATGGTGGTATTTAAAGCTGTAAAGAAACCGGCTGTTAAGGGAACCTCCACAGCAGGCGCCGAGATCAGTCACCTGCGCCCACGCTATATTGCCAAGACTCCGCCATGCGTAGAAGGATGTCCCTGCGGAACGGATATTCGCGAATGGGTCAACACCATTTCCCAGGCGGCGGAGTACGGCAGGACTAACGAGCAGGCCTATGAAATCGCCTGGCACACAATTACCGACCGCAATCCCTTTCCAGCCGTCTGCGGCCGCGTTTGCCCGCATCCCTGCGAGGACGCCTGCAATCGGATCGAAAAAGACGGTGCGGTGGCCATCAATGCACTTGAGCGTTTTGTCGGCGACTTCGGAATTGAAAAAGGTCTCAAGCTGGCCAGACTGACTGAAGAAAAGCACGAGGAGAGGATTGCTATTGTGGGCGCTGGACCCGCGGGTCTGTCTTGCGCCTATCAGCTCGCAAGGCGCGGTTACCCCGTTACAGTTTTTGAGGCTTTCAGCAAGCCTGGTGGAATGCTCCGATACGGTATCCCGCAATACCGACTACCCCGCAACGTGCTGGACGCCGAGATCCAAAAGATTCTTGACCTCGGCGTTGAACTGCAATGCAACAAAGTGGTTGGGGACGGGCTTTCACTCGAAACCCTAAGAAACGAATACAAAGCAATCTTTGTGGGCATAGGCGCACACAAAGGGTTGAAGTTGGGAGTCCCGGGTGAAGACGCTCCAAACGTCTTCACAGGAACAGAATTCCTGAATCATGTCAACAACGGTGAAGGGGTATCACTGGGGAACAAGGTGACTGTTATTGGCGGTGGCGACACGGCCATTGACGCGGCGCGAGTGAGCAAGCGCTTGGGCGCCGAAGTCACCATCCTTTACCGCCGCTCGCGGCAGGAGATGCCCGCAATCAAACAGGAAATCGAAGGGGCACTCGAGGAAGGCATCGACATTCAATTCCTTGCAGCCCCCGTGGAGATTCGCGTGGCCGACGGCAAGGCCACAGGCATGCGTTGCATCCGTATGGAGCTGGGTGAGCCGGACACTTCCGGGCGCCGCAGGCCAGTTCCCCAGCTTGGATCTGAGTTTGACCTCGAGGCCACGGCGATCATTGCGGCCATCAGCCAGGAGCCGGCGTTCGCGGGTTTCAACGGGCTTCACCAGGGTAAGGATTGGATCAAGGCGGACGCGTGGGGAACGACAGGCCTTGAGGGCGTTTACGCAGGTGGCGATGACGTGGCGCTTGGGCTTGTCACGATCGCTATCTCCCAGGGGCGCTTTGCGGCCGAAGCGATCGATGCGCCCCTGCGCGGGAAGACACCGGAAAAGCCCATCCTTCCGGGTGTTATTAAGACCGATCGCATGAAGCTCGATTACTACAAGGGAGACAATCCCCACGTGAGGTCGCGAACTGCTGTCGACCGGCGCGACATGGAAACTGAAATCGAACAAGGCCTTTCCGAAACTGAAGCATTGGCAGAAGCAAAGCGCTGCATGTCGTGCGGCATGTGCATGGATTGCGAAACGTGCTGGATGTATTGCACCAACAATTGCTTTGCCAAGCTTCCGAAAGGTGAACATTACAAGATCAAGTTAGAGCTCTGCAACGGGTGCCAGAAATGTGCGCAGGAGTGCCCGTGCGGGTATATCGACATGGTCTAAAGGAGATAAAGAGTATGCCTACCTATGAAAGCCAGGGAAGGATCTACGACGTCGATGAAGATGGATTCCTGCAGGATCCCGAGCTCTGGAGCGACGACGTTGCCAAAGACTTTATGTCTGCCGAGGGAATCGCTGATCTGACTGAAGACCATTGGAAAGTCATCCACTACATTCGAAACTATTATCTGCAGTTTGGGATCGCCCCGATGGTCCGCAAAGTCTGCAAGCAGACAGGTTTTACTCTCAAGGAAATTTACAATCTGTTCCCGTCGGGACCCGCCAAGGGTGCATGCAAGCTTGCCGGACTTCCCAAGCCCACCGGATGTGTTTAGGAGGGTGCGATGCGGAAAATTTCGTCAGAGCAGAAACGGGCCATTGCGAAGGAATGGCTGACTCTGACACTCCAGACTTATCCCAGCCAGAGTCTGCAATATCTGGTTCACCAAACTGACTGTTTTCGGAATCCAGTGGGACAAACTCTCAAGGACAGCATTCCGGTGTTGGTTGATGAACTTTTTGGCGAAATGAACTCCTCAAAGGTTAGGAAGGCCTTGGAAGACATGGTTCGCATCCGGGCGGTCCAGAATTTCTCAGCCAGAGATGCTGTGGGATTTGTGTTCCTGCTGAAAGGGATTTTCCAAAAGAGACTGGCATCCAATGAAGCAATCCGGCTCGAACTGGACCGTCGGGTTGATGAAATGGCTTTGACTGCTTTTGATTTCTATGCACAATGCAGGGAAAAAATCTCTGACATCCTGGTCAGTGAGGCCCGGCGCAGAGTGGCCCTGCTGCAGAGAATTTATTCAGAAGTTGAGGGACGGTGATGGCTTTTTGAACGCATTGAATTCGCTCATTCTGGTCCTTGTCGTGGCGGGTCTCTCATTCGCAGGTGGAGAGGGAAACAGTTCCCGCGTGTTTTTGGGGGTCATCCTTCCTTACGCGGCGATGGGCACGTTCCTGGCCGGGTTGACCTGCCGTGTTCTCAGATGGGCTGGTTCACCTGTTCCTTTCCACATTCCGACCACCTGCGGACAACAGAAGTCTCTACCTTGGATCAAGTCAAGCTGGATTGAGAGTCCCCATACCAGGCTTGGCGTTGCGATCCGAATGGCGCTGGAGATATTGCTTTTCCGGTCGCTATTCCGCAACAGCCGGGCACAGCTTCGTGAGGGGCCCAGGCTTCTCTACTCTGAAGACAAATGGCTCTGGTTGTGTGCGCTGGCGTTCCACTGGTCACTGCTCATTATCGTGCTCCGCCACTTGAGGTATTTTCTCCTACCGGTGCCACGATTTGTCCTCGCCATGGATGCGTTTGACGGTTTTTTCCAGATTGGAACCCCACAGCTATTGTTCACCGATGTCATTGTTGTCCTCGCACTTCTCTTTCTGCTCCAACGGCGTTTGATGAATCCTCAAGTCCGGTACGTCTCGCTGTTTTCAGATTACCTTTCACTGTTCCTGCTTCTGGGCGTTGCAATTTCGGGGATTCTGATGCGGTACTTCATCAAAGTGGATCTTGAGGGAGTCAAACAATTTGCCATTGGCCTTGTTACTTTTTCACCCACAGTGCCTGCCAGCGTGGGGCCGCTGTTTTTTGTTCACTTGGCGCTTGTAAGTTTTCTTCTCGTCTATTTCCCGTTCAGCAAGCTGGTCCATATGGGCGGTATCTTTTTAAGTCCGACGCGCAATCTCGCCAATACCGGCCGCATGTTGAGGCACGTGAACCTCTGGAATTATCCCGTCAAGGTACACACCTATCAGGAATGGGAAGAGGAGTTTCACGACAAGATCAAGGCGGCAGGCCTGCCGCTGGAGCGGGAGTAGAAGATGTCTGAGGCCCCTCCAAAACCCGAAGAACTCATCCAGATCAGCTACGATCCACCTCGGGGCGACTGGCGCGATGCCCGGGTTGACTATCGCAAGGGGACGTTCTGTTATGGCGCCGCAGCAAAGAACGTGCGCTACCTGGATATGCCGAATCCCAGGGACTGGCAACCGTTTGAACAGGACTGGAAGCTCCCTCCAAACTGGGTGGAAATCATTCTCAAGGGTATGAAAGAGCGGCTGCAGAAATTCCGTTCCTTCCGCCTGTTTATGGATATCTGTGTCCGATGCGGGGCCTGCGCGGACAAGTGCCATTTCTACCTGGGCTCAGCTGATCCCAAAAACATGCCCGTGCTGCGCGCGGAATTGATCCGTTCAGTTTACCGGCGCTACTTCACGCTCTCAGGCCGCATATTCCGGGGCTTGGCGGGGGGCAGGGAACTCACCGAAGACGTTTTGAAGGAGTGGTTTTACTACTTCTACCAGTGCACCGAGTGCCGGCGTTGCTCAGTCTTCTGTCCGTTTGGCATCGATACGGCGGATATAACCATGATGGTACGCGAACTGATGAACCTGGTTGGGGTCAATACTAACTGGGTTTTGGAGCCGGCGGCTAACTGCTTCAGAACGGGAAATCATCTTGGTATACAGCCCCACGGGTTCAAGGACAGCATCGATTTCGCCGTCGACGAACTGGAAGAAATAACCGGCATTCGCCTGGAAGCCCCCATTAACCGGAAAGGCGCGGAAATTCTTTTCGTTGTCCCCTCCGCCGACTACTTTGCAACTCCGCACTATTACACGCTGCTGGGATACCTGATGCTCTTTCACGAGATTGGGCTCGACTACACCTTCAGCGCCTACGCCTCGGAAGGGGGCAATTTCGGGCTTTTCAGTTCACACCAACTGATGAAGCAGTTGAACGCAAAAGTTTACGCAGAGGCAAAACGCCTGGGTGTGAAATGGATTCTCGGCGGCGAATGCGGCCACATGTGGCGTGTGATCCACCAGTACATGAATACAATGAACGGGCCGGCCGATTTCCTGGAGCAGCCGGTCTCTCCTATTACTGGAACGCGCTTTGAGAACGCACGCGCTACCCGCATGGTGCACATCTGTGAGTTTACATCCGACCTGATCCGCAACAACACGTTAACCCTCGATCCCAGCCGCAACAATCACTGGAAAGTTACTTTCCACGATTCCTGCAATACGGCCCGCGGCATGGGTTTTCTGGAAGAGCCTCGTTACATCCTGCGCAATGTTGTCAACCATTTCTACGAGATGCCTGAAAACACCATTCGCGAGCAGACATTCTGCTGCGGAAGTGGCGCCGGGTTGGGCACGGACGAAAACATTGAGATGCGACTGCGCGGCGGCCTGCCGAGGGCGAATGCCGCCAAGTATGTTCGGGACAAGTATGGTGTCAACCTTCTCACCTGCATCTGCGCCATCGACAAGGCCACATTGCCGACGGCGCTCGAATACTGGAGTCCCGGGGTCGAAGTCGGAGGTGTTCATGAACTTGTGGGAAACGCACTGGTAATGAAAGGTGAGACGGAGAGGACGACAGATTTGCGAGGTGAACCCCTTCATCAGAAGGAGGCGGCCGTCCATGCGTGACAGGCTCTGGATCATTGCCGGACTCCTCCTGTTTCTGGGGTTCGTCACGTACCCCATGTGGCAAGATCTGGTAGCAGGCACCTCTTCACGGCCACCACAACTTGTCTTGCCCACGAACGAGAAGCAATGTGTGGCGCCAGTCACTTATATGCGCACTTCGCATATGAAACTGCTGCTCGATTGGCGGGAAAGCGTTGTTCGGGAGGACAACCATAAGTATGTAGCATTCAACGGGAAGGTTTATGACATGAGCCTTACGGGGACCTGCCTCAGGTGCCACGACCGGCAGCAGTTTTGCGTACGGTGCCATGATTACGCCGGTGTACGAAACCCCTATTGTTGGGACTGCCATCTGGATCCGGCACAGGTCAAGAGGAGCGCCCAATGAAGATCACGCGAAAAGAATTCCTGGAGATTTCGGGCGCATGTCTGGTTACGCTATCAGGAAAAAAGGTGCTTGCTGTTCTCGACAGCCCAGAAGACGAAAAATCTACACCGTCCTCCGCTCGAAAGGATCGCAAGCAGTTGGGAATGATCGTTGATACGCGGAAATGTGCGAAGAAGCAAGGATGCACCAAGTGCATCGAAGCCTGCAACAGAGCGCACAACATCCCCTTATTCCAGGAATCGGACCATCAGATCAAGTGGATTTGGGAGGAGCCCTTCGGCGACATCTTTTCTTCTTATGAGACCCAGTACCTCGAAGCCTCGCTCAAGGAGGAGTCAACCCCGGTTCTCTGCAACCACTGTGACAATCCTCCCTGCGTGAGGGTGTGCCCCACTGGAGCAACCTGGAAGAGAGAAGAGGACGGCATTGTCATGATGGACTGGCACCGTTGCATCGGGTGCCGGTACTGCATGGCTGCCTGCCCTTACGGAGCACGAAGTTTCAACTGGGTCGATCCCAGGTCGCACATCGAGCGTCTTAATCCTGATTTCCCGACGCGCACCCGGGGCGTGGTAGAGAAGTGCACTTTCTGTGCGGAACTCCTGCCCAAGGGCCAGGTGCCTGCGTGCGTGGAAGCTTGTCCTGAGAGGGCATTGGTGTTCGGCGATTTGAACGATCCCAAGTCGGAGATCCGGCAAATGCTGGCAAAAGATTACACTTTGCGGCGACGGGCCGAATTGGGAACCGGACCGAACGTTTACTACCTCGTATGAGGCGCTGCGATGTTTATGTTTGAAAAAGCAATGGTAGGCAGCCGCAGATACTGGATCTGGGTTGGTGCCCTGCTTGCGGTGATAGCGATTGCCTTCGGTTCTTATTTTCACCAGCTCAGCTATGGCCTGGGTATCACAGGTATGAGCCGGGATGTTTCCTGGGGCCTTTACATCGGCCAATTCACTTTTATGGTGGGGGTTGCGGCCTCCGCCGTCATGGTGGTGCTTCCTTACTATCTGCACAACCACAAGGAATTTGGGCGAATGACCATCCTTGGCGAATTCCTGGCTGTTGCCTCGGTGACGATGTGCATGCTGTTCATCCTGGTGGATATGGGCAAACCGATGCGGGTTTTCAACGTGTTCCTCTACCCACAATTCCACTCAGTGATGTTCTGGGACATGGTTTCGCTTTCGGGGTACCTCATCTTAAATATCACAATCACGCTTGTGACCCTGCACGCAGAGCAGCAGGACGTTCATCCGCCGCGCTGGATCAATCCCGTCATACTTCTCTCAATTCCCTGGGCCATCAGCATCCACACAGTGACTGCCTTCCTCTATTGCGGCATTCCAGGCCGGACGCTTTGGCGCACGGCCGTTCTGGCGCCTCGCTTTTTGGCTTCGGCGTTTGCTTCGGGACCGGCGTTGCTCATCCTGCTTTGTCTGCTGATCCGCGAGCTTACATCCTACGACGTGGGCAAGAAGGCGATCAACAGTCTGGCCGTAATTATGACCTACGCCATGGTTATCAATGTTTTTCTGCTGCTCATGGAACTTTTTACCGCGTTCTATAGCCAGATTCCAGAACTGACCGAACATTTCAAGTCCATGTATCTCGGGACGGTGAGCCCTAATTCGCTGCTTCCCTGGGGACAACTTTCCGTGTTTCTCATGATCGCATCCTTGATACCCCTCCTGGTCTCCACCATGAGACGCAACGAAACAATCCTAGCATTCACATGCGCAATGGTGTTTTCGGCCCTCTGCATCGATAAGGGAGTTTGCCTGATCGTTTGCGGGTTCATGCCCTCGCCCCTCGGTACCATGACTCGCTACGTTCCCACGCTGCCGGAGGCGAGCATCACTCTGGGTGTATGGGCAGTTGGAGCATTGATGGTCACCGTGTTTTACAAGATCGCTCTCTCGGTGGAAATCGCGAGGCAGGCTTCTTACGTTCCGGCTTACGAGTTCACCGCGACGACAAGCGCAACTGGATTGCAGCAGCATGCCAGCGGTGACCAATCCGCTTGAAGGAGTTATTTAGTCATGGCAAGCACGATCATTATTTACGCGATACTTTACACAGGTGCGCTGACATTCATTGTCGTCAGCGTGGTCCGCGCGATCAGGTATGCAAGGTTGCCATTGCATCTGCGTTGGGAACTCTATCCTGTTCCGCATGAAGAGAAGGAGAGAGTGGAGCACGGCGGGTCTTATCTTGAGACCAAGGACTGGTGGATGAAGTCCATCCATTTCAACCTGACGGGCGAATTGAAATGGATGCTCGCCGAAATTCTTTTCTTGAAAGGCCTTTGGGAGTTCAAAAGGAAGACGTGGTATCGCTCCTATCCTTTTCACCTGGGCTTGTACTTGCTCATCGGGGCTGCGGGGATCCTTTTCTTCAGTGCATATTGGGGAATTGTGGCGCCCGCCGCATGGGCCGGTGGAACAGGGACGGTTCTCTATTACACGTATGCGACCCTCGGCTTGATAGGCGCTGGGCTGACGCTTTTGGGCGCAGCGGGTCTGCTTGTCGAGCGCCTCACCGATGAGGATCTCAAGACCTATACGAGCCCCGGCGATATTTTCAACTTGGCGTTTTTCATTGTTACGGTCGGGTTCCTGCTGGCTGGCTACTTCTTGCGCCCCGCAGACTCTTTGAGCGCGTTTGCGATCGCGCAGGGAACTCTTACCTTCGATACCAAACTGCAAATTCCAATCCTCCTAGAAACTGGGCTGGTGCTTGGCACGTTGCTGACGGCGTATGTCCCCATGACCCACATGGCACATTTCATCGCGAAGTATTTTACCTACCATTCCGTCCGCTGGAGTGACAAGCCCAATTGGAAAGACAGCAGGCTGGAAGCAAAATTGGCAAAGTGCTTGATGTACCGGCCCACCTGGAATGCTTCGCACGTCGGCGCGGATGGCGTCAAGACGTGGGCGGAAATTGCGACCACCAATCCGGCACAAGGCGGCAGAAAATGAATAAGAAAGTCATGCTTTCGGACATGTCCAGGCAGACCCATGAGGCTCTGACCCACATCGAGAACGAAAACTTGATGCGCCTGCCCCCTCCCCTCGAGAATTCCGTTTCTAACCGTGACTGGACACCGCTCTCTGACCAGGTCCTCGAAAAATATGAGTGTTTCCTGGATGACACCTGCGCCGTCAGCCTTCCTCAGCCAAAATCCAGAGAGGAGGAGGAAGAACTCGTCGGAAAGTTCCTGTCAGGCTTGGAGAAGCTCTTCAAACGTGAGGACAACTGGACGTTTCTTCAACCGCTCCTGCTGACGATGGAACACTGCACGAAGTGCCAAACCTGCTCGGACGCCTGCCACATTTTTGAGGCCAGTGGCAGGAACGAGATATACAGGCCCACGTTCCGTACTGAAATCGTCCGCCGCCTTTACTTCAAATACGTCAAAGGCGGAGGGCTGCTCTCGGCCTGGCAGCATGGTGACATAAAACTTAACTGGTTACTGGTCGCCAGGTTGATTGAACTCTCCTACCGTTGCAACCTGTGCCGTCGTTGCGCTCAGGCCTGTCCCATCGGGGCTGACAACGGCTTGGTCGCTCACGAACTGCGCAAGCTCTTCAGCCAGGAGATGGGCATTGCGCCGAAAGAGTTGCATGACAACGGGTCAATGCTGCAGTTAAGGATTGGCTCCTCCACCGGCATGAACGCTGCCGCTGTCAAAGACAATGTCGAGTTTATCGACGAAGACACCAGTGAACGGTCCGGAATCGAGGTAAGGACCCCCTGGGATGTCGAGGGCGCGCACGTTCTCCTGATTCATAACGCCGGCGAAATCGTGGCCTGGCCCGAGAACCCCGGTGCGTTCGCCCTGATCCTGCAGGCCGCAGGTATTTCCTGGACAATGTCATCCGAGCTGGCAGGCTATGACTCCATCAACTATGGAGTGTGGTATGACGACGCCCAGTTTGCGCGGGTGGCCATCAAACACGCGGAAGCCGCCCGAAAGCTCAAAGTCAAGAAGATTGTCCTTGGTGAATGTGGACACGCCCACAAGGCTTTGACCGTGATCGCGGACCGCCTGCTCACTGGAGATCTGAACATCCCGCGCGAAAGCTCTATGACGTTGCTGCACGACATTGTCATGAATGGGAAGATCAATTTCAATCCTTCCCGCAATGACTTTCCAGTGACGCTCCATGATCCCTGCAACATGGTGCGGTTGATGGGTGTGGTCGAGCCGCAGCGTGAAATTGTCCGAAAACTATGCCCGAAGTTCAGAGAGATGGAGCCGCACGGAGTGGACAACTACTGTTGTGGCGGAGGAAGCGGTTTCGCGATTATGAGCGGAAACAATTTCTCGGACTGGCGTTTCAAGGTTGCCGGACGTAAGAAGATCGCGCAGATCTTGCACGCATTTGGAGATTGCCTCGATCCCTCAATCCCGAAATATGTGTGCGCTCCATGCAGCAACTGTAAAGGGCAGTTCCGAGACATGTTTGCCTACTACGACCTCTGGGAGAAGCACCAGATTTTGTATGGAGGCCTTGTTGAGCTGATCGTCAACGCGATGGTGGATGTGAAGGAGGGTTTCCTGCAGTGGGAATGGCGCTGATGTGCGAATGGGTTCGAGGGCAAAAACGATTCGCCCCCCGCCGAAAGGCCGGAGGGCGTGCCACCGACCAGTGCGAAAGAGGTTAAGTAACCTCTCTGGCGAGTGACTTTATACATTGACGGCGAAAGGAGATGTAATATGAGCAAACTCGTACCACCCCATGGAAGTCCTGAGCTGAAGCCGCTGCTTCTGAGTAAGGAGCAAAGGAAAGAGGAAGCCAAACGAGCGGCAGGCCTGAATGAGGTGCCGCTGACCAGCCGTGAGACTGGCGACCTGATCATGATGGGAATCGGGGCTTTCACGCCGCTCGACGGCTACATGGGAAAAGAGGATTGGAAGGCTTGCTGCGAGCGCTTTGCGCTGCCCAGTAGTAAGGACCTATTCTGGCCCATCCCGATCACGCTATCCGCCACTGAGGATTTAGCGAAATCCATTTCTGTCGGCGAGGAAGTGGCTCTACGGGACGCTGAAACACAAGAGCTGATGGGAACCATGAAGGTCACTGAGAAATACAGCATTGACAAGGAACTCGAGTGCAAAGAAGTGTTCAAGACGGTTGACCCCGCACACCCGGGCGTGCAAAAGGTGATGGAGCAACCCCCGGTCAATCTGGCTGGCCCCATCAAGGTGCTTTCGGAATCGTTCTTCCCCGAGGAGTTTAAGGGAATTTACCAGACCCCTGCAGACGCACGGAAGCTTTTCAAAGAGCGGAACTGGAGCACGGTGGCGGCGCTTCAACTTCGCAACCCCATGCACAACTCCCATGCTTATCTGGCCTGGACTGCCATAGAGGTCTGTGATGGTGTCTATGTCCATCAATTGCTCGGCAAGCTAAAACCCGGCGATATCCCGGCTGACGTACGTGTTCGGGCTATTGATGCGCTGGTTAACAAATATTTTCGCAGAGACCGGGTGATCCAAGGCGGCTATCCCATGGAAATGCGATATGCAGGACCGCGCGAGGCGTTACTGCATGCTGTGTTCCGGCAGAATTATGGCTGTTCGCACCTGATTGTCGGGCGTGACCACGCCGGTGTCGGGAACTACTACGGCCCCTTTGACGCGCAGACTATTTTCCATGAAGTCCCCGCCGGGGCGCTTGCCATCCAGCCGCTGTGCATGGACTGGACTTTCTACTGCTTCGAATGTAAGAGCATGGCCTCGATGAAGACCTGCCCGCATGAAAGCAAGGCCGTCATCGACGACAACGGCAACTACAAGGGTGGCGCAAGACTTCTCCTGTCCGGGACGCTGCTTCGCAAACTGATGAGCGAGGGGAAACCGGTTCCTGCGGAGTTCTCCAAGCCGGAAGTGATCGCCATTCTGAAGGAGTATTACGACAATCTCGAAGAAAAAGTGGAAGTGAAGCTCCACAACGCGGCCACAGGCGGGGCGGCGAAAAAGTAGGATCGCGTACGCCCTGCCATATTCCTGCCATCAGGTCCGGACAGGACAGCTCTTCGGAGGACCTCACGATGTCGGCATTGCCTTACTTAGCACTGGTAGCGACAGGCGCATTTGCTGCCGGCATCGTGGGGGCTCTGACCGGGGAGGGCGGAGGCGTCCTGCTGGTTCCAACGTTGGTCCTGATTTTCGGCGTCAACATGCACAATGCCGCCGGCGCATCCATTATCGCGGTCATGATGACCTCCACAGCGGCCACAATCGCTTTCTTGAGTCAGGGCTACACGAACCTGCGGATTGCAATGTTTCTTCAGCTGACGTGCATTGCCGGGGGAATTGCCGGCGCGCTATTAGTGGCATCTGTTCCTGCCGGCTCCCTCAAAGTGATATTCGGTCTGGTACTGCTCTTTTCCAGTTTCATGGCCTTTCGCCGCAAGGAGGAAGGCGAGCCAGAACGGCCCTCCGACCCGCTGGCTGTGCGCCTCCACATGGAAAGCAGCTATCCGGTTCTTGGAGGCTGGCGGCCTTACAAAGTGTTTCGGGTGATCCCCGGTGCACTTTTGATGAGCATCGCAGGGATAATCTCCGGACTCCTGGGTATCGGGGCCGGTGCCGTGAATGTTCTGGTGATGGACCAGGCCATGAGATTGCCCTATAAAGTCTCAGCCAGCACGAGCAACTTCATGATCGGAATCACCGCGGCTGGCAGTGCCGGCATCTACCTTCACCGCGGTTACATTGACCCTGTGCTGACCATGCCCGTGGTGCTGGGCATCTTCCTGGGTGCGGCCGTGGGGGCAAGGCTCATGATGGCTGTGAGGGTCAGGCCTTTGAGAATCTTTTTTAGCGTTCTTGTGTTCGTTGCGGCGTTGGAGATGATTTACAAGGGATTGATAGGGGGAGGCCACTAGCAACAAGCCATGGCGAGTTTAAGGAGATGGACTTATGAAGGAGACTCACGATGTCGACGTCTCTGATCCTTCTCGTGATGGCATTTGGCTCCTTTGTCACAGGCATTGTAGGAGCGCTCACCGGCCTCGGCGGAGGGATCATTCTAGTCCCAATGCTTGTGCTGATTTTCCACATTCATATGCGTTATGCCGCAGGGGCCTCGTTGATCGCCGTGATTGCCACTTCATCGGGGGCAGCGGCGGCTTTCCTCAGCGAAGGTTACACGAACCTGCGTGTGGGCATGTTCCTCCAGCTCACGTCCATCGGGGGCGGGATCGCTGGCGCCTATATGCTGACCCTCGTTCCTGTCCCGGCACTCATGACGATCTTTGGCCTGGTGTTGCTCTACTCGGGTTACCTTTCGTTCCGGCGCAAGGAAGGGGCCGAAGAGGGGCGGCCATCCGACCCTCTGGCCGTTCGACTGCGCATGGAAGGAAGTTTTCCGGTTGCCGGCGGTTGGGAATCTTACAAGGTGTACCGTGTGTTTCCTTCTTTTCTCCTGATGGGTGTGGCAGGAATAATATCGGGATTGCTGGGGATCGGTGCTGGTGCGGTCAACGTCCTGGCCATGGACCAGGTGATGCGGCTCCCTTACAAGGTTTCAACCAGCACGAGCAATTTCATGATCGGGATCACGGCTGCGGCCAGCGCGGGCATTTATCTTCACCACGGTTATATCGACCCGGTGCTAGCCATGCCGGTGATGCTGGGAGTTTTTGGAGGCGCCGTGGTGGGGGCACGGCTCCTGATGTTTCTGCGTGCCAAACCGCTGCGGATCTTTTTCAGCGTCGTGGTCCTCATCATGGCAGTGGAGATGATTTATAAGGGTGTGGTCCGATGGTAACTATTCGCCGAATGGAGAAGCTGATTGGGGTTGTTCTGTTGACGGGCGTACTAGCCTCGGCGGCCATCGTTCTTTTTGGAGGGGTACTTTACATGTGGCGGCACGGATCAACGCCGGTCCACTACCGCATTTTTCGGGGAGAACCGTCTGATCTCCGAAGCTTGTCAGGTATATGGGATGATTTTGAACATGGGTCCGGAAGGGGTGCCATCCAGTTCGGGTTGATGCTGCTGGTTGGTATTCAGGTGATTCGTGTTGCTTTAACCGGATTTCTCTTTCTGTTGAACCAGGACAAAGTCTTTGTGGTCATCACATTTCTGGTCCTTGCCCTGCTGTCGTACGCGCTCTTTTTTGCAGGTGAGTGATCGCCTCTGCGTTGGATCGGAAAGTGGGTCAAAGGAGGTACTGGTTATGGCCATCGTAACAATTTCGCGGGGTTCGATGAGTGGTGGGGAAGCCTTCGCCAAGTGCCTGGCCTGTAACCTGGGATATCCAGTTCTCGGCCGGGAGGTTCTTGTAGAAGCCGCAGCAAGACTGGGCGTCCCGGAAACGGCCCTTCGGGAGAAGATACAGACCAGTGTGGGATTGATCGAAAAGCTCACGACAGACAGGCGCGTATATCTGGTTGCACTGCAATCCGCCCTGGCTGATCGGTGTGTTTCCGGAAACCTGATCTACCACGGGAACGCTGGCCACTTCCTGCTGAAGGACGTCCCGAACGTTTTGCGGGTGCGCTTGATTTCGCCCATGGTCATGCGGGTCCGTGCCGTGATGGAAAAGGAGAATCTCACTCCTGAGGCGGCCGAAGAATACATCCGCTACGTTGACCAGGAGCGCATTGAATGGACTAAGTTTGTCTATGGTGTGGATTGGCGCGATCCCAGGAACTATGACGTGGTGATTAACCTGCATAGGGTTAGCCTAGAGAGCGCCTGTGCCATGGTGTCAGGGCTGCTTTCTACTCCCGCTTACTCCACCACGGAGGAAGTGAAAAAGAAGCTTAAGGATTTTGCTCTGGCGTGCAAGGTGAAGGTTGCGCTGGTTATAAAGCCTATCTGCAAGAACTGCCGATTCGATGCCGTGGCCGATGACGGAATTGTTGACATCTATTGGCAGCCGGCCACCAGCGGAGCGACGCAAACACCTCCTGAAGTCATCGAAGAGAAAATCCGGCAGGCTGTAAGGACGGTGAATGAGGTGAAGGCGGTCACCTTGCACCGACGGATTTCGAGCGCTTCGGACAGAGCTGCCTGAGCGAATCTCGGCCGGGAGCAAGGACGATGACAACCATCTGGTCCAGGCTTGCGGACTTTTGAAATGGTGACATGGTCCCTCACCTTGTGTGTTCTGGTGGGATGCTATTTCGCGGGTCTGGTTCGGGTGACGGTTGGGATGGGAGGTGGAATCATTCTTGTGCAGATACTGATTCTGCACTTTCGTGTTAATTCTTACTATGCGGTGGGAGCGTCTCTCGTTTCGGTCACTGCGACTTCGTCCGGCGGCACGGTCACATACTTCCGCAAAGGCTACACAAATCTGCGGATTGGAATGTTCCTGGTGGTTGCTGCAAGCGCTGGAGGCGTGCTGGGTGCTTTGATTTCAGAGCGGATGCCTCCGTCGACTATTGCCGCAGTTTTCGCTGTGGTATTGCTTTTCTGTGGCGTCCTTCGCTGGCGCCGCCGCGAGGAAAGTGAACCGTCGGCCCCATCCGATCGGCTGGCGCAACGCCTGCATCTGGAAGGGAGTTCCCCCGTGATTGGGGGCTGGCATCCTTATCATGTTTATCATTTCATCAGGGGTTTCCTTCTGAAGCTCCTTGCTGGGGGGCTTTCCGGACCCCTGGGTATCGGGGCAGGTGCGGTCAACGTCCTCTCAATGGACCAGGTCATGCGGCTCCCTTACAGAGTTTCCAGCACCGCCAGCAATTTCATGATCGGAATCACGGCCGCGGCAAGCGGCTGGGTTTACTTCAGCAAGGGTTTCATTAATCCCGGCCTGACCATGCCGGCCATGCTCGGTGTCTTTCTAGGTGCTATGATTGGCGCGGAGTTCCTCGCCGCTGTCAAGTCGAGGTCTCTCAGGATGTTTTTCAGCGTCCTCGTGTTTCTCATGGCGGCGGAGATGATTTATAGTGGGCTCTTAAGCGAGCATCAGTGACCCTGCCCGCCAATCCCAAGGCGAGGGAATGAAGGAAGACAATCCATGGCAATCATAACGGTTTCGAGAGGTTCGATGAGCGGTGGGAAGGCATTTGCCGAGTGCTTGGCCACAACCCTGGGCTATCCATCGCTGGCCAGGGAAGTTCTGGTGCAGGCCGCCGGAAAACTGGGTGTTTCCGAGGAAAAGCTGCGCGGAAAGATTGAAAAGAGCGCGCGCTTCTGGGAGCGGATGACCTCTGACCGCCGTGTTTACTTGATCGCTTTACAGTCCGCGCTCGCGGACGCTTGTGTGGAGGGCAACCTGGTTTATCACGGGCATGCCGGTCACTTGCTGCTCAAAGATCTTCCCAACGTACTGCGGGTCAGGCTGATTGCTCCTATGTCGGCACGAATCCGCGAAGTGATGGAACGCCAGGGCCTCAATTACGACTCCGCGCAGGATTATATTCGCCTGGTGGACGAAGAACGGGTGAGATGGACAAAATTCGTCTACGGCCTGGACTGGCGCGACCCAAGAAACTATGACCTCGTCATTAATCTCGGGAACATCGCGATTGACACAGCCTGTGCAATGGTTGCGGCGGCGGTGCAACTGCCAGCCTATGCTGTGACTGAAGACATAAGAAAGCGGCTTCGTGATAATGCGTTGGCCTGCAAGATAAGAGTCGCCTTAGCCGCGAATTCGAAGTGGCGAACCATCAAATTTGAGGTAAATGTTGATGACGGCAACGTGGAGGTGTTTGGCGAGGTCGCTACCAGCGGAGTTTTGATCCGGCAGGCGGGGCCGGGCGAAGAGGAAATTAAGACGATCGCGAAGACCGTAGAAGGCGTGAAAGGAGTGGTCGTAAACCTTCGAAGGTTCCCGGAGTTCGCTGAGCCGTGATCAGACCTGCCCGCGCGGCGTGCAAGGCGGAGGCCTCACGGGGCTGGCGGCGCAAGCGGCAAGCTTTTCCTCGGCGACCAGGTCCTTTGCCATGTGAAGCTTTCTTGGATAAGCATGAGGACTTAACTGTGAAGCCAAAAGAATCGCATCGGAGTTTTCACTTTCAGAGCCGGCTGGTTTGGGATTCCGGAAGAGTCGGGCGAGCATTGATTGACTGCAAGCCCGTTATGCGGGTCTCAAGCCCCCGGGAATTCAAAGGTGATCCGGCCTGCTGGTCGCCTGAGGACATGCTGGTCGCTGCCGCGGATGCTTGTCTCCTAATGACCTTCCTTGCCTACGCGCAAAGGGAAGAACTTGAACTGGTCAGGTATGAGAGTGAAGCGGAAGCCGCGATGGAGTTCACTGATGGAAGATATCGTTTTACAGAAGTGGTCTTGAGGCCGCACCTGAAGTTCAAGACTCAAGAAGACGCAGAAATTGCGCATATGGTTCTGGAACTGGCGCATCGCGATTGCATCATCACGAATTCAATTACTGCCGCGGTCAAACTGGAACCCGAGATTTGCGTGGAGGCCGTGCCTTGAAGCGGTTTGGCTGGAGGCATTCGGCATGCCTTTGCAGACAGCAGAGACAGCGGAAGCAAGGGGGCAGCCCATACTGGAGCAGCAGATGGCAGAGCTATTCCCGATTTTCCTCAAGTTAAGCGGGCGGAATGCCCTGGTCGTGGGCGGAGGGAAAATGGCGGCTTTGCGCGTGAAGCAATTAGTCAGTGCGGGGGCGAAGATTAGAGTCATCTCGCCCAATTCCGGCGCTGAAATCGAGAGTCTGTCTAAAGCAGCATCGATCGCTCTCGTCCGCCGAGGATTTAAACGGACTGATCTCAGCCGACGCTACTTTATCGTTATTGCTGCGACTAATGATTCCAAAGTTCAGAAGGCTGTTTTTGAAGAGGCGGAGCGTCGCGGCATTCTTTGCAACGTGGTGGACAAGCCGGCGCGCTGTAGTTTCTATATGCCGGCGATTGTCCATCGTGGCGACTTGAAAATTGCCATCAGCACCAGCGGTCGCAGCCCTGCCCTGGCCGGAAAGCTGCGCCAATATCTTGAAGAAGCTATTCCCAAAAATGCCGCCGACTTGACGGAGACGGTGGGGCGTTTACGTTCGAAGTTGCGCTTGGAAATCCCAGGCGACCTGGCGATGCAGAAGAAGCTGGTGGACGAGTTCGTTGAGAAGGTTGTGAAAAAATGACACTCCAGCCAAAATCCGCAGGTAAGGTTTTCATTGTAGGGGCAGGTCCCGGTGCCGGTGACTTGATTACGCTGCGTGGACTGCACGCGTTGCGTCAGGCGGACGTGGTTCTTTATGATGCCCTGATTGGCCCGGATCTGCTGGACCAGGCCCCTGAATTTGCCGAACTTATCTATGTGGGTAAGCGCTGCGGACGCCATTCCATGAAGCAGGAAGATATCACTCATCTTATCCTCGGCAAGGCCCGCGAGGGAAGGACTGTGGTTCGCCTGAAGGGCGGCGATCCATTTATTTTCGGACGCGGCGGAGAGGAAGCCCTGTCGTGCGCAGAAGCAGGCGTTGATTTCGAGGTTGTTCCTGGAGTGTCCGCGGCTCTGGGGGCTGCCGCCTTTGCAGGCATTCCGCTTACACACCGTGGCGTCTCGTCGTCTGTTGCTTTTGTGACGGCCCATGGTGCGCGAAGTGGCGCGTCCCCTGACCTCAGCTGGATCAATGTTGCAGGAGCCGTCGATACACTGGTCATCTTCATGGGGTCGAAATGGCTGAAACAAATTGCCGCTGAACTCATTGGATCCGGTTTGCCCGGGAGCATGCCGGTGGCAGTCATCAGCAATGCCACCCGCGAATTCCAGATGACGGTGCTGGGGACGCTCGAAAACATCGTCGACCTGGCAGCAAACGCAGGCCTTGAAACACCGATGTTGATTATCGTCGGGGAAGTGACGCGGTTGAGCGAGGCACTCACCTGGTTCAACAGCCAGCATACAGCGGGCTGCGCTCTGGCTCTGCCTTAAACAACCCACTTCGACTGCGTTGAGTTGTGAACCCAGAAAATGTGCGTGTGCAATTGTGCTCTCGCCAAGGCTGCCGCGTTCCAGGGAGTCCATTCCCCTTCCCCTCCGATCGCCCGGGAAGCCCAACTTCGCTGTAACTATCTTAAAATCAAGCCCCTCCTGTGTTACCACTTATCATGTTGGGTGTACCCAAGGAGGGGTCCAGACCATCACCTGCGATGGGCTCCACCTGCAAATTTTCCTCTCGGATGAGTATTCCTTTCTCACTTCTTGGGCTTCCACATTTTGTGTGTTGTTTGCATGTTGTTGATTCTGCCGTACATCGCTCGAAGTTAAGGCATGGACCCCAACGTGCGGGCACGAACGTGGGGAAGCCTGCCAATGTGGGTGCAATTAATACCAGATACACTGAGTTACCTGGCAGGGTACCGGAGGTGGGTCTATGGGTTCAGTGAAAGAAAAGTGGAGTGTGGAGTACACACCGCCGATAGCTGAAACTGAAATCAATTCCTTTGAAGAATGGGAAAGCGATCAGTCCATTGATTCGCTGATCTACCACAGGCGCGGGACCGCAGGCTTATGGACGGCATTAGCGGTCATAGCTGTGGCGATGGTAGTGGCGGCGGCCTATGGCTATTCTGTGGTTAGCCAACATAACACCGAACTGACGCGGCTATCCGGCCGGATGAGCTCGCTCACCGAACTCAGTGACCGTGCGGACAGCTTGGAAACCCGCTTCAATGACTACAACGCCAAGCAGTCCAGCCTGACAGCCCAGGTCCAGCAGATGGATACGGATTGGAAGTCCGGGATGGACGATTTACGACTGCATGCAGCCGTGCTTGTGGGAAGTGCCCGGCAACAGGTGAACAGCGAATTGAACCTGCGTGCTGCCGCCCTTAACGCGCACATTGCGGAGATAGTTTCCAGGCAGCAGGCGGATCAGGTCCTTATCGCACAGCTTGAAAGGGAGTTGGCCGGTACGCGGCAGGAACTGGTCTCCGCGAAGGCAGCCTACACTCGTGAACTGGCAGCGCTTCGTCATCAGCAAGCGGTAAGTCAGCAAGAAGTTGATTCTCTCAATAATGTGCTCTCGACAGACCAGGTTGATTTCGAAGTTGCAAAGAACCGCGATGAGGAAATTGTGCAGGGAGTCTCATTGCACCTGAGCGGAACGGACCTTGCTCATCAGAAATTCCGCGGGTGGATCTGGGTTGCGGGGAGTCGGCGCAGGATATGGGTTCATAACCAACCAGTGGAACTTCCCGTCGCGTTTTACCCTAAGCCGGACGGAGTGGCTTATGAGTTGGTCGTGACGAAAGTGGGGCCGGAGGACGTTGCTGGTTATCTGCTGGTCCCAAGCAACGCAAACAGCCAGCAGCAGGACATGGCCGCCAACAGTAAGCCAACAACCAGATTCGCCGAGGGGACCTTCTAGCTCCCAATGGTGAGGATTGAATTGTTTCTGCCAAATCGCTCCTCTCCTGCCCAACCCGAGCGCGAACTTTCCGAAGACAAGGAGTGCAAGAACTGTGATTTCGGGCTTTAGTCTTCCCGCGAATTGCCAAGGGCGTACCATGGAGTAGCGTGAATCGAAACATCAGTGGGCATTGCATTGAAGAGTTGTCCCTGGACGAGTTGTGTGCATCATGGATCCGATTGATGGAGTGGCGGCCCGGAAAACTCCAGAGAGACTGACGCGGGCTGAGGAGTCTTGAGGGCGTTGGATAAAGAAGTTCGAATCATCAGTCATCATTTCTCGCAGTATCGCCAATACATTGCCGCCGGGGGAGTGGTTCGGGCCTCAAGTATGCTCGGTGTCGTCGCGCTGGTCTTCGCTCTGACGCCTATCATGCCCTCGCGAGCTGCAGCTGCCAAGGTCGACACTGAAAAGGCGCACCGTCTCAGCAGGATCGACAACGACCTGCTGGACGATATTTCACGCCGCTCTTTCCGCTACTTCTGGCAAAACACCGATCCTCATACTGGACTCGTTTTGGACCGCGCGCGATTTGACGGCAAGCCTGAGGATGTTTCCTCGCATAAGAACGTGTCGAGCATTGCCGCCACAGGCTTTGGGTTGACAGCGTTCTGCATCGCAGCTGAACACCGCTGGGTGAGCCCGGTGCGGGCCCGCAATCGAATTCGCACGGCGTTGAGTTTCTTCGCCTATCATGCTCAGCAGGAGCACGGATGGTTTTACCACTTCCTCGATGCCACAACCGGCAAGAGGCGTTGGAACAGCGAGGTTTCCTCCATCGACACCGCGCTGCTCCTTGCTGGAGTCATGACCGCAAGGCAGGCGTTCCCCGATGATCCGGAAATCGTTCGACTGGCGACCATGATTTATGATCGCGTTGACTTCCCGTGGATGCTCGACGGAAACCGATTGTTTCTATCCCATGGCTGGAAGCCGGAGACGGGCTTTCTCCCTTATCGGTGGGACACCTATAGTGAATCTGGAATTCTTTATGTATTGGCGGTTGGGTCCCCAACGCATCCCATTTCTCCAGACTCTTGGTTCGGCTGGAAACTTCCGATCGTTCATTCGGCAGGTTATACCTATATTGGCGGGGGCCCGCTCTTCATTCAACAGTATTCGCAGGCATGGCTGGACCTGCGGGATCGAAGTTATGTGCAGGTTCCGATGGAGGACCAGGTCGTCCCACGGGTCAACGTCTTTGAAAATGCAATTGCGGCCACCCGGGCACAACAGGCCCTTGGCATTGATCTCTCGCAACGGTACCGTGGTTATTCATCAAATGTTTGGGGCATTACGGCTTCAGACAGCGCCAAGGGTTATGTCGCCTGGGGAGGGTCACCCAATGATTCCCGCATAGACGGAACGGTGGTCCCCAGTGCCGCGGCCGGTTCCGCCATGTTCGCCCCGGACATCTGCATTCCCGCCCTGCGAGCTATGCTTTTGCGATACGGCAGGAAAGTTTATGGACGATACGGTTTTGCCGATGCTTTCAACCCTACGACGGGATGGGTCAGTCGCTACGTCTTCGGGATCGACGTTGGCATCAGCCTTCTCAGCGCTGAAGACTTGCGCACGGGAAATGTGTGGCGATGGTTCATGAGTAATACTGATGTGGAACGCGCCCTGGACATGATCGGGCTGGTACCGAACTCAACCGTTGACGGGAACCAAACCAGCAAATTCATGGCTGAATTCCAGGAGGGATCTTCGGGCCTGAAAACACAAAAGCGTCTCACGAATGGAGACACAGAACAGGAAATCCATGTTGGCACCAGGCACCGAATTCCAGCCTCCGCATTCAAATTCAAGATTCCCATTCCTCCACAACAAACAGAATAAAGGTTATCGTTCAGTTTAGACGGGTCGATGTTCGTATTAAGACTGTGGGGAGGAAATGCTCCTCTTTGAAAGGCAAGTTCGCCCGCCCAGGGCTCAAATGAAACTTCGCCCGCGAGCTGGGCTGACTCGCGCGCTCACCCGGACTCGTGGGCAGGTTCGGCTAGGGAACTCCGAATGGCAGCTTCCTTCGCTGGGTTGTGGGGAGATTGTTGCGGATGGCCTGCCAGTCCGGCTTCTTCTGGCGCTGTATAAGGAACTTTTTCGTGCAGGAGAAGTTCGGTTGCCATGACTTGTGGTTCCAGATGAAACCACCTCTGCAGCGAAGATTGGGTAAGCAGGTTGCATACTGCCAGCAGGCTCATCCCCTGGTGATGGGCCATCCAGCATCGAATCAGTTCATAGTCCTTCATTCCAGGCGCCTGTTCGGTTGAGTAATCCGCAGATTCGTAGAAACCGAAGCGGCCGCGCCATCCGTTTTTCCACATCCATCTCAGGTTACGCGCGGCGGCCGTAGAGTCGACCGGAAGCGCCAGGAAGCTCGCATAAGGAGCGATAACAATGTCTTTTAAAGCATTCGGGTCCACCGCCAGACCTGGCAAGCCAAAGGCGGCGTATTGGTAGATACCTTTATGGTCTCGGGCGCTGTAAGCCGCCTCTGAAACGCCCCAGGGGACATTTCTTATCCTGGCATATTTCTGCTGGCACGCCACAGCCGAGAGCATGCTCTCGTCCAGCATGGTGCCTGAATACGAGCGCATCCATAGAAAGGGCATAAGGTATTCGAACATCGTCCCGCTCCAGGAGACTAATGCTGCCTCACCCCGTTCAAGTGCCCGCGCTCTTCCCAGGTGAAACCAGGCTTCCTGCTTGATGTCTCCCTTTGCAATCGCAATGAATGTTGCAGTCCTGGCTTCGGAACCGAGCAGGTCATAAAAAGATCTTGCAGGCTGTTGGGCGTCAACATCAAATCCGACACGGAGAAGTTTCTTCTTCCGGTCGTAGAGAAAACGGAAATCCATTTCCTTGAGAAGCTTGTCGGCTCCCAGTGCAAGATACTGGAGCCTGGCGGAAAGTTCTGACCCTCGATTAAGGCTGCCGCTGAGACGTGAGCGCAAAGACTCGTTGGTATCTGAATCACTACCACGATCAGCTTGAAGTGACAGATCGTTGAGCTGTCTTTCAAGGCGGGAGACGACCGAGGGCAGTAAAGCAAGAGTAATCTCTTGCGCCGGATTGGGTAATTTGAGCTGTCGATACTCCGGCAAAAGCCAGGGCGCCAGAGTTTCCACGCTGCTCCGCACGTTTGCAATCCGTGCAAGGGTTTCCGATAGCCACCAACTCAACTCGTCTGCCAGGGACGGGTTGCTGTTATTGGCCTCCGGTTCAGTGCTGCGAAGGACAGTCACAACTTCTTGAACTTGATTTTCCAGTTCGGGGAGGGACTTGATCCAGTCCGCAGAGTCATTTGCGACGCGATCGGCCCTTGAGGTCAGCCCCTGAATCTGCAATATGACTTCCGGCGGGAGAGTTTTCTGGTTCACTAGTTGCTGGACAAGTGAAATATGGTCGCGGATACCCTGCCACAGTTCCATGGGAAGAAGCGGTTCGTTGATCAACCCCAAGCACGCCTGCTTCAACGTCCAAAGACAGGCCGCGAGGTTTCCACTGTCCACCGTGGAAACAAAGTTTGGAGGTAGCGGCTTGAGTGTTTCCACATCATACCAATTCAGGAAGTGACCTTCAAACCGCGAAAGCCGCTGAGTGGAACTGATCGTTTCTTCAGTCTGTTGGATGAGCTCGGCGAGCGTAAGATAGCCAAGGCGATGGGCTGCAAGGCGGGCGTTCAGCAGGATTCCGAGATTCGTGGGTGAGATGACATTCATCACAGCAGGTGGTGCTTCCTGGACTCGGTCCGGAATAAGCCAATGAACGCCAGCGTTGCTGAACTCGCGGAAGTATCTCCAGGTGGTAAGCGATGCAAGCCTCAGGAAGGCGACGTCCTGGGGCCTCAAAGGTTTCTTGCGCCTGCTAGGTGGTTTATTAATCCATTTCGTAAACGCCCCGGCCAGCAACCAAAGGCTCAATACAGGTGCGGCAACCAGTACTGCAGAAGGTCGCAGTAATGCCAGAGAGACACCCGCTGCCAGAGCGAACCACGGGGTCAGGTCAAGATAAACTTCTACGGCCGTCTTCTTCCTGGTGCCTGCTTCCGCTTCGGCGGCCGTTTCCCATTCAAGCAGGTTTCTACGCGTAACGGTGAGACGTGTAAGAGTCCGAACGATTGCGTCGAGCATTACGAACGCCTTATGGGGCAGGAACACAAGCATTACAAAAACCTGCAAGTGTCCACCGACGAGGGCGTTCTTTCGTTCCTTCAAAAAGGCCTTGAGGTTGTTCGTTCTTCTGACCTGAAGCAGGAAGATAAGCGCCTCTGTGTATGTTGGGATCAACAGGAGCGCCAGGGTTATAACGGTCCAGTAGAGCGCCCCGCCAGGGAAGAAGAACCAGCCGGCCAATAACAATAGGAACAGGTTCAACTCGACAAGGCTGCGCCTGATATTATCAAAGATTTTCCAGCGGGAAAGCGGTGTGATGGGATTCGGCACCCGCCTGCCGAAGAAATTCGGAACGCTGTGCAAAAGCCATCGCAGGATTTGCCAGTCGCCCCTCACCCAGCGGTGCATTCGCCGGCAATAGGCGCTGAAGTGCGATGGATAATCGTCAATTACCTCGACATCGGAAACAAGTCCGGCTCTTCCGTAGACGCCTTCGATTAGGTCGTGGCTCAGAAGTGCGTTGGAAGGAAATCGATTGCCCAGTACGCGCTGGAATGTGTCAACTTCATAGATCCCTTTGCCCGTAAAACTGCCTTCGCCAAACAGGTCCTGATAGACGTCCGAGACGGCCCGCGTGTAGATATCGAATCCCGTCTCGCCGGAATAAATACTGGCCAGGCGTGATTTGCGTGCAGACTCAATGCTGATGCCAACCCTGGGTTGCAGTATGCCATAGCCTTCAACAACCGTGTTCGTTTTTCGGTCAATAACCGCACGATTCAGCGGGTGAGCGAGTGTGCCGATTAGCCTATAAGCAGTATCCCGGGGCAGGCGCGTGTCTGAGTCGAGTGTTATCACGTACCGAACCTTGGGCAAAACGGAGAGGTCGCCGACTTTTACAGGGAAGTTATCTTCTTCGCCGAGGATGAGCTTGTTTAGATCAAGCAATTTGCCCCGTTTCCGTTCCCACCCCATCCACCTGTTTTCTTGCGGGTTGTAGAGGCGATGCCGATGCAAGTGGAAGAACCCCCCCTGACGGTCATGGCCGTACTTCGTGTTGAGTTGTTCGATGAGAGAACTGCACAATTTTACCAAATCATCATGCTCGTCAGCGGGCTCGGGCGTGTCAGGAGAGTCGGTCAGAAGCGTGAAGTGCAAGTTGGGGTCGCGGTTTCCCAGGTAGCGAACCTCCAGAGATTCGACAATATGCCGTACCTCCTTTTCGTTGAGCAGCAGAGAGGGAACCACGACAAGGGTCGAGAACTCATCAGGGATACCATTGGAAAAGTCCAGCCTGGGAAGTCGGTGCGGGGGCACGAGCCGTACAGTCAAATGATTCATCAAACCAACCGCGGCCTGGCTTGCGGGGATCAATAAGAGCAGACCCGGAATGAGAGGAATTACCGTCCCGAGATGCCATAGCAGAAGGAAGACCGCCAGCAGCGTCGTAAGTTCGACGCCCGCAACGTAATAGACTTCGGGCCATCCCAGGATAAGGTCCTTTATCCTTCTTTTCAGCGAAGGACGATAACCGATAATCCTCCTCAACCTCAGGACGCCATGGTCCGTCAGGTAGTATCCGACGTTGCTCCTGCGGTCGACAGCGCGTTGATTCACACCCCATTTTCGTTCCTTAGCTTTCCGCGCGCAGAGGACGGCTCCCTTGGCAACATCGACTTCGCTCAATGTTGTGTGTTGGACCAAATCGGACACGGCGTTTCGATAAAGTTCGCGGCTCTCAAAGTCCATCCAGGGATAGGCTCCAGCAGGGTCAGATTGAAAAATGTGCTCGACGACGCAGTTTGCTTCGAAGAATTCCTTCCATTCAATCTGAGAAATTTCACGAAGGCTGGTAATTATTCTGGAAGGAGGGCCGAAAGGAATCTCTGAAGGGCCATTCTCCGATTCCGAGGTGCCCATAGAGGTCTCAGCCGCAATTCCAAGCCGTTCCAGCAATACGAACTGGAGCAGAGGTTTCAGCGCCCAGAGCTCGTCCATTTGCAAAGCGGTCACCTGTTGGACTCCGGCAACATACTCTCCGAATGCTTCATCTTCGAACTTGAGCCCTACCGCGATCAGGAATCCGGTGGCAATCTCGTATACGCGCGGAACTATTTCACCCTGGTCTGGTGATGACTGGAGGCTGGGAAGTTCTTGGAATGATTTGAGAGCGTCGCGAACTTCTTTTGAAGCTCCGCGAAGGAATCGCGCATTGTCAAGAATCCAGCGTTGTTCCTCCGTGACAGGTCGTTCTTCTGGAGTCACCTCCCGGAGAAGCTGTGAGGCCCGCTCAACAGATGCCTCGGCCTTTCGCCAACGCGGCTTGAGCATCTTTGAGCGCTTGTTGCCGGTGAGGGTAATCCAATTCTGCGCCTGACTGACGCCGAGTGCCCGCAGCGACCCTTTCCGAAATTCATCTGAAGTCTGTTTCACCTGTGCCGGGGCGTCCAGGGGCAATTCGATATTGCCATGTCCGTTGTTGACGTCTGGAGTTTTCGGGTAGGTATGAGAATGTTTATCAAAAATTCGGGCCATGAAAAAGCTATTTACCTTCCTTAGCGGTAGCTTGCAGCCTGGAGTTCGAACATTCTTGAATAGCGTTCACCGCGCGCCATCAGTTGACTGTGGCACCCATCCTCAACGATCTTTCCGCCCTCCAGCACGAGGATTCGGTCCGCCATGCGGACGGTGGAGAAACGGTGAGAAATCAGCAGGGCGGTCTTTCCAATCGTCAGCTCGGCAAAGCGTTCGAAGACTTCTCGCTCAGAACGGGCGTCAAGCGCCGCGGTCGGCTCATCAAGAATAAGCAGCTGTGCATCCCGCAGGTAAGCTCGTGCCAGCGCGATCTTCTGCCATTCGCCTCCCGAGAGGTCCACGCCACCTTCAAAACGTCTCCCGAGCATTTGCTCGTACCGTCGCGGCAGCCTGTGAAGGACTGCGTCAGCAAGGCTCTTGCGGGCGGCAGTCGAGACCCGGCTGAAGTTATTAAGGTCGTCGATTTTCCCCATGGCGATGTTCTCGCGCCCGGTCATTTCGTAGCGCATGAAGTCTTGAAAGATTACCGCGATTTCGCGGTACAGGTCTTCCAGGTGATAATCACGAAGATCCTCTCCATCCAGAAGTATCCGTCCTGAGGTGGGATCGTAGAGCCGGGTGATCAACTTGACGAGGGTTGTTTTCCCTTGTCCGTTTTCGCCTACCAGCGCCACCCGTTGGCCCGGCTCGATTTGAAGATCGAGATTGTCAAGTACCCGTCGTGTAGTTCCGGGGTAGGCAAACGTAACCTGATCAAATACAAAGCCATGGCGGATGGGCCGAGGCGCCGGGAATGCATCGGGTTTGGATTTCAATTTGGGCTCAATGCGGAACAGGTTCAGGAAATCGGTGAGGAACAGTGCCTGGTCAGCAATGCTCGTAAAACTGGAGAAGATCTGCTGAATGTTGCTGCTGGCACCGGCGATGGCGGCTGCGAGGTAGACCAGGGATTTCAGCGAAAGATCCCCATGAACCGTCCGATAGATCACAAAGGCATAAGCGCCGTAATAGGCGCTGGCACTCAGCAGCGAGAATAGTGAACTGGCCAGGAGCCTACTCTTCGAAAGCGATACATTTTGCTTGTAAATCTCATCGGAAAGACCCGCATACCTACCAGTCAGGTATTGGCTGAGCCCAAACAGTTTAAGTTCCTTTGCGCTCTCCTTGCTTGCCCCGAGCACCCGGAGATAATCGAGCTGACGACGCGCAGGAGTCTGCCGAAATCTCAGCGAGTATCCTAGAAACGCGAAGTGACTCTCGCCGACGAAAGCTGGTAGAACACCGATGATGAGGAGCAAAAGAATCCATGGAGAAAAGACGCAAATGGTAGCGGAAAAAGTAACCGCCGTAATGAATTGCTGGAGGGCCCGGCCCACAGCCGGAATCATACTGACGCGGTCTGTTGCCTGCACACGTGCGCGTTCAAGCTTGTCGTAAAATTCCGGATCTTCATAGGTTTCCAGGTCCAGTCTGGATGAATGGTCCATCACCTTGATGCTGACGTGCCGAACGAACTTATCGGCAAGGACGCTCTCGCAATAGTCAATCGTGCGGGAGAGGACGCTTCCACCGAGCGCCAGCCCGAATTCCGCCGCCACCAGCCACCAGAATACCGGCGCCAGCGGTTGGTGGGCATTCACAACGGCGGCGACTTCGCCGATGATGGCAGCCGACACCGCCGCAATGCCAATGGGAACCAGGGCCGAGAGTACCTGCAACGCCAAACCGGCGCCCGCCACTCGCGGCCCAGCCTCCCACACAATGCGCAACCCTGGCGGAACATTTTTCAATGCCCTCAGGCGCTCTGTCCACGCATTCCCAAAGGACTGTTTTGAAGGCTTTCCATGCATTTCGACCCTACACTTGGCCCCAATTGGCCGAAAAACCATCAGGATAGTTGAGAGATTCTCCCCGTACTGGTATTCGCCACCATAATTCTTGGCAATCCTGTTGCCTAATTCTCATGTTGGGTGCCTAGAATAACCCCTTGTCTTTTCATTGCGTTATCTCGACGAATTCAGGGACTGAATGTTAGAGTCCGTGGGTATACAGTAAAAACTACAGAGTGCATGAAATAAGAACCTGATTCGGGGTGTGCCGGATGGTGGCTCCAAATGCCCCACAACTTCACCGGAAGGCTCTACTTTCCCGATCGGTCTTCCACTTGGTGCGGTCCGGCAAGACCGGGTTCCTGATCGCTGCCTGCGTGGATCTCGCTCCCACGGTCGTTCGAATACGCTTGACCAGCAGACTGGTACTTGATCAAACAAAAAGGCAACCGCTTCATTTGGGAACCAGGGCCCCATCGAAAGAAGAATTCAACAGAGAAAGGGTGTGTTTCGACGGATTCAGGAGTCAGGTCTGCAGAACTCCAACTACTGAGACTTGTGGCGGAGAGGGTGGGATTCGACCCGAACAATCGCAATCCCTTTCTCCCGGGTTCTGCGCTTGCATTCAATGCGCTGGCGTTTTATATCCTTATGGGGGTTTTGCAGTGAATGTGGCGCGACCGGCCACACCGCCAGGGTGAGAGGAATGCTATGGGGCTG